>Ga0123328_1000306_pt1 | contig 52608 bp, 44 predicted proteins | sample BioC12SIPDNA_2_FD_89702 | JGI IMG/M metagenome (GOLD analysis project Ga0123328, IMG submission 89702) | Anaerobic biogas reactor microbial communites from Washington, USA - Biogas_R1_A C12 SIP DNA | ecosystem: Engineered > Bioreactor > Anaerobic > Unclassified | place: Washington, USA...
AGGATCAGTTCCGTCCGATTCTCAGCCCCGCATTTCTCGCAACAGCGAGCAAGATACAGTCGAACAGTTGGCGGCTTGATCCCCAGAGCGGCTGCGATCTGCTTGTCCGTCTTTCCGTCGCACAAGGCCCGGATCACTTGGCCCTGCCGTTGCGACAGGGCGAACCGTCCGCGAATGGCCCCCCAGACTTCCTCGGAAAAAAACATGGCACAATGCCCCCATTATAGCACGCCTCCCAATCCCTGACCCAACGTTACGTCACTCACACATAACACAATCAGAAGCAAGCCCGCATGAGGCGTGGGACCGTATCACCCTTGGGACGAGGCGCCCGAAGTAGAAAACTCAAGCTGAGACTGCAATCGCTACTCGGCCCCGACCCGGGCATCCCAGCCCCAAAGACAGGATGCGTCGAGTTTTTCCCGACACCCTGACCACCTCTCGGCGCAATCTATACAGTACCCGATTTAGTTCCTCCAGACAACGCAAAAACCAAGATAAAACAATTCCAATGTGACCAGGCCCGCGTCAAGCCGTCGTGTTGCCACACCGCCAGGGTCTGGCCATCCGCCTGCTGGACTGCTATGATCGCGGCCTGTGATACAGTCCGAAAACATGAGGGAATTATGAACATCGAGTCTATTTTTGCGTCGCCGCCCGACGAGTTCCGTCCGTACCCGTTCTGGTTCTGGAACGGCCGCATGACCGCTGAGGAGATCACCTGGCAGCTCGAACAGTGCCGCAGTCAGAAGATCATGGCGGTACTGATCCATCCCCGCTACGCCCTGGTCACACCCTACCTGGGCGAGGAATACCTGGCGATGGTCGACCACACCTGCCGCGAGGCCAAGCGGCTGGGCATGAAGGTCTGGCTGTACGACGAGTACAACTGGCCCAGCGGCACGGTGGCCGGTCGGATCATTCGCGACTTCCCCGAGTACCGGATGCGGTTTCTGCGGTATGCGTATCGGCAGGTCGACGGGCCGGCCAAGCTCGACCGGCCGGAAGACCTGGGCGATGGTCAGTTCCTGTGCGTTCAGGCGTGGGATGCCGAGCGAGACCGGATTCTGACGTTCGACCACGACAGCCCGGATCTGCCGGATGGACGCTGGGCGGTGGCGTGGTTCTGCCTCAACGAGCCGGACATTTATCTTTCTTGCGTCGAGGGCCACGCCGACGCCACCGGCCTGCCAGGCTACGTGGACCTGCTCAAGCCCGAAGCGGTGGCCAGGTTCATGGAACTGACGCACGAGGTCTACTACGAACGGCTGAAGGAATATTTCGGCGACGTGATCATCGGCATCTTCACCGATGAGGTGGGCGTGGTCTACGACTTCGACTACGGCTACGATTTCGCCCGCTCGATCACCACCAGCCTGCCCTGGACGCCCGAGCTCCAGCAGGACTTCGGCATCGAGAAGCTGATCCACCTGGTGGCCGACGGGCCGCAGGCCGAGGCGACGCGGCGAGACTACTGGCAGCGGGTGGCGGAACTGTATCGCCGGTCGTATCACGAGCCGATCGGCCGCTGGTGCGAGGAGCATGGAATCGCCTACACCGGCCACGTCGTCTGCGAGGAGTTCGCCACGCACTACCAGGCCGACCTGTACTCCGCCCTGCGGCACATGCACGTGCCCGGGACGGACTGGTGCAGCCGCCAGGCGGACCTGGATGTGCCGGTGTTCCGGACGGTGAAGGTGGCGGCCGGCATCGCCGACCTGCACCACCGCACGCACGTGGTCTGCGAGAACTTCGCCGCCACCGGATGGGGACTGACACTGGCCGACATGAAGCGGATCACCGACTACCTCTACGTGATGGGAACGAACCTCACGTGCATCCACGGCTTCTACTACACGCTTCGCGGCGGCCGGGTGCACGAGTGCCCGCCGTCCGAGTTCTTCCAGAGCCCGTGGTGGCGATACATGCATCGCTACAGCGACTATACGGCGCGGCTGGGCGCGATGCTCTCAGCCGGGCGACGCGTGTGCGAGGTGGGCCTGATCGTGCCAACCCGGGCGCTGTGGGCGGCGAACAATCGCACGCAGTTCGAGCCGGAGAGCTTCTTCCAGCGGCACCAGCGGGCGTTCGACGCGCTGACCCGCCGGCTGGTCGAGATCGGCTTGGACTGCGAGTACGTGTTCGATACGGCAATCGAGGACGGGATGATCGGAAGCGACGGGTTGGCCTGGGGCGACCTGCGGCTCGCAACGCTGATCCTACCGCAGATCGATGCGATCGATCCGGCGCTGTGGAAGCGGCTTGAGGCGTTCGTCAAATCGGGCGGCACGGTCGTGACGGTCGGGCAACTGCCGACGGTGGAAGGAATTGACTCAGCGGTTGTCGCCGACGTGCTCGGTCAGCCGATCGGCGATCAGGAAACGATCCTCAAGGAGGTTTTCGATCACACGCGAGTGAAGATGCTCGATGACGACCGAATCGCCTTCGCCCGCCGCACGCTCAATGACGGCCGAGTGCTCTGCTTCGCATTCGAAATCGCCGGACGCTCGCGAGAGGATTGCACCATCGTTTTTTCCGGCCGGTACGGTGTGCAGCGGATCGATCTGGACAGCGGCCAGTTCCACGAAGTTCATCATCAAACGACCGACGGCGAAACGCACCTGGTCGCATCGTTCGACGCCTTCGGCTCGACCATGTTCGTCCTGACCCCGGTGAGCGAGGCGTCGTCGCATCGGCCGGCCAAGCCGGCGCCGGCGAGACGGATCTCGCTGCCGGACCGGTGGCAGCTCGCCCTCGAGCAGGAGAACGTGCTGAAGATATGCCATCCGACGGTCATGCCGCTGCCCGACGGTCGCCATTTCGACGTGCACATCCGGGTGCACTGCGACGGCCGGATCGAACGAACACGGCTGCTGCTGGAAGGCGACTGCTATCCTCGCGTTCGCGTCAATACGGTGGACCTGGCCGATCGGATCGCCCCGTGCCGCGTGTTCGACAGCGACCAGTTCGCCGTGGACATCACCAGTCAACTGAGGCCGGGTGAAAACCGCCTGTGGCTACAATGGCGGCCGACGGCTGAGGATCGCGTGATCCCGGGCCTGACCGCCCATGCGGGCGTCTGCGCCATCCTGCCGCACGTCTACCTGGTCGGCCGGTTCATGGTCGACGACAAAGACCACCTGACGCCCATGGCGCAAGAGACCCCCGTCCGCCTGGGCTCGTGGCGAACCCAGGGACTGCCGTACTTCGCCGGGACCGCGACGTATTGCACCACCGTCGATCTGTCGGCGGATGACCTGGCCCGGCGGGTGGCGTTGGTCGCCGACGTGGCCGGCCAATGCGCCGAAGTTCTCGTCAACGGGACGCCCTGCGGCGTTCGCGTCTGGCCTCCCTATCGGTTCGACGTCGGCCGCGCCCTGGTCGCCGGCGTCAACCGCATCGAAATCCGCGTCACCAACACGGCCTTCAATCTGCTCACGCCGCTGCCGGGCGAAACGGACCTGGATAACCCACACGCGGGACTGGCGTTCATGCACCGCAGCGGTCCGGAGTCCGGGTTGTTTGCCGCGCATCTCGAACGCTATTGAGTTTCGACGAGACGGCTCACTCTTGGAAGGCGGACAACGCGTTGCGGCCCGTCGTAGACTTGACGCCGGGCCGCACGTGGGCGATACTATGCCGACTTTCGCAAGGAGTTGAAGCGATGTCCACGATGCTTGCCGCTGTGCTGCACGGGCCAGATGACCTGCGACTGGAACAGGTCCCCGTACCGAAGCCCCAAAACGTGGGCGAGGTGGTCGTCCGCGTCAACGCGTGCGGATTCTGCGCGACCGACTACAAAGCCATCCGCGGCGCCCGCACCAACGTCACGTTTCCCTGCATCGTCGGCCACGAACCCAGCGGCGTCGTGGCCGAGGTCGGACCGGGCGTGACGCAATTTGCGCCGGGCGATGAGGTGATCGTTCAGCCGTCGGGCTTCTGCGGCCTGTGCGAAAACTGCCGAACCGGCCGGACGCACTACTGCGAGCACGCGTTCACCACCGGCGGCGACGGCCCGCCCGACGTCTGGCCCGGTGCGTTCGCTGAATACTTCAAGGTCCGCGAGTCCATGCTGTTCGCCAAACCCGCCAGCGTCTCGTTCGACGCCGCGGCGGTCACCGAACCCCTTTCCGGAGCATGGAAGGGTGTGATCCAATACAGCCGGATGCAGGTGGGCGACGACGTGGTGGTGATCGGGGTCGGCGGCATCGGCCTGCTCTGCATGATGGTGGCGGCGGCGGCCGGAGCGGGACGGCTGCTGGCCGTCGACACCAGCGAATACGCTCTCGAAAACGCCCGCCGGCTGGGCGCGACGCACACCGTCAATCTTCGAGCCGGCGACGCGAAAAAACAGGTCTACGACATCCTGCCCGACGGGCCCGACCTGGTGGTCGAGGCGGCCGGTCCCATCGAGGCGGTCAAGCTGATGGTCTCGCTGCTTCGCCGCGGGACCAAATGGAACGTGTTCGGCATCACCACGCACGAGAAGTTCGAACTGGACGGCGGCCTGGCCCATTTCCTGGAGGCGCGAATGGACGCCAGTTTCGGCACCACGCCGCTCGCCATGAGCCGGGCCATCCGCCTGATGCGAAGCGGCCTGGTGGACGTCGAGCGGATCATCTCGCACCGCTTCACGCTGTCCGAGATCGACCGGGCGGTTGAGGCGATGGGCAGTCCGGAACGAAACAAGGTCATCGTCAACCCATGAAAGCCATCGTCAACACCGCACCGGGGCAGCTTGAGTTCCAGGATTTGCCGACGCCCGAACCGCACGCCGGACAGGTCCGCATCCACACCGTTGCCTGCGGCATCTGCGCGACGGATCTGGAGATGATCGCCGGATGGGAACGGACCGGCTTTCCCGCCGTTCCCGGACACGAGTGGTCCGGCACGGTGGACGCGGTGGGACAGGGTGTGGATGCGACCCTGGTCGGCCGGCCCTGCGTCGCCGAGAACGTTTTGGCCGACGGCAGCGAGGTTGGTTTTGAGCATCCCGGCGGGTACGCTGAGTGCCTTCTCACCGAAGCCGCGAACCTCCAGGTGCTGCCCGACGATTTCGACTTGAACGCCGCCGCGCTGATCGAGCCGCTGGCGGTCTGCGTTCGCGGGATGAACCGCCTGGGCGAGTTCGACCGCGGCGGACCGGTGCTGGTGATCGGCGACGGGCCGATCGGGTTGATCCTGGTGATGCTGCTGCAACACCATGGAACGTCGCAGATCGTCCTGACCGGCGGGCGCGACCCGCGTCTGGCCCTGGCCCGGCAGTTCGGCGCCGCCCGGACCGTCAACTACCACACCGATCGCCTCGATCCCTCAGCCGGGAGAATTCCCACCATCATCGAGGCCAGCGGCAACGGCGCCGCCCTGAACGGAGTGCTCGATCTGGCGGCGCCGCAGGCCAGAATCCTGGTGCTGGGCGACTACGGAACAACCCGTGCCGATTTCCCGTGGAACAAGCTCCTGCACCGCGAGCTGACGGTCTCGGGCAGCAACGCCAGCGCGGATGCCTGGCCGGCGGCGGTGCGGTTGGCCTCCGAGGCGAACCTGCCGCTGGAGAAGCTGGTGACACACCGCTTGCCCGCGCGGGAGTTTGCCCGCGGAATGGAACTGATGCGATCGCGCCGCGCGGAGGTGATCAAGGTCATCCTGCAGTGGCGATAGGACGCCGTCGGCGTGACCTCGCGTCCGGATCAGAGTCCGCAAAGCCGCTGGTAGATCGTCGAGGCGATCCGCTCCAGGTTCACCGTGTCGGCCTCGTTGTAGGCCCGGAGTCTCGGCAGGGCGGCGGTGTCGCCGCGGCGATGGGCGTGCCACAGCCGGACCGCCTCAAAGCCATCGACCTCGACGAGCGACGGATCGCGGACAATGCCGAGTTGGCGCTCGATGGACTTCAGTCCCCCGGTCAGGCCGACGCGCTTGCCGGCGAAGCACAGGTCGAAATGGGGCAGGTCCCAGTCGATCCGCGGAAACCCGCGGCGCAGGAACGAAAGGTCGAAACTCGACCCGTAGTAGGTCACCAGCATCCCGCAGTCCGCCAGACACGCAGCGAGATTCTCCGCCGTCAGGTCCTGGTCGCGAACCAGACAGGTGAACCGCCGCCCGTCGTAGAGCCCGACCATGGTCACCACGTCGGACCGGGGACTCAGGCCGGTGGTCTCAATGTCCAGATAGCAGATCCGGCCGGCGAAACGCTCGTAGAGCATCCAGTGATGCTTTCGGGCCAGGTTCCGGGCGAAGAACGCCGGATCGCCTTGCTCCAGGGCGTTCGACCAGACGCCGATCGCTTCCTGCAGATTGGCTTGGAGCCTGGCGGGCAGGCCGGACGCAGCGGGGTCACGGGTAAAGGCGTTCCAATCGCCGAGACCCGCCTGGGCGATCTGCCGTTCGGCCCTGGGGCCGACGCCGGGAAATATGCCGAAACGCCGTCGAATCATGACGGTAATCTACTCTGTTTGGTCGGTGAGAGTCAATCCGAACAGGAAAGTGAAGCGGCAATCCGCTCCGACGTTCCGTTGCCTGTAGATTTCGCAATGTGGCTTCTTGCTTTTTCGGCCACGGGAGTGTCTAATATCCCCCATGCTGGCCAAAGTGCATAGCGTCACCCTCAGCGGCATCGAGTCGATCGAGTGCGAAGTCGAGGTGGACGTCTCGTCCAAAGGGTACTCGGGGGTCAACATCGTCGGTCTGCCGGACGCCGCGGTCAAGGAGAGCATCGACCGGATCAAGGCGGCCCTGATCAACTGCGGGTATATGTTTCCGCGGCACAAGACGCTGATCAACCTGGCCCCAGCCGACGTGCGAAAGGAGGGCCCGTCGTTCGATCTGCCGATCGCGATCGGCCTGCTCGCGGCGGATGGGCAGATTGAAGCCGCCCTGCTCAAGGAGTACATGGTAGCCGGCGAACTGGCCCTCGACGGGCGGCTCCGTCCGATCCGCGGGGCCCTTTCGACGGCGATGCTCGCGGCCGAGAACGGCTATCGCGGCTTGGTGCTGCCGCGGGAAAACGCCAAAGAGGCGGCGGTGGTCGACAATATTGAGGCGGTGGGCGTGGGCAACCTGACCGAGGCGGTGGGGTTCCTGACCGAACAGCTCCCGCTGGAACCGGCGCGGGTCGATCTGGAACGGCTTTTCGACGTGGCCAGCCACTACGAACAGGACTTCGCCGACGTCAAAGGCCAGGAACATGCTAAACGCGCGCTGACCATCGCGGCGGCGGGAAGCCATAACGTTTTGATGATCGGGCCGCCCGGGTCGGGCAAGACGATGCTGGCCCATCGGCTGCCGACCGTGCTGCCGGAACTGACGCTGGCTGAGGCCCTGGAAACCACGCGGATATACTCAGCCGTCGGGCTGCTCAAGAACAACCGTCCGCTGGTCGGCACCCGTCCGGTGCGGCTGCCGCACCACTCAGCCTCGCCGGTGGCCCTGGTCGGCGGGAGCAACCCGCCCCAGCCGGGCGAGATCAGCCTGGCCCACAACGGCGTGCTGTTTCTCGACGAACTGCCCGAGTTTCAGCGGGCCACGCTCGAAACGATTCGCCAGCCGCTGGAGGACGGCGAGGTGACCATCGCGCGGGCCCAGGCCTCCTCGACCTTCCCAGCCCGATTCATGCTCGTGGCGGCGATGAACCCCTGTCCGTGCGGCTATTTCGGCCATCCGCGAAAGCCCTGCCGGTGCTCTCCGGCCCGGATCGAAAAGTACGTCAGCAAGATCTCCGGGCCGCTGCTGGACCGAATCGATATTCACATCGAAGTCCCGCCGGTCGAACTGGACCGCCTGCGGGCGACGCCGTCCGGCGACAGCTCAGCGGTCATTCGCGAGCGGGTCAATCGGGCCCGCCGCATCCAGCAGCAGCGGTTCGCCGATCGGCCGGGAACCACCAACGCCCGCATGACCACCCGGCTGCTGCGGACCCACTGCAAGCTCGATCAGACGTGCGAGACCATCCTGCGCTCGGCTGTCCAGGAACTGGGCCTCTCAGCGAGGGCACACGACAAGGTTTTGCGGGTCGCGCGGACTATCGCCGACCTCGAGGGCAGCGAGCACCTGAAGGCCGAACACGTCGCCGAGGCCATCCAATATCGCCGGCTCGACCGGGCAAGCTGAAGGGCGCAGCGGATCGTCAGGAGACGGGCTTATCGTCGATGTGCCCGGCCAGGAGCTTGGCGATCGGCCGGGTGTACTCGAGCTTCTGGAAGAGGATCTTCAGGACGGCCGCGATGGGCGTGGCCAGGAACATCCCGACAATGCCCCAGATCGTCCCGAAAAACATCAACGCCAGCAGAATGGCCACCGGGTGCAGATCGAGCGACTGGCCCATGATCTTCGGCTGGATGATGTTGCCGATGGTGAACTGGATGGCGGTCGGGATGGCCAGGGCCAGGACCTTGGCGGTCAGGGAAAGCTCCGGGTTCAGGAGGGCTACCGGAATTGGCAGCAGCGTGGCGACGACCGAGCCGATGTTGGGAATGAAATTCAGCAGAAACGCCAGAAAGCCGAACATCCAGGCGAAACTGACGCCCAGAACGTTGAGCGTTGCTCCCACGAGAATGCCGGTGATCCCGGAGGTGAACACCATGGCCAGCAGGTAGCGCTTGACCTGGGTCTCGACCTCGTAGCGGATGCTGCCGACCGGCGGCGGGGTCTTGCGCCCGGCCAGCATGAAGATCAGGAAGATCAGGACCAGCACCCCATTGGAGACCAGGCTCATCACGCCACGGGCCGTGCCGGCCAACAGCGTGGTGACCGCCCCGCTGAGGGTTTCCCAGACCGACTGGGCGGGATCGATCTGCAACCCCAGCTTCTCCAGGGGGAGTTCGGAGAACAGGTCCGTGGTGAACTGCTTGATCTGGGCCCGGTACTCGTCGCCGTAAACAGTAATCTGGCCCACCGCGGTGAGGATCAGCAATCCAAGAAAGAACAGCACCGCACAGGCCAGGACGATGGTAGTCAGTATGGCCAACGGGCGGGGGATCCGCAGCCATTTGATCTGGGCATCGACCAGCGGAATCAGGCAGTAGGTCAGGAACACAGCCAATATAAAGGGGATCAGCACCGAACCGATCAGATACAAAGCGGCGGCGATCGCCGCTGCGGCGAGGATGAGCAGACAGACGGTCACGATGCGCTGGTCGGTTATGGTTGTTTTCGGGCCGTTGGGCATGTCCGGTTCGTCCTTCGCCGCGACAGAAAAGGGGCCACCATTGGATTTGTCGCACATTATAAGTCCGGCCGGCGCCACCGGCAAGGGAGAGTCTTGATCGGCGGCGCGAGGCGGCTATGATGGGGCTTCGATAAGTGGTCAACCATTGGCGGAGGTGCGATCGATGAAGGTTGTGGCGTTCAACGGCAGTGCTCGCAAAGACGGCAACACGGCGATCCTGATCAACGAGATGTTCGAGGAGCTCAAGAAGGAAGGGATCGAGACGGAGATGGTCCAGCTTGCGGGCAAGCCGCTGCGCGGATGCCGGGCGTGCCGAGGCTGTTTCCATGCCCAGAACCAGCGCTGCGTGGTGACCGATGACGGGATCAACGAGTACATTGCCAAGATGATAGCGGCGGACGGCATCATTCTCGGCTCGCCGACCTACTTCGCCGACATAACAGCCGAGATGAAGGCCCTGATCGACCGGGCGGGCTACGTGGCCAAGGCCAACGGCGATGCGCTCCGCCGGAAGGTCGGCGCCGCGGTGGTCACAGCCCGCCGCGCCGGAGCCGTCCACGCCTACGACTCGATCAACCACTTCTTCCTGATCAACCAGATGATCGTGCCGGGCTCGCGCTACTGGAACCTCGGCATCGGCCGGGAAATCGGCGAGGTCCGCGAGGACGAGGAGGGCATGGACACCATGCGCGTCCTCGGCCGTAATATGGCGTGGCTGATCAAGAAGATCAACGCGTAGCCGCCGCATTCGGACAGACCCGAAAGAGCGGCACGGAGCACACGGACCACGCGGAGAAGATTCGGGAACAGAGAGCAGGGAGATCCGGAAAGGGGGACGCACGTGTTGTACAAAACGTGCGATCCGTACAAATCCAGGATTCCGCGGGTCATGGTTGCAGGGCCTTGCCGGTGCGAGGGTCGCGCGGGTTTTGTACAAATTGTAAGATTTGCCGAGCTCCGGACCCTTCCGGGCGGGTCTTGAGTTGTCAAACGTCGCACGGGGCGACGCGCGGGCGAGGACGGGGCGTGTCCCCACTGAATAAAGATAGCACGGGAATCGGGCGAAGGCAAATCGGCGTTCTTAAGGGCACAGGCAGAGACGCCAAAAGGGACTTCTATAGAAACGTAAGGAATGGCCCAGGAATGTGGGCGGTGAGAGTCTGCGAAGGCGGCGGGCGGTCGAGAAGACGTTGGTAACAGAGATTCTGAAGGTTCGGCTGCACGTGGGCGTGGGACGGTGGTGCCATACTACGGGGAGGAGAGGTTCTTTAGGCTGGGAGAACGGGCGATGTTGGCGGATGCGATCAATTTCCCGCTGGTGGCCGTCTATGGGATCACAGTCCTGTTGCCGCTGCTGGCGGTGGTGACGGCGGTGGAAGTGCTGGTCTTGAGCGGTTGGTTGGAGGTCCAGAGACGGCGTTTGTGGCGGCCGGTGCTGATCGCCAACGTGCTTTCGACCCTGGCGGGATGGGTGTTGTACCTGTTTGCGCCGAAGGTCCTGTGGCTGGTGGGCGGTCGGTCCTTTCCGGATGCGATCCGCTACTACGCGTATGGGGCCTTGCTGCTCATTGGCTTGTACTGGGCCAAGAGCGTGCTGGTGGAAGGCTGGTACTTGGTCCGCCGACGCATGCGAGAGAAGCTGGATCGGCCGGGCGGGGTGGTGTTGCGTGGGGTAATCGTCGCCAATGTATGCAGCTATCTGGTGGTCGGACCGGTGTTTTACCTGCTGACGCGGCAGAACATGTATGGCGTGGAGTTCCTGGATTCGCCCTTGGCGGTGACGGCCTGCGAAGACCTGGTATATTTCGTCCATGGCGAGACCGGTCATATCTGCCGTATACAGGCAAACGGCAGCGGTCTTGAGACAGTCGTACCCTCCGAGGCCACGATGATGGTGCTCTCGCGGGACGGGAGTCTGATCGTATACAACAGCGCATCGGGTGGGCTTTACTACGCTCAGATCGGCTCGGTCGGAACCGCATTGGCAGAGGTGCAATCAGCACGGTTCATCGACCAGATTGATATTTCGACAGATGCCCGTCGCATCGCGTGGGTGCAAGACGAACGGCTTCACGTTTCTGACGTGGCGCACGGAACCATCCGGCGCGTGCGGGTTGAACCGTGGTCGGAGTGGGACATGACAGTAAGGTGGGACGGCGAGAACCCCGACGTCGTCTACGTGGCGGTAGGAACGGGTAAGAGGGCACTGATGGCGTGGGACTGCGCGGGACCCGAACTGACTGCGGTTGCGCCGAATCCACAGCGGGTGGCCGGCAACTACCGCATCTGGCCGAGCAACTATGCCAGCATTGAGCGAACGAGATGGTACCAGCATGGTTATCACATGCGCGCCGTCCCTGGGTTGGGCGCAGGGGTGTGGGTGCAACGGCCAGACGGCGAGATGGTGACGTTCCGGTTGAACATCGGCCTGCTCGGTATTGGCGCGGGTGGACCGGAGTCGGGACTGCCCACCAACCAACCGGGAGTCGTTGTATGCGAGGGCGGAGGCTTCTTATACTTGCTCGACGCTCAGCGGAAGAAGGCGGCCGTGCTCGCCCGAGGGACCACCCATTTGGTCATCAACCCGGCCGCGCGGGATGCGGTCGATGACCTGTATCCGGACAGATAGACCTCCGGCACGTGGCCATGTAGCCCTTTCCTCGGCGGGTTTTTGTTGATTTCGGCGGCGGGTCTCGCCTAAAGTGGCGGCGTTTATTACCCCTGTGGCCAATGGAGGTTTGGGTTATGGTCGAGTGGAGCTTTAGTCCGTCGAAGCACGTGCCGTTTCGCGATGTCGCCGCCCTTGAGCGGGTGCGCAAGATCAAGCGGGAGGACCTGACCAGGCACCCGAACCCCGATTTCCGGATCAGCATTCACCCGGACGACATGATCGGCTTCATGTGGGTCACCGACATGTTCGCCCGGATCAAGGAGGCCTCGGACGCCGGCCGCAAGATCGTGATCATCACACCCAACCCCTGCCCGGTCTACGCCAAGGTGGTGTACCTGATCAACAAGTTCCGCGTCAACTGCCGTAACGTGTACACGTTCAACATGGACGAGTACGCCAACGAGCACGGCGTCGCCGCTCCGGAAGACTGGCCGCTTGGCTTCATGCACGCGTTCAAGAAGTACTTCTGGAGCCGGATCGACGAGGATTTGCGGATGCCCGAGGAGCAGTGCAAGGGCCCGAGCGACAAGAACATCAAGGACTACAGCCGGATGATCGCGGATGCGGGCGAAGCCGACATCTGCTACAGCGGCCCCGGCTGGACCGGCCACCTGGCGTTCATCGAACCGGACGCCCCCGAATTCGACGCCCCGCTCGAGGAGTGGAAGAAGATGGGCGCGCGGATCTGCACGCTCAGCCCGTTCACGCTGGCCCAGAACTCGATGCACGGCAGCTTCGGCAAGAGCGGCGACATCGCCGCCGTCCCGCCGATGGCGGCCACCATCGGGCCGCGCGACGTGATCGCCTCGAAAAACCGGATCGACATCAACGCCATCACCGTTCACGGCACCTCGACCTCATGGCAGCGGATCGCCACGCGCCTGGCCGCCCACGGCCCGGTCACGCCGCGGGTGCCGACCTCACTCCACCAGCACCTGCGGACCGATTTCTGGATCTCGGAATCCGCAGCGGCGGACATCGAGCCGGACTGGGTGAAGGAATACTGAGGCTTGCCCCCTGCCCGACCCGGCGGCACCTCTCTCCAGAGGATGGTTTCCGCACGCGCTATGAGTATAATTGAATCAGGCGCGGGTGTAAGGAGTGGGCCATGCTGCGACAGTGGTGGCGAATGCTGCGGACGATGGCGGTGGTGGTGGGAGTGGCGCTGTCGTTTTTCGCGGTCATCGAGGTCATTCGGGCCTACCAGACGCTGGCCGAACTGCATCCGGCGGCGGGCGTTGCGTTTCTGGCGATCCTGGCCGTGGCGATCGGATGGCTGGCGGTGTACCTGACGGTCAACCTCTGGTCTCGCCCGGTAGTCCTGCGTCCGCCGGCGGTCGTGGACCGGACCAGGGCGACCGATCGCGAGCTTGGTCGCTACGGGCGATACCTGTGCCGGTACATCGAACGGCTGGAACGCAATCCGGTCCTGGCCGCCGACGATCGGGCGCTCGCCGCCAAGGGCCGGCTGGATCTGGAGGGCGCACTCGAAGGGCCAGCCGTGCCAGCGGCGATCGCGCGGGCCGAGGATGAGGTGATCCGCCCGCTGCTGGCCGTTTTGGACGAAGAGGCGGCCCGGCAGACCCGGGCCAGCACCCGCGACGTGATGCTGTGGGTGACGCTGAGCCCGTACAAAGCCGGCGACCTGGGCATCGTGATCTACCGCAACCTGATGATGACCATTCGGATCATCCGAATCTACAACAGCCGGCCGCGGCTTAAGGAGCAGCTTCGCATCCTGGCCGACACGCTCAACGTGGTGGCGACGGTGAATTTCCTGAACATGGGCAAGAGCCTGCTCGAAAGCCTTGGCTCGAAGGTGCCGGTGATGGGCAAGTTCGTGGACGACATCGCCCAGGGAATCGGGGCGGGGTTCATGACCTCGGTGGTCGGCCACACCGCGATGGCCCGGTGCCGGGCGTTCCGCGGCTGGAGCGAACTGGAGGCCAAGGACACCCTTCGCCGGCGGGCGGTGGTGTTCTATTCGGATGTGACGGACATTTTCCTCAAGGACATCTGGCCGACGGTCGGGGTGCGGGCGGGGGCGACGGCCAAGGAAGTCCGCGACCGGCTGGTCGCGGTGCTCGAAGCGACCGGCAGCGCGGTGGGGATGTTCTTCCGAAGCCCGAAACCCGCCGCCGAGGGCGTTCTTGCGGCGCCGTTGCCGCAAGAACCGCTGCAGGATGAGACGGAACAACCGGGCGTCGGCCGACGAACCATGAACGCCGGATTGCAGATGGTCCGCGGCGTGGGCTCAGCCGGCGGCAAGGTGGTCAAAGGGTCGCGCGATGCGACGCTGGCGGTAGGCAGATTCTTCGTGCCGGGCAAGCGCGACCAGGACGGCGGCGAAAGCGGCGAAAACGACAATCCGAAGAAGGTCTGATCTTATCTGGCAAACGGAGCAGCTCCATGACGAGCAAGGAACGCATGCTGATCGCCATGTGCGGCGGCCAGGCCGATCACGTTCCGGTCTGCCCGGACATCTCGAACATGATCCCGTGCCGCCTGACCGGCAAGAGCTTCGAGCAGATATACCTGCACAACAACCCTCCGCTGGGACGGGCGTACGTGGAGGCGGTCAAGTATTTCGGCTTCGACGGCTGGTACTGGTACTGGAACCCGCAGTTCCACTGGAAAAGCCGAAGCGGCGTGGAAATGCGGTACGAGTCCCAGGTACGGGAGATGCCCGAGGGGCGGTTCGAGGAGACCACGCTCTGCCATTTGGGCGGCACGACGTTGCGTCAGCGGATGCTCTACTATCCGGGCGATCCGCCCACGAAGACCGAGAAGGTCATCAAGGACGTGGAGCGCGACCTGCCGGAGATTCTGCGGTGGTTCGATGCGGACCTGGCCGACGTCGATTGGCGCGGCGGACAGGAGGACTACGACTCGTTCGGCGACCTGGGCATCTGGGGAATCATGCTGGAGTGCCCGGGCCCGCCGATGTGGTTTGAGTGGTTCGACGGCGGCTTGGAGGCGGCGATCATGGCCGCCTACGACCATCCGGAACTGATGGAACAGTGGTGCAGTATCCACCACCGGCGGATCGTGGACGTAGCCAGGGCGTGCTTGGCTGCGCCGATGACGATCGACTACATCTGCATCGGCGCGTCGGGCCTGATCACGATGTCGAACCCGGAGCTTTTTCGCAAGTACTCGCTGCCGACAGTCAAGGAGGTCACGCGGCTGTGCAAGCAGGCCGGCATGCCGACCATGCTGCACTCGTGCGGCAAAAGCAAGCTGCTCGTTGAGACGTTCCCAGCGGAGACGGACCTGGATTGCCTCAACCCGCTGGAGGCCCCGCCGATGGGCGATATCACGCTGGCTGAGGCCAAACGCATCGCCAACGGGCGGATGAGCCTGATGGGCAACCTGCACACCACCGACGTGATGCTGTTCGGAAGCGTCCAGGACGTCGAGCGGGCCTGCCGTCAGGCCATCGACGACGCGGGCGAGGGCGGCGGCTTTATCCTCTCGACGGGCGATCAGTGCGGCCGCGATACGCCGGATGAGAACATCCGGGCCATGGTGCGGGTTGGCCGGGAGTATGGGAAGTACGCATAGCCGCCTCGACCATCAACGGAGACACGCGATGGCTTTCAAGATCAAGGATGCGTTTCTGGAGCGTTGGAGCAGGTACTTCGGCCGGGCCGAACTGCCGATCGTGTTCTTCTACACCGACCAGGAGATCGAAGCCGAGACAATCACGCCACCGCAAGGCCACCGCTGCGTGATCGCCGACATCGCCAAAGCTCGGCGCGGCCGGACGGTGCGGCTGGACGCGACGTCATTAGGCTGCAGCGGAGCGAGGAACTACCTGGGTTTTTCGCGCGAGCGGATGCCGGATTTCGAGTACTTCCTGTCCTGCGGTATTCCCGGCCGCATGGAAGGCGAACGCTACAAGAAGACGCCGGAGTTGGTCAGGCAGTTCCTCGCGAACGCTCCAGAGTTCGAGGCCCCGGCGCGATTTGTCGTCTTTAAGCGATGGGACACTCTGGAACCGTCGGACGAACCGGAAGCGGTGATCTTCTTCGCCTCAGCGGACGTGCTCGCGGGCCTGTTCACGCTGGCCAATTTCGAGGAGGCGGACCCGTTCGGCGTGATCGCCCCGTTCGCCGCCGGCTGTGGCACGATGGTCGAGTATCCCTACCTGGAAAACCGCAGCCAGCGCCCACGGGCGGTCCTGGGCAGCTTTGACGTTTCAGCCCGTCCCTGTCTCCGCAGCGACGAACTGACCTTCGCCGTGCCGATGAAGAGATTCGTCCGGATGGTCGAGAACATGGATGAGAGCTTCCTGATCGCCCACGACTGGGAAAAAGTCCGGCGGAGAATGGACAGCGGGAAATCGGGACGCAGCGAGACGACCCCATGAGGATCGCGGCGGTTCAACTGGATATCGCGTGGGAGGATAAGGGCGAAAGCCTGGCTCGGGCAAAGCGGCTGATCGAGGCGGCGCGGGTCGAGCGAGGCGATCTGGTGGTGTTGCCGGAGATGTTCTCGACCGGGTTCAGCATGGAGGTGGAGCGGATCGCCGAAGGCGAGGCGAAACCGGCTGAGCGGTTCCTGGCGGAAACGGCGGTGCGGTACGGGTGCTTCACGCTGGGCGGCGTGGTGAATCTCAGCCGCGACGGCCGAGGTCGCAACGAAGCCGTCGCCTTCGGGCCGGACGGTTGCCTGATCGCGCGGTACTGCAAGCTGCACCCGTTTTCGTTCGCGGGTGAAACGCGATTCTACGAACCGGGCGAGCAGGTGGTCACGTTCGACTGGGGTCAGGCGAAGGTCGCGCCCTTTGTCTGCTACGACCTGCGGTTTCCCGAGGCGTTTCGCCGGGCGGTGCGGTCGGGAGCGACGGTCTTCGCCGTGATCGCCAACTGGCCGGCGGCACGGGCACACCACTGGCGGGCACTGCTGATTGCCAGGGCCATCGAGAACCAAGCCTACGTGGTCGGGGTTAACCGCTGCGGCCGCGACCCCAAACTGGACTACGCGGGCGAGACCCGGATCATCGGCCCCAAAGGCGAGACTCTGGCCGAGGCCGCCGGCGAGCAGGCCGTGATCGCCACCGAGATCGATCTGGCGGACCTGGAACACTACCGGCGGAAATTTCCCGCCCTTCGCGACATGCGCGAAGAGTTCTTTCCACAGCAATCCCGGTGACCCGCACGTCGATGCTGCGCCCTACGACGACGAACCGCCCTACTGACCCTGTTGCGGCGCCTGCTGTTCGTCCTGCTTCTGCGATTTCTGCATCATGGGACAAGCGGGACACGGGCACATGCCCTGGTCCTTCTTCTGCTGCATCATCGAATTGCCCATCTTGCCCTGGTGCATCTTGCGGCAGACGTCCATGAGGCTGGTCGGCTGACCGAACGGCTTGCCGAGCTTGTCCTTCTGCTGCTGGTCCAGGACGTCGCGGGCCCGCTGTCGGGCATCGCTCTCGATGGCCCTGAGCTTCTCCTTCTGCTCAGCCGTCAGGTTCAACTCCTCGGCCCGTCCCAGGATGATGCTCGGGCTGTCCACGTGGATCGGCATCTGGTGGACGGCTTGGAAGGCGGCGATCTCCTGCTCGGACATGCCAGCCTTCTTCATCATCATCCCGCACTTCCGCATCATCTGCGACTTGGCCATGCCCTGCTGATTGGGGTCCTGACCTTCGGTCTCGCCGTTGGTCGGCTCTTGAGCATTGGGCTCCTGAGCGTTCGGCTCCGAAACGCCCTGGTCCGGCTCCTGACCCTGCTGGGCCACAGCCAGCGTCGACAGAAGCATCGCCGCGCAGACGACACCCATCGCCACGAACATAACGACCATCTTCCTGTGCATCGGATTTCCCCCTGTCACTCGAAGACTCCCGACCGGCCCCCCGTCGGCGCCGGCCATTCCGGCAGGATTGTAACCCAAAACATCCGCCACGGCAAGAGCTTCGCAAAACAGGTTTCGCCGAGGGCGACGGGCCCCTTTCTGCGTCTTGCTGTCCAGCGTTCTCTTTCTCCAATTCCTATCCCCTCCGCGTGGTCCGTGCCGCTCCGGGGGGCCGGCGGGTTTGGTCAAGTCCGCCGATACCCTTGTCCGATAAGACGATAGGGAGAATGGTCAAAAGTCCGAGGAACGCCGATGGGACCCACGGAAGCCCAAACCCAGGAACATCGCAAAGCCAAGCGGTACAAACTCGACTGGCCGGTCTGCGTCTGGCATGAGGCAACCGGCAAGTTCTACAACGGCCGAAGCGTCAATATCTCGTCCAACGGCGCCCTATTGCGCCTGCCGCTGACGGCCCCCATCCGCATGGCGGAGGGACTCGAGGTCAACTTCCCCTCGCCGGAAGGTCTTGCCGCCGACCGCTATCCAGCCAAGGTGTTCACCAGCCAGGTCGTCCGCGTCAATCGTCCTCAATCGATCCTGGACGGACAGCAGCAGGTGGCGGTGCGGTTCGAGTTGTCGTAACCGGCGGATCGCCCCTGGGCGACAGCAAACTGAAGTTGGCGACCGGAGACGGGGAACGTTCGCCATAGTTGATCCGCTGATAGGTCTCGTGTTCGCCGGGGCCGAAACTCACGTCTCGCCAGAACCACGGATCGACCAGCAGCACCGGGCAGCCCTCTTTTTCGGCGAAATTCAGGGCCTCCCTGGCGCTCTGCGGATCGAAAGACCATCCCGAGTGGACGATCCGCCAAGGCAGATCCCGCGTCTCCTTGTAGTAGTGAACCACCGGAGTCAGTGCGCCGGGAAAGAGAACCGCGTGCTCTGAGGCCAGATGGAGCGTCTCGAACGTGGCGAGGGAAGCCCGCGCGGGATAGAAGTGGAATTCCTCGACCCAATCCCAGTCCGCGGCAAGCAACAACAGATTCACCGCCACAATGACCGCCGCCGTCGCCTTCCACCGCAACAGTACCGGCCACCGTCGGCCCAGGGACCAGACGATGGGAATCGTCGCGAGCACTCCGGCGGGAATGACGAAACGCGGATTCACCGGCAAGGTATGGTTAACGATCTGGGCCAGGCTGTACAAGCCGAACGCCAGCAGCAGCGGCCTGAACCAGATGGGCGAAACGCACCGCCGGCGCAGCAGGAGAACCGGCATCAGGAACGGCAGGACCGGCGAAAACGTCAGCAGATACCCAGCGTAACAGACAAGATTGGCCAGAAACAGCCGAGGCAGGACCAGGCCCGTGTCGGATCGCTCGGCGAGCATCCCAGCCGACCACTCATGATAGCGGACAACCCACTGCGGATCGCTCAGATAGCCCGCCAGGGTATTGAGCCCAACCGCAAGGACCGCCAACGAAGCAAAAAGGCCGAGGCAGGCGAAGCGGCGCGAATGATCGCGGCCATATCGCCAGATCAGACCCAAGTGAAGCGGAACAAGAAAGATCATCGGCTCCCGAATGGCGCAGGCGGCGCCGAACATCAAACCCGCCACAGCCGTCCGCAGCAGACTCGGATGGCCTTGTACAAAGAGCAAACTCACAAGCAGCAACGTCATCGCGAATGTCTCGGTCATCACCGCTGAGCCGTAGATGCCCACCAGCGGACTGGACACCACGATCGCCGAGGCCAGCAAAGCGCCGCGCGGCCCGATCCAGCGGCGGGACAGGCCGTAGAACAGAACCACGTTCACCATCGCAGCCGCCGCGGAAACCCCGGAAAATACCATCCAGGCGTCATCGGGATCGATGGAAAAAAGCCGATGGAAAACGGCCCACACCGAACCGAGCATCGCTGGGTAAAGCCACCGGCCGAGGGCCAGCGGAATCGGTTCGAAGCCAAACGCGGCGTACGTGTAAAGGTAACTGTCCCAATTGGTCAGAAACGGCGGCCACAACAAGGCGACGAAGACGGCCTGAATCACCCCAAGCATCGCCACACGCCACAGATCGCCGAGTTCCCAGCCTGACGGAGAGGGCGCGTCGACGGAAGGTCTGTTCCCGATGTCAACCGCAGCATCCATGTGACCAAGCATACCGAAAACGCCCAAAAACGGTAGGTGTCAGCGCGATTTCCCCAATCCACTTCTCTTTCCGCGTGGTCCGCGTGCTCCGTGCCAATCCTCCTCGAATGCCGAACTGCGTCTACTCGCGGCCCTCACCGGTCATCGCCGAAAACAGATTGCGGAGATCCTGGTTCGCCTGGCGCGAGAATTCGCCGCCGGTGTGGACCATGTCGCGCAGAAACCCGAGCGTGGCGTCGCGAACGTCCTTGACCGGCTCGACCCTGATCAGGGTCGCCGGCGGATCGGACCACCGCCCCTCGACGTGGACGCGGGTCAACCGGTCCCGCAGGTGAACGAACAGGTTGATGATCGGGATTGACTTGAGGAGCTTGCGGGCCCCCTCAATGGGCACCACGATCACGTAGAAATCCAGATGCTCGGTCTGAAGATTGACGGCGCCGCCGGGTTCGGTCTCCATGGCCGACACCGCGTTGGCCAGCCGGGCCTCGCGGAAGGTCACCACGGCGCCCTTGTTGGAAAACACGCCACCCGCATCCGACTTGCTCAGCCCCTGTCCGACCGGCAGCTTGAGCCTCTCCAAGATGTGGGTGATGATCGGCACGTGGAGCAGATCGGCGTCGTCGATCAGAAACATCCCGTTGCCACGCAGGCCGTCGCCGCCGCGATAGGCAAAGCGGTAGTCCAGCGTAAGCTGCCCGCGCGCCCGCTCGCGCGGCAGACCCAACGTCTGCATCAGCGAGACCAGATCGAGCGCGTCGGTGGCGAACTTGCCGTCGTACTCCGCCGGGGCGTCGGGCGGGTCGCGCTTGACGATATCCGCCTCGATCTTGCCCTTCAGCACATCCGAGACCACCCGATCGATCACCAGCCGGTCCTCGTTCGGGTCCAGCGTCCCAGCCAACGTCAGCAGGTTCGGCGCCTGCGGCGGACGGCCCTTAAGCCGCAGGTCGTACCGGCCTTTCGCCAACTCCGCCGTCAGGCTGATGTCCTTGACGACCCGATGGGAAGAATCCTCATCCACAATCTCGACGTAGGCGTCGTGGAGCGCCAACGACCGCAGCGGCGTCTGATCCTCGTCCTCCTCCTCCGGCACGCGCAGCGGCGCTTCGATCGCCCCTTCCTCGCGGTGCAGCCGGATCGCCGCCCCGGCCAACTCCAGCCCCACCAGATCCGGGCTGCGCCCCGGCCAGTTGGCCAACATCAGCGTTGCCCGCCGCACCGCCGCCCACTCCCGTCCCTGCCCGTCGCGCAGCGACACGTCCTCCAGGATGATCGGCCCGTCGTAGTCAATCCGGACCTGATCGATCACGATCATCCCGGCCCAATGCCTGGCCACCTCCTGGCTGACGCGGTGCCGCACCAGCACGGGCAGCAGCACCGTATGGACGGCTGCGACGATGACGATGCCCGTAATCGCGGCGACCAGAACCCATCTCAGAAATCTCGGCCGTGGTGCACGTTGGCTGTTCATGGTGGTCTTCCTGATCTTGCGGCGCACGCCCCTTCCCACCAGCCCCATCCTATCATCGCGGATCACAAAAGCAAGGACCGCCTTCGGCGCTCGGCTCGGAACCAGCGGTCTTGTGTCGCCGCGGCGACGCGATTCACGGACCCTCTTCCGCCGACTTGAAGAGCCAACCGAACTGATGGGCGAACTCCCAGAACTCCCCGCGCTCCGCCAGTTCGGCGTCGAGCCACGCCGAATCGACTTCCCACACATCCGGATCGGCGAAGTCGCTTTCCAGCATGGCTGCGACCTCGGCGACCTCGGCCACATCGCTGAAAACCACCGCGTTCTCAGCGTCCCACGCGGCGCTGCGGCAGTTGAAATTGTGCGAGCCGACGATGGCCAGCCGGTCGTCAACCACCAGCGTCTTGGCGTGCAGCTTGCAGCCCGGACGACCCCAGAAGTGGATGCCGACGCCCGCCTCGCTCAGCGGCTTGAACCAGAACGCGTAGGCCGCCCAGACCGAGGGCAACTCGCCGTTGGCCTCGGAGTTGGTCACAATCCGCACCCGAACCCCCCTGCCGACGGCGGCGGCCAACTCGTCGGCCAGCCAGCCGGGCGGGTTGAGGTTCGGCGTCGCGATGTCGATCCGCGTCGTCGCCGACCGGACCGCGATCAAGACAGCGGTGTTCAGGTCAAAGTCATCCTTCGCCGGCCGGTGGTCGATCAGGCGAAGGTTGACCTGCCCCGTCGCAGCGAGGGCTGGAAACCATCGCGCCTCGTCGCCGACTTCGCCGCCGAGAGCTTCCCAGTCGCGGGCGAACTCCCGCTGGAGAGTCGCCACGGCTGGGCCCGTCAGCAGCACGCTGGTGTCACGCCACTGGCCATGGCCGAAGTAGTGAAAGCCCATATTGCGGCCGCCCGCCAGGGCCCGCCGCCCGTCGGCGATCAAGATCTTCTTGTGCGTCCGATACAGAACCTGGTCGAGCAACACCTTGTCCGCGGGCGGAGCGTACCGCCGAAGACAAACGCCCGCCGCCTCCAGCTCATCGAGCAACTCCGGCTTGCTGAAGAGGCCCTGGGCGACCGCATCGACAACCACGTTGACCGCCACGCCCGCCGCCACCCGCTCAGCCAGCAGAGCGATGAATTCGCGGGCGATGTCGCGATCGCCGCCCTCGTCATCGCCAAAGTACAGCGTCTCGAGGTTAATGTGATCCTGCGCCGTGCGGATCAGCTCGCAGGCGGCCTCGAACGCCCGGTCGTTGTCGGCGATGATCTCGACCGAGCACCCAGCGTCCACGTGGGAATCGGTGTGCAAGTCGAGTAGTTCGTTGATATCGCCGGGCCCGAAAACCAACGCCGGATCGATCGTCTCCGGAAACCCGCTGCACGAGGCGATCGCCCCGACCGCAACGCCGAGAACCAGCGCCGCAACCCGCATCGCCAGTCCGTTTGGCCGCTTGAGCACAAAAGGCATCATGACACGTCTCTTTCCGCCGCACCGCCCGGGCCGTCTCCGCCCTGCCGGCTAGGCCACCCGCACCGCCTGCTGCTGGGCGATCAGGCACAGCTCGCCCGCCTTAAACGCGTGGGCCTGGGTCATCGCCTCTTCCGTGCGGTTGAGGCAGTCGAGGATCAGCTTGCCGAAGAACGGATAGCCCACCTTGCCGGACAGGTTCATCCGCTGCTCGCCTTCGTGGTTGGCCAGGTACAGCACGTTACGTTCGTCCTTGCGGGCCAACTCCGTATACTTGCGCAGCTCGATGAAGCCCTCGGTGCCGAGGATGAACGTCCGGCCGTCGCCGAAGGCCCGCACGCCGTTGGGCGTCAGCCAGTCCACGCGGAAGTAGCCCGTCGCCCCATTGTCGGCCACCAGCGTCGCGTCGCCGAAATCCTCAAGCTCCGGATACTCCGGGCTGTTGTAGTTGCCCACCTTACTGTGCTGAACGGTCGCGTCGTTGGCGCCCGTGTAGTGCAGGAACTGCTCGATCTGATGGCTGCCGATATCGCACAGAATGCCGCCGTACTTGTCCCTCTCGAAGAACCACGCCGGCCGCGAAGCCGCGCTCAGGCGGTGCGGACCCATGCCGATCGTCTGAACCACCCGGCCGATCGCCCCCTGCTCGATCAGCGCGCCGGCGTGCACGGCGCACTCGACGTGCAACCGCTCGCTGTAGTAAACCATGTACTTGAGCTTCGTCTGAGCCGCCCTGGCCTTCGCCTGGCCAAGTTGTTCGAGCGTGGTGAACGGGCACTTGTCGGTGAAGTAATCCTTGCCGTGGTCCATCGTCCGCAAACCCAGAGCACACCGCTCCGACGGCACCGCCGCTCCGGCGATCAACCGCACCTCGCCGTCCTCCAGCACTTCCCGTTCGCTCCGGGCGATCCTGGTCCGCGGAAACTTCTTGGCGAACGCCTCGACCTTGGCTGGGTCCGGATCGTAGACCCACTTGAGCGTCGCCCCAGCCTCCGTCAAACCGTTGCACATGCCATAGATATGCCCGTGATCCAGGGCGACCGCCCCGAAAACGAACTCCCCGGACCCGACCACCGGCGCCGATCTGCCTTCCGCGGCATAGTTCATGCCGTCTCTCTTCTGCATCGCCTGCTCCTAACCGATCTGCCTGCGGCAAAGGATGCATTGTACGAAAGCGGAACCCCGAATCCAACACCAACGACCGAAGCCCATCCGTAGGGTGTGTCCTCCGGACGCACCAGCCTTTCGTCACCATGGAACAACCCCGCGAACCCCAACGACGTATCGGACACAAGCGGAAGATGGCGCGTCGAGAGGTCGTGCCCTGCCGAAACTTGGCAGTGACACCTTGAATCCGACCGTACAACCACTTATAGTAGAAATATGGTGACGCTCCGGGACATCGAGCGCGTGGCCCATCGAATCGCCGAAGAAGTTCGGGCTGAGCGGGTCATCCTGTTCGGCTCGCACGCCAGGGGCGCCGCCGACGAACAAAGCGACGTCGATCTGCTGGTCGTCGCGGAAAGCGACGAGCCGCCCTTCAAACGCAGCCGTACCATCTACAAGCTCTTCCGCCCCCACCCATTCGCGATGGACGTCATCGTCTACACGCCCGAAGAACTGGAAGAACAGGCCAAAACCCCGCTGTCATTCGCCGCCACGGTCCTGCGCGAGGGGAAGGTGGTCTATGACAGGAGAAAATGACCTGGCAAAGACTGGTGCGACGCTGAAAGCCGTTCATCAGTAGTCACAATAAGAGACTCTTTGACACGCAATGCCACTCGCTTTATATTGGGTCGTGTTGTGGCGGCGGACCGTTTGTGCGGCTGTCGTTATTGGATTGCAGGCATTTCTCATACGTGGCGGTTAGGAGCGACAAAATGGCGGCGATTCCGAAAAAAGTCTCTGAGCGTCTGGCAAAAAACGTGGGTAAGTTCCAGAACGTGCTCCAGATTGCCAAGGACCGGGACCTCAACGAATCGGATACCGTCGCCATCATTAACGACATGCTCGGCGAGGTATTCGGCTACGACAAGTACCTCGAAATCACCAGCGAATTCGCCGTCAGAGGAACCTACTGCGACCTCGCAGTGAAGATCGATAGCAAGATACAGTTTCTCATAGAGGTCAAGGCCGTAGGGATCGACCTCAAAGAAAACCATCTACGCCAGGTGGTGGACTACGGGGCGAACTACGGCGTGCAGTGGGTCGTGCTGACCAACGGGGTGATCTGGGAAATCTACAGGATTCGATTCGAGCAGCCGATAAACTACGATCTCGTCTGCAGCATCAACTTGCTGACGCTCTCCCCGCGCAAAGCCGAAGACCAGGAGAGGCTTTTCATCCTCTGCAAAGAAGGGCTGAGCAAAGACGTCCGAGGGGAATTCTACGAGAGGGTTCAAGTCCTCAACCGCTTCACTCTTGCGGCACTGGTCCTCAGCGATCCGGTGGTCGACGTCCTGAGAAGGGAACTGCGAAAACTGGCCCCAGGGCTGAAAGTCGACCAGTCCGAGATTTCAAAGATACTGCTGAACGAAGTACTCAAGCGAGACGCCACAGAAGGCGAAGAAGCAGCGAAGGTTAAAGCCCGCATCAAAAAGTCTTTGGGTAAGGCCCTGCCAAAACAAAAACCTAGTCCCACTGCCGACAATGACAGCCCTATCGAAAAGCCGGCTGGCTCATTCTCCGACAGGCTTCTCCGTCAAGCCGGAACATCACCCGTCCAGGCGGACGGCGGATCACAGCCGTAGACCGTACTTCGGCTAGAGAAGTAATCTGACCGCCGCAGCGGCCGCCAGCAGTTGGACCGCCTGATTGAATCGCTTCTGAGGGATGTACTTGACCAGAAAGATCCCCGCCACCGCCCCGATCGCGATCACCGGTGTCAGCATCAGATTAAAAGTCAGCGACGGCCCGTTGATCAGCCCGAGGCTCGCCATCGGCGGAACCTTCAGGCAGTTGACGATCAGGAAATACCACGCCCCGGTCCCGATGAATTGCTCCTTGGGCAGACACATCGCCAGCAGGTAGATCGTCATCACCGGACCGGCTGCGTTGGCCATCATCGTCGTGGTCCCAGCCAGCAGACCCATCCCAGCCGCGAACCACCACTGCGTGGGAACCGTCAGATTCTCGCCCCGACGCATCCGCCAGTAGTTCACAGCCAGCATGACCAGCACGATCGCCCCGATCAGCGGACGAAGCTGCGCGTCATTGACGTACCGCAGGCCGAAGTATCCCACCGCCAGACCCGCCATCGCCCACGGCAACAGCTTCACCAGATAACGCCACACCGCGTGACGCCGCCAGTACGCCACAGCGAACAGATCGCCGAAGATCAGCATCGGCAGCAGCACGCCCACCGACTCGCGGGTCGGAATCACGTCGGCCAGAAGCAGCACCGCCAGGATGCCGACTCCCGGCACGCCCGTCTTCGAAAAACCCACCGTCATCGCCGACAGCCCGGCCACCAGCCAGGCCCACGGCGTCAACTCAAGCACGTCTTGCCCTCGCCAATCTCCTCGACCCGGCCGTCGCGCACGACCACTCCCGTTACGCCTCGCGGCAGCGTGACGCAGCCCATCGTCCGGCCCTCTTCATCGTGCAGGTCCAGCCCGATCATGCCCTTGGGATGGACGATCGTGCCGCGAGCCCACTTCAGCGGGCCAAGCCGCGGCTCGATCCGAACCGTGCCAAACCCGATCGCGCCCGGCCGAACGCCGAGGATCGTGGCCAGATAGTGATACAGCACGTGCGCGCCCCACGCATGGCAGTCCGACCGCGTCGGCTCCGGCTGCTCCGGCGTGGTCTTCAGGCCGCTACGAACGAAATCAAACCACAACCCCAGCCGCTCGAACAGCAGATCGGTCAATCCGAGCTTCCGGCACGTCTCGAACAGGTAGTGAATGAAATACACCGTCGTCCGCTGCACGTCCTGGGCCTTCGGCAGCGACTCAGCCAGCGCAGTCAGCCGAGCGTCGCCCGGCAACCCGCTCAAGACCGCCAAACACTGAGTGTGCTCCGAGAAATGCTTGTGCTCCAGGTCGTCGGCATAGAGCCGCCGGCCCTCGTCCCAGAACGCCTCACAGCGACCGGCCAGATCACGGGCCTGCCGCCGGCAACGCTGGGCCAGTTCCGGATCGTTCAGGTACTCCTCCAACTCGGCCATCTGCGTCAGCACCAAGGCGTACTGCCAGTTGAGCACGCCGCTGACGCCGAACTCGCCGTGCGGCGGAATGCCCTGCTCCCACTGCACCCAGTCGGTGAAATTCCAGCCGTTGGGCGCCTGCAGCAGCCCGTCCGGATTGACGAACCGCCGATACCCCTCCATCACGTTCCGCCCGCCCACCATCAGCGACTCCACGAACGCCCGGTCGTCGCGCCACCACGCGTAGTCGTGGATCATCGCCACCCACCACAGCGAAAACGGCGGAATCGTCTGCCGCACCCGGCTGGGATAACGCGACTGGGTCAGCCCGTCGTGACGGCGCGACGCGTCGAACATCATCAGCGCCTTTCGCGGCAACCGATCGTCATGCGTGATCGCGTACGTGGTCAACGCCTCAAGCCGCGTGTCGCCCACGTACATGAGCTGCTCGTAATAAGGGCAGTCCATGTACGTCTCATGCGAGCACATCTGCAGGGCGCGAACGGCGATCGGCGTCACCCGTTCCATCCGCGAATCCGACGACTCGAACCGCGTCTCGTTCGCCAGCGGATAGCGCGTCTCGCGAAGCGTCAAACGCTCCAGGGTCAGCGGCTCATCCGCCGTCTCCACCACGATCTCGACGTACCGCCCAGCCTGCCACCAGAGCGTCTCGAACCGCCGGCCCTTCCCGCCGTCCGGCAAAAAGCGGTCGCCCGTCCCGTAGAAATACTTGCCTTCGATCTCGTCGCGGTTGCCCTTGTCGTTGCCGTTGGGTTCGGTAAAGAGCCCTTCAGCCCAGTGAACACGGATTTTCGCACCCTTGCCGCCGCTGGTCACCAGCTCCGGATACGCGCAGTAGTAGTTCTCCAGGTCGATGATCGCCCGGCGAATGGTGTTGGCCGCCAAGGTGATCGGCTGGCCGGCCAGCACGCCCTGCCAACCGTCCAATTCGTCAGCCAGATGATCGCCGCTGCGGACGGGAACCTTCGCCGTCCCACTATCCGCCGGCGCCGAGACAAACCGCACCGTACCCACCTGCCGCGGCTGTTCCATCATCGCGGGCAGCACCGCCGGACGCATCAGGTGGACCGGCTGGACCTCGTTGCGGACCCGGCCGCAGGTCCCTTCGTGGCCAACCGCCACCGGCGCCCAGCCCTCGCCGCCGCCGCTCTCAAATCCCCAATCGAACTCCGCTGCGTCGATGGTCAAATTCGCCCCGGTGCCCCACGCCACTCCCAGCGGCTCGTCGATCCCATACCCGCCCAGACGCTTGCACTGCCATTCCGCCACGCCGGTGCCCAGAACGCCTATCAGATCGTCCTGCGGAGCAAGGATGAATCCCGGTCGAACCGTCATCTGCGCGTACGGCGCGAGTAGCCCCAGCGACCAGACCCGGGCCACCACCACGTGCGCCCCCTTGGCCAGTTCCAGGTCGTACGTCTCATAGAACCAGTTGTTGATATCGCCGCGCTCCGGTCCCCGGCCGACCCGCACGCCGTCAACGAACAACTCGTACCGCTCATCGGCGCTCACGTGCACCCGAACCTTCGCGTCGCGATCCATCTCGAACCGCCGCCGATAGGCGGTGACAAACGGCGGCTGGCCCGCCTGCGGACACGAAATCCACCGGCACGGCCAAAGCCCTCGTTGCGGCCACGGCCGGCCTTCATCCAGGTGCGAATACGGGTTGTCCGAGATCATCGTACGTACGTGCATGGTATCCATCCTCTACTGTGGCAAAAATACCGGGCGATTATAGCAGATTGTTGCCCGGAGTATAGTGGGCAGGTATCATGAACGGCAAATCGGGAAGAAAAGGGGGCCCGCCATGTTCCAGTCCAACAAACAGGACGTCGCCGAGCGCCATCGGGACAACCCGCTAATCACGCCGGCCGATGTCAAACCTTCGCGGGACGATCTGGAGGTCATCGGAGCGTTCAATCCCGGCGTCTTCGAATACCAGGGCCGGATCGGCCTGCTCCTGCGGGTGGCCGAACGGCCCCACCAGGAACCGGGATACATCAGCACCATCACCGTCCATCCTGATTCAAACCAACTGGAAGTCAAACGCTTCCACGGCACCGACCCCTACCTCGACACCACCGACCCGCGGGTCATCCAGCACCGCGGATTCCTCTACCTGACCTCGATCTCGCACCTGCGCCTCGCCTGGAGCGACGACGGCGAACACTTCCAGATCGAACCCACACCCGCCGTCTTCCCCGAAGGCGTCTACGAAACCTACGGCGTCGAAGACGCCCGCGTCACCGAAATCGACGGAACCTACCACATCACCTACTCAGCCGTCAGCGACCACGAGGTCGCCGTCTCCCTCGCCACCACCAAAGACTGGCAACACTACCAGCGCCACGGCCCGATCCTTCAGCCGTTCAATAAGGACGTCTGCCTCTTCGCCGCTGAGGATCGCAGCAAGTACTGGATGATCCACCGGCCGTCCGGGGTCATGTGGAAACGCAACTGGATGTGGATCTCCGAGTCGCCCGACCTCGCCCACTGGGGCCGCCCGCGATGCCTCGCCCAGACCCGCATGGAGGCCTTCGACAGCGCCCGCCTGGGCGCGGGCGGACCGCCCCTGCCAACCAATAAAGGCCACTTGGAAATCTATCATGGTGCTGACGAGGGCCACCGCTACTGCCTAGGAGCCATGCTCCTAGACCAAGCCGACCCCTACACCATCACCGCCCGTTCGCCCAAACCACTGATGGAGCCAATCGCCCCCTACGAACAAAAGGGCTTCTTCGGCAACGTGGTCTTCACCGATGGCGGAATCCTCCGGGACGACCACATCTGGATGTACTACGCCGCCTCCGATACGGTCACCTGTCTGGCCCGCATCCCCTTGCGCAAAGTCTGGAAACATCTGGAGATATAGAAACCGATGGCTTCGCCCCACGCGAACGGCTAGTCGAAGTAGTCAACCAGTTCCTCAATCCCGTTGGCGATCTGCTCAATGGCGCGGCCCAGGCCGTCGCCCTCGTCCTCCCAGAACATCTCAATCTCGCAACCGCCTGCCATCAAAGCAGTTAACACCACCAACATGGGAAGCAGCGCCCTTTTCAGATACCCTGGCCGTCTCATCGCCGTCTCCTTTTCAAGGGCCCGGAACGCCTAATGGCTATCAACTATTAACTACCGTCAACATTATACGATAGACGCACACGCCGAGTCAAGACCCTTACCCCAAACCAACCGCCCACGCACCAGCCCGTGGGTGGACTGAAAGAAGCGGCACGGATCACGCGGACCACGCGGAGGGAAAGAACAATGAAAACCGAAAACACCAATTCCGGAATGTGGCTCCGCCGCCCGCGGCGGAGTCTTCCTTCTTCATTCCGGCTACTGACTTCTGACTTTTGTCTCCCTCCGCGTGCTCCGTGCCAATCCCCTCCTGCATTCCGTGTGCGCCATTCGCGGCACGTCCCGAATCGAGTGATTGACCCTATCGCCCAAAAACGCTTTAATGACTCTTTTGCGGTTCGCACAGCGGCAGTGACGCAAACGCGGGCCGGCGGCTCTATCGGAAAGGTCATAGAACGATGATACGTCTCGGTGTGGTCGGACACGGCGGTCGAATCAGCAGCGTCATCAGCCATTGCCTGAGGGCGGTGGAACCGGATATCCGCGTCGTGGGAATCGTCGATCCCGACGAGCAGGGCGCGCGGTCGCGCCTGGCCGACTGCGACCAACAGGACGTGGTGTTCTACAAGAACCTGGCCCAGATGGTCTCGAAGGCCAAACTCGACGGCCTGTGCATCGGCACCCGCTGCCATCAGCACACGCCCTACGCCATCGAAGCAGCCAAATACGACCTGCCGCTCTACCTGGAAAAACCGGTCGCGATCAACATGAAGCAGGCGACCGCCCTCGAAAAGGCATTCGAGAAATCCAGGTGCCAGGTGGTGGTCAGCTTCCCGCTGCGGGTCTCGCCCCTGTGCCTGATGGCCCGCCAGTTGATCGAGGAAGGCGCGGTCGGCTCGCCCGAGCACATCCTCGGCGTCAACTACGTGCCCTACGGAACCGTCTACTTCGACAATGCCTACCGCGACTTCGCCATGACCCAGGGCTTGTTCCTCCAGAAGGCGACGCACGATCTGGACTACATGAGCTTCCTGATGGGCTCGAACATCGTGCGCGTCGGCGCGATGGCCACCTGGGGCCGCGTGTTCGGCGGCCGAAAGAAAGCCAACCTCAGATGCAGCCAATGCCCCGAAGCCGAAAGCTGCCTCGAGAGCCCGCAAAACCGCAAGTACAACTACTCCGGCGGCGACCCGAACGACCATCCGTGCGTCTTCGGCCGCGACATCGGCACGCCGCCGAACATGAACGAGGACTCCTCGAGCACGATCATGGAGTTCGCCTCCGGCGTCCACGGCGCCTACACCCAGGTCTTCTTCAGCCGCCGCGACGCCCAGACCCGCGGCGCGACGGTCAGCGGCTATCACGGAACCGTCCGCTTCGACTGGTACGCCAACGAACTCGTCCGCGTCCGCCACCACGCCCCGTTCACCGACACCATCAAAGCCGGTTCCGGCATGAGCCACTTCGGCGGCGATCTGGAACTCGCCCGCGACTTTGTCGGCCTCATCCAGGGCAAGGCCAAATCGCGAACCACCGTGCAAATGGGCATCCAAAGCGCCTACGTCTGCCTCGCCTGCAAGGAATCAGCCGAAAAGGGACGATTCGTAAACGTCCGCCAGGTCGGGCAGTAACGGAACCGCGCGCCTGCCTGTCCCGCTGCGCCTCCGTCGGCGAAACGGCCGACCTAGCCGAGCACGCTGCGCCACGACACCGCGCATCCAACGAGACACTCAGCGGTCCCAGACCCCAAAATTGGCTGGGTCGCCGGCGTTGCCCAACTCATCGAAGTAGGAAACCGGCTCCAGAATATCGCGGCTGCACGTCACCGACGAGGCGTGCCCGTCGCACCAGAGGATATTGAGCACGCCCTCGCCCACCATCGACCGATTGCGATGACGGGCGTGCGCAAAACCGGTCCGGGCGAACCCGCTGTTGAGGGATGAGCCGCAGTAGTACCCCTCCTGTGTGCGAATGGCGTCGGAAACCAACAGCGTCTCGGACGGATTGCTGATCTGATTGTCCTTGGCCGGCGGACCCGCATACGGCAGACCGTAGTAGACGCTGGTTCCCAGGTGCAGGTAGTTGTAGCCGTAGTGCATCCGGATCAACTCGCCGTGATCGAACAACTCCCATCCGCGCCACAGCCCGCCGTCAGCCGGAAAGCTGGCGCAGGCGAAAAAACTGCGATCGGGCACGTACTTGAGGCCGACGAACACGTAGTTCCACACGTGGAACGGCCAGGCCCGGTACCCGCTGGCGTACTCCTCGTCGACCGAGTACAGACGCGGATAAAACCCAGCGAACTCATTGCCGTATTGTCCAAACGCCACCCCGATCTGTTTGAGCTGCGTCAGGCAAACCACCGTCCGCGCCTGCTCGCGGGCCGTACTCAGAGCCGGAAGCAGCATGGCCACCAGCACCGCGATGATCGCAACCACCACCAGCAACTCGATCAACGTAAAAGAGGGTCTGGGGCTCTTCAGGCACATACTCATGGCGTAGCCTCCTTCGACTGGACGATGCGAATCAAACGGGGACACATGGGCGAAAGCTCGATCCGGGCTGGATCGACCGGCTCCTCCGCGATCAGATCGACCGCGGCTCCAGTCAGATCGAGACGCACGGTCTGAGCGCTGGTCAGGAAGTTGATCATCGGCACAATCATGGCCTCACCGTCCGAAACAACCCGATACTCAACGCCCCAAACCGGTCGATCGGTCAGGACGTCAACCAAAGGGGCGACGGCAACACCGGCGCTGTCCAGCAGCGACCGCAACTCGTCCGAAACCGCAGCGCATTCCGGCGGCAGCGCCAGTTCAGGCGACCCGGCCAGCGCACCCGGCAGCTCGCGCAGCCGATGGTATTGATCGAACCGCAGGCACTCCGAACCGATGCGAACGATCGTACCGCCACCGGCTGCGAACCGGGCCAGGGCCTCAACCGTCGCATCCTCGACGTGCCCGGTCTGCGGACAGAGAATCACCTTCAAACCGGCAGTATCGCCCTCGGCAAGCTGCCGCTCACTGACAAACCCCACCGGCTGACCGAGAAAGGTCAGTTGCATGTACGCCGCCGTAATCGCCTCGCCCGCCCCTTCGTCCCAGAACAGCGACGGGATCGCATACAGGATCGCCGCCCGCGGCCGCGCCGCATTCACCGCTGAGACCTCCGCCGCCAACCGGTTCAAATCCAGCATCGCCCGCCCGGCGGCGAACAGGTTGGCCGGACGCACGTAGATGCTGCCGTTGACCGCGAACGGAGTAATCCAGTTGGGCTCCTGCCACAGCCAGATCGCCGTCGCGTACTGGTGATGCAGACCGCCCTGGACGAGAACCGCGTGCGTGTGCTCCGGCGGAACGTGCGCCTCCGGAAACTGATCGGGGATCAGATGGTTCTCGGAGTTGTACACCGGTTTCCGCCCGAGGCCAAAAAGCAGATCATTCCATATCTGCTCGTGCTGCCATTCATAGACGAACGGCCCTTCCGGCGTCCAGTAGGCCGACGCGTCGTTGCCGCCGAGATCGGAAAACCGGCAGACCCGCTCGACGTCAATGCCCGTCTCCAGATACGCCCGCTCCAGAACCGGGATGATCTTCACGTGCGTCGGCACATCGGGCGCCAGCGACTTGGCCATCCCGTTGAGCCACTCGTGCCACCCGGTGAAATGCTCGCGATTGAACACCAGCCAATCGTAGTAGGCCCGGCGCGGGCCCACCCCGTTTGGATCGCCCACTTCCGGAACAGGAACCTCGTCGAAACTTCCGTACTCCGTGCCATAGAGGGCATTGAGCGCCGACACCTCGCCGTGCGCAGCCTCAAGAAACTCCATCCACCGCGGCCGGCTCTGCGCGTCGCGCCCGCTGTGGTCGTAGGCGGGTTCATTGTCGAGGCAAAAACCGAACAGTGCTGGCAAATCCCTCACGTGCGGAATGATCGTCTCGAACCAAAGCCGGATGATCCGCCTCGCCTCCGGATGATCGATGTTGTACTTGATGAACGACGGCCCGTCGATCCAGAAACCGCTCTGACCCTCGCCCGCCCACTCGGGCATGATGTGAGGAGCCAAAAGCAAATCCACCTTCATGCCGGCCCCCGCAGCCTTCGGCAGGAGACTGGTAAAAATATCCGCCCAGCGCAGCGACCCGTCCGGATGTAGGCTGCGGGGGTCGCGACCGACTTGGACGAGACTCGTCGCGAACGACGGCAGTTGCGTCAACTCGCGATCGACGGTGTTCAGATGGCCGTAACCGTAGAAGAAAAACGGCCGGCCGGCCTCGTCGACGATCTGCCCGTCGCGGATGGCGAACGTCGCGGGCGTCTCCGGTCTGGTAAACGGCTGAACCGCAGCGGCGGCCAGACGGTCGAGGCGGCGCTGCGCCCCATCGAGAACCCACCCGAGCTCCTCAATCTGCATCGCCGACCACTCCGGCGGCTGAGGATTGGCCGGATCGATCTGCGGAATCCGAGCCGCAAACCGCTCAACGATGGCCCGCGCAAGCTGCACGTATTCGTCCGAGGCTAACGTGGGATCGGACTTCAGCCGCCGATCGATTTCCGCCAGACGCTCCCTGGTCGGAGCAAGAGCCGCCGCCAACCGATCCTTCTCGTTGACGCGGGTAATGAACGCGGGAAGGACAAACCGGCTCGGACCACGGTCCAAACCCTCAAGAGTCAGACGAAAGTCCCCTTCGTCGGCAAGCTCCCCAGCGGGAAAGGTAAACGTGAACCGACGTACCGTACCAGCCTCCGCAGCGACAAACGCCTGCGGGCCTGACACGCGCCTCGGCTCTCCCTCCGCTGGAACCGCCACCAGAGCCACTTCCTCCGCGCAAGGCGCCTTGCACGCGTACTCAACAAACGCAACATTAACCGTCCGGTCGCGGTCATAGCGCCGCGCATCGGCCAGCAGTCGGGCAGCGGAGATCTGATCCGGCGTCACCAGGACCAGCCGGGCGAAGTGATCGGGATGCTTGCCACTGCCGATCCCGGGCGTCCACTCCACGTACCGCCGCTGCGTCGAACCTTGCCCGTCATTGACCAGAACGTTCACACCCAGGCACGTCGGCAGCTTGCTCGCCTCAAGCCCCAGATTGCTCCACGGCAGACAAACGCTCAGCCGCCAACCGCCCTCAATCCGCTGTCCCGATGCCTCAACCCCAGCCCACGAGAACTCCGCCGGACAGAACGCCGCCGTCAGCACCTCCCCTTCGCCAACCAGCGAAAACCCCAATTCAAAACAGCCGTCCGCGTACTTGCCCTTCGAAACCTCCGGATGCACGTCGAACGCGACCTGAACCGAGTCGCCGTTCCACATCTGCGGATTGACCCCCGCCGGACCGGGCGTCGGATCGACCACCGTGATCTCAAGCATCAGACCGCCTTCATCCCACGCCGCCCGCACGTCCGCGCCGAACGCCGCGTCGGACGGATGGCGAATCGAAACGACCGGCGAAGAACCCGGCGAATCCGATTTCAAAGCGGGACAGAACCGATCCGCCGCGCTCAGCAACTCACCCGCTGCGCACAAAGCGGGTATCCCAAACGGGACCATAACCAGCACAACCTGCCAAAATCTTCTCATCAACGTCGCCTCACAAATACCGCGGGTTCGGCTCGGCGCACGAATCCCGAACAACAAGCTGCGGTGTGATGCCTCGGGTTTGGATCGGCGTCTCATCCTCGATCTGACGGATCAACTGCGCGATCGTCTCCCGCGCGATCTCGCTCGCGTCGAACGACACCGACGTCAGCCGCGGCTGCCACAAGTCACACGCCGGAACGTCGTCGAACCCCGTCACCGACACGTCCTGCGGCGCACGACGCCCGCACCCCGCCAGCGTGCCGATCGCCTCGAACGCCATGTTGTCGTTCGAGGAAACGACGGCGCTGAACGCGACCTCACGCTCCAGAAGCTCCCGGCAGGCCGCCGCCCCGTAGCCCGGACCCTCGCCGCCCATCACCGTCAGCCGCGGATCGTCCGCCGTCCCCAACTCATACGCGCACCGCCGGTACGCCTCAAGCCGCTCCACACTCGTCCGATCGTCCTGCGGACCGGCGATAAACGCGATCCGACGATGACCCAGGCCGTGAAGGTACTCCATCACCAGCCGAATCCCCTGAGCGAAATCCACGCGAACCGGATTTGAATTGCAGCCGGGAACCGCGCGGAGCGGATGCGCCACCGGCATCCCAAGGTCGATCAACTCCCGAATCTGCTCGCCGCTGATCGACCGCGTGGTGATCACCATCCCGTCAACCCGCATCCGCCGAAACCGCCCCACGTACCGCTCCCCCTGCTCCCGAGAGCCTCCCGTAATCGCCGGCCAGACCTGATAACCGTACTCCCGCGCCTCAGCCTCCAGCCGCTCGGTCACGAACGCCGTGAACGGGTTGGTCAACGTGTCGGTCACAAACCCGATCACGTGAGTCCGGCCCCGGATCATGTTCCGCGCCCACTGGTTCGGCTCGTAGTGCAAAGCCTTGGCCACCTCGATGATCCGACGCCGAACCGGGTCGCTCACCGGACGCTTCCCCGAAAACGCCAGCGACACCGTCGCCGGTGACACCCCGCACCGACGCGCCACCTCCCGAATGCCCACCGTCTCGCGCTTCCCGGTTGTCATGATCGCCCTCAATAACGCGCAAAAGGTTTTAGATGATCGTTATTCTACCGGCAAAAGGTTTTGCGCGTCAAGAGCCGACCCGCCGAAACACAGAAACGGTCCCGACCCCAAAGACCGATAAGTTATTTGACCTTTCCCGCCCCGCACGTTAGCATGTTGGATTACGACAGGCTCAGGAATACCCCAGGTTCAGGAGATCCACAGTGATTGGAACGTATCAGACGGCGGCGAAGTGGCTGGCAACGATAACGCTCGGCATGGCGGTGGCGGTCACCCTGATCGGCTGCGGAACGAGTCCGACCATCGTCTTCGACCCGAACCTGATCGACCGGGTCTGGGTCCAGAACCCCGACCCTAACAACGAAGGCACCGAGTACTCCTTCGACGCCGACAACAACCTCCTGATGGTCAAGCTGGAACTGACCGACGCGGACGTCCAGCCGTTCGTGGACATGCTCCAGATCAAGAACGCCACCTACGACTACACCGGAACCGACGTGATGGTCGGCAAGGCCACCGAGATGGTCAAAATCAGCGGCACCTACGACGGCGTCGCGGGAACGCTCTCGCTTAACTACCAGTTGATCGACGGAACCATGACCGTCAACGCAAATGGCGAAGTGACCGTCACTTACCGACTCCAGATCAGCATGCCGGACCTCTCCTTCCGGGCCAACTACACCTTCCAGTATTCCGGTGACGCCGTTGAGGCCGGCGATCAGATCGACTACGAAACCATCGCCTACTCCGGCACGATCATCTTCCAGAGCCAACAGCAGAACGATCCCGGCGGCACCCAGGACACCACCGCGGTCTGGGAACTCAAGACCGGCGATCCGCTGACGTTCTAGAACCTGGCGCGGACTTTGACAACACCGGCGCTGCCGTGACGGGCGACCTGTTCGGCAGCGCCTTTTTGTTGCCGCGCAATTGATCGGAATCGAAAGGGGGTGCGCAATGATCCGAGCAGCCGTTTACGACAGCAAACCGTACACCCGGCAATTCTTCGACGAAACGCCTGGAAGCGACCAAGCCGACTGGCGATTCATCGAAGCCAAACTCGACCGCGACAGCGCCTGGTCGGCCAAGGACTGCCAGGCCGCCTGCGTCTTCGTCAACTGCGTCGCCAACCGGCCGGTGCTGGAAGTGCTGGCGCAACTGGGAGTTAGCCTGATCGCCCTGCGATCAGCCGGCTACAACAACGTCGATCTCGACGCCGCCAGAAACCTGGGCCTGGACGTCGTGCGGGTGCCCGCCTACTCGCCCGAGGCGGTGGCCGAGCACACCCTCGGCCTGCTGTTGGCCCTCAATCGCCGGATCCACCGCGCCTACAACCGCGTCCGCGAACAGAACTTCGCCCTGACCGGCCTGATGGGCTTCAACCTCGAAGGCAAGACGGTCGGCGTGATCGGAACCGGACGCATCGGCAAGACCTTCATCGAGCTGCTCTGCGGCTTTAAGGTCCGCGTGCTGGCCTACGACGTCAAACCGGACCAGCACTGGGCCGAAAAACGCGGCGTGCGATACGTGCCGCTCAATGAGCTGCTCAGCGGCTCCGACGTGATCAGCCTGCACGCCCCGCTGACCCCGGAAACCCACCACATCATCAACGCACAAACGATCGACCGCATGAAGAACGGGGCCTACCTGATCAACACCTCGCGAGGCAAGCTGATCGACACCACGCCGCTGATCGAGGCCCTCAAAAGCGGCAAACTCGGCGGCGTCGCCCTCGACGTCTACGAGGAAGAAGAAAACGTCTTCTCCCGCGACCTGTCCGACCAGGTGCTCCAGGACGACGAACTGGCCCGCCTCCTGACTTTCCCCAACGTCCTGATCACCGCCCACCAGGCGTTCTTCACCCGCGAAGCCCTCGCCCAGATCACCAGGACCACCGTGGACAACGTCCTGCGCTTCGCCTCGGACCAGCCCTACCTGGAAGGAACCGTCCTGGTCGAGGCCCAAAGCCAGGTGAGGGCATGAGCTTACAGAAAACCCGCCGACGGGGCCGATATATTGCTTAAACCCTCCTCGGCCTCTGCGGTATAATAGGCTGAATAAGTGCTGCTTATGGAGCGGGCGAAATCATGAAGAAACAAGGAAACGCCAGACACCACCGGAGCTTTACGCTGATTGAGCTCCTGGTCGTCATCGCGATCATGGCGCTGCTGATGGCGATCATCGTGCCGACCGTCGGCAAGGCCCGCGAGTCGGCCAGAAAGATGCTCTGCGGCACCAACCTGCGGTCGATCGGCCAAGCCATCCAGGCGTACCTGGGCGAAAACCACTCGTTCTATCCGCCGATGGCCCCGATGCCGACGATCGAGGCGGTGAGCAACCCCCTGAACCCGCGGCCGGCGATGTCGGAAATCCTCTCGCCCCACGTTTCGGGGCAGACCGAGGTCTTCCGATGCCCCTCCGACTCCATTCGCGATGCGGATATGGCGTCTGGGGCCGAACCGGAGACCGTCTACTACAAGTGGCAAGGCACCAGCTACGAGCCGCGTCCGGGTCTTTCGGTGGTCAGCACCGAGGGCTACTGGATGTTGAGCCAGGAGAACCGCGCCCTGTGGCAAAGCGAAATCGGCGAGCTGTCCGAGCTGATCGACAACGCCGCCCGGATCGAGCTGGTCCGCGAGTTCGAAGCGTTTCACGGGGAAACCAACGACGACGACATGAATTGGCAGGTGCTGTTCGCGGACTTCCACGTCGACGCCCTCGCGACGATGGATCAACCCTGACGCACCCGCGGGAGGTTTGCAGATATGGACCTGGCGACGATCTGGTTTCGACATGACCGGCTGATCAAGATCATTGCCGCCAACGTGGTGGGCCTGGCGGTGATCGCGGGCGGCGCGGCGCTGCTGTACCGCATCGCGGTGGGCCACGAAGTGCCCAATCCCGAGACCGCGACGCCGGAGCAGATGGTCGATTTCCTCTGCGAGAACAACATTGCCGGCGCCCTGCCCGCTCAGGACCGCCAGCCGTACATGCACAAGGTCATCGAGCAGTTCCGCCCGGTCGAGCGGCGGGTGCAATTCCTCGAGGAGATCAACCGCCGATCGGACATGGAGATATTGCGGCTTCAGAAGAACCTGACCAACGTCGCGATCGAACAGGCGGTGACTGACGCCCAGGAGTACGAACGGCTGACCAACGATCGGGAACGCCGCCAGTTCATCGAAAGCCGCATCAAGGAGTGGGACGATTTCCACAACATGGTCACCGGCAAGGACCTTGAAGGGACGTTGGGCAAGGAAAGGGCGGCCAAAATGGACGCCCGCGGATCGCGCCTCAGCCGGCACGTGCCGACCTCGCCGCAAGGGGCCTACAAGCGCTTCGTCCAGGAAACCAATCCCGGCGAACGGGCCAAGCTGGAAACGTACGTCAACGACGTTCAGAAGGTGGTCGAGCAGAAACGCAAACTGGCGCGGGGCGACTGAGGCGTCATGGGACAATCGGGTGATTCGGTGAGCGATCGGACGATGAGGATCTCAGTGATCGGCGACGGGGCGATGGCCACCGTCTGTTCCGTTCTGCTGCAGAAGGCCGGCCATCGGGTGACCCTCTGGTCGGCGTTCCCCGACTACGCCCGCCAGCTCGACCAGGAGCGGGAAAACGTCAAGTACCTGCCGGGCTTCAGCATCCCTCCGGAGGTGACGATCACCGCCGACGCGGAGCGGGCCTTCCGCTCGCCGCAGGTCGTGGTCAACGCCGTGCCCTGCCAGTACATGCGCCGCGTGTGGGAGAAGCTGGCCGCCTCAGCGGACCAATCGGCGCTGTACGTATCGGTGACCAAGGGCATCGAAAACGAGACGCTGCTTCGCCCGACGCAGATACTCCAGGAGCTGCTGGGAACGGTGCGGATGGCTGTGCTTTCCGGGCCGTCGATCGCCCGCGAGGTGGCCCGCGGATTGCCCGCGAGCCTGGTGGCGGCCTCGGACGACCTGGCCGACGCCCAGATCGTCCAGAAGCTCTTCTCGTCGGAACGCCTGCGGATCTACACGAACCGCGACGTGGTCGGCGTGGAACTGGCCGGAGCGATGAAGAACGTGATCGCCCTGGCCGCTGGCGTGATCGACGGGATCAACGCGGGCGACAACGCCAAAGCGGCGCTGCTGACCCGCGGACTGGTGGAGATCACCCGGCTGGGAGTCGCCCTGGGGGCGGGACAGCAGACCTTCTCGGGTCTGGCCGGATTGGGCGATCTGGTCACCACCTGCATCTCGCCTCACGGCCGCAACCGCACGTTGGGCGAACTGATCGGCAAGGGCATGACCCTCGAGCAGGCCTGCGGGACGATGAACTCGGTCGTCGAGGGCGTGGCCACCACCCGCAGCATGGTCGCCCTGGCCCGCCAACACCGGGTCGAAATGCCCATCACCGAAGCTGTGCACCGCGTGATCTTCGAGGGCCAGTCGCCCGGCCAGGCCATTACCGAACTGATGGTCCGCGAACCGAAGGGGGAATTCCAGAACCTTAGCGCCTGAGAGGCGAGGGGGCAACCGTGGACGATCTGCCGCTGCGAATCGGCGGAGCCGTGCTCGGATCGGCGGTCGGCGACGCGCTGGGCGCAGCCGTGGAAGGGCTCACCGCCGGCCAAATCGCTGAGCACTTCGGCCAACTTCGCGACTTTTCCCAGATCAAGGTATTCTACGACGAGATCAAGCACCGTCGCGACCTGGACGCCGCCCGCCGCGAACAGCACCTGATGCGCTGGCGTCAGCCGGGCCTCTACACCGACGACACGCAGCAGTCGCTGCTGGTAATCGAGGTGCTTTTGGAGACCGGGCGGGCCGACCGCCACGCCCTGGCCCAGCGGATTCGCCGGTGCCTCGAACACCGCTCGGATGAACTGCCCCTGGGCCCCTTCCGCGGCTACGGCGAGGGCTTTCGGCAAGTGGCGGCGAACCTGCTGCACGGCTGCGACGCCGATCGCTGCGCCGTCGACAGCGCGGGCAACGGAGCGGCCATGCGCATCGCCCCGGTCGGATTGTACTTCCACCACGACCCGCTCCTGGCCGGAATGGAGGCCTACGATCTGTCCAAGCTGACCCACGGCGATATCCGCGGACGCCTCTGCGCCTCAGCCGTCGCCATGGCGGCGGCACAACTCGTCGGAACCGACCGGTTGGAAAACCCGCAGCGGTTTCTGACGCAGTTGGGCGATCTGATCCACCGCCTCACGGAGAGCCTGCGATCGCGGCCGGAGGCCGTCTCGAGCCGCGACCGCACCAAGGCCAAACAGGTCATCGACGCCCTGGCCAACCTCGTCGAAGTCATCGAAGAAGGCTATCCCGTCGCCTCGGCGGCGGTCGCCGGCTTCGCCTCGCATATCGCGGGCCGGCGGACGCCGGCTGAAGACGCCTTCTGCCTCTGCTCGGTGCCTGTGGCCTTCTGGCACGTTCTCCACCACCGCGACTCGCTGGAGGAGGCCGTCGTCTCCGCGGTCAACGCCGGCGGCGACGCCGATACCATCGCCGCCATGACCGGCGGTCTGGCCGGCGCCCTGCACGGCCTGAGGGCCATTCCCGGCCAACTCCTGGCCGGACTGGCCAACCACCACCAGCTCGAACTCCGCGCCAGCGCCCTGGCCGGCGACGCCGGCGCCATCCGGCACTGGCAGGACTTTTGTCGGATGGAACTGGACCTGACCTTGCAGGAACGCCGTCGATGGGCTAGTATGATAGCCGAATTGGCGAACGTCTGACTGGATTTCCCGTGGTTGCACCGAGCTTCGATAAACGACGGCGGCTTGGCCTGACGACGAAGCTGACCAAGCTGGACTGGATCGTGTGGCGAGGCCACATGATCGCTGAGACTCAGCGGTTCATCGACGAGGGCCTGGCCCATCCCGAACGGGCGGTGGTCATTCCGACCATGCCCGTCGGGACCGGATGCTTTCCACGCTCCATGTCGGACTACTTCTGGCGGCGGGTGCTTGGAGATTGCTAGGGCCGCGCGAGCCGCGGGATTGCCCTTTTACAAACGGCTTTGACGTTGGTACTCTATGGGCTCAGATGGTAGTGCGAGCCTGTTTGGCGTCTGTTTTGACAAAGGAGTTGTCACGATGAACCAGAGATTTGCCTTCGTCCTGCGGGCCTCCGGGGCCCTGGCCTTGCTGCTGTTCCTGACCGGCGGGTGCGTCTCCCTCGACAAGTACCGTCAGCTCGAATTCGCCGAGCGCAACTGCCAGGCCGAGCGCGAGCGTCTCAGCGGCGAGTTGGCCACCTGCCAGGTCCAGAACCGCGACCTTCAGAACAAGATCGACGAGATACAAGCCGATCTAACGAACAAGAACCAGATGATCCGGGCCCTCCAGGGCGACGCCCAGACCGCCCAGCAGACCATGCAGCAAATGGTCAGCGCCTACGAGCAACTGGCCAACAGCATTCCCAGACCGGGCGCCACGGTGGCCCTGCCCGCTGAGCTGGATACCGCCCTCAAGGAATTCGCCGCCAAATATCCCGACATGGTCCAGTACGATTCCGAACGCGGCGTGGTCAAGTTCGGAACGGACCTGCTGTTCGACCTGGGCAGCGCCGACGTCCGCAGTGATAAGATGGACGAGCTGAGGGAGCTTGCCGGGATTATCACCTCGCCCGCCGCCCAGGGATTCGACGTGGTGGTGGTCGGCCACACCGACAATCTTCCGATCGTCAAGGCGGCGACCAAGGCCAAATTCCCGACCAACTGGCACCTTTCGGCCGCCCGGGCGATCGGCGTGATGGACGAACTGACCAACGGCGGCGTCAGCTCGGAACGCGTCGGCATCATGGGCTACGGTGAGTTCCGGCCGGCCGTGCCGAACACGAGTTCCGAGAACCGTCAGCAGAACCGCCGGGTCGAGGTCTACCTCGTACCCGAGTACGCGGTCGGCGCCGAGGCGTCCGAAGCCGCTGAGGCGGCCAAGGTTCAGCCCGCGGCACCCGCTGTGGAGAAATAGTCCGGCATCGAGTCGCCGATGACGGAGGCAGTCCCGCCCGCCTGGACTCCGACGGACCGGATCGGCGGGCGCAGACATCGTGTTCAGCAGTCACGGAACCCCATCCCGGTGGATGGGGTTCTCTTTTTGTCCGAGCGTTCCCGGCTCGCCTGAAAGCGGTTGAGAAGTTGCGGAACCAACGCTGGAGTCGCCCAGCTTAACGCCGTCGGCAACAAACCCATCGGTTTTGGCACAGAATCTCACTTTTTCCGTTGACTCGCTGGAAGGAAACGGGGGAGACGGCGTATTATTACCGATATACAAGGTATCGCTATTGACAAGTAAGTATTGGTATGATACATAGGTCTGCCGAGCATCAAGCGCGAGGGGGTACGCCCATAAGCGGCTGTGGGAACCTTGGATAGCTGGTGCCGGCTTGGTTGACAAGAGAGTTGCCATTCTCCCGCACCTGAGGAGGCGTAGGTCAAGATGAGAGTCCTGATGTTGGGCTGGGAATTCCCTCCGTTCATCAGCGGAGGGCTGGGAACCGCCTGCTACGGTCTGACCAAGGCGATGAGCGGCTTGGGGATCGAAGTGGTGTTCGTGCTCCCAAAGCCCATTCCCAGCGAGTATTCCAGCCACGTTCGCCTGGTGGCCCCTCAGCCGGGGTCGCCTCTGGCGGTCAGCGAAGAGGTCTACCAGCTCGAAGAGTTCAAGCACGTCAAGTTCCGGACGATCCGAGCGGGCATCCAGCCCTACCAGACCCCGGAGGAATATGAGCGTTCGGTCAAGGAAGAGACCCAGCGGCAGACGAAGCTCAAGCGGGTCCAGCAGGCATCGGCACAAGGGGCCTCGACCAACGGCAAGCCCCAGTCGGCCCCCGCGCCGGCGCCCGGGGCAACCCAGGGCTTTATCGGCGGCGGCGCCCACTACGCGGGCGATTTGTTCGGCGAGGTTGAGCGGTACGCCCGCCTGGTCAGCCAGATCGCCGGCCAGGAGCAGTTTGACGTCGTCCACGCCCACGACTGGATGACCTACCCAGCGGGCCTGGCGGTGGCCGCCATCTCCGGCAAGCCGCTGATCGTCCATGTCCACTCGACCGAGTTTGACCGGTCCGGGGAGAACGTCCACCAGCGGATCTACGACATGGAGCGCCAGGGCATGCACGGGGCCGACCGGATCATCGCGGTCAGCTACCTGACCAAGCGCATCATCACCACCCGATATGGCATTAACGAAGATAAAGTCAATGTAGTTTATAACGCCATCGATCTGCCCGCAGCCCGTCAGCCGACGGAGTTCGAGCACATCCGCAAGGATGAAAAGATCGTTCTGTTCCTCGGCCGGGTCACGATGCAGAAGGGGCCGGAGTACTTCCTCGCCGCCGCCAAGAAGGTTCTCGACGTGACGGAGAATGTCCGTTTCGTCATGGCCGGCAGCGGCGACATGATCCGCCGGATCATCGAACTGGCCGCCGAGATGGGAATCGGCCACAAGGTCCTGTTCACCGGCTTCCTGCGGGGCAAGGACGTCGAACGAATCTACCGGATGGCCGACCTCTACGTGATGCCCAGCGTCTCCGAGCCCTTCGGGATCGCCCCGCTCGAGGCCCTGTCGCACGACGTGCCGGTCATCGTCTCCAAGCAATCGGGGGTCTCCGAGGTCCTTCAGAACGTGCTGAAGGTGGATTTCTGGGATGTCAATGAGATGGCCAACAAGATCATCGCCGTCCTGAAGCATCCCCCGCTGCACAGCACGCTTCGCGAACAGGGCAGTTTTGAGGTCCGCAAGCTGTCGTGGAAAGACGCCGCCAGCGGCTGCCTCGAGATCTATAACAGCGTGACCGGCGCGCCCGAAACCGTCGAAAGCCGCTGATCAAGAGAATTTTTCGCATATAGAACGCTTTTTTCGCGCTCAATGCTATAATACGCCGAGAGGCGCGCCCCTCGGGATGGGGCTCTAACACTTTTAATTTAAAAACATCATTAGAATTGCAATAGAGCGAGGAAAGCATGGCATCGGTCTGTTTCTATTTTCAGGTCCATCAACCGAACCGCTTGCGTCGGTACAGCGTGTTCGACAGCGACCCGGGCTACTTCGATGACTATAAGAACGCGGAGATCTGCCGCAAGGTCGCCAATAAGTGTTATCTGCCGGCGAATCGCCTGCTCCTGGATCTGATCCGGGCTCACGGCGGGCAGTTCCGCATCGCGTATTCGTTGACCGGGGTGGTGGTTGAGCAATTCGAGAAGTACCACCCGGAGGTCATGGACTCGTTCAAGGAACTGGCCGATACCGGCTGCGTCGAGTTCCTGGCTGAGACCTACTATCACAGCCTTTCGTTCCTCTACAGCCGCGAGGAGTTCGCGGAGCAGGTCAATCTGCATCGCCAGATGATCCGCGAGAAGTTCGGCCAGTACCCGAAGGTGTTCCGGAACACCGAGCTGATCTACAACAACGAGCTGGCCCACCTGGTCACGCAGATGGGGTTCAGCGCGGTTGTCTGCGAAGGGGCCGATCACATCCTGGGTCTGCGGTCGCCGAATTTTCTGTACCGCCCGCCCAAGTGCCCGGAAGTGACGCTGCTGCTGAAGAACTACCGTCTCAGCGACGACATCGCGTTCCGGTTCAGCAACCGCGAGTGGAAGGAATGGCCGCTGACCGCTGAGAAGTTCGCCCAGTGGGTCAACCAGGTCAACGGCAACGGCTACGTGGTGAACCTGTTCATGGACTACGAGACCCTGGGCGAGCACCAGTGGGCCGACACGGGCATTTTCCACTTCATGCGCCACCTGCCGCAGGAGGTTCTGAGATACGGGACCAATGACTTCAAGACGCCTTCCGAGGTGATCGCGGCGCACCCGGTCTCGGCGGAGCTGGACATTCCGCACACCATCAGTTGGGCCGATACCGAGCGCGACCTGTCGGCGTGGCTGGGCAACGCAATGCAGTCGAACGCGTTGCACGAGCTGTACCGGCTCGAGCCGCAGGTCAAAGCCGCCGGCGACCCGGGCATCCTGGCCGACTGGCGCAAGCTCCAGACCTCCGACCACTTCTACTACATGTGCACCAAGTACTTCTCGGACGGCGACGTGCACAAGTACTTCAACCCGTACGAATCGCCGTACGACTCGTACATCAACTTCATGAACGTTCTGGACAACATCCGCTACCGGATCCGCCAGCTTCAGTCGCCCGAGCCGCACGAGGTGGGAGCACTGCCGTTTTCGACCCCTTCGTCGCGAACGGCGACGGCATGGAATAGATGACGCGCGAACTGATCATCGGGAACGATCGACTGCTCGCGCAGTTCGATCAGGCGTACCGTTTGACCGACCTGTACTTTCCCCGCGACCACCGGGCCAACCTGGTCGCGTCGCGCCCGGGCCGGATGGGCGTGGCCGACGGCCAGCGGCTGATCTGGACCGACGACCCGTCCTGGCGGCTTAAGATCCGGCCGGTGCACGAGACGCTGGCCAGTTCGGTCTCGCTGAGCAACCCGCTTCTGCAGGCGGTCTGCTATTGCACCGAGGCGGCGGACATTGAGCGTCCGCTGATCGTCCGGCAGGTCCGCGTGCGGAACCTGGTGGACTACCCGCGAAAGCTCTGTGTGGTGCATCACGTCGAACTGTCGCACGACGCATCGGATGCGGGCGGGTTTTCGTTTCAGGGCGGGCTCGGCGGCTTGGTCCATCCGACCGGAGAGCATCTGGTATTCATCGGTTTTCTGACCGACAATCCAGGCGATCAGGTGTCGGTGGCGGTAAAGGAGGGGCTGGTCCGATTCCTGGACGCTCACGGCGGCGGCGAAGACAGCGAGGGCAGGCCGACCGAAGGGTTGATCAAAGTCGACCTCGAGCTCGACGGCTTCGAGGAACGGTCGGTCTGGATGGTCCTGATGGGGGCGGGCCACGATGAAGAGCTGGCCGCGCTCGCAGCCGACCTGATTGAAACGGGCCCTCAGACCGTCCTGGACCGCAGCTGCGCCTACTGGCGGTTCTGGGTGACCGGGGCCAACATCAATTTCGGCAATCTGCCCGGGCCGGTGATCGACCTGTTCAAGCGTTCGCTGCTGACGCTTCGAGGCAGCATGCCGGAAGTGACGGCGGGCGGTGCGTCGGATGACGGGCTGGACCTCGTGCCGACCACCCTGATCGCCCACGCCTTCGACCGGGCCGGACTGCCGGAGGCGTCGAGGCGGCTCTATCGGCGAATCCGGTCGAGCATCCGCGCGCGGCTGCGTGCGGATCGAAACGAGGATGAGGCAATCCAACCGGTCCACCCGGCGGCGCTGGGAACCGTGCTCTGGAGCCTCTGGCGGCACTACTTCCGATTTCGCGACATCGAGCAGATCCGGCGGTTCTGGACCGACCTGATCGGTCCGGCGGCCGAGGCGATCTGTCAAACTTACGATGAACATCTGCAACTGCCCACCGCCGGCGCCGACCTATGGCGCCGCGGATCGGGCGTCGATGCGTTCACCGTCGGCGCCGCCTTCGGCGGTTTGGCCGCGGCCAGGAATTTCGCCGTCTGTTTCGGCGATCGCGAGCGGGCTGAGCGATACGCCGTGGCGGCCGACCGGATCAAACTGGGAGCCGAACGGAAACTCTACGACGAGCGGGCTCGACGGTTCGGATCGGTGCTGTGGCTGACATCCGCCGGGCACGGCAAGCTCGACAGCCGGCTCGACGCCACCATGCTGGGACTGGCGCGGTTCGGGATGTTCGAACCGGACGACGAACGGATGGCCGCGACGGTGACCGCGATCTGCGAGAAGCTCTGGGTCAACACGCCGGTGGGCGGACTGGCCCGGTTCGCGAAGGACGTCGAGGGCATCGCGTCGGCTGAGCTGGCCGTGGGCATTCCCGGCCGCCCGTCGACGACGGCGACGATGTGGCTGGCCCAGTACCTGATCGGGCGGGCGTCGAATCTCGGCGAACTCAAGCAGGCCCTGCCGCTGCTGGAGTGGGCGGTCTCAGCGGCCAGTCCGACCGGACTGCTGGCTGAAAGACTCGACCCGAATTCAAAGGACCGGACGGATCAGCCGGACCTCTGGGCTCACGCCGAATTCGCCGCCGCTGTGGTCGATTATCTGGAAAAACTCGAACGCCTGCAGATCTGCCGGAACTGCGGCCAGTCGATGTACCGGATGCGCCGCCACTGGCCGATGCAGATCAAGGTCCAGGACCTGCTCGAACGCTATGCCGAAGACCCGCAGGCCGAACCACGCAAGCCCGACCGTCTGGTCGTCTTCAACCGCGAGGGCCGCGAGGTCACGCTGAGCATTGATCCGCGCGAGTGCATCGGCTGCGGCGTTTGCTGCATCCAGTGCGGCCGCGAGGTGTTGGTCATGACCGATGACAAGGCGGCGGTCGATCCGCAGCGGCTGGCCGAGTGCCGGGTCTGCCGCGAGTGCGAGAAGGTATGCCCGACCGACGCGATCCGGATCAACGTCGAACCCGAACCCAGCGAGGCCGGATGAACATGGACGACAAGACCACCACCGTGGCGGAGCTCAAGCAATTGGTCGCGGACTTCGTCGCCGAGCGCGACTGGCAGCAATTCCACGATCCCAAGAACCTTTCGATGAGCATCGCCATCGAGGCGGCGGAACTGATGGAGCATTTTCAGTGGGTCCGCAGCGAGGAACTGGATGCGATTCGCCGCGAAGGTCACGATCACGACGAGGTGGCGGCGGAACTGGCCGACGTGCTGGCGTTCGCGGTCTCGCTGGCCAATGCCCTCGATATCGACATCGCCGACGCCATGCAGCGAAAGATGGTCCGCAACGCTGAGAAGTACCCGGCGGAGCGGTTCAAGGGGCGGTACAAGTAGGCGGACAGTGAAGCGCCCGGCTCACTCCTGCGGCGTGATGTAGTGGTGCTCGCCGCCCGGCCAGTCCTTCCGCAGGCGCACGTCGCGTTGGCCCGCCAGTTCGCCCGGCTCGCTGGGCGGACCGGGATCGTCCTTGCGTCGGATCTCGATCCAGCACTGGCCTCGATGGTTGTGCTCGTGCCAGGCCTTCCAGCCGCCGTTGGCCAGGACGTGCTTGATCCAGCCCATGCAGTGCGTGCAGTAGTCGCCATAGTAGCACTTGCCGCGCTTCAGCACGAACCCGAGGCTCGGGCAGCCGTGCATGTCGTAGCGGAAGTAGTCGGCGGAGAAGCAGATGTGGCAGTCGCATTCCTCGCCGATGGCGCTGTAGGCCCAGTGCTCGGCCATGGCGACGATGCCCTTGTCCGCGATGGCGTCGAAGAACGGCCGAAGGGCGTCCTTGGCGATCGCCTCCTCCCAGTATTTCTCAAGCGCCTCCTGGCCGAAGTTCCGCTGGAGAAAGTGGAAGGTCCAATCGTAGTAACCGATGAAGTCGTTGACGCCGAGCATGGTCTTTCCTCACGATCGCGACGGCTATTGGCCGCTGCGGATGAACGTCATGGTATAGCTGGGGCCGCCGCCGGTGCATTCGAACGCCATACCCGCCTTCTGGGCCATCGTTCCGCCGATGATGCCGATATGGTCGTCGTACCACTCGGGGATTTCGCAGCCGAAGTGCTTGAGCCAGTGGTGGGCTGGGTTCCGCCGAACGTCCACCACCACCCGATCGCCCTTGCGCACCACCTCGACGTCCGCGTTGGGCTCGCGGGCGAAGTAGTCGCGGAAGTGTTTGGCCACCGCGTCCAGGCCGCCGGCGCGAAACTGCTCGATCACCGGTCCGTAGTACTCGACCGCCATTTCACGCCAGTATTGTTCGAGCACCTCGCGACCGTAGCGGTCGTGGATGTGCCGGAACGTGGCCAGCGTGGCCGGATAGAAACCTTCAAAAGCCATCAGCCGTCCTCACAACTGTCATGACACGGTCGTCGAGTATAGAGCACCGGCTCGCGCTTTTCCAGTAATTCCGCCCCACCACGCGTCCAAAACCGCGAGCAGCCCATAAACTACTACAGCGCCGCCCGTTATGCCGCGTGGCCGGCGGCGACGCGCGGCGAGGGAAATTCGGATTTGCCTTGACGAGGCCTGGAGGGCCAACTACGATTTTATATCTGTACCCGACGGGTATGGAAACAAAGTCGAACCCCCTTTGCACGTGTTTGCCTATAAGGAGGAAACGCAATGGCAGTGAAAGTAGGGATCAACGGTTTTGGTCGGATCGGCCGCCTGGCCTTCCGGGCGATGATGCGGGAGCCGCAGGCGTTTGACGTGGTGGCGATCAATGACCTCTCGGACGGCCAGACCCTGGCCTACCTGCTCAAGTACGACAGCGTCCACGGGCGATTCAAGGGCGAAGTCACCGGCGCCGCCGACACCCTGACCGTCAACGGCAAGACGATCAAGATCCTGGCTGAGAAGGATCCGGCCAAGCTGCCGTGGAAGGCTCTCGGCGTGGACGTGGTGCTCGAGAGCACCGGCGTCTTCACCGCCAAGGCCAAGGACGGCAAGGCCGGATACGACTCCCACCTCCAAGCGGGCGCCAAGAAGGTGATTCTCTCGGCCCCGGCCAAGGACGAGCCGGACGCGACCATCGTGCTGGGCGTCAACGACAATGCGCTCACCAAAGACATCAAAACCGTCTCCAACGCCTCGTGCACGACCAACTGCCTGGCCCCGGTGGCCAAGGTGCTCCACGAGAAGTTCGGGATCGTCAAGGGCCTGATGACGACCTGCCACGCCTACACCAACGACCAGCGGATCCTGGACCTGATCCACAAGGATCCGCGCCGGGCCCGCGCCGCCGCCCTGAGCATCATCCCGACCACCACCGGCGCCGCCCGCGCGGTCGGCAAGGTCATCCCGGCCCTCGCCGGCAAGCTCGACGGGATGGCCCTCCGCGTGCCGGTCAGCGACGGCTCCGTGGTCGACCTGACCGTCGAACTGGAGAAGGAAGTCACCCGCGACGAAATCAACGCGGCGATCAAAGAGGCCGCCAACGGCAGCCTCAAGGGCATTCTCGAGTACACCGAAGACCCGATCGTCAGCAGCGACGTGGTGGGCAATCCCGCCAGCAGCGTGTTCGACGCCCTCTCGACCGCCACCATGCCCAAGGACAAGGGCAAGATGGTCAAGGTGATCAGTTGGTACGACAACGAGTGGGGTTACTCGTGCCGGACCGCCGACCTGATCAAGAAACTCGGCCAGATGGTGTAGTTCGAGCGATCGGTCTGACGTTGTGGTAAGCAATGGGCCGGTCCGGCTTTGTCGGCCGGACCGGCTCTTTCAATTCAGGCCGGCGCCGCGCCGGCCGGGGCAGAACAGGACAAGGATTTCGGGAGGCTCATCATGGCCAAGAAAACCGTGGCGGACATCGACGTGGCGGGCAAACGGGTGCTGATGCGGGTGGATTTCAACGTGCCGGTCAAGAACGGCAAGGTCACCGACGACACGCGGATCGTCGAGGCGGTCCCGACCATCAAGAACATCACCGACCGCGGCGGGCGGCTGGTCCTGATGAGCCACCTGGGACGGCCCAAGGGCGAGCGGACGCCGGAATACAGCCTCAAGCCGGCGGCGGACGTCCTGAGCGCCCTGCTGGGCAAGGACGTGCGGTTCGTCGACGACTGCATCGGCGAGAAGGTCGAAAAGGCCGTCGCCGAACTCAAGGACGGCGACGTGCTGGTGCTGGAGAACCTGCGGTTCTACAAGCAGGAAGAAAAGAACGACGAGGAATTCTCGAAGAAGCTGGCCAAGCTGGGCGATGTGTACGTCAATGATGCCTTCGGCACCGCCCACCGCAACCACGCCTCGACCTACGGCGCGCCGATGCAGATGACCGGGCCGAAGGTGATCGGCTTCCTGATCGAGCGCGAGCTGAAGTACCTCGACGAAGCGGTCAACAACCCGGAGCGCCCGTTCATCGGGATCATGGGCGGAGCGAAGGTCTCCGACAAGATCGAGGCGATCGACAACCTGCTGACCAAGGTGGACAAGCTGCTGATCGGCGGCCGGATGGCCTACACGCTCATGAAGGCGGCCGGACGGCGAACCGGCGGTTCGTGGGTGGAGGAGGACAAGCTCGACCTGGCCAGGAACCTGCTCAAGCAGGCCGGCGACAAACTCGTCCTGCCGCCGGACAACGTCTGCGGCAAGGAACTCGAGGAAGGCACGCCG
>Ga0123328_1000311_pt1 | contig 52452 bp, 41 predicted proteins | sample BioC12SIPDNA_2_FD_89702 | JGI IMG/M metagenome (GOLD analysis project Ga0123328, IMG submission 89702) | Anaerobic biogas reactor microbial communites from Washington, USA - Biogas_R1_A C12 SIP DNA | ecosystem: Engineered > Bioreactor > Anaerobic > Unclassified | place: Washington, USA...
GTCATCAGGTGTTCCTTCATGAAATCGTCGAACAAGACGCCCAGCACGCCGGCCGGGATCATGGCGACGAACAGCTTGAGCAGGATGTGATCCCGCCAGCGGGCCTGCGGCGGATGAAACGTCAGCCTCCACAGCCTTCGCCAGAAGTAAATGACCACCGCCAGGATCGCCCCGATCTGGATGAAGAAGTTGAAGACGTTGTTCCAGAAAACGTCCGTCTCCGCGTCGAGGCCGATCCACGGCATGACCAGGATCATGTGGCCCGTGCTGGAGACGGGCAGGAACTCGGTCAGTCCTTCGACGATGCCCAGGATGACGGCGCGGACTATGTCGGTCATGGCACAACTCAGCTCAGCAGAAGACGGAAGATGCCTTGGCCGACGAGGTTGGCGTAAACGCCGGCCACCAGATCGTCGGTCAGGATACCCCAGCCTGCGGGGAACTTCTCACACTGTCGGGCGGGCGGGGGTTTGAGCACATCAAAAAGTCTGAAGAAGAAGAACTGCACGGCCAAAACGGTCAGGGCCTGCGAGAACGTGGCCATGGGCAGGGCGATCAGGGCGATCCACTGGCCCGCCCACTCATCGAGGACCACTTGCCCAGGGTCGCCTTCCTTGCGGGCGGAACCGCTGAATCGCTCGACCGCCCACGGTCCCCAGACTACGCAGCCGACCGAAGCCAGCAGGGTCAATATCAGCCAGGCCGCATCGAGCCGCCAGGCATCCCCGCCGGCCAAGCTGACCACCCACCAGATCGCCAAGGCAATGCCGACCGCGACCGCGGATCCGACCGTGCCCGACGCCACCGGGGCGTAGCCCGAGCCCAGCCCGGTCATGAAAGCGTGCCCCAGCGCGTTATGGTGTCCGCCTGTTGGCGCCGGTGCCACACCGGACTCCCGTGCCACACCGCGTTCCGATGCCGCGCTCGTTCCCGGTGCTGAACCGGTCGGCGGAGCGTCGGCGGGGGATGGGGGCGGTCTGAACGAACGGCGGCTCATGTGGTAGGTACCGAGGTCTGCGAGAGCACGCCGCGGGCCATTCGCAGGTACGGCACCACAGACAGAAAGGTGACGATGACCGTCAGGTAGACGAGGATGGGCCGGGCGGGCACAAAGAAAGCCAGGCTTTGCGGATGGGCGAGCGTGAGCAGGATCCAGACCACGGTGGTCGACTGGAGCAGCATCTTGGCTTTGCCGTAGACATTAGCCCCGAAGGCCTGCCCGGCGGCTTCGGTGACGCCGCGCAGACTGGTCACCAGGAGTTCTCGGCCGAGGATGACCACGACCATCCAGCCGGCCACGTTGCTGATTTTCTCGCCCCCCTGCCCGAGAAAGCCCTCACCCGCGAGGAAGATGTACGCCCCGATGACCAGGATTTTGTCGACGAACGGGTCGATCACGCGTCCGAAGCTGGTCACCTGGTTCTGCTTGCGAGCCAGATAGCCGTCGAGCACGTCGGACAGGGCGGCAATCAAGAACAGGATCGCGCAGGCATCCAGCAATCTTGTGTTGAGTTGTCCCGAGCGGGCGTCGAACTGGGCCAAACACAAGAAAAAAACGACTGCCAAGAACAGCCGCCCAAGCGTAATCTGGTTGGGTAGATTGATTTTCATTGTCGGACAGGCAGGATAGCCTGCATGGGTCGCCCGATCAAATCATACGCTTGTGCCTTCTCGCAACGAACAGTGACAAACCGCCCGGGCTGAAGTCCGTCAGCCAGGACATGGGTGACGGCGTCGACCTCGGGGGCCTGCCCGGCGTGCCGACCGACGAAGTGGCCCCGCCCGGCCTGATGCTCGATGAGCACCTCGAACTGCCGACCGATCTGGCGTTGAGCCTCGGCGAAGGCGACCTCCTGCTGGGCCTCCATCAGGGCATCCGCGCGGGCCTGACGCTCCTTCGCCGGCAACTGGCCCGACATACGGCCGGCGGGGGTGTCCGGCTCCAGGGAGTACGGGAACACGCCCATGGCGGCGAACCCCGCCTCGCGTACGAAGGTGAGCAGTTCCTCGAACTCGGCCGGGGTCTCGCCGGGGAAGCCGGCAATCAAGGTTGTGCGAATGACAACGCCGGGGATGCGTTTGCGGAGTCTATCAAGCAGGTCTTCCGTCCGCCGCCGGGTGACCCGCCGCCCCATGGCTCTGAGCACTCGGTCGTTGATGTGCTGCAAGGGGAGGTCGACGTACTTCACGATTCGGGGGCAATCAGCCAGGGCGTCGATCATCTCGTCGGTGAAGACAGACGGATAGGCGTACAGCAGGCGAATCCATTGGGCTCCGTCGAGGCGGTCCACCTCGCGTAACAGGCCCGCGAGTCCCGGCTGGTAGCCGAGGTCCTGGCCGTAGCTGGTCGTGTCCTGTCCGATCAGGTTGATCTCGACGGCCCCATCGCTGATCAACTCACGTGCCTCGGCCAGGACAACCTCAACGGGTTTGCAGTGCATGGGTCCGCGGATGGCGGGGATGGTGCAGAAGGTGCATTGTTGGTTGCAGCCTTCACTGATTCGCAGGTAGGCGTAGTGTCGTGGCGTGATGCGTAGCCGGGCGGTGTCGACCGCCACGTAGGGGTAGTAATCGCCGAGATAGAGATCAACAGCCGGCCGGGGAGTCGTCCGGGACTTGCGCCGCGGAACCGCCTTGAGCGCGGCCGTGACCACGTCATCCCGGCGATGCACGCCGACCAAGGCATCGATGCCCGGCACGGCGTCAAGGAGTCTCTCACCGTCGCGCTGGACGAGGCAGCCTGCCACCACGACGCGACGGCAGGGACCTTTCCGCTTGCGTTTGACCGCCTCGGTTATGGCTTCGAGGGCCTCGGCCCGGGCAGCCTCGAGAAACCCGCAGGTGTTGATGACGATGACATCCGCGTCGGATTCGTCGGCGGTGATGAGTGCGCCGGCCTCGGCGAGTTGCCCGAGCATCTTCTCGGAATCCACCAGGTTCTTGGCGCATCCCAGCGCCACGAAAGCCACTTTGACCGGCTTGCCCACCGCAGATCGCTCCTTGCCACGCTGTCGCCCGCCGCAGCCTGCCCGCTATGGTTGGGGGGACGGCCGCTACGGCAGAACACCATCCAGGGCTGTCATACGCAACGCGTACACCACGAAAGGCGGATGCGTCGAAAGACAGCCAATTCGATACCGCCATCGTCTACCATAGCCCGCGTGGCGGGCATACGCCAACCCGAGGATACAACCAGAGTAAGGTTTACATTGACACTGCATGAGCCATTTTTTTCAATTCCTGCACGATCTGGGGTTGCGAGCCGGCCGGACGTGCGGATATCATGGACCTTGCCCGAGGCATCCCCCCCTCAAGCCCGTCTGGTTCACCCCGGCCAGACGGCACCGCCTCGGGTTTTTTTCTGCGCAGACGGTGCTTACAATGCTCGCCGATCGCGTGTTTCCGTTCACGAGTCGAGACCATGCTTGATATGAAGCGACATTTCGCCGACCGATTCGCCTTGGCAATGCCATGGGCTGTGGGGTGTGCCGCGATGGTGTTCGCAACGGGCTGTGCAAGCCTGACGATCGAACCACGCGCCCACCTTATCCCAGCGGAGCGAGTCTACAACGATCAGGACTGGGCGCGCGTTCTACAGGATGTAGTGCGCGACGGCTTGGTGGACTACCAGACCTTGAGTGTCAACCGCGAGCCGTTGGAGCGATACTACGCCCTGTTGAGCGTCACGGGCCCGGGTTTGACGCCGGACCAGTTCACCGAGCGAAACGACCGGGTGGCCTATTGGGTCAACAGCCACAATGCTCTCGTGTTGCTGGCGGTGTTGGGGCGATACCCAATCTCGACCATGTACGATCTGTCATTGCCCTCGCTGGCGTACGATTATCGGTTTACGGTGGATGGTCGGCCGATCACGCTCTCGGCCATCGAGGATCGGGTCATGTCGGAGAGCGCCCAGGATGTGCGTGCGCTGTTTGCGATGAGCGGCGCGGCCTTGGCGACACCACGGCTGATGAGCGAACCGTTGCGAGCGAGCGCGCTGGAGGCCCAGTTGACCCGAGCCGCCGCTCAGGCTCTCGATAGCCCGCATATCTGCCAAGTTGACCACGCGACGAAGTCGATCTTGGTCTGGCAGCGGATCCTGCAGCGATCGGACGACTTCGTGGCCTATTGGCAAACGCGCCGGCGGGTGCAGACCGCCAACGTTTACAGCGTGCTATTGGATTTGGCGACACCGCAGAAACGGCGGGCTCTGCAAAGTGCCGTGGGGTATCGCTTCCGCGAGATGCCGTTCGATCGTCAGTTGAATGAATGGACAACGCGTATGGGCCGCCCCGCGGTACCGTGAGCGCCGGGCACAACCCGGCGAGATATGAGCATCAATGGCACACAGGGGATGACAGATGGTTGATGGGATCGATCCGGCGGTGGTGGAGCATGTACGGCAGGCGGCGATGAGTGACCGCTACGCGGCCTATTTGCGGAACACGCTTCTGGATCTGGTGGGGATCAACACGGCCCCGGAGGGTGATCTGGCGGGCATTGCGGCTCGCGAGAAGCAGTTTTGGGATTGGGTATCCCGCGAAGTGGAAGCCGTGACCGGGGGCGTGGCGGTGGTGGAGCGTGTGCCGATCCGGCCGGGCATTGATGCGGACCCGGCCTATTCGCTGCCGGGCTATGCGGCGAGGTCCGACGGTGCGATTCCTGCCGCGGCGGAGGTTTATCGCGACCGCGGCAACTTGGCGGTGATCGTGCCCGGCGCGCGTGGGGTCGGCAAGCCGGCCGCGATTTTGCACGCTCATGTGGACGTGGTGGCTCCGTGGTTTGGGCCGCGGTCGGAGGGCGAGCGGGTTTTCGGGCGCGGGGCGTGTGACAACAAGGCCCAGGTGGCCATTTTGCTCGCCCAGCTCAAGCTGATGCGTGAGATCGGCGAGCAGCTTGGCCAGCGGCCGGGCAGGGGATGTGTTCTTCAATTCACGATCGACGAGGAGATCGGGGGCAATGGTTCGCTCTCGATGGCCTGCGACGAGCGGTTCGCTGGTTTGCCGGTGCTGATTCTCGAATCGAGCGACCTGGTGCCTTACTGTGCCCATCGCGGATGCGTCTACTACCGATGTCGGCTGTCGGTGGGCGATCACCCGGCCGTGACCGCGGCGGAGATGTTCCCGCTGGTGGTCCGCGAGCTCGAGGCGGAGGGTCGCCGGATCAAGGACGAGACGGATTGCCCGCTTTTTGGCGCGGCCCATGTGCAGACCAATCATGGGGTGGTAGGGCCTTACGGCGAGCATCCGGGCAACGTGTGCGACCATGTGGCGATCGAGATCGTGGCCCAGTCCAAGGCGAATCCCGAGCGGGTCGGCATGAAGATGATCGAGCTCATGGAGGAGGCCCTGGCGGAGTACTGCAGGCTGTACGGCGACAAGCGGCGGGAGTTGGACCCGGCGACCGGTCGGCCCAAGGTGGAACGGCACTTCGACGTGAAGGTCATGCCGATGCCGCAGACGCAGAACTTCCGTCTGGACGTATGGGGCAAGAGCGGGCACATGGCGGCGGTATCGCAGTGCGACAACGCGATCACCAAGGCGGCGTATCTGTTGGGTGCGCTGTTGCGGATTGCTCCGACGTTTCCCGGCGTGCGGGCGTACGGGCGGTTTGCCGACTCGAAGGGCGACGACCGCGAGGTAGTCCTGGAGGGTGGGCAAGGATTCACCCCGACGCACCGCTTGGCGGACGTGCAAGCTCGGCTGCGGGCGGCGGCGAAGCGGGGCGTCGAGCAGTACTGCAAGCTGCGGCGTTTGCCGTTCAGCGAGAGCATGGTAGAGATGAGTTTCGATCGGCTGCATAACGACGCGTACGCCGACTCGCCGGACTCGCCGCCGATGCAGGCCCTGCGGACCGCGTTTGAGGCCCTCGGCGAGCCATGGCCTGAGCCGGTGGCGTGGGTGACCAGTTGTGACGCCCGGCTATACCATCATCGTGGTCACCCGGTGGCGATTTTCGGAGCGGGCAAGCTCGACGCGGCCCACAGCGACAACGAATACGTGGACATCCCGGAGATGCAGAAGGCGCTCGCGGCCGCGACGCTGGCGACCTGGGCGCTCACTCGATAGAACGTCGGTGTCGCCATCCGCGTCGGATCCTTGCCGCTGAACACAGACATGAAGGGATCGCATAGGCACCAGCGACTTTGGGGGCGGAGGCGAGGCTGATCGCATGACAACTCGAACAAGCACAGACGCAAGCAACGGGTCGCATGAGCGTGCACAGGGTGTTGTGCCGGGTGTGGCACCGCTACTGAGCCGGCGCGTCTGCCCCTCCCTTTGCCGTCTTTCCAGTGGTTCGATTCGGCTGGTTGGTTTCGCGGTGGCCTGTTGCGCGGGTCTGCTGCCGGCCTGCGACGTTTCGGATATGCCGCCGTCGGCCGCATCGCATCGGCCGACGACACGCACCAGTTCCATGCCCGCCGCCACGATGGCTTTTTCCGACCCTCGGCCCGAGCAGAGTGCCGGGCCGGACACGCCGTTGACCTGGGCGGCCGCGGCGGGTCGGGTGGATTTGATCGAGAAACTCCTTGAGGAGGGTACTCCTGTCGATCAGCGAGAGCAGACCAGCGGGCGTACGCCCTTGCACTGGGCGGCGTTCCATGGGCAGCAGGAGGCCCTGCGGTTGTTACTCGCGCGCGGGGCGGCCATCGAGGCTCACGACTCCGCGTATCGGCGCACCGCTCTGCTCTGGGCGGCAGCCGGCGGCCATGGAGAGGCTGTTCAGTTCCTGGCGGATCGTGGTGCTGACGTGAACGCCACCGACCGGGCGGGCCACAAGCCCGTCGACCTCGCCCGTAACGCCCACAACACAGAGGTGTTCCAGATCCTCATCTCGCGATCCCCCCAGTGATCGCGGCAGGAATCCTGAGTGTCGACTCGGGACACCCGAAATCTCAATGCCCGCCTTGTCAGCTGGCGACGTACAACGCTGGTAGCCGTTCACGCGTTCAACCACCAAGGCACCAAGACGCTAAGGATGCAGCATGGTCAAGCAGTCGTACGCTCGATTCTCGCTGATCATCCCTCTCGATGTCTTCGTGTCTTGGTGGTTCAAACGATTCACGATTTCATCCGTCGGCAGCGCGGTTGAGTCACCACGGCATACAGAGCCCTGTGAACGGTTACCATCGCTGTTTCTGACCTACTCGGAAGTCACGAAAGGTGTGGCGCCGGCGTGAACAACGAGCCTGGAGCATTTCACGCAACAATGTCACAGGCAGAACCTCTGCTGACCAGTGAGCTCGCCAGGAATACGCCGGTCGCCACGGGGGGCGACCGCTACGATGGGTCGTGAAGCGCTCCATCGCATGGGCCGCGGGAAACCGGTTACGCCCTTCCGGTGACCAGTCGCAGAGCGGCCTGCACGATATCGTCGACAGAGGGCAGAGCCTGCAACTCGGCGGAGCGGGCGGCGGGGATGGGCTGCGGGCGGGCACAGACTCTCTCGCCATGCCAACTTGTCAGCCGCGGCTCACTGGCCAATTGGGCGAGCACTTCGGCGCCGAGACCGGCAAAGCCCTGCCCCTCCTCGATCACCAGCAACCGGCCGGTCGCCCGGACGGATTCGACGATCGGTTCGAGATCCAGCGGATGCAGTTGCGTCGGGATGAGCAGATCGCAGTTGAGATCCTCGGCCTCGCGCAGATGTGCGATGGCCGACTCGGCCGGCTCGACCATACCGCCGTAGGCGAGGAGTGTGAGCTGGCAAGGCTCGGTCGGCACGAGGCGGACGGTGGGGAACGGGCCCGGCGTCGCGAGGAGGTTGCAGCCTGCGGGAGGATCTGACTCCGTCCGCCGGCCATAGAGCAGTTTGTTCTCGATGACCAGGGTCGGCGTGTCGATCGTCGCGAGCAGGTCGCGGTAGATCTGGCCGGGGCACCATCGGCGGTGCGGGGCCAACACGCGAAGGCCCGGTACACCCAGGAGATGCTTCTCCAGACATTGGCTGTGTGTGGGGCCGTAGCCGCGGTAGCCGCCGACCGGCGTGCGCACGATCAGCGGCACTTGGACTTGGCCGTTGTACATCCAGGCGAACTTGGCCGCGTGATTGACGAGTTGATCGGCGGCGATGAGGAGGAAGTCTCCGAACATGATCTCGACCACCGGGCGCCAGCCCGCCAAGGCCAGGCCGTTGCCGATTCCCACGATGGCCGCCTCGCTGATCGGCGTGTTGAGTACGCGATCGGGAAAGCGAGTGCTCAGGCCCGAGGTGATCTTGAACGCCCCGCCGTACGGATCTCGCAGATCCTCACCGAGCAGGATGACGCGTTCGTCGGCGGCCATGCTCTCCCGCAAGGCATCGCGGATGGCGTCGCAAACGCGCTGGGGGGTGAAGTGGATCGGCCGCCAGTGCACGGGTGTGGCAGCAGTTGCTGGTGTGCCGCCGGCCGTTGGTGTGGCACCAGCCGCCGCGGCCACCGCGCGATCCAAACGCTCGTCGATGGCGGACAGCAGATCCCGCAGCTCGGGTGTCTCGTGGGCCAGCAGTTGGTTGACCGGATCCTGTGCGGCGAAGCGGGCCACCTCGACGGAATCGCGATCATCGTCGCCCTTCGAATGGGCTCGCAAGCGATAGGTCGTCACGTGCAACAGGGCTGGACGACCGTCGCGGCGAACCGTATCGGCTGCCAGCGATACCTCTTTAAGGAGTATTTCGGGATGCCAGGTGTCGGCCTGGTAAACGGGGATGCCGAAGGCCTCGGCCCGGCCGGCGATAGTGCCCGCCAGCGTGTCCGCCTGCGGCGTGGATTGGGCGATGCCGTTGTCTTCGACGACGATGAGCAATGGCAGGGACCAGCGGCCGGCGATGTTCAGCGTCTCGTAGACCAGCCCCTCACCGAGTGTGCCGTCGCCGATGAAGGCCGCCACGATCTGCCCGGAGAGGCTTTTCCTACGAGCCAGAGCGAGGCCTGCCGCCACCGGCATCATTCCGCCCTGAATGCCGTTGGAGAAGAACTCGTCGCGGCACAGGTGTTGACTGCCGCCGCGCCCGCCGCACACGCCGGTTGGGCGCCCCATGACCTCGGCGATAAGCCCTTCCAGATCGTCGGTCCACGCAAGGTAGTGCCCGTGCCCGCGATGATTGCTGACCAAGGCGTCGCCAGGCCGCAGGGCATGGGCAACCGCGACGCCGACCCATTCCTGCCCAATACAGGTGTGCACCGTGCCGCAAAGCTCGCCGGCGGCGAACAGGTCAAGCAGCCGTTCTTCGGTACGGCGAATGGTGAGCACCTGTCGGATCAAGCGGGGGTCTTGAGCGGGCGATGGCCTGGGCTGAATGGTCGGTTGACCGGTCGTGGGGGCCTCGAGGTCGCGGCAGGCGATGGCTGAGCCGACCCTCGGGCTTCGCCGTCGCTGGCGAGCCTGGTGACGTTCGGTAAGAATCCAATCCATGCGGGGATTATCGGCAACTCGCCCGGCCGGCTGTCAGAACAGGGGCAAGTTTGGGCGTGCCTGCGCCGTGCCGGCACAGTAGGTCGGCAGATGCCGCTTGGGCTTGGCGATCGGGGGGACGCGTCCGATAACCAAAGGCGACATTGACAGCCCTAGGACCGCCGATACCATCGTCCAAGCTGCTTGGCAATCAGGTAGGACCGGGAGGTCGGACGATGCCGAAATCAACGTGGATTGTACTGCTGGGGCTGACCACATGGCTGCTAACGGCCGGGTGTACCTTCAACTTCGACATCCAGCCGGCCGGTTTCGTCGCCACGGGCAACCCGTTCGTGATGCGTGGGACGGCCACCTTACTGGAGCAGGGAGGTGGTTGCCCGGCCTGGATCGGCGAGAACGGAGTGATCTACCATCTCTTCCAGAACCGGCGACTCAGTAGCGAGTTGTTTGATCGGGTGGTGACACCTGGCGTGACCTCGCGGCTGGAGCTGTCGGTGCGCACGGATCTGGAGGTCGTCTGCCAAGTGGGCACGACTGTCGAGGTGCAAAGCGTCCTCGAGATCATCGAGTAAGGGGCGACAAGCGCTTCGCCGGTCAGCGTCGGCGCGGGTAGCGGGTCTGAGTCTGCCACACCGGGCGTGAACTGCGAATGTCGTACACAATCCAGCCGACGCAGACCACCGAGACCCCAAAGCACATCAAGCTGAGCATGAGCAGCAGGCTGGCCATGTTGGCTGCCGCCGCCCGCCGCGTGGCATCAGGATCGGGCTCACCATCCGGAGTGCCCGGAGGCGTCGCCTCGCTTTCGGGAGCCGTCGAACGGGCCGGTTCAGCCTCGACCGGAGCGGTGCTTGCCGGAGCGCTTGCGGTGGCCCGCGGCGGAGCGGCCGACGCCACAATGTAACGATTCAAGGCCAGCAACCCGAGACCCACGACCAAAGCCCCCAAGGCCAGGCCGCCCACCTTCAATCGCCGAACCAGATGACTGCTGTTGTGTTGCTTCATGGCTGCAGATCCATGACCACGGCAATCTCGTCGCAATTAGCTCGCAGCGGACAGTGAATGCAGTCGGTCCAAACCTTGTGCGGCAGCGTATCCCTGGGCACCGGCCGAAAACCCAACTTCTCGAAGAAACGCTGCTCGCGCGTGAGGGCAAAAACGCGAGCAAGCCCCAACCGGCCGGCTTCGTCCAGGGCGGCCCCAACCAGCTTCGTGCCACAGCCCTGCCCACGGCGGGCGTCCTCTACGGCCAGACTCTTCACCTCCGCCAAGTCACGCCAGACCAACTCCAACGCCGTACAACCTACCACCCCGCCGGCTCTGTCGTCCACACACACGAAGAAGTCACGCAGATGCTCGTACAGGTCGGCGTGCGACCGGAACAGCATGCGATTGTACTCGGCATGATACGTAATCAGCCGGTGAATGTCGGGAACGTCGGTCATGATCGCGTGGCGGACCACAGATGGCTCCAATCTTGCGGAATGAGTATGAGATTCTGACACGCGAGATGCAAGGGGGAAAGGGCGAGGGCAGAAGGCTAAAGGCTGAAGGACTCAATACCTGGGACGCAGGTGGGCGCACCATGCCCCCCGGCGTGCGTTACTAAGCACCGGGGTGTCTCGTGTGACGCGAATATGCCTTACCAGACAACACTCTCAAACAGCGGCCCCAACCTGCGACCGGCCTGCCTCTTCGCGAGCAGCGGAGCTATCACGACCCCCGCGATCCCGCGAAGCGGCAAGCCGATCGCACATGGTGGCCGCACATCAACAAGGCCACGCCCGGCCATCCCCGATATCGAGCCACCCTCAACCTTCACCCTCTCTCTTTCCACCCTCCATCATCCTCCCTCACCCCTTGGCCTCATCCTTCACCCTTCCAGCGGCCGAACCATCACGTGCCGATACTCGATCCGCCCGTGGTCGCCCTGAAGAAGCAGCGGACCTGGTTTGCCTTCCTCGACGCCCAAGCCATCGTACACGTAAGTAGGCTTGGGAATGGCGAAGCTGTCGATGGTCTTCTCACCATTCAGGATCACCGTCACCTCTTGACCAACCATGCGCACGGCGGCGCTTTGCCACTCGCCGGCGGGCTTGCTCACATTGCGGGCCGGTGCTTTGGTACCCCAGATCCCACCATTACCCCAGTCCTTGGGCTGGTCGTCCGGCTGGCCATGGTCGTCCAGAATCTGCATCTCGTACAAACCACGCAGGAAAACCCCGCTGTTACTGTTGGCCGGTAGGCGGTACTCAAAGTACAACTCGAAGTCCGCGAACCGCTTCTCGGTGTAGATGTTGGTGCCGCCGTGCTCGCCCGGCTCATTGGCCAGAACCCCGTCCACCACCTTCCACGAGTTCTGCCGATCGGCGGGCAGCGACTTCCAGCCACTCAGATCGTCGCCGAAAAGGGCGATCCACCCGGGTCCCTTCGGCCCATGCTCAGCATCGAGGTACGCGGGGTGAGACACGGCCGCCTCAGGCTGCGTCTGAGCTGCCCCCGGCTGCTCAGGCTTGGGCTGCGACTTCCCGCAACCGACGACCGAGCCAAGAACAAACGAAAGACAAACCAAACCAACAGAACTCCTCGGGGTTTGCATGCGACATACTCCTTCATAGGTTGCCCGAGCCGCGGCCATACGGGAGCTGACGCCAGGCAGTCGTTCCCATACAGCCGCGGCTCGGATGATACTCAGACACTGATCCGTCACCTCACCCGCGCGCCTCGCGCGGGCAAGGTGCTCTTACCTTCTTTCTCACACCTTGGGCAATTCGTAGCCCTTGCGATACTCGCGGGTCACATACTGGTTGGCGACCGCGTCAGGGGTCTTCAGCTCGGGATCCTTGTAGCACTTCTCGGTCTTGGTGCACCAGTAGATCTTACTGCCCGACCGCAGCGAGACGTTGGCCAGATGGCACGCAGTGACCGTCTGGAAGTGGTCCTCGATCGAAGCGATGGGCTTCTGCCGCGAGCGGACACAGGCCAGGAAGTTCTTCACGTGATCCAGGTGCTGATCGACGCCCGGCTTGTTGAAGCCCTCGACGCGACGGCCCTTGTTGGGATCGCCCCAGTCCTTGAAGTCGCCGACCACTTCCCAACTATCACGCCGCATGAGCAGCTTGCCGTTGGTGCCGTGGAAGACCATGCCGTACCCGCCGTGCGACCATGGGGGGCCACTGGCCTTGCGCATGGTGTAAAGCTGCACATAACCGCTGGGCGTGTGCGGGCCGGGGCCAAACTCGTAGGTCGCCAACATGGTGTCCGGAGTGTCGCGGTCGTCGGGCAGGACAAACTTGCCGCCCGAGGTCGAGACCGCCTTGGGGCTCGGCGTCTCCAGCGTCCACATGATGATGTCCTGCAAGTGAACGTTCCAGTCACCGACCATGCCCGAGGCGTAATCGAAGTACCATCGGAACGAATGGTGGAACCGGCGGCGGTTGAACGGCCGCTTTGGGGCCGCCCCAAGCCACATGTCGTAGTCCAAACCTTCGGGGCTGGGCTCGTCGGGCGCGTTGCCCATGCCGTCCGGGGCCTCGTTGCCCCAGGTGTAGGTCTCGGTCATGGTGATGGTGCCGAGCTTGCCGGCCCGGATGAAATCGCGGGCTTCCTGCATGTGGGCAGCGCTGCGCTGATGCGTGCCGACCTGGACGATGCGGCGATACTTGGCGGCTGCGTCGACCATGGCCCGGCCCTCGGCGATGTTGTGGCAGGCGGGCTTCTCACAGTAGACATCCTTGCCTGCCGCGACGGCGGCGATCATCGGGGCCGCATGCCAGTGGTCGGGCGTGGCCACGATGACCACGTCGACGTCCTTGCGGTCGATGACCTTGCGGTAGTCCTTGACCGCCTCCGGCTTCTTGCCAAGCTTGGCCTCGGCCTGCTGAACGCGGTTCCCCAGATGGTTCTGGTCGACGTCGCAGACGGCCACGACATTGACCAGCTCGGTGTTCATGAAGCTGTTGAGGTTGGCTCCACCCATGCCGCCGCACCCGATGAGGGCGACGTTGAACTTCTCGTTGGCGTCGGCGGCTCGGGCCGGCCGGAGCATGGTGTGAACGGCGGCGCCAGCCGCCAGGGTGACTGCGGCCTTGCCGCTCGTGCCAAGAAACTGTCGTCGGGTCACTTGCTCGCTCATTATCTGATCTCCATGAAGAAGGCTCACCCGCGGGTTTGCGGCGCCCCGTCAGCGGGGTGTTGGACAGCCACGGGGGCTACACTTTCTAACCGCAACCGCCCCACACGGCAAGCGCCGCACCCGACGCGCACGCCCAAAAAGGTGTCAGGAACCTTTGTCCGGCGCGATCGCCGCAGCCGCGAAGAATGCAGCGTGGGCCCCGGATAAAGGTTCCTGACACCTTTTCTGGAGAACGCTGGGCGGGGACTTGAAATCCGCGGGGCGTTACGCTAGTATCTACGACTTGGAAGCCCCGCCTCGATCGGCGGGACTTGTTTTTTTCAGGGGAGCATGGTCCGGCCGGACACGTCCGGTAAAGCCCGCCCCCCGGGAGTACGGAACAACACACATTTGCGAGGTGCTGCCATGAGGTCAGCGGCCAGAATACCTGGCGCCCCCGGGCAGTCTTCCTGATCGCCTGCTGAACGTCCGGCAGCCGATCACCAAGGCTGTCGATGCGGGCAAAACCAGAACCACAAGACGTGTGAAAGTATTGCGGAGCCGGTGTGTACCGGTTCCGACCGGCGGAAGCGGAGCTTTCGTCCGGGCCTTCAACCAGAGTAAAGGATGGCCCGCAAAGACGGGCGGACGGACATGCGAAACATCGGCGACCTTCGGAATATCGGGATCTCCGCACACATCGACTCAGGCAAGACCACCCTGACTGAGCGGATCCTGTTCTACAGCGGCCGCATCCACCGGATGGGCGACGTCAAGGATGGCGACGGCGGCGCGACCATGGACCACATGGACCTGGAACGTGAACGCGGCATCACCATCACCTCGGCGGCCACCACGGTGAGCTGGGGCGACAAGACCATCAACATCATTGACACCCCCGGGCACGTCGATTTCACGATCGAGGTCGAACGCTCGCTGCGCGTGCTTGACGGGGCGGTCCTCGTCCTCTGTGCGGTGGGCGGTGTCCAGTCGCAGTCGCTGACCGTGGACCGTCAGATGAAGCGCTACGGCGTGCCGCGCATCGCCTTCATCAACAAGTGCGACCGCGTGGGGGCGGACCCTGCCAACGCGATCAACGGCATCGAGACCCGGCTCGGGCACGTGGCCGTCCCGCTGCAGATCCCCATCGGCCTGGAAGCCCAGCACGAAGGCGTGATCGACCTGGTCGGCATGAAGGCCATTTACTTCGACGGCGAGCACGGCGAGAAGGTGCGCACAGCGCCCATCCCCGCGGACATGCAGGAAGCGGCCGGGCGGGCAAGGCACGGCATGCTGGATACACTCTCGCTCTACAGCGACGAACTCATGGAGCTGATGCTTGAAGACCACGCGATCAGCGAGGACCTGCTGCATCGCATCATCCGCGAGCAGACCATCGCCCGCGAGATCACCCCCGTGCTGCTGGGCTCGGCGTTCCGCAACAAGGGCGTGCAACCTCTACTCGACGCGGTCGCCCGTTACCTGCCCAGCCCGGTGGATCGGCTGACCTTCGCACGCGACAACGAGAATGAAGGGGCGGAGATCGCTCTCAGCACCGACCCCGAAGCACCAACCACCGCCATGGCGTTCAAGATCGTGGATGAATCCTTCGGGCAGCTCACCTTCACTCGCGTTTACCAGGGCCGAATCGAACGCGGCGGGACCTACTTCAACAGCCGGGCCGGCCGGAAGCAGCGCGTCGGGCGCATCCTGCGCATGCACGCCAACGACCGTGAGGACGTCGACGTCGCCGAGGCCGGCGACATCGTCGCCCTGATCGGCGTGGACTGCCACTCCGGCGATACCATCTGCGCCCAGTCGGTCAACTACTCGCTCGAACGCATCCACGTCGCCGACCCGGTCATCGCCCTGTCGGTCCGCCCAGTCAAGAGCACCGACCGCGACAAGCTCAGCCGTTCTCTCCAGCGGTTCTGCCGTGAGGATCCGACCTTCCACGTCCGTGGCGACGAGAAGACCGGCGAGACCATCATCTCGGGCATGGGCGAGCTGCACCTGGACATCTACGTCGAAAGGCTGCGCCGCGAGCAGCGGATCGAGATCGAGGTGGGTGCGCCGCAGGTCACCTACCGCGAGGCCCCCTCGCAGGAAGTGCCCTTCAACTACAAGCATCGCAAGCAGACCGGTGGGGCAGGCCAGTTCGCCCACGTTGTCGGGCGGCTTGTGCCGCTTCCCGACGACGCGGCCAAGGACTACGAGTTCGAGAACCTGGTCCGCGGCGGGCATATCCCCACCGAGTACATCCCCTCGTGCGACAAGGGATTCCAAAGCGCCCGCGGCAAGGGCCCGGTGGCGGGTTTCGAGATCACGCGGGTCAAGATGGTGCTGGAAGACGGCTCGTATCACCCGGTGGATTCGTCGGACCTGGCGTTCCAGATCTGTGCCCGCGACGCGTTCATCGAGGCCTTCCGGCAATCACGGCCCGTACTCATCGAGCCGATCGTCAAGGTCGAGATCGAAGCCCCGGCGGCGTTCCAGGGCAGCATCGTCGGCGACCTGGTCAGCCGACGCGGGGTGATCTGCGGCACGGAAGTGCGTTCGGCCGGCGTGATCATCGTGAGCGAGGTGCCGCTGGCCAACATGTTCGGCTACGCGACCGATCTCCGCTCCGCCACGCAGGGCCAGGGCACGTTCACCATGGAGTTCGCCTGCTACCGCCAGACGCCCCGGCACGTGCAGGAAGAAATCGTCGCTGCCCGACGTCGAGCAACCGCGGGAAAACACTGAATCTGCAGACGAACAACCTCGCTCACGGATCGCAGCGGCGAACTCCAGTCGCTGAGATTGCGGCCAAAGAATGGCACAGTGAAGACGTGCCGAGACTAGCGCATCGCTGACATACGGCGTGCGACGGCGAAGGTTCTCACCTTGCCGAGCACGCCGTTCGTTTGCGCAGACCGGCACTCTATCTGGGTTCGATGCCGCGATGCTCAGTTGGTTGTGGTCGTGGGGATCTTGGCGTCGCGGGGCAGCTCGATGACCACGCCAGCGGGAAGAACCTCCCGGTTGCCCGAGAGACGCTCCTTGTTCAACTCGAAGAGGCGGGGCCATTCGTTGCCGTCACCCAGGAACCGTTGGGCAAGACCATACCATGCATCGCCCGCCTTGACCGTATAAGCTCGATCGGCCGGGACGGGGCGGGGAGCCGCACGAACCGCCGGGGCGGCGACGATCGGCCCTCGCGCGCCGGTGGCGGGTGACGCCGCGGGCGAAGCACCCGCCGCGACAGCCGGTTGCGAAGCCGCAGCCGGCAGTGTCGGAATCTTCACCTTCGCGCCCAACCGCAACCGGGTCGGATCCAGGCCCGGGTTGGCCTTGACGATCTCAGTTGTGTACTTGACGTGCCCGAGATACTTGAGCGCCAAGCCGGAGAACGTATCGCCGGCCGCGATGGTATGGACCTTCGTCTGCGCCGCCGGGGTAGCCGGGGCAATCGCCGCCGAAGTCACCGTCGCGGGCTCATCCGCGCGTCGAGCCAGCGGATGACGAACCGGACCGGCCGTCTCGCCGGCCGGCCGCGTGGCCGGGGTGATCACCGGATCCGCGGCAAGCGTACCGATAGTCGCCGACCGAGGAGTCGCCGTATCCGCGACAGCCGGCCCAACAGGAACCATCGAGTCCGTCGGCGCGGGTTGCGGCCGGCGAACCGGACTGGGCACCGGGCCTGGCGACGCCGACGGCGACGACACCGTCTCGGTCCGCGGCTCCGATGCCGGACTCGCTGCCAAAGGCGAGGGCGCCGGCAACGGACGCGGCCGAGCGGTGACCGGCCGAGTCGTCGGTGCGCCTGTCGGACGAGCGTCCGTCAAACGCTGAGAAGGCTGACGCGGCTGTACGCGGGGCGTGGTCGGCTTCGCCGGCCCGGCCGGCTTGTCCGCAACCACCTTGGGGGTCGCACCGGAGTCTTGGGATGGCTCCTTCGCACCCTCGCCGCCATCCGAAGCCAGATACCAGACCCCGGCTCCGATGAACACCACCGCCACCACAACCGCCAGTTTCGTGTCGCGACCCATGATTCATCCCTCGGCGGGCAGGCCTGAAAGGCAAGCCCATGCGCGACAACTCCGCGCATGTTCACCCTCACCGCATCCGTGCAGCTGCTTGCACCACGGATTCCCAAAGGCCGATCGCGCAATCCCGGCGCTTGGGAATGAGGCAACTATATCGGAAATCCGTCACAGGTCAAGCTTGAACACGCATAGAGCCAGCCCGACACATTGCTGTGCCGGGCTCGCTCAAGCCAAATGGAACTGAGAGGGAGAGCTATCGATAGCCGAATCCCGACCGCACCGTCTCGAATCGGCGATACGTCCAATCCGATTCGCCGGCCCCAGGCCGCTGGTAGTCGACGAATCGCTCGCTGAAGAAAATCACCTGGCCTGGAGAGTAGAAGGCGGTTGTTGAAGGCCAGTCGCTACGAACCGCGAAGTCGGAAGCAGTATAGTACCCCGGCTGCGCGTCGAAGAGCAGGGCCGCGGCGAGTTCGGCCCTTGCGCCCGCCACTGGAGATTCGCAGACCCAAGCCCGCTCACACGGACAAGAACGCCGATCGCTGCAGCCGGCGGCCGCGAGCGCCGCCAACCCCATCCATATCAGCATCCCGCCTCGCAAGCTTGTTCCTCCCTCCAGGGCTCCCACCGCCCTCCGCACAACCTCAACGGCAACTCCCATGCCACATGGCCAGAGCCCGCGAGAATGCACACCGATCCGGCCCGATCTCCCCCGATGCGCGGCCGTGGACACCCCAGAGCGACCCTCCTGCCGTCTGTACTGACCGTGCCGTCTGTATCAGCCGGCACCGTAAGCCAACAGGCAAGCCTCGCCGATCAACCCCTGGCTAACTGTAAGTTCATATCCAGAAGATCATTACAGATCAAGAGATGATTTCCACCTCGCGCAACGGCACCTCGGCCTCCATCGCTCCAACGTTGACCACGGCCAACTGCTTGTGCAGCAGCACGCGGACAACCCGGCCTTCGCGGTCGAACCGTTTGACCCGCACGCGATCGCCCGGCTTGAGGCCGGCGACGGCCTTGACCCAGCGGTCGAAGGCCGCCTGGCGTTCCTCGAAGGCTTGGCGTTGCTCCTCGGCGGCCTTGCGCTCCTGGTCCGCGGCGATCTTGGCGGCCTCGGCTTCGGCCCGGGCGGTCTCGGCCTGGCGGCGGGAGGTCAGTGTCCCGCGGATGGCCCGCGTCAACTGTAAGTGCGATTCGCTTAAATGGTTACGCGCCGCCTCGACCAATCGCGGCGGCAGACCCAGCCGGGCCGCGATGTTGATTGCGTGGCTGCTGCCAGGTTCGCCAATCAGCAGGCGATAGGTCGGCTGGAGCGTCTCCATGTCGAACTCGACACAGGCGTTCTCGGCCCGGGCCTCCGAGTAGGCGACGCTCTTGAGGACGCCCAGGTGCGTAGAAATCAGGGCGGCACACTGCCGATCCAGCAACTCGCGGAGAATCGCCTGTCCGATCGCCGCCCCTTCGTCCGGATCGGTGCCGGCCCCCAGCTCGTCGATGAGCAGGAGCGTGCCCGGCCGAGCCCGCCGTAGCATGAGCAGGAGCCGGTTGAGGTGAGCACTGAAGGTGCTCAGTGATTGCTGGAGGCTCTGCTCGTCGCCGATGTCTACGAGGATGTCGTGGTAGATGGGGACGCAACTGCCCGGCCCCGCGGGGATGGGCAGGCCCGCCTGGGCCATGAGGCAGGCCAAGCCGGTCGTTTTGAGTGTGACCGTCTTGCCGCCGGTGTTCGGGCCGGTGATAACCAGCACGTCGAAATCGTCACTGAGGCGGAGGCTGATGGGCACTACTTCCGTTCGCTCGCCGGTCTGGGCAGCCTTTTTCTGCATATCAACGAGCAGTAGGTGGCGGGCGTCGTGCAGCCGGAGCCTGCCATCGGTCGAAATAATGGGGCACACCAGCTTGTATACCCAGGCGAACTTGACCTTTGCGGCGACGAGGTCGAGGACGGCGAGGGCATCCATGGTGCGAAGGATCTCGTCGCGGTTGAGTTGGACTTGGTGGGTGAGGTGCCACAGCAGGCGGTTGATCTCGACGGTCTCGTCGTTTTTGAGGGCGATGATGAGGTTGTTGAGTTCGACGGCCTCGGCGGGCTCGACGAAGAGGGTCGCGCCGGACTCTGAGCTGCGGTGGATGATCCCTGGCACTCTTCCGCGGTGTTCAGCGGCGAGGGGGAGCACGAGGCGATCCTCGTGGAAGGTCGCCTGGGGATACTGCAGCCAGCGGGTTGCCTGGCGGTCGCGTAGCAGGCGGTCGATGACTTGTTCGATGCGGATGCGGGCGGCGGCGACCTCGGTGCGAACGCGTCTCAACTTGGCACTGGCATCGTCGCGGATCTGTCCGGTCGGGTCGATCACTCGGCGGATGGTATCGGCGAGCGGCTTGAAGTCGCCGATCCGTTCGCAGAGTGTTCGCAGTTGGGTGATGTCCGGGTTGAGCCGACCGGCCCAGGCCACGATGGCGTGAGTTGCGTCGAGGGTCTCGGCGAGAACGGCGAAATCTTCGGGTTCGAGCAGATGGGGGGGAACCGCCGCTCGGACGGCTTCGCGCACATCATGGACTCCACCGAAAGGGGGCAGACCGATTCGGCCGGCGGCTTCCATCAGCTCCTGAACTTGCGCGATGTACTGGTTGACGAGTTCGGGTTGGGCAACTGGTTTGACCTTGAGGGCCATTCGTCGGCCGAGTGCGCAGTGGGCTTGGTCCGCCAGCAATTGGCGCACGCGGTCGAATTCCAGGATTGTCAATGTGTGTGCGTCCACGACGAAGCATTCTACGCGACCCTGGTGCATCTCGCGACGGAGGACACGCGATATCAGCACTGGCAGTCACGGTGGGTGGGTAGCGAGCCGTGCGCCGTCGTCGATATCGTGATGCGGTGTGTGACGCGCATATTCCGCGTCGTCGAAGGCGGCTTTTGCGCGGGCACGAAAAGGCGTGCAGAATGTTGTATTTTCGGTGCTCAAACATCTTCAGTCCCCCCTGTCGGGGAGTCGATATTCAAACTGGTTATCGGACAAATACGTCGCCGGCGGAGCCTGCGGCTTGCTTATGAAGGAAGACGGCGGAACAGCCGGGTTCTCCGGATTCGGAGATACGGACCGATGGTTGTTGGCATAAAGGTAGGCTCGCTCGGGCGATGTGGTTTGGGGCTGGTGGTCTGTGTCGCGCTGGCCGGGTGCAGTTGGGTCGACCCGGGTCCCCAGGTGGTTGAGGAAGAGGTGCTGTTACCGCCGCCGCCGCCGGAACCCGTGTTGGCTTCGAGCGGGGACGCTCAGTTGACGCTGTTTGGCGAGTTTCCTGATCGGACGCGTATTCCTTTTCAGGCTCGGGCGGCGTCTCCGATGGAGCAGCACACTTTTGTGGCTGAGGGAGCGGACTTTGACGTTGATGTGTCGCCGGATGGTGAGTGGATTGTGTTCAGTTCGACGCGGCACGCGCTGCGGCCGAATCTGTACCTCAAGACGATTCACGGGCGAGCGGTGACGCAGTTGACCTCGGACCCGGCGGCGGACGTTCAGCCGGCGTTCAGTCCGGACGGCAAGTGGGTGACGTTCGCAAGTGATCGGTCTGGGAACTGGGATCTTTGGATGATCGGGGTAGACGGCGGGCAACCGACGCAGGTCACCCGGTCTCCGTTGCACGAAGTTCATCCGTCGTTTTCTCCGGATGGTACGCGGCTGGTGTACTGCGTGTTCAACTCGAAGGCGGCGCAATGGGAGTTGTGGACTGTGGAGCTGGCCCGAAGCGAAGTTCGGAAGATGATTGGGGTTGGTCTGTTTCCGCGGTGGTCTCCGGTGGGCGACAGCATTGTGTATCAGAAGGCCCGGCAGCGTGGGGGCCGGTGGTTCAGTGTTTGGCGTCTGGATCTGGAGGGGGGCGAGCCGAAGTTTCCGATCGAGTTAGCGGTGAGTGCGGAGATGGCGTTGATCCAGCCGACCTGGAGTCCGGACGGCGAATGGGTGGCTTACGGCACGGCGCGGTTGGGGGGTGAAGGGGAGGCTGGGGAGCCTCCGGGTCCGCCGGTGTCGAGTCGCGGCGAGATATGGATTGTACGGGCGGACGGTTCGTCGCCGGTTTGTCTGACGGACGGGGAGGGATCGAGTTTTGGTCCAGTGTGGAGTCATGACGGCCGGGTGTACTGCACGAGCCTGCAGAACGGTGTTGAGAACATCTGGTCGGTGAAGCCGACGTTGGTTCCGATAAGCGCGGGCTCGACGGCGGAGCACGGCGAGCCGGCCGGTAGCTCAGGCTTAGGGGCGTCTCGCGGACCGGCCGCGACGGGCAATCAAGGTGGTTAGGACCGCGGAATCTGCCGACGTGGCGTTCAAGGTGGTCCGAAGAATAGACGAAGTTACTGGTGTTCCGAGTCCGCGAATGTCGCGGGCGTGGGACGGGTTGAGGAGTGAGGCGGCGGTCTGCGGACGGCAAGCCGATCTCTCGATCCTTAGAGAGAGATGTCGATCACGGATGATCGCGACCGGAAACCAGATCGTGGTCCGGAGGGCGGCCCGAGGGATCGGTCCGGCCAGCGTGTTTGGTCTGCTGGCGTGGGCATTGGTTCTGGGGGGCCTGGTTGGTTGCAGTCAGTCGGAGGAAGGGCTGAGCAACCCGGGGTACACGCAAGTGCCCTTGCAGACCATGGTGGCCGTCGCCCCGGCATTGAACTTCAGTGGAAGCCCGGCCTTCGATCCCGTGAAGGTGGCTGACCTGATGGCCAGTGAGCTGGCCGGCATACCGGGTGTTGGTGTGATCGGGGTCAGCCGGGTGTTGGTGGTGATGAGGGACCAAGGCGTCGAGCAGGTGCAATCGCCGAATCATGCGATAGCGATTTGCGAGCGATTGGGTGCGGACGCGATCTTGGTTTTTGCGGTAACTGAATACGACGCGTACACGCCGGTGGTTGGACTGGCGGCGCAGGTGTACGGGAAGCGTGAGTCGCTGGATGGTTTTGATCCGGTGGCGACCTCGCGGATGGCTCGGCCGTTCGCGGTGGAGGGTTCCAGCCAGTCGGGTCGGCCGTGGGCCCAGAGTCAGCGTCGGTTCCACGGGGAGCAGGAGGAGACTCGGCAAGCGGTTCGCGGGTATGCGAAGAGCCGCCAGGAGGGCGGGAGCCCGTTTGGCTGGCGGAAGTATATAGCCAGCCAGGAATGGTTTTTGCGGTTCTGTTGTCACATGGTGGCGTCGGATCTGCTGAATCAGACGGGGGCGAGCTGGCATTGGGCTCGGATGGTCAAGGATGAGGTTGGGGATCAGGAGTCCGGCACATGAAGGCGGTGAGGCAATTATCACTGGTGAAGGGGAACCATCGGTACATGTTCCGCTACCAGGCCGGCCGGGAGGCCGACATCATCAATGCCTTTGCCTCCATGGCCTCGGATACCGAGCAAGAGTTCGACTGGTTTGATGCCGCGGTGTTGAGTTACCAGATGGGCCGCCGCTTGGAGTTGGATCTCGAGGAAGCCGGTGAACAGGTAAGAGGTTAGCGCTTGTCCGCGAGGGTCGCGGGCGGGTATCAAGGCGACTACCTGCTGGGTGTGGGTGGTCATAATAAGCCAGGCTGCTTCAGCAAAGGTTCGCCGCCTACGTTGGTAGCACCATGACCGAGAATAGCTTGATTGACGAGTTTTTGAACTACCTGCGGTTTGAACGGCACTTTTCGCCCCACACGGCCAAGTGCTACGCGGCGGATCTGCATCAGTTCTGCGAGTTCCTTCGGGGACACGAGAGCGGTCCGGCCGTTGATCCGCTGTCAAACGGTGGGTACGAATCCAACGGTTCGCTAGGGGGTGTCGCCACGGCCGTGGCCCCGCCGCCGGTGCGACTGCAACTGGCGGGCAGGGAGCTTCTCCTTGCCGTCGAGACTGAGGATGTCCGCCGCTTCCTTGGTTTCCTTCGCGACCAGGAGTACTCGAAGAGTACGACGGCCCGCAAGCTGGCCACGTTGCGTAGCTTCTACAAGTTCTGCCTGAAACGTTCATACATTCCGAATCACCCACTGGCCTCGATCCGTACACCCAAGCAAGACAAGCGGCTGCCGAAGTTCCTGGAGGAGGATCAGGTTCGTCAGCTGCTGGAGACACCGGAGGTGGCGACACTGCTGGGGGCTCGCGACCGGGCGATGCTGGAGACGATGTACTCGACCGGCGTGCGGGTCAGCGAGCTGGTGGATCTGAACCTGGCGGACGTGGACTTCACGGGTGAGGCCCTGCACGTCCGCGGGAAGGGCAAGAAGGCCCGGGTCACGCCGATTTCACCGACCGCGCTGGCGTGGATTCGCCGGTACATGGAAATGCGTCGAGCCGACCCTCGGGCCGCCTCGTTCAACCAGGAAGCGGTTTTTGTCAACAAGCACGGTCAGCGTCTGAGCACCCGCAGTGTTCGCCGCAAGCTGGACAAGTACCTGGCGATTTGTGGGTTGGACCCGGCCATCAGTCCGCACACGTTGCGGCACAGTTTCGCGACGCACATGCTCAATCGCGGAGCGGATCTGCGGGCGGTTCAGGAACTGCTCGGCCACCAGTCGCTGTCCACGACGCAGATTTACACGCACGTGACCACCGCGCGTATGAAACAGGCATACGACGAAGCCCATCCGCGGGCTTGAGCGCCGCCACCCGCGGGTGATTTGGAAAGAACGCACGCCAGCAGAGGCATCCGATCGCAAGGTCGGATGCCTCCGGCTTTTGGGGGAGACTGTCGCATCGTTACCGGGCACGGACAAGCAAGATCCCGATTCCACCCGTGCGGATGAGCGGATTTGAGCAGGAGGTAACGGAAAAGAGTTCAGGGGGCCAGTCATGGTCCCGCACACTGGGGGGACAAGTTGATCCCGTCGAGATGACCGATGCTTCGCGGTCGGAGTGGGCGAAACCCCGGAGCGTCATCATGCCCCGGGAGGCGTTGATACCCGCTGGCCGTCCGTGGCGACCGGCGTATCCTTCGGCCGCGACCAATGCACCTGGCCCGTTCTCCTGCCATTTGGCAAGGTCTCCTTATTGGGGGATTGATCCGCGGCTGGATATGAAACCCTTGCAGGGTTTGAGGGGGCGTGGTTGGTCTCGTAACCCAGGGTGCGCTGCGCGACCCTGGGCTCTGTTAGGCAACGCCGTTGGCGTTGGGTCAAGTGTGGCACTGTTTCGGCATGCTGCCCTGCGGCACTTTTGTGGCGTGGTGCTACTCGCCCTCGAACCGCAACGCGGTTCCAGAACACAGCCCGGGGTCGCGCAGCGCACCCCGGGAACCATGCCCGCAGGTGTGCCGCAACCCTGAAAGGGTTGCATGCGCCTCCCGCCGGAGTACCCGGGATTGGGAGCGGTGTCGTTGGTCTCGTGACCCAGGGTGCGCTGCGCGACCCTGGGCTTTGTGATTCAACGCCGTTGGCGTTGGGTCGTAAGGAGTCGAGGGTTATCTTGGGGCGAACCGTCGATCCGGCTTCGCGTTGCTGCGCCGAGACGAGTGAACGCGGATCAACACTGATCAGAGGCGCCGAGTAAAGGGGGCGGTGTCCTTCGCTCCGTTATGGTCGCGGCTCTGTTGGCGGGCAAGCGCGGCTCGTTGGCGTGCGAGCCCGACACACCCGGGCCGCTGATATGCCGGCGGGGTATCATGTTGCTGTTGCGGCCGGCTGGCGTTATGGCTTCCTGGGCCGACCAGAGCGGACTTGCTGGCCGGGGCTGCCGGACTGAGAGGTGCCATCCGGGCGAGTGGAGGAGAATTCCAAGCATACCAGCAATATGGTACACTGCCGGGCACAGAAGTCGAACTTTGGCGCGACGCGAGGCTACGGGCAGGCCCGCGACCTGTTCGACTGCGTGGAGGTCATGGTATAAGAGTAGATGTGAGAAGCGGATGGCGTATCGGAGCCACGACTGTGAGGGAGTGGTCGCTGGCTGCGGAGAAGAACCGCTCCCTAACGGTCGCGGTTCTGGCACGGCGGCCGGTACGGTGGGAGGACGCGGTGAGTCGGCTCGGCGTCACGAGAATAGACATGACAAACAGTAGACACAATACGGGCTGTGCGGGTCGGCAAGGGGGTATGAGTCATCGCGGCTGTCGCGGGCTCACGGTCGCGGGCGTGGGTTGGCTGATTCCGCTGGTAGGGCTGTTGGGCGGGGCGATGATCGGTTGTGAGGCGCCGGCGGCGCCGGCGGCGCCGAGTATCGAGCGCATGGCCGTCTCGACCCCGGAGGAGTACGACTCCCTGTGGGAGAGCACATGCGATACGCTGCGGGCGTTCTCGTTCAGTATTGATCGGCAGGACCGGGCCAACGGCGTCATTACGACCTATCCGGAGACGACGTCGCAGGGTTTCGAGGTTTGGCGGCCGCAGCCTGAGCCGGCCTATTACTGGGCCGAGGCGAACCTGGCAACCATTCGACGGCAAGCGACGGTGCTGCTCCGGTCGATGGAGATGCCTGGGGAGTATGAAGTCGAGGTCACGGTCGAGCGTTCGCGGTACAGTCTGGAGGAGCGGCAAATCGACAACGCGGCTGGGGCGATGCGGTTGTACAGCAGCGACGCGCCGACGGTATCCGGGCGTAGTTCTCGTATACGGGACACGGAGTCATGGATTCCGCTCGGGCGTGACGAAACGCTGGAGCGGGCGATCCTGGCGGGTATTCGGCAGCGGGGCGGTGTTCCTCGCGAGGAGGCAAGCCGATAGTCGGGTTTGGCACGCTCCTTGGGTTTTCACATCGATTGGGCGGGCTGCATGGTTTGATCTACGTCGTGGCGTCCGCGACACGCAACGGGATTTCGGTGAACAGGCCTTGGGTATCGTTCCATTCCCAGCAACGCACATGCCAGGGGCCGGGTGATGGAGGCGTGGGCGAATGACGCTGATTGGCAGTCATGTTGTCTGGGGCAGTATGCAGACTGATTGCCGGGGGCGAGCCATTATTCGCGTTGTGTCCCGGTGCGATGACGAGGTAGGCGTAGCCAGCCCAGGGGCGGCGCATGTCTTCGATGGACGGCTCGGCCGGTCCCTGGGGGTGGGAATGGTAGAAGCCGAGGATTCGCAGGCCTCGTTCGCGGGCGGTGCGTTGCAGGCGAAGGTGGTCGAGCGGGTCGATCTTGTAGTGATTCGATTGGTCGGCCGATGCGATGTTCCGCACGGGATGCACCTCGCTGACTTGCAGCGATTCGTCGGCGGTTGATGTGGGCGGCTGTTCGCCTACGGGGAGTCCGATGAGAATACCGCAACACTCGGCAGGCAAGCAGGCGCGAGCGTGATCAACGATGGCCTCGAGGTGGACGGTCTGGATAGACACGCGGTTCATGGGTTATGGACTCTAGAGAGTCTCCCGAGCCACTGTAGCGGTCGCCCCCTCCACCGTGGCGATGGGTGCTTCACGCACCGATGTAGCGGGCGTAGACTGCTTTAGCCTCTTCGGCGCGGTTGGTGCCGCGGATCAGGGCCCGGCCGTCGGCGAAGAGGGTCAACTCGTAGTTCTCGATCAGGGCCTTGAAGACGAACCCGTTGCAGCGAGGCTCTGCCCGGGCGACGGGTCTGAGCCGATCGGCAAGCTGTGCGAAGTCGATGTGGCCTGTTCTACGGGGGAAGATTTGCACGGCGTTGCGGCCGCAAAGAGTGATTGTACGTGTCGCGTGTCGGCCTTCGAGGTACTCGAATCGCCGGCCTACGCAGCAGGGGCAGTCGCCTGGTTGCCGGGCTTTGCCGACATCGACTCGGCTCCAATGGTTTGCCCAGGCGTCGAAGCTCCACAATCGCCGGTCCACGGCGTCGAGCCGCCCGATGAGGATCTTCATTGCCTCGAGGGCCTGATGGCTGGCGACGAGGCTGGGCGTCGGCCCGAGAATGCCCACGGTATCACAGGTGCCGGTGGCCTCGGGTGGTGGGGCCTCCTCGAAGATGCAGCGCAGGCAGGGAGTCTCGCCGGGCAATACGACCAGGGACAATCCGGTCGCTCCGACGCACGCCCCGTATATCCAGGGTCGCGAGGTAGCCACGGCGAGGTCGTTGAGCAGATAGCGGGTCTCGAAGTTGTCCGTACCGTCGAGCAGGAGGTCAGCTCCCTCGGCCAGTTCGCGGATGTTTTCGGGGTTGGCGTCGGCGACGACGGCCTCGATGTGCACGTCGGAGTTGATCGCGACGAGTTTACGGCGTGCGGCCTCGGCCTTGGGGAGGTCGGCGGCGAGATCGGCCTCGTCGAAGAGCACTTGCCGGTGGAGGTTGGTCGCATCGAGCACGTCGCGATCGACGATCCGCAGATGTCCGACGCCCGCGCGGGTCAGGAGGTTGGCGATGACGCTGCCGAGGGCCCCGCACCCGACGAGCAGGACGTGAGCGCTGCTGAGCCGACGCTGCCCCTCCTCGCCGACCGGGGTGAAGAGCATCTGCCTCGTGTAGCGGTCCGGCCACTTGCCGGGTGGGCTGATAGGCTGGGGGCATGAATCGCTCATACGGGGAAGTCCTGACTCGTGGTTCATGGCTGCGGCGTGTTCTGTTGCTCGGTTGCCCGGAGGGCCGCGTCGATCCGGTAGCTTCGGTAGGCGGAGTGGAGGCAGAGCACACCGAAGATGAGCACGGCGTAGCCGTCGAGGTCGCGGAGCGTGGCGGCCAGCCAGATTAGCCCGACGCCGATCATGATCACACCGACAAGCCCGGAGCAGATGCTATCTAGCCGGAAGGCGGGGCGCCATTGGGCCCAGCAGGCGCCGGCCACGCCGAACATCGCCAAGCCGCCGCCCCAGAGCGTGGCATTGAAGGCGGTGACGGACGCGTTGTAGAGGGCCGAATCGGAGGTGCCCTGGAGACCCGCCCGGAGCCAGAGGACGACGACGAGCATGATGATACCGGCCAGCAGGGCTGACGACGCGGTTTGCTTGAAGTGTTCCTGCATGGATCGAGCCTCGACAGGTGGTGGAGTATCCGTGTGAACCCGCAGCGTGTATGGTAGATGGCGAATATCGGCTTTGCAACGGTGACGGCCGAACGTATAATTTTCGGAGCAAGGAACACACCAGCAGACCATGCCGCAACGTGACTATTACGAGATTCTGGGCGTCTCGCGGACGGCGTCAGCCGACGAGATCAAGCGTGCCTATCGCAAGCTGGCGAAGAAGTATCACCCGGACCACAATCCGCATGACAAGACGGCGGAGACCCGATTCAAAGAGGTTCAGGCGGCCTACGAGGTGTTGCATGATCCTCAGAAGCGTCGGGAGTACGATCAGTTTGGGCATGCAGGGCGGGGAGCGGGCCAACCGGGCTGGCGGTCGGCGCCCAGTGGCGAGCATGTGTATACGTGGCGCAGCGGCGGCGGGCCGGATATCCCGGTGGAGAACCTCGAGGACTTGTTCCAGGTCTTCGCCGGGGGCGGGGGCATGGGTGGAGGTCGCGGCAGTGTGTTCGAGGATTTCTTCCGCGAAAGCTCGCGGGGGAGTCATCGACGGCGGTCTCGCAGCGCTCCCCGGGAGGCGGAGGAGCCACGCCCGGACATCGAGCATCCGGTGTCGCTGACCTTCGATCAGGCGATTCACGGCACCACTCTGGATCTGCGGGTAACCCCTGGTGGTGGCGGTGACAGCCAGACGGTCAGCGTAAAGATTCCGGCGGGGGTCGCTCATGGCCAGCGGATCCGGGTCCGCGGGCAGGGCAACCGGGCTGGGCCACATTCATCGCCGGGTGACTTGTACATCGTCTGCCAAGTGCAACCGCACCGATATTTTCGGCGGATTGGCAACGACATTTACCTTGACCTGCCGGTCACGCTGACGGAAGCCGCGTTGGGAGCGAAGATCGAGATTCCCACGCTGGATGGGCGGACGGTGCTCACCGTGCCGCCGGGGACGGCCAGCGGGGCGAAGCTGCGATTGAAGGAGCGAGGGGTCAAGCCGCCCGGCAAGCAACCTCGCGGCGATTTGTACGCGCTGATTCGCATTGTTCCGCCTCGGAGCCTGACTCCCCGGCAGCGTGAGTTGCTCGAGGAGTTACGGACGAGCGGGGAAGGGTCGCCCCGAGCCGACCTGGGATGGTAGTGTCCCGTCCTCCACGCAGAGTTTGGTTGCTCGGGCGGATTCCGGCATGGGCGGGCAGGCAATCGTTGAGGCCGTTCGGCTCGGATGTGGGATCCATCGCCTCCCGTTGGGCCTGCGCAAGACGTTGATTCCATGGTGGGGCATACACCTGGGCGGGGATAGAATAGGTAGGGGGGCGGGCTCGGGAAGCGAGCCATGGGGAGCTCTTGAGCATGTTGTGAGGGCTGTGGGTATGGCCGGAGTGGACGAGAAGAGCCGTCGCTGGGTTGCCAGTGTTCTTGCGTTGGTTGGCATTGGGTTGATCCTGGCGGGGATCGCCTTGTTGGTGCAACACGAGCGGCAGCTTGAAGGTCCGCTGAATCCGCCCCCGACGGTTTCGATTGAGCATCGGACGGCGGCACAGGCGATACAACGCGTTTTGGTGTTGGTGTTGGTGCTGTTCGGTATTTTCTCGGTTGTCAGTTATGCGTTTTTGCGTTGGAGCCGACGATTTCGGCAGTGGCTGCTTTACAAGCCTCGGCCGGCCACGCCGGATTCTGACGTTTGGGCCATGCACCGATTGCCGGCCGAGGACGAGGGGCTTGATCCGACCGAGGACCGTCCCGGCGACGAGTCGTGACGGCCAGGTGGCAAGTTGCACGTTGGGGGCCATCGCGTGGTTTGAGATGGAGATTTGCCGTGAGCTCAGAGAGCGAATGGGTTCCGCTGTCGTCGGTTGCTGATGAGCCTTTGCCTACCGTGCGATCTGACCCGACGGTGGTGTATGCGTTGATCGCCCTGACGGCGTTTTTGGCGGTGGTCGGCTTGGCAGGCCTGATTGCCGGTCTGGTGCTCATCAGCACTCAGTCTGACGTTTCGTCCGTATGGAAAGTGGTGGCGGTGATTTCCCCGCTGACGGTGAGTTTGGCGGCTTGCGGTTTGCTGCTGGGTCATATTGCGGTGATTCGCCGATTGGATCGAGTCAGTCGGCATACAGCCGAGGTCGAACAGCGTACCGCGTTGTTGGCTGAGCAGGCTGCCGCTCTGAGTCGGCCGGCCGCGGCCCCCGCCGTGGCGATCGATCCGCAAGCCCTTTATCGCGTGCTGGCTCAAATCGAGGAGACTCTGTTGCTGCCCGACGAGCAGCGGTCGCGGCGTTACGCGGCCCGTGTCGCCGCCGAGTCGCAGAAGAGGCTCGCCGACGCGGAGCAATTCATCACCTCCAAGGACTTCCACAGAGCCCGTGAGCAACTGGCGACCCTGGCGACTCGCTTTGGGGCCGATGAGCAGATCAAGGCGGCGGAGGCACGATTGGAGCAGGCCGCCCAGAAGGCCCAAGCGCAGGACATCGAGGATACCCGGAACCGGCTGCGTGAGTTGATGTCAGCGAGCCAGTGGGACAAGTCTGAGCAACTGGCCCGCGAACTGGCGGACAAGTACCCGACCGCCACTGAACCGCTGGGTTTCATCGAGATGGTTTGCCGCGAGCGTCAGGTCTTCGAGCAGCGCCACCGCCTGCGGTTGCACGAGGAGATCCAACGTTTTGTGAATGAAAGGCGATGGCAGGAGGCGGCTCAGGCGGCTCGAACGTTCATCACCACCTTTCCGATTGGCCAGGACAGCGAGGCGCTGCGCACTCAGTTGGACACGCTTGAAGCCAACGCGGAGATTCAGACCCGCCAGCAGTTGGAGCACCTGATCAAGGAGCGCATCCGCGAGCATCGTTATTGGGACGCGGTGGATGTGGCTCGCCGGCTGATTATGGACTACCCCTTCAGCCCGCAGGCAAACGCGCTGCGAAGCCAATTGCCGCGTCTCGAAGAGCTTGCTCGGACACAGCAAGCGTGAATGGGGGTCGGCTTGTACCAGCAGGAACAAGCCATCGCCGCGATACTACACATCCAGGTTCTTGACGTTGATGGCGTTCGTCTCAATGAATGCCCGGCGTGATTCGACGTCATCTCCCATGAGGATTGAGAAGATACGGTCGGCTTCGCGCGCGTCGATCTCGAGTTGTTCGGGATCGTCCGCCTCGTCGGAAACCACGACCTTGAGCAGGCCTCGCTTCTCCGGATTCATTGTCGTCTCGGCCAGTTCCTCCGCGTTCATTTCGCCAAGACCTTTGAAGCGTTTGACGCCCCAGCCGACCTTTCCGATCTTCCGTATGGCCTCAACCAAGTGGCAGAGGTTGTCCAGCTCGATCGGTGCGTCCTCGCTGTGCCGGAGCATGAAGCGGGCCGGGGGCAATGTTCCATCGACCTGTTCGACGCGCATGGCGTAGTAATCCTCGACGGTGAGCGCCATCGCGGCGAGGCGGGTCAGCTCCCTTTCGAGGATGCGGCATTCGCCCAGATCGGTGCGCACGATGCGGTGTTGGCTCTCATCGCCGTTCCCGCCGCTGCGCAGGCCCGCACCGGCCTCGATGACCGTGATCTCGCCGATGCGGCGACGCTCTTCCTCGCAGAATTGCTCGAATTCCGCATCGCTGTAGCCGAAGTACTCGATAGGCTCCCCCTCGCCCGGCCGAAACACCTCGGCCCGGTAGCTGGGCAGAAGGCCATTTTCATCCATTTGGCGAGTAAGCAGGCTCTCCATATCGATGCCACGGCGGCGCAGCATGCGGTTCTGGGTTTCCAGGCGTTCGAGTGTCTCGCAGAGATCACGCAACTCGGGGCCCGTGATTTCCCGCGGCGGGTCCGAACAGATCACGAGCGTCGAGCCCTCCAAGCCCAGGTCGGTGACCCGGGCATGAAAGGCATTGTCGTTAAGGACGTATTCTGTACGCTTGCCCTTGGAAAGCTGGTAAAGCGGCGGCTGGGCGACATAGAGGTGTCCGTTCTCGATCAGCGGCCGCATGTGCCTGAAGAAGAAGGTCAGCAACAGGGTGCGGATGTGGCTGCCGTCCACGTCCGCGTCGCACATGACGATGACTTTGCCGTAGCGCCGCTTGGTGATGTCAAACTCATCGACGCCGATACCACAGCCAAGGGCGACGATCAACGTCTGGATTTCTTCGTGGCTAAGCATCTTGTCGATGCGGGCCTTTTCGACGTTGAGGATCTTTCCCCTGAGGGGCAGGATGGCCTGGAAGACCGCGTCGCGCCCGCCCTTGGCGCTACCGCCGGCGCTTTGGCCCTCGACGATGAACAGTTCCGAAGTATCGGCGTCGCGACTGCGGCAGTCCCACAGTTTGCTGGGCATACCGCCGGTGTTGAGAGCACTCTTGCGGGTCAAATCCCGGGCTTTGCGGGCGGCTTCACGGGCTTGGGCGGCCTGGACGCCTTTCATGACGATCCGCTTGGCGTCGGTGGGGTTCTCTTCGAGGAAGTTGCTGAGCTGCTCGTTGAGCGTGCGTTCGACGAAGCTCTCGACCTCGGGGTTCATGAGCCGCACTTTGGTCTGGGCCTCGAACTGCGGTTCGGGGACTTTGACCGACAGCACCGCGGTCAGGCCCTCGCGGAAGTCCTCGCCCGTCGTGGCGAGATTACCTTTCGCGAGGTTTTCGCGACGGGCGTAGGCGTTGAGTGTGCGGGTCAAGGCCGCGCGGAAGCCGGAGAGATGCGTGCCGCCGTCGATGTTACGGATGTTGTTGGCGAAGCAGGAGACGTTCTCGCTGTAGCCGTCGTTCCACTGGAGGGCCAGGTCCAGGACGAGGCGCTGGTCGGGGTCCTCTGCGCGGATAGAGATAACCTTTTTGTGGAGGGACTCCTTGCCCTCGTTGAGGTGGCGGACGAACTCGCGGAGGCCGTCGGTGAAGTAGAAGCTCTCCTCGTTGCCGGTGCGTTCGTCGGACAGGTTGATCCGCACGCCGTCGTTCAGATAGGCCAGCTCGCGGAGGCGGGCGCGCAGGGTTTCGTAGCGGAACTCGCAGTCCTCGAACATTTCGGGGTCGGGTTTGAATCGGACCCGCGTGCCGGTATCGGCGGCTTCGCCAATGACCTTCAGCGGGCTTTGGGTCGCCCCGCGGGCGAAGGTGATTTCGTGGATTTTGCCGCTTTGGCGAACCTGGACGCGCACCCATTCGGAGAGTGCGTTGACGACGCTGATGCCCACGCCATGCAGTCCGCCGGAGACCTTGTAGCTATTGCGGTCGAACTTACCGCCGGCGTGCAATATGGTCATGCAGATCTCGATGGCGGGCTTACCGTTGATTTTGGGGTCGGGATGCTTCATCGGGCCGATGGGGATGCCGCGTCCGTTATCCTGCACGATGCAACTGCCGTCGGCGGCCAGGCGCACCTGGATTTCGGAGCAGTAGCCGGCCATGGCCTCGTCGATGGCGTTGTCCACCGTCTCGTAGATCAGGTGGTGCAGGCCTGCCAGGCCGGTGTCGCCGATGTACATCGCCGGGCGTTTGCGCACCGCCTCGATTCCCTCGAGAACTCGGATGCTGCTCTCGTCATAATGTTCGCCGTGCTTGTGTTGTTCGTCGCTCAAATCCCTGATCCCCGCGCGGTTCCCCGCGATAGGCCGACGGTTCAGCTCCGTCGCGCCTCATGGTTGTTAGTTGGCTGTTCGCCCCAACGTTCGTGGGCCGCCGAACACGACTCGCGACACACCGCTCTGGGGCAGTCCCTCCCGCAGGAGGCTCACCAGCCGTTCTTCCCAGGTCATCCGCAGCCGGTAGCGTACGGCCGGCTCGGCGATACTCAGGCGTAACACCCCGGCCCGCACTTCGACATCCAGCACATGGTCCATGAGTTCGGGGCCGGCCTGCTCCCAGAGGAGTTCCAGCAGCTCGCGTTCGCGCCGTGGCCGCGGCCGTAACGCCCTCCCCAGCACATCCGCGAGGACGGGCCCCACGGGCTGGGCCGGCCGGGTCCGGCGACGGGTGCGATTTCGCTGCACCCACTGCAAGCGCGTTGTCTCATCGGGGCCGGGTTGCATACATCACGCCAAGTTCACAGGCATGACCACGTAGAGGAAGCCGCCGGCCTTGATAACCCCGGGCCGATCGGCGTCCCGCATCTCCAAACTCACGGTCGGTGTCCCCGCCACCCGCAGCGCATCCTCGACGAACACCGGGCTGAAGCCGATCTCGAGCGCCGGCCCGTCGAACTCCACGGGCATGGCCACCGTCGCCTCGCCCTGCTCGGGGGCACGGCTGGACAGCACCAACTGGTTATCCGCAAACCGCAGGCGGATCCCCTTGGACTGCTCGTTGGTCAGCAGGGCCGCCCGCCGCACCGCACTGCGAAACTCCTCAGTGTTGAGCTGCACCTGACGGTCGGCGTCCTTGGGGATGACATCTTGATACTGCGGGAAGTGCCCCTCGACCATCGCCGAGCTGACGACATAAGCTCCCGCCCGCGCCAGGATCTGATTCTCGCGCAGCTCGATGACCACGGGGCCTTCCGCGGCGGCCAGCGCGCGCTGCAGGATGCTCATGGTCTTCACCGGAGCGATGACCCGCTTGTCGTCCCCGGCCATCTTGTCGGGCACGCACGACGCCCAGGCCAGGCGGCGCCCATCCGTCGCGACCAGATTCAGTTTCTTGCCGTGCTTCTCCCAGAGTATGCCGTTGATCGCGTACCGCGTGTTCTCCTTGGCGACGGCGAAGATCGTCTGGTCGATGGCGGTCTGCAGGGCGGCGGCCTCGATCGCGATGTCGCCGTCCCCTTCGAGGTCCGGCACGGCCGGGAACTCGGCGGGATCCTGGATGTAGATCTCGAAGTGGCTGTCGCGACCGCGGATGTGGCAGCGCTCGTCCTCGACCTTGAGTTCGAGGGTCTCATCCACGCTCTCGCGGGTGATCTGCATGACCTTATCAAGCGGGACGAGCACCTCGCCCGCCACACGGACCTCGACCTGGTGCACGGTGGCTCGTACGTTGACCTCTTGATCGGTCGCGCAGATCAGGAGCCCGTCGTTGGCCGCGGCGAAGCGTACGCACTTCAACAGCTCCTTGGTGGTCCGGCTGGCCACCACGCCCGAGCCAATGCCGAGAACCTCGACCAGGGCACTGCGATTGATGATTACATGCATGGACCACCTGCTCCTTTGCGTGGGGGCGACACGTTGCTCCGCCCGTGTGTTGATCCTTTGTTCTTCTGAATTGAGTTAACAATTCAGTCGTATTCGTAAGGGCTGTGACTGGTGATCGTTTCGCGACCCTTGCGTTTCTAACCTTCCATTTTACCGTTCCTTGCGCATGGCTGGCGGATGCCGGGGCGTGTGGATAACCTGTCAGTGAATCAGCATCGTTCGCCAGGTGGCCACAGCCCGCCGAGATTCTTGCCCGCGGCCCGGCGAAGCCAGCGGTAGGATACCGCAAAAGCGACAAGTTATCCACTGGCTATCGCGACCGCTGTGAGTGGCGATGGTGCCTTCGGGCGGTCGCTTCTGGGCCCTCGCTGCGGCCTCCGGGAGGGCGGCTTGGCGGGGCCGGCCAGCCGGGGTGACGGGGCCCCAGGGCGCTCGGAATCTGCCTGCGTCTTCGCCCGGGCTGTTCGGACGTCCCCGTCGTCTGCTTTACGCCAAGCGTTGGCGGAGCTTGGCGGTGAGGTCATCGAGGGTTTGTTGGAGCTCGACATTCTGGCTGCATAGCTCGCCGATGGTGCGGTCCGCGTGCAAGACGGTGGTGTGGTCGCGTCCCCCGAAGTAGCCGCCGATTTCCTCGAAGCTGAGCGAGGTGAGGATGCGGGCCAAGCGCATGCAGACTTGGCGGGGGAAGGCCACGGAGCGGTTGCGGCGTTTGCCTTGCAGGTCGGCCAGGCGGATCGAGAAGTGCTCGCTGACCACTTCCATGATATCAATGATACTGATTTGCCGGCTACGGGCGGGGCCGAGGTCGCCGAGGGCTTGGCGGGCGATGTCCAGGGTCACGGCCCCGCCATACTGCTGGGCGGTGGCCAGCACGCGGGTGAGGGCTCCTTCCAGCTCTCGGGTGTTGGAATGCACGGTCGCGGCGATGTGGTGCACGACGTCTTCGGGCAGGTCAGCGCAGCGCAGGCCGGCCTTCTTGCGCACGATCGCCATGCGCGTCTCCAGGCAGGGCAGGTCAATGCGGGCGACGAGCCCCCAGTTGAACCGGCTGACGAGCCTGTCTTCGAGGCTTGGTATGCCGTTGGGGGGTTCGTCGGCGGAGAGAATAATCTGTCGGTGCGACTGGTACAGGGTGTTGTACGTGTGGAAGAATTCTTCTCGGCTCTGTTCGCGGGCGGCGAGGAACTGGATGTCGTCGATGATCAGCACGTCCATGTGCCGGTAATGCTGCCGAAACTTGTGGACGGCCCCGCGCTCGATGGCCTCGACGTAATGGTTGGTGAAGGTTTCGCAGGATAAGTAGGCGACCTTGCCGGAGCCGTGGTTGCGGGCATGGATTTGGTGGCAGACGGCCTGGAGTAGATGGGTCTTTCCCAGCCCGACGGCTCCATGGATGAAGAGCGGGTTGTAGACTTCTCCGGGCGACTCGGCGACGGCGACGCAGGCGGCGTGGGCGAGCCGGTTTTCAGGTCCGGTGACGAAGTTCTCGAAGGTGTAGTCTCTGTCGAGCAGGAGATCATCGGCCCCTTCCTCAAAGGAGAGTGGGCGTTCGTCGGGGCGTGGTTGTGTCGGGGGAGCGAACTCGACGGTGACCAGCCGGCCGGTGACACTCTGGGCGGCCCGGTTGAAGGCGGTTTGGCATTGGTTGGAGAGATACTCATGGTGAGCGGCGGTGGCGACGCCCACGCGAATGACGCCGTGGTCGAGGTCGAGTGGTTCAAGCGTGGAGAACCACGGACGGGTGAGCTCGGGCGCCTGACTGCGGAGGGCGACGAGGATATCACTCCAGGTGCGATAGCCAAGGTTGCCCATGGGTTGCGATCTCGTTCTGTGCGTCTCGGCGCGGCGTTGCCGTCTACCGTGAAGCGATCCTTTGGGGCGGTCGGGGAATACTGCCCAATCCCCCGAGCGGGCCGATGCCATGCCGAGCCTGCGGGATGGGCTTCCAACCGATTGGCGCATGGACGGTTACAGCATTGGCGGCTGGGCCGGTACACGGCTGTGGGCCAAGCGCAACCGCGGGGGGCATGATACGCGCGGTTTTGGGATATTACCAGCCACAAAATGTGGTGGCGGTTGTGTTAGCGTCCCCCGTGACGTGGTGGTATGATTCCTTGTGATGGTTCGCAAGAATGCAGTGCAGAAACCTGTCGTCCGGACACGGGCCCAGTCGTCGTCGGCGTTTGAGACCGCGCAGGCGGTGTTGGCGGGTGGTGTCAGCTCGCCGGTCCGCGCGTTCCAAGCGGTCGGTGGGACGCCGTTGTTCATCGCCAAGGCCAAAGGGGCGGTGATCACGGATCTGGATGGCAACGCCTACATTGACTATGTGGGGGCCTGGGGCCCGCTGATTCTGGGTCATGCGGAGGAGCGTGCTCAGGCGGCGGCCAGCAAGGTGTTGGATAAGGGGTGGTCCTTTGGAGCGCCCACCGAGCAAGAGACGCGCTTGGCCGTTCGCATCGCCGCGGATGTGCCGGGTATTGATATGGTGCGTTTCGTCAATTCGGGCACGGAAGCGACCATGAGTGCGGTGCGTTTGGCGCGTGGATTCACAGGCCGCGATCTGATCGTCAAGTGTGAGGGGTGCTACCACGGCCACTCGGATGGTTTGTTGGTGGAGGCGGGCTCGGGTTTGGCGACGTTTGGCGTGCCCTCTTCGGCGGGAGTGCCGGCCGGTCTGACCGCTCTGACCTTGGTGGTTCCCTACAATGATCTCGACGCGGCGAGCCAAGTCTTCGCCGAGCAGGGGCAGCGCATTGCTGCGTTTCTCGTAGAGCCTATTGCGGGTAATATGGGTTGTGTTCCCCCGGCCGGCGGTTATCTCGCGGGTTTGAGCAGGCTATGCAACGAGCACGGCGCTCTGCTGATTTTCGATGAGGTGATGAGCGGTTATCGGGTTGGCCTGCGGGGGGCCCAGGGTTTGTACGGTATCGAGCCGGACATTACCTGCTTGGGCAAGATCATCGGTGGCGGGTTGCCGGTTGGGGCGTATGGGGCTCGGGCGGCGGTGATGGAGCAGCTCAGCCCGTTGGGGCCGGTGTATCAGGCGGGCACGTTGTCGGGTAATCCGCTGGCGATGGCGGTCGGTTTGGCGACGGTCGAGGCGCTGCATGAGCCGGGCGTCTACGAACGGCTGGAGGCGTTGTCGGCGCGGTTGTCGGCGGGCCTGGCGGAGGCGGCCGGCGCCGCGGGCTTGCCCCTGTTCGAGACGCGAGTCGGCAGCATGCTGGGTGTTTTCTTCCAGCCGGGGCCGGTGATCGATTACGCCTCAGCGAAGCGCAGCGACACTCATGCGTACGCTCGCTTTTTTCATGCCATGCTTGACCAGGGCATTTACCTGCCACCTTCGCAGTTTGAGACGCTGTTTGTCTCCCTCGCCCACACTGAAGAGCAGATCGACCAAACGATCGCGGCCGCCGCGAAAGCGTTTGCGGCAATAGCCGCCTAGTGGTTGGGGGCGGGTGAACCAACGGGCTGATTCCTCGTATTGATCTGGGTCGGGTATCACTCGCTTGCCGCGAGGCGAAACAGGCAGAGGTACCGCCGGGGTGCTGGATTAGGGGCCTCGACTTGGCTTGCATCCTAAGATACTTCCTTTATAACTCTTTTCCAGGGATGAGCCAGTCTACATCTCACCTCGCCGTCGCAGGTCTCGCGTGTTCAGCTTGCACAGGGCGGTTGTTTGAATAGGGTCCGGTCGTTGGGGCGGGGCTATACTGGGTATGGTTGATCAGGCAGGTGTGCCGCGGCTGGTCACGGCCCCTGGCGAGGGGTTTCGCTGGATGCTTAGGGCGACGGGGGTGCGGGTGGTTGGCAGGATTCGGCACGTAGTGTGTTGGGCTTCGGCGGTGGGGATGATCGTCGCGGCCGGTCTGCAGTTCTCGCGCTGGCTGCTTCGTGTTCCGGTGCCGCATGAGTTGGTATTCCTGGCGGTGGCGCTTGGGGTTGCCTTGCCCACGGGGATGTGGTGGTCCTGGGCGGATGGCGTGTTGGCTCGCGCGGGGCGGTCCACACTACGTTTCCTGGCCGGCGGATTCTCGGTCTTGATGTTGTCGCCGGTGGTTTGGGTTTTCACCGGCGCGCGCGAGGTGTGGGACGCCTATCCGCTTGTGCTGATCATGTGGATCATGCTGTGGCACATGGCGGTGGTGATCGTAGGTTACGTGGCGGTCGCGGCGGGCACGGGTGGGCGCCTGTTGACGGCCTTAGGGGGGATGTTGAAGCGGGGGGCGACTGGTGAGGCGGAGCCGGTGGACGCGGATTGTGGGCAATCGCCGGGGCTGACACGAAGGTCTGTGTTGGTGATGGCGGGTTCGGCCCTTCCGCTCGTTCTTGCGGGGACGGGTACCGCGGGCGGTCTGAAGCAGGCCGGCCGATTCCGCGTTCGCCGCATCCAGATGGCCGCTCCCAGGCTGCCGCGTCACCTCAAGGGCCTGACGGTGACGCATATCAGCGATATGCACGTGGGCAGGCTGTACACCCCGGATCACTTGCCGCGGTTGGTCGAAGCGGTCAACGATTTGGGTAGCGACATGGTGGTCATCACCGGCGACGTAGTCGATCACGCGATCCAGTTTCTGCCTTGTGCGCTCGAGGCCATCGGCCAGATGGAACATCGTTATGGGCGGTTCAGCGTCGTCGGCAATCATGATCTGATTGACTCTCCGCAGCGGTTTCTGGCCGCATATGGCCTGAGTGAGCCCGGCTTGCTCTGTGATGTTTCTCGCCCGGTGCTCATCGATGGCGAGCGAATCCAGGTGGCGGGCCTGATGTGGTCGTTCCAGGAGTACGCGACGGGGCGCGACCCCGGGCACGCGAGAAGAGCGGATGTGGCGTTGCTGGGCAGTGATCCCGCATGTTTCACGCTTGGCCTGGTGCATCATCCGCACGCGTTCGACGCTCTGGCCGCCCGCGGGGTGGACGTCGTGCTGGCCGGCCATACCCACGGCGGGCAACTCATGCTCACGCCGCCCGGCGCCCAGCGTCCCATTGGCGGAGGCAGCCTGTGGTTCAAGTACCTCTGGGGCGTCTATCAGCGGGAAGCCTCCCTGCTGCATGTGACTTCCGGAGTCGGCAACTGGTTTCCCGTGCGCATCAACGCCCCGGCCGAGATCGTGCAGATCCAACTGGTGTGAGGCGGATCGGCCAGAAGCCGGCCACGGATTTGCTTTGCGGTACCGATGTGTGACATGCGCTCCGCGGGCGCAACAACCCATGGCGAAGCGTCAATACCCCCTGCCGATCGTCCGCCGCCGTGGTTCTGGCTTCGGGCTTGGTCATGGATGGGGCATTGGGCATTCGCGATTGTGTCCCAGCAGTGTGATCATTGGCGAGCCGGTCTTCGCAGGGGTCGCCCGTGGCTCGGTTTGCCCTCGGCGTGAAGGCGGTTATGTTATGTGCGTGGTTGACCTGAATTGCGGCCACGGGGCGGTGAGGCCAACCCGGTGGTTCGCGGGAGTTGGGTAATTCACGCCGCGCCGAAGGTCGCGTTGAAGCGAGGGCGTGTGCGACGCGCGAAGGGAGTACCGTGATGAGCGACGAGGCCCAAGGTTGCCGGGGTCGGCAAAGTGGCGTGACCACTCGTGATCTGCCGTCGATTGATCCGTTGGAGTTGGCCGGCGCCGAGCAAGTCGCCGATCTGATCGACAACGTGTACGCCAAGTCAGGCTACAACGCCCGGCGACTGGCGGAGGCGGCCCAGCTATTCAGCAAGATGATCAACGACAACGCGACGATCTGCCTGACACTGGCGGGGGCGATGACCCCGATCGGCATGAGCGGCGTGTTGAACGCGCTGATTCGTGCGGGGTTCATCGATTGCATCATCTCGACCGGGGCGAACCTGTACCACGATCTGCACCGTCCCTTCCGCTGCCCGATGGTGCAGGGTCATCACATTGTGGACGACAACGAGTTGGCCGAGGCGGGCATCGCGCGGATCTACGACGTGTTCATCGAAGAGGACGCGACGCTGATGGCGACGGACCGCATCATCATCGAGGCCCTCAGGCAAATGGATCACGCGGGCCCGTTGTCCACGGCGAAGCTGCATCACGAATTGGGTCGAGTCGTATCGTCGTCGGCGGATCGGCCGGAGTGGTCGCTGCTGGCCACCGCGGCGCAATACGAGCTGCCCATCTACACCTCGTCGCCCGGCGACTCTTCGATCGCGATGAACTTGACGGTGCCGCACCTGTTCGGCAGGCCCGTACAGCTCGACCCGCTCAGGGATGTGATCGAGACGGCGGCGATCGTTTGGTCGGCCGAGCGCAATGGCGTGGTCATCGTGGGTGGCGGGTCGCCCAAGAACTTCTACCTGCAAACGCAGCCGACGATCCACCAGATCTTCATGGACTCCTCGCGGGGCGGACACGACTACTTCATCCAGCTTGGCGTGGATTCGCCGCAGTGGGGCGGGCTCAGCGGGGCGACGCCCTCGGAAGCCCGCAGTTGGGGCAAGGTCAAGGACGCGGTGGTCAACAACGTGGTCGTCTACTCGTGCGCCTCGTTGACGCTGCCCTTGCTGGCTCAATATGTGCTGGTGCGCAACCGCCCGCGACCGGCCCGACGGTTGTACTCTCGCTTGGCGGAACTGACGGCGGCGTTCCGCGAAGAAGCCGCGAGCAACCCGGCCTTTCAGGAGACCCTCCAGGCGAGCGTTGGCGGTCAGTGACCAAGCCATGACGGAATCGGCGGCGGCCATCGGCCCTGGAGGACGCTGGATTCGCGACAAGCACGCCGGTCGCCACGGCTCGGCTGAGCTCGCCGAAGTCTGGGGGCGACCGCTACGATGAATCGTGAAACGCTCCGGCCATCAACAGGTTGACTCGGTCCCGCCATCAACAAGTTGATTCGGGCCTCAACGGATCGGCATCCTGATCGAGGCCTCGCCGACGCGATGACAACGTGCTGCCGGCGCTACAATAACGTGCCGCGAAGCATTAGGGCGGCGATGGTGAAGTAGATGACGATGCCGGTGACGTCGACCAGCGTGGCCACGAAGGGGGCGGAAGACACCGCGGGGTCCAGGCCCAGCCGACGCAAGACCATCGGCAGCATCGAGCCGACCAGCGTGCCGTACATGACCACCCCGATCAGGCTGACGGCCACGGTAATGGCGACCATGAAGTAGTGTTCGCCGTAGACCTCCTCGCGCCAGGGCCACAGGCCGATACGCAACAGGGCGATCAAACCCAGCAGGCAACCGAGCGTGAACCCGGAGCCCGCCTCGCGGACGAGCACCCGCCACCAATCGCGCATATGCAATTCCCGGATCGCCATGGCCCGGATGACCAGAGTCGCGGTCTGCGAGCCGCTGTTGCCGCCGCTGCTGATGATCAGGGGAATAAAGAGGGCGAGCACGATCGCCTGGCTGATTTCGTCCTCGAAGTAGCCCATCGCCGTCGCGGTCAGCATCTGCCCCAGAAAGAGCACCGAGAGCCAGATCACCCGCTTGCGCACCATGGTGAAGAAGCCGACATCGAGGTACGGGGCATCGAGGGCTTCCACGGCGGCCATCTTCTGCATGTCCTCGGTGACTTCCTCTTCAGCTACGTCCATCACGTCGTCCACGGTGACCATGCCGACGAGCATGCCGGCCGAGTCGACCACCGGCAATGCGACGCGGTCGAGACGTTGGAATTCGCGCACCGCCTCCTCCTGGTCCTGGTCGACACGGAGCGCGGAGAACTGGCGGTCCATGATGCTGCTCAGCGGGGCGGCGGGGTCCGCGAGAATGACCTCGCGCAGGCGGATGTCGTCGATCAGGCGCCCGCGCTCGTCCACGACGTACAGAACATTGAGCGTCTCGCGATCGTGCCCGACCTTGCGGATGTGTTCAAGCACCTGGGCCACGGTCCAGCTGTCGCGGAGGGCCACGTAGTCCGGGGTCATCCGCCGGCCGATGGATTCCTCCGGATAGCCCAGCAATTGCGTCGCGACGCGGCGCTCCTCCGGCGAGAGCAGCGCCAGCAGCCGTTGCGTCACCGTGCCAGGCAACTCCTCGAGCAGGGCGGTGCGGTCGTCGGGGTCCATCTCGTTGAGGACCGCGGCCACATGCTCCCGCCCCAGACTCCGAAGCAGCTCCTCCTGATTCTCCAGCGGCAGATACTCGAAGATGTCGGCAGCCAGCCCGCGCGGCAGGATGCGGAAGACCACACCCACGTCTTGGGGCGGAAGATCCTCCATCAGCTCAGCCACACTGCTGGGGTCCAGCGAGAGAATCGCCTTGCGCAGCGCGATGAACTCGCGGTTGGCGATCATCTCCTCGATGTCGGGTCCAATCAGTTTGCCAAACATCCATCACCTCCGCCCAGGAGGGACGCGGTTGAGTTCGCGAAACGATCGGGGAAGTATACGCTTTTTTTCCTCCGGCCGGGATAGCGGACGAAAAACCTGGCTCGGGCCGGCCTGGACAGAATGGGCGGGGTGCCGATCCACTAAGGACCGGGTCAGTGGTCGAGGCAGACCCGAGTCAATTCATTGACGTTCGGACCACGGGAGTTGAATGACGTGCGGGCCCAGTCAACTCGTTGATATCAGAGTCAACTCGTCGACGTCAGGACCGAGTCAACTTGTTGATCGAGTCGGTTGTCACTCCTGGCCTAAGGTGATCTCCAGCTCCGGGCCGGGGGTCAGGAGGATCAGCGAGCCGGACGACGTGAGGCGGCGAAATGAGACCGGCGAAATGGGGACTGGCTCCGCGGCGACAACGTCAGCTCCAAGGACCATGCTTGCCCGCAGGCACCCCCCTCGCCCCGCGGCACCCCGCTCCCGCGGCGCCTGTCTTTTAGTCCGTGGTTCGCCCATCACATTCTCTTCGCTTCCTTGGCGGCCTTCTGTTCCCAATCACCTTGCACCGCAAGGAAACGCACAGAAGATCGCGAAGGGCCGTCCTTCGGCGGACGGCCCATCGTAGTCGGGGCGACTGGATTAAAACCAGCGACCTCTTGACGCCCAGAATCCGAAAGCCCACCGCATGGCGCTCAAGAAGCCGCCAATCCGCGTTATCAGCGCGGACAACGCGGTATGTCAAGGCCATCCGAGGACAACTCGGTACGGCGCGGCCGCGGTTATGGGTGCGAATTGGTCGCAACCTCTTGATCTTAGCGACGACCCGATGATGGCTCGAGTACCCCGTGAAATCGTCGGCGCAATCTGTGTTCCGATCGAGAGGTTGTTGCAGATCATCTCGTAGGCGAGGTGGAACGCTCTTCGCTGCCCGTTTATGCACGGACGACTTGAGTGACTCGGCCGGCGTCTTCGGTCCCGGCGTCCGACCCATCTCGATGCTTGGATTTCATGATGGGGCTTCCTCCTGAGAACAACGACCTTCGCCGAACGAACGTATTCGCGTCGACCATGCTGCCGCAATCAGGGCAAACTGCGCATCACCCTTGTGGGCCGACAGGTCCGCCAGAAGCGGCCGAGGCGACCGGTGACCCGCACTCCGGGCACCTCCCGGACTCGTTCCCGGTCAGGTTGTAACCGCACTCTTGACACAGGTTCCTCTTGCGGCGGTACCGGCGGCAAAGCCAGCCATTGACAACAACACACGCCGGATACGCTACGAGACCAAGCACGAGAAGCAGGACTGCCAAGGGAAACACCTCGACCTTCGTATACTTCATGTTCTTGATGGTCACAGGAGATGGAGATCGAAGGGGTAGACGATTGTCGACCAGCGTTCCGGTCCCGCGGGAGTAACGGATGGCTCCTTCCTGATCGATGACGGCCGATGCCGCGTACACGGTTATCCAGTGATGCAGCAGGTACCGCTGGCCACCCTCAGTATCGTTCGGAGCGATTTGGGCCATTGACGACAGTCGTGCGTACAAGATGTGGCCGTCGCGAACGCTGTAGTAGGAGGCCGGCAGATTTGCAGCGCTGCCTGTCGTGAAGCTTAGTGGCGTGATGAGACTGATTTAGCGAAGTCCCAGCACCGCGGCCGCGAGCGAAAGCAGGATCTTGTGCGTTCTGGGCATCTTGTGCGTTCCAGGCATTCGGTCGTCCTCCACCCGTTCACGGCTCCGTGGTTCTTCGCGAGCGACTCCGCCGCCGCCCCGCGTTCGCAAGACTCGGCGAGCTCTCGATGCTGAGTCGGGCAGCCCAGCATTTGGTCTCAGTAATCTCGATCTTCGGCAGCGAGATATAGACCCGCACTCCAGCTTGCCGGCGCCTGTCGGTTCTACCTGTTGCCAGTTATTCCTGCCGATCAGGATTTCCGCCCATACATGACCGCTGGCCCCGTAAAGCCAGCCGGCCACCTGCCGGCACGACACGCCGCAGGCGCGGCACAGGGTCAACCTCAATCGGCTTGTTGTGTTGATCCTGTTTTCGCCCATACCTGGGCAATCTTGAGTGAACGGGCGAAGTTGATCCGCCCGAAGCCGGTCTCTTCATCCCATCCCGGCACTCCCAGATCGTTGGCGCCTTGTTCAATAATCCGGATGACTTCCTTGCAGTTTAAATCCGGCCGGAGTGATCGGATCAGACCAGCCAAGGCGCTGGCCACCGGCGCGGCGTTCGATGTCCCTCCTTTTCCGATCTTCCACAAGTACCCTTTGCGCGCCTTGCCGAAGCCCGTTACCACCCACTGGCTGTCGGGCAAGACCCCTGCCTGCGTGGGGTCATGCGGTGTGCACACCACAAGGTCCAGGCACTGGGCGACCACGTTGAGACCCTTCCCATAGTCTGACCCTTGAATCACATCCCTGCCCTGGTGCCGTATTGGTGGTTTCACCCACCTCTTGCCATCGCTATTCACGCCCCCGACGCACAATACGTCGAGAACTCCAGCCGGCCATTGCGGTGAATTGCGGTTGAAATTGCCCGAGCCGACAACGACCACCACATCGTGGGCGATGGCGTACTCGAAAGCATCGGCGGGCGTCAAGCCAACCGTGAAACTGCAGTTGATGACCTTGCAGCCGGCATCCACCAGGTAGCGAATGGCTTCTCCGTTCTTCTTGCCGATCAGGCGGTTCCATTCCTGAGCGCTTTCCTGAGTGTGTGTTTCGAATGACTCATGGGTCCCGGTCGTGGCCACAATGATCCGACATCCGGGGGCCAGACCGGCCACGCCCTTACCATTGTTGACCTCAGCCCCGATCTGTCCGACGATTTGCGTTCCGTGGGCTTGGTGCGACCACTCCCGCGGGTGTTCCATGCCGGGCAGTCGATGCTCTTTGATTCGACCGCCCTGGAACTCCTCATGCGTTGCGTCAAATCCCCTCTCGACGACGCCTATCAAGACCTTCGGGCTGCCGCGCGTGATAGACCAGGCCTCCAGCACTTGCATCTGGCCGAATTCACGTTGCTCGCCAAAGAGCGGATCATTCGGAATCGCAGACAATGTGCCACCCTCGGCGCCTGGCGCTGAAGATGCGTCATACACGCTCAGACAAACAGAGAGAACTACAAGGGACCACGCACTTTGACTCACGGGAAGGACTCCTTTGCTTGACATTTCCCACATAATCTCACCCGCCTGCGTCGTCGAGCCGAGTTCGGCATTGCACAGCAACCGTGTGCTGCGTGCATCCCGCTCCTGACTGTCTCGGGCTTCCGAAGGTCGTGCAGGCCGGCCATATGGCATGCTCCTCAGGTGGTCGATCCAACTTGCCATACGCACAAGGAACCGTGTCCCAGGTACCCATGGCCATTTCTACAGGACTACAGTCATGCTCGCACCGAAGTTTCAGGCAGTTGTTGCGGATGGCACACTAAACCGTTGGTCTCTGTTTCGTTCGTTCGATGATGTGGCATCGAATCCACCGGCATCTAGGGCACCATCCGATCGTGCAACTCCGGCCGACCGCCCCCATGCGGATGCCATACTTCCCCCAAGGCTCGGTGAATCCGCACTTCAAGCAGCGAATCTGCCAGCCGGGCGCTTTGTCGTCTGGATTCACGGGTCGCCTCCATTCCTTGAAACAGGACATTAATCAGACGGTGGCCGTCTTGGAGCGACAAGAGCATCCGTTCCAGTCTGAATCGCGTGTGCTCTGCCCCATGCAGAGTTCAAAATCGCGGCATTCATCGCTTCAGTACACGCGATCATTCCTGCTTCCCGCTTGATCACTTATCGAGCAGGCATCTTGAAGGTCATATGAACAACCTGTCCCCGGCGAAGAACAAAAGTCGCGCGCAACTTGTCATAGGACAGAACGACAGAATCCTCGTCGCCCTGGGGCACCTCTTGTCTTGATGAGGGCGGGCCGTAGGCGGCCACAACCTCCTCCTCGCTGGAGCCCATGCCAATGTCTCTTGTTGTGCGGTAGCGGCACTTTCCAACCAGGGGCTGATCCTTCTCGCACCGACCGCCGAACAGAAGTGCGGCCACGCCCACATTCCCCGAACCCACGACTGCCATGCCCCTGGACAGGTATTCATGGCTCTTTGCCTGAGACCGATCTGGCTTGCCTAGAATCTTGTGCATCTGCTCCACACTCATCCCGAACTTCAGATCTCCCACGCCTTCCCCTGGCCGGATCAACAGATCCGGGGACACTGCGGGACTCGGCAGCGTCGTCCCGCCGGCCGGAGCCGTAGCGGATGAGGTAGCAATCAATGCCGGGCGGAAACCGTCGGCTTCGGCGACGGCTTTCTGGATTTCCTGCCAGTTCTTGTCGGTGCAGACGACCTTGCCGTCGGGCCCGATCACGAAGTAGGCGGGGGCACCTTCGACACCATAGTCGGCGGCCAGTTCGGAATTCATCCCGATACGGGCCTGTGGCCAGGCGAAACCCTGCTGTTTGAGGTACTCGCGGAACCGCTCACTGTCATCGTCCATGCTCAGGCTGAGCATCGCGAACTTCGGATACTCCTTGCTCATGGTCGCCTGGAACGTCTTCATCGCAGGCATGGACGCCATGCAGGGGCTGCACCAAGTGGCCCAGAAGTAGACCAGTACGGCCTTCCCGTGGTAATCGGAGAGGCTGACCTTGCTCCCGTCGACGGTCTCAACCACGAAGGGCGGGGCGGGATCGCCGACCTGGAGTTTCTTGCCCGATTGACTGGTCGGCAGGGCCCTGTCTTTCTCCACGTTGAAACTGGTCGCGTGCGGAAGCGCCTTCCGCAGCCGGGCCACTGCGGGCGCGCCGAGATTCTTCCCGGAGGCGACTTTGAGGCGCGCCAGTCCGGTGAGCCCCTCCAGTTGGCGAAGCCCTGCGTCGGTGAAATTGCCCGTGATGTTCAACTCCCAGAGCCTGTGGAAGCCAGCAACTGAGGCCAGCCCGCGATCGGTCATGCCGGGGCCACCGATTGAGAGTCGCTCCAACCGAGTGAGGCCGGCGATCTGGGCCATGCCCGCATCACTCACGGCGTAATGGCCTCCGAACCCGTTTATCGAGAGCTCCCGCAGGTTTGTCATGCCTGCCAGGCAAGCCACATCGTCGTCGCCCAGAGCGGAGCCCTTCTCCATTGTCAGCCTGATGCTTTCCAGGCGGGGCATGCCGACAAGCTCCAGCCTGGGACAATCCCGAATCACGCTGCATACCTCAAGAGAGGTCAACTTGGACAGGCCGCTGAGTTGGTTGACCTCGGAGATCCCGACGCCCCTCGGAAGCGAGTAGATATTGAGATGTTCGAGAGATGTGAGCTTATTCAGGCTCGCAAGCGCGTTTGGCGAGAGCTGCGTGATGATGTGCAGGTTCCGCAAGTTCGGCAGGTCGGCGATGGCCGAAGTGCCCTCGGCGGTGAAGGAGGCGCCGCCGAACGAGAGGTTTTCCAGCAACCGCAATCTGGCTATGTGCTTGAGGCCTGCGTCTGTGATCTCACTGAGGCCGCTGGTTCCCACGCACAAATGCTTCATCCGGCCGAGCTCGGACAGGTCGGCGAGGCCCGCGTCGCCCACTCCCGTATATGGCAAGCTGAGGTGCTCCAGCGTCGTGATCCCTTTCAAAACGCCCATGCTGGCGTCGGTGATCGGCGGCTCTTTGGGGTCGAAACTATTCACCGCCTTACCGAGGTCCAGCATCCGGAGAGAATGCAGCGCTCTGAGGTGCACCATCCCCTTGTCGGTGACTTTCGTGTTGTACAGACCCAACGCCTCCAGTCGGGTGCAACCAGCCAGCCCGGCCAGGCCGGCGTCCGTGATCTTCAGATGAGAGAGGGTTAGCGTTCGTAATGGCGGGATATTGCTGAGGTGTACGAGCCCGGCGTCCGTGAAGTCGCCCCAGAGCAGCAGGTACCACAGCCGCGGAAGCTTCGCGAGATGCACAAGGCCGGCATCGGTCATCAGGCTCGGCAGTGTCTTTCTCTGGTCATCCTCCATCCGGCCGCCAAGGCGGAGTTCCTCGAGCGAGGTCAGCTTGGCGAGGTGCACAAGGCCTGAGTCGGTCACCCGGTTCGAGTAGAAGTACAGTCCTTTGAGCCAGGTCAGCTCGCCGACGTGGACCATGCCGGCGTCCGTCAAACGCTTCGGGAGGTGCAACCGTTCCAGCGACCTCATCCCGCGTAGATGCCGCAGACCCGTGTCGCCGATGTTGGACATCCGCAGGTTGAGCACCTTCAACCCTGTCAGTCTGCCGACATACGGCATGCACCGGTTGTCAGCGGGGATGTGCACGAGCTGCAATTCGTAGAGGTCATCCGGGCGAAGCTTGGCCAGTGGTGAGAGATCCTGCCAGGCGTTCTTTCCGACCATCAACTGGACGCGCTTGCCCGCCGGGATCACTACATCCCCCTGCGCTTCACCGATGTATGCCCACTTGCCCCAGGTGCCATCGACCCAGTGGTGGAAGTCCTCGATTCGCCGCGTCACGCTGACATCCTGGACCTGCAACCGCCCGAGGGAACGGTCTCGGGGGAAGTGCAGCACGCGTTCGTCGCTGGAAGCTCGGCTGTCAGCCGGGCCGGTCCCCGGTGCGGCGGCGCCGATGGCCAGCGTGGCGCCTGCCAGCGCGGCCACGCCGATCACCGAGAGGATGCTCCAGTGTGGCGACCGACACGATGAGCCTTCGAGCAGGGCCGCGATTCGCCGGCCGACTTGTGTACGCGTGGCGAACAACCCGCCCGCGACCGCCGGTCGTCGGCGTTCGCGCAGGTTCCTGAGCATCGCGAAAAGTTGCTCTGCGTAGGCTGTTGCCTCCGAACTGTCGCGTAGCATCGCGCGATCGCAGGCGAGTTCCATCGCTTCGGTCATTCGATGGCCCGCCCACCACGCACACGGATGAAACCAGAACAGTATTCGAGCCGCGTCACGCACGAACACTCCGAGCGGATCGAACCATTTCCAGTGCGTCAGCTCGTGACGGAGCGCCCAGTCGAGCTTGGGGCTGCACCCCTCCTCAGCCATCCAAGCGGGGATCAATACGCGGGGGCGGATCAGGCCCACGATCGCGGGCGATTCCAGCGTGGCCGTGACCGCCAGTGCCGGCACACGCCGCAGGCCAAGCCGGGCGGCCAGTTTCTCGAAGTGGGCCGACACCCCCTTTGGAGCCGCCGCCGATGAGCGGACGATCCGATGCAGGCGAACGCGCGCATGCAGGTGAATCGCCAGCGATGCGAACATTCCCGCGAACCATATTGCCATAAGCGTCCCTGGCGACAGGAGACGCGTCAGCAGAGATTCTGTTGAACCTTGGGTCATCCATGCGGGCTGCGTGGCTGGTTCCGAGGGGATCGACTCCGCTGGCAGTGCACCCTGGGCGGCGACCCATTCCATCATCGTGGGGGTCGCCAACTCGTGATCTTCTGGCGAGAAGCCCGATTGTGCGGCCGTGCTGCTGATGTCCAGCAGTGGCGCGGACGCATCAAGCCGGGCCACGGGAAGAGGGCTGCCGACAGCCATCGAGAAAAGCGGCTTGATCAGCACGACGAGCCACAGCAGATACATCGGACGGGGCGAGCGAATCCGGGCCACGCGCATGATCGTCGCGATCACCAGACAGAACAAAGCGAGTTCCGCGCTCGCGACGGCGAACCGCTGGAGCAGGGGCTCCGTCAATGTCAAGAACCAGATTCCGTCAGCAATGTCCAGCAAACCCATGGTCAGCCGCCTTTCTTTTTGCGCTGATCGATCATGCGCCGAATCTCGTCCAGTTCCTCATCGCTGACGTCGGCGTCGTCGAGCATGTACGCGATCGCCTGCTGTGGCGAGTTCTTGAAGAGCGAGGAAAGCAACTGTCGAAGTGATCGTCGGGCGACTGCCTCGCGCGCGACGCTGGGCCGCAGCTTGTAGCCACGACCGATGGTGGGAATCGGCCTGATGTAACCCTTGCCGCGCAGATTCGCCAGAACGGTCCGGATCGTCGTCGGTGCGAGCGATCGCTTCTTGCCGAATTCGGCGATGACCTCCGCAGAGGTGCAATCCCCCAGATTCCATACCACATCCATCACTGCCAGCTCCAGCGGACTGAGGGCCGGACGCTCTTTCCTGCTGTTCTTGTCAGTCACCGAAAAGGAACTCCATGTAAGACGATGATATAGTACACAGACTATCAATATAGTCCATGCGCGACCAGGATGCAAGTCGCAACTTACCCTTGTTGCTGGGACAAGGTAAGCCGTTGAACGCCATAGGGTTAAGCGGGGATTCCGATTTCGCGGGTGTGGCTATGCGCGTGTATTCCGCGAGGTTTGCCGAGGGGTAGACGTTCAGAGGCGGACATCGAGCAGGTCGGGCGCACCAAAGGCGACATCACTCATTTCGTCCCTTCTTTGTCGGTTTCCTTGGCCGGCCGGGGTTTCTGAGGGTGAAGGTCAGGCCGAGCCGTTTGGCGGTGTGCTGTATCCACTGCTCCTGGCCCCAGGGCCGGCCACGGTTCACGCTGGTCCGCAACCGCTCGATGATTTCCGCGTCGAGGGCCTCGTTCACCGCCGCCGTCCAGTTTCGTGGCCGATCCACCGGCCAGTCCGCCAGCGCGAACGGCTTGCCGCGACGCGCCCGGGCGTACAACCCGCCCCACATCCACTGTTCCGCCCGCCTGGCCAGCCCGGCCCGCAC
>Ga0123328_1000317_pt1 | contig 51893 bp, 40 predicted proteins | sample BioC12SIPDNA_2_FD_89702 | JGI IMG/M metagenome (GOLD analysis project Ga0123328, IMG submission 89702) | Anaerobic biogas reactor microbial communites from Washington, USA - Biogas_R1_A C12 SIP DNA | ecosystem: Engineered > Bioreactor > Anaerobic > Unclassified | place: Washington, USA...
AGGCCAGGCCGCCGCCCGAAGGGCCAGGCCTGTCCTGGGTTGCCCGCGCAGAACCATCATGCCCCAACGGGGCAGCCGAAATTCGCGTGCCGGAAAGAAGAAAAGGCCGTCGGGACGCCGGCGGCACGAAAAAGAGCCGCGGGTCGTGATTGCGTAGCGCCGGCGTTCCGCGGCCTTGTCTTTGGGTGTGCGCGAAAATTTCGGTTGCCCCTTCAGGGCAAGAAGTGCTTTGGGACGTGCAACCCAGGACAGGCCTGGCCCTTCGGGCGGCGGCCTGGCCTGGGCTATATTCGGATGTCCCGTTGGGACAACAAACACAGAATCACATAACCGGGGGACGTTCATGCTGCTCGCAGGCGTTGCTCAAGGCGTATTTTGGTGCGATTGCCCTGCGCCCAGTTGCATCCTCCGGGCATTCCCTGATAAAATGACCCCGCTGGTGACAGGCGGCGCCGCAGTTCCTGCGGCGCTGTTTTTGTCCGGCGCGCAGCGTCCCCATCGTCTAGTCTGGTCCAGGACACCGCCCTTTCACGGCGGCGACAGGGGTTCAAATCCCCTTGGGGACGCCATTGTTTTGCCTGGCCCCCCCGCGCCTTCCCCCCCCTTCTTCCCTGCGGCACGCACCGCCCAAGAACCGTTGCCTGGAGGATGGACCTCCCGTGCCGTGTGAACGTATAATCGGGCGGGCGGCGGCGGTCGGCCGCGGCCCGGGCGCACGTGGCGGGCTGCGAACGTTGCCAGGCGCATCAGGAGGGATTGGACATGCACGCTGGGTGGTTGTGGAAGGCCGCTCCGCTTGAAACGCCGAAGGACATCTGGAAGCGCGGGCTTTTCCGTCTTCTCTGGTGCGGCCTGGCAGGCGCGGCGGTCGCCCTGTTCATCGGCCGCCCGGTCGAATACGGGCCGCAGGCAGGCCTCCTGGTTGTGCTTGTTCTCCTGGTCGCGGCAGCGGGGGTTCTGGCCGACGCGTTCAGGCTGTCTTTGCGCTCCAAACAACATCCTTGATCCGCCGCATGCGGGGACTCCGGTTCCGCTGCCGGCTCCGGTGCCGCCGGGATGGTCACCAGAAAGGGAAACGCCATGAAGGTTGTCGCGTTCAATGGAAGCCCGCGCAAGGGCGGCAACACGGAACTGCTGCTGCGGAAGGTGCTGGAGCCCATCGCCGCGGCGGGCATTGAGACGGAGCTCATCCAGGTGGGCGGCAAAGAGGTGCGGGGGTGCCAGGCCTGCTACGCGTGCTTCCAGAACAAGGACTGCCGCTGCGCGAACGACCGCGACGAGATGAACGCGTGGATCGCGAAGATCCTGGAGGCGGACGCCGTGGTGATCGGGTCGCCCACCTATTTCGCCGGGCCTTCGGCGGAGGTCACGGCGCTGCTTGACCGCGTGGGGCTGGTGGCCTGCGCCAACAACGCCATGCTCAGCCGCAAGATCGGCGCGGCCGTGGTGGCCGTGCGGCGCGGCGGCGCGGGCGGCGTGCAGGACGCCATCAACCACATGTTCCTCATGACCCGCATGATCGTGCCGGGGTCCACCTACTGGAACATGGGCTTCGGCCTGGAAAAGGGCGAGGCCGCCAACGACGCCGAGGGCCTCAACAACATGAAGGACCTCGGCGAGACCATCGCGTGGCTCGTGAAGGCCGTCGCGAACGCGGACGGCGGCGGCGCGTTCTCCGGCCGCCTCTGCTGCTCCGAGTAGCCCGGTTTCGGGGGCGGGGATGTTTCACGCCGCGGCTGCGCGCGCCCTGCCGCGCAACCGCCGCCATACCAGTTCCCCGGCGACGGCGAGGAGCGGGAAGGTGAGGTAGGGGTAGAGGTTGACGGGGGTGAAGGCGGCGGACCAGTGCTGGAAAAGGGCCTGGGCGGGGGTGGGCCACACGCCGGGGAGCTGTCCGGCGAAGATCTGGACGAGTTCCTCCAGCATGCCCAGGGCGGGCACCCACCAGAGCCGCCGCCAGCACACCGCGCCCAGGGCCATCGCGATGCCCAGGGACCCCAGCATCGGCCGGGTCGCCCCCGGCGCGGCGGGCGTGGTCCACGCCGCCTCGAGCAGCCCCAGCCCCACGGCGGCCGCAAGGCCCGCCGCCGCTATCCCGAGTGTCCGCCTGTCCATGGCACGGTTCCCCGGCGGCGCCGCGCCGTCCCCGGGCCGCCGCTGGTAAGACCCCGGCTGCGGCGCGCGTGTTTCACCGGCGCGGCCTCTGGGGCCTGACAAGACAGCGTGAGAACCGGAGCCGCGGCAAGAACGAGATTGCTTCCCTCGCTGCGCTCGTTCGCAATGACGGCTGTTTCCGCGTCATGGCGAGCGCAGCGACGCCATCTCGTTCTTGCCACGGCTCCGGTTCTCAAGCTGTCTTGTCCGGCGATCCGGCGGGATCCGGTGACTGGGCCGCGCGGCCGGGGATGGTGTACCATGGGGTGTTCGGCGGCGCGGCGCGGAACCCGCGTCTTTCCTGCAGGCAACTAGGGAGGTTGTGCCTGATGCGAACGGGTGGATCCTTTTCTGCGGCGGTGTCGGCGGTGCTCCTTCTTGCGGCGGTTTGCGCCGCCGAGGAACCCTACACGCCGGAACTGCTGACCGACCCCGGCCGGTGGGGCGGGCGTCCCGAGGAGGCGCTGGTGTCCGTTGCGGACGGCGGACTGCGCGTGGAGGTTTCCCCCGGGCGCACCTGGTCCGCGGCCGTCGCGTCGGACCTGGTCCTTCCCGCGGGCACGGGCCGGGCGCGCGTGCGCGTGTCCGGATGCGGCGCGGAGGCCTGGTTCGTGCGCCTTTACGGCGACCTGCGGGGCACCGGCGGGCCGACAACCCTGGAGCTGTTCCGGGGCCGCACCGGCCCGGAAGAGAAGGTGCTGGACATTGACGAGCGCTGTTTGATTCCATACTCCCGCTACCCTGTGCAGATACAACTGGGCGTGGAGGGGCCTCCGGGGTCCTGGGCCACCTTTTCATCCCTGGAGTTTCTGCCGAGGGTGCCCCGCTCCAATGTCCACCCGCTGCGAAGAATAGGAGACATGTGGTGGGACAGGATCCAGCTCGAAAGCATGGTCGTGAGGCAGATGCCGAACCTGCCGGAACCTTTCAAGATGCGGGACTGGCGGGAGACGGCCCGGGCCTTTGACCGGCTTGCCTTTGACTTCTCGGCGACGGGGGAGCATCTTCCGCTGATCTGGCTGGACGAGTCGCGGGTCAACACGGACGCGACCACCTTCGGGCTGTACTCGTATGTCGGCGATACCCGGCAGGGGCCGAAAAAGGGCGGGCAGGAGGCGGTCACCTGCATCGCCGCGGTGGTCGGGGCCTCGTTGGTGGGCATAGACAAGCGGGGCCCGACGCACGACTATGTGCGCATGTGCGAGGCCTGGCAGAACACGAAGAACGGGCTGGGGCTCGTGCTCAACACCTTCGAGCAGGAGACGGGGGGCTCCTTCTGGTACGAGCTCTGGCCGCAGATGCTGTTCGCCATGCTCGCCGACAAATACCCCGGCCACGGCGCGCTGGACGACATCATGCGCCGGGGCGCGGACCGGTGGCTGGAGGCGGTCGAAAAACTGTCCGGCCCGGACGGCGTCCCGGACTTCAACCACACGGCCTTCAATTTCCGCACGGGGACGCCGGTGGACAACGGCAAGTGGCGCGAGCCCGACGCCGCGGCGGGCGCGGCCTGGCTCCTCCTCACGGCCGGGTCGCGTTTCCAGGACGAGCGGTACTACCGGGGCGCCGCAGCGTGCCTGCGTTTCCTGGAAGGGCACGGCAAGAACCCGTACTACGAGGTCCTCGCGCCGTACGGGGCTCTGGCGGCAGCCCGCATGGAGGCTGAACGGGGGGAATACTTCCGCACCAATCTGGTGGAGTCGTGCTTCGGCATCAGCGACTGCCGCGGCGGGTGGGGAGTGACGGTGGGCAACTGGGGCGGGTACGACTGCGACGGCCTGGTCGGGAGCATTGACAACAACGGCGGCTACGCCTTCACCATGAACAGCTTCGCCCAGGCGGCGGCGCTCGTGCCCCTGGTCCGGTACAACGAACACTATGCACGCGCCGTCGGCAAGTGGATGCTGAATCTGGCGAACGCCGCGCGTTTGTTTTACCCCGACGCGCTGCCGGCGGACCACCAGACCAGCGCCTTCTGGAAGGGCGACCCCGGCGCGGTCATCGCCTACGAGGGCCTGCGCCGGGAATGGCAGGGCAAGAGCCCCTGCGCGACGGGCGATCCCCTCGCCCTGAAATGGGGACCCCAGACCGACCTCGGCCTGTACGGCTCGAGTTACGTCGGGTTCCTGGGCGCGATCGTCAGCCGCACGGACGACGAGCACATCTTGCAGTTGGACTGTCTCGCGACCGATTTCCACCGCGGCCCGGCCTACCCCACGTTTCTCTATTACAACCCCCATGACACCGACACGGAGATCACCGTGGACGTTGGCCCGGCGCCCTGCGACCTGTATTACGCCAATCAGAACCAGTTCGGACCGGAGGGCGTCTCTGGAAAGGTGCGCATCACCATTCCGGCGGACGACGCCTTGGTCGTGGTGTTCACGCCCGACCGGGGTGTGCGCTACCGTGAGAAAGGTAAACTGCTGGTGGACGGGGTGCTGGTGGAAGGGGTGGGCATGGAGTATATCTACTCCGACAGCTGGGGTGTGACGCCCCCCGGCCTCTAAGGCGCGCGGGGCGCGTTTCGCCGGGGCGGCGCCTGGGGGTCGGACAAGACGGGCGAGGACCGGAGCCGTGGCGGGAACGAGATGGCTTCGCTTCGCTCGCCATGACGGACGTTTCCTCGTCGCTGCAATGACCGCGAAAACGCACGTCATCGCGAGCCCCTGACCGCCCGGGGGCGGAAATCTCGTTGAAGAAAGGCGTGTCAGGCGTCAGATGTCGCGGGAGCCCCCGCACGTTCTTGGGGAGTCCGTCTGTTATGTGGAGTGCGGTGGCAGAGCGAAGCGGCGACACCGCTTTGCCCGGGGATGATCCATGCCGCACCCCTCACGGCAGCTCTTTCCCGGGAACCAAAGCGGCGTCGTTGCCGCCGCACTCCAAAAGGAGACGCCGCGCGCCCCTCTCGTCTCGCCACGGCTTCAGCTCCCTCCATCGCCCAAACCACGCGCCCCCTGGGATCGCCAAGCTCCAGCTTGGCCTCTTGGGTTCTTCCGCGCGGGCCTGGTCGCCCCGTGTTTCCCCGAAAGCCAAGCTGGAGCTTGGCGATCCCAGGGGCGCGGCCGCTCCAGCAAACCCGGTACTTTCTTAGCAGGAGCGCAGCGACTGCGGCGATCTCATTCCCGCCACGGCTCCGGCCCGCGCCCGTGTTCTCCGGCGATCCGGCGGGTGGGACGCGCGGCCGGGAATGGTGTACCATAGGGCGGTCCTGCGGCGGGACGGGCCGCGTAACAGAAGTCCGGGACGGCCGCCGTGCCGTCCCCCGGCGAATGGTAAGGCAATCGTGTTCATTTTCATCCGACGACCGGTGCTGCGCGCGCTGTGCGCGCTTTTCCTGATGCTCCTTCCCGCGGCGCTGGCGGCGGGGCAGGACCCCAACCCGCCGACCCTGCGCTCGACGCAGGGGGCGTGGCCCATCCGGCGGCAGTGGACGCCCGCCGAGACGCGGCACTACGCGAAGTGGTGGGAGCACCTCTACCTCATGAAGACCACGGGGGACCCGGAGCAGCGCCAGGCCAAGCTGGAGCGCCTGCTGACGGACCCGGCGATGAACCTGCTGCAGGACCCGGCGTTCCTGGGCGAGGGCGGCAACCCGCAGCTTCCGGGCGACGTGATGCGGGCGATGCACCACTTCATGGACTGCGGCAAGTTCACGGCGTTCATGCCGGCCTACTACGCCTACCGCCGCGCCCTACCGTGGATGACCGCGGTGGTGACCTCCGGCGAGGGCGACATCCGCACCTCGCCGTTCAACATCCCCATTAACAGCGTGAACAGCTTCGCGTACCCGTCCGCGGGGGCCTTCTTCCGCGAGGCGGTGGGCTGCTTTATCTCGGGCAACTACCGCGTGCCGCTGGACGGCAAGAACGCCCACCTGACGGACACGGTGCCCGTGGCGGTGACGCGCGAGTTTCTGCTGCCGGGCTGCGTGAACTATGTGGACGGCCACTGCCTCATGCTGGCGCAGGTCTCGGAGTACGGCGAGCTGCGCTTCCTGAACTGCAGCACGACAGACTCGCGCGATATCTTCTCGTACAACGGCATGAACGTGGTGACGGGGATCACGCCGCGGAACAGCGGCGCGACGGAGTGGGAGGGCTGCTTCCAGGGGCTGCGCGTGCTGCGCTACCCCCTGGCCGTGACCGACGCCTCCGGGCGCGTCACCTCGGTGCGCCGCCGCACGGACGAGGAGATGCGGGAGTTCGGCTTCTCCACGGAGCAGTATGAGATCGTCGGCGAGATCACGCGCACCCACACCATCGCCATGGGCAAACTCAAGGCGCAGAGTTTCCACGACTTCGTGCGCCTGCGCATGAAGTCCGTGGACCGCATCGCGCCCATGCCGTTCATGGAGTCCTATGTGGACGAGGTGCTGGAGGCCTACGCGGCCCGCGTGCCCTTCGTGCAGGACGCCTGGGCCGACGTGCGCGCCCACGGCCCCATCACCTATCCCGAGGAGCTGCACAAGGAGAACATCTTCCAGGCCCTGGGCCGCTGGGAGACCTGGAGCTCGCCGTCGTCCGACGTGGACCGCCGCAACAAGTACTTCTACCTCGCCGACTGGATGGAGTACGCCATCCGCCTCTACGGCATTGACCCGGGCTTCGTGGACCTCACGGGGCTGGAGAAATATGCGGTGCGGACCCAGTCCGATCTGGCGAAGGCCATGATCGCCGAGAAGAACCGCCTCTTCGCCGAGCATTCGCTGGAGTACACGACGTCCAAGGGGGACAAGGTGCGCCTGACACTGCTCGACCTCGAGACACGGCTCTACGACCTGTCCTTCGACCCGAACCACCCGCCCGAGCTGCGCTGGGGCGCGCCGATGGGGAGCGAGGAGCGGGCGAACGCCCCGGAGCGCCCCACGCCGGTGCCCAAGGGCGGCAGCGTGGCCATGGAGGACGCCTACCGCTGGCAGTATTTCTACCGCACCCTGTGCGAGCGGGAGACCGGAATGAGCTGCCTGCGCGGCATGTTTGTGAAGGGATTCCCCGTCCGCGACAAACTCGACCAACAGGTGGGCAAGTGGGTGGACGACGCGCCGCCCGCGGCCGCCCCCTGAACCCGCCGAGGACCTTAAGCCGATGACGAGACCGCTGTTCCCGCGGGCCCTGGCCCGCGCTGTCTGGATGTTGCTGGCGCTGTGCCCTGCGGCCCTCGCCGCCGACCCGAACCCGCCGACCCTCGACTCCACGCGCGGCGCGTGGCCCATCCGCCGCCAGTGGACGCGGGAGGAGGTGCGCCACCACGCGGAATGGATCACGCGCATCTACGAGGCCAAAACCACGGGCACCCGAGAGCAGCGGCTCGCCCGCATTGAGCGCGTGCTCACCGACCCGGAGATGAACCTCCTGCTCGACCCGGAATTCGCCGGCGACGGCTGCAACCCCCAGATGGAGGTCCCCGCCCTCCGCGCCATGCACGGCGTCCTCGACTGCGCCAAGCTCACCGTGGCCCTGGGCACCTACTACGCCTGCCGCCGCGCGCTCCCCTGGATGGCCAGCGGCGTCCGCTCCGGCGACGGCACCGACGTCCGCACCGCCGCCTACACCGTGCCCGGCGGCGTCACGAGCTGCCTCGACTACGACACGCCCGAAGCCTTCCTGCGCGACACCCTCACGGGCACCTGCACCGGCAACTTCCGCGTGGAGCCGGGCCGCGAGCGTTCCGAACTGTCCGACACCGTCCCCGTCGCCATCACCCGCGAGCACCTGCTGCCCGGATGCCTCTACTACCTCGACGGCCACGTGCTGGTCGTCGCCAAGATCAACCCGCGCGGCGAGACGCTGTTCCTCGACGCCACCACCTCGCCCACCCGCGACATCTACGCGTTCAACGGCCTCAACGCCGTCTCCGGCCTCACCACCGCCGGGGGCGGGGACTTCGCGGGCTGCTTCCGCGGGTTCCGCGCCCACCGCTGGCCCCTCGCCGTGACCGACGACACCGGCCGCGTCACCGGCGTCCGCCGCCGCACGGACGCGGAGATGGCCGAGTTCGGCTACTCCCTGGAGCAGTACGAGAAGCTGGACGAGCTGAAAAGCACCGGGAAGATCCTGGTGGACGGCGCCGCCGCCGGCAGCTTCCACCAGTTCCTCCGCCTGCGCCTGCGCACGGCGGACCGCTTCCGCCTGCAAGGCGACCTTCAGGCCTTCGCGGAGGGCACGGCCGCCCTGCTCCGGGAGCGCGAGCTGCGCGTCCAGGAGGCCCGCCGCGACGTCGCCGAAAACGGCCCCGTCGCCTTCCCCGAGGGCAGCGCCGCCGCGAACGTCTATACCGCTCCCGGCCGCTGGGGGCGCCTTGCCACGGCCCTCGAGGACGCCGAGCTGCGCGGCCGCTACTTCGAGCTGGCCGAGCACCTCAACAACGCCGTGGCCTGGTTCGAGGCGCACCCGGGGGACTTCGACCTCGACGGGTTCAACGCCGACGCCGTCTGGACCGCCGCCGACCTCGCCGACGCCCTCCTCCGCGCCAAGACGCAGGTGTTCAGCGAGGCGGCATTCGAGTACGCCAACTCCGCCGGACAGCCCGTCCGGCTGACGCTGCTGGATGTCGAGGCGCGGCTCTACGACCTCTCCTTCGACCCCAACCATCCGCCCGAGCTGCGCTGGGGCGCGCCCCCCGGCAGCGACGAGGCCCGCACCGCCGACGCAGGCCATCCCACGCCCCTGCCCCGCGGCGGCGCCGTGCCCGTGGACGAGGCCTACCGGCGCGAGGCCTACTACCGCTCCCTCTACCGCTGGGAGCCCGAGGAAAGCCCCCTGCGCGACATGTTCACCGAGGGCTTCCCCCGCCGCGACCGCCTCGACGCCGACCTCGCCCAGAAATGGTTCGGCGTCCCCTCGCCGCCCCTCGTCCCCAGCGGCGGCCGCGCCGCCTGGCTGGCGAAAAACGGCGGGTGACGGCTCCGCGCAGCGCGCAGCGCCTTGGAGTGCGGCAGCTTGCTGCCGCCTTTCTTCGCGCGGGCTTGCCCGCGCGGGGGCGCACGACAAATGACCGTGGCCGCGCTTTTCCCCAAGGCCGTCGCGGTACGTCCCGCCGCAATTTCGGCTGCCCCGTTGGGGCATGATTGTTCTGCGCGGGCAACCCAGGGCAGGCCTGGCCCTTCGGGCGGCGGCCTGGCCTGGGCTATATGCGGCAACGCTTTCAGCGTTGAAGAGGCCGGACAAGGGGCAATGCACGCACTCCATCCAGAAGCTGTCCGCGGAATTTAGTGCGATTCCCCTGTAGCGCCCCCGTGCCTTGCGGTGTTCGGGTTCGCGGATGGGGTAAGATGCGGGGATGCGGGCCGGTGGGGTCCGCGCGGGTTCCCAACCGCCGGAGTAAGGCTATTTGGAAACGCAATCCCTGACGGCGCGGCGGCTGGCGGTGTTGTCGCTGGTGCTGCTGTTCTTCTTTGTGTCCGGCGCGTGCGGGCTGGTGTACCAGGTGGTCTGGACGCGCTGGCTGGTGCTGCTGGTGGGCGCGCGGGCGCACGCCGTGGCCATTGTGCTGTCCGTCTTCTTTCTGGGGCTGGGGCTGGGCAGCCGGTGGGGCGGGCGCTTTGCCGACCGCACGCCGCGGCCCCTGTGGTGGTACGGCGTGTTCGAGGCGCTCATCGGCGTGTGGGCCGTGGGGGTGGCGCTTGCGATGGGCCCGGCGGAGGGCCTGGCGGCGGCGGTGCTGCGGGCGGCGCAGTCGAGTCCGGCGGCGGGGGTGCTGGCGCGGGCGGTCATGGCGGCCGTGCTGCTGCTGCCGCCGGTGACGCTCATGGGGGCGACGCTGCCGCTGCTGGCGCGGCATGTCACGGGGGACCCCGCGCTGGGCGGGCGGCGCGTGGGGCTGCTTTACGCGCTGAACACCTTCGGCGCGGCGGCGGGGTGCTTTCTCGCGGGCTTCGTGCTCATCCAGCGCTTCGGCTACCTGCACACGACCTGGCTGGCGGCGGCGGCGAACGCCGCGGTGGCCGTCGGGGCGGTGGGGGTGGCGCGCCTTTCCGGCGGGGGGACGGTGTCGGCCGTGCCCGCGGCGGACGACGCGCCCCCGGAGGGCCCCGAGACGGGCCGCCGGACGGCGCTGCTCCTGACGGCGGCCTTCGGCGTGACGGGCTTTTCCGCCCTGGCGATGGAGGTGATCTGGACGCGCCTGCTGGCGATGGTCTTCCTGGGCACCACCTACGCCTTCACCACCATGCTCACGGCCCTGCTCTGCGGCATCGCCCTGGGCGGGCTGGCGGGGGCGGCGCTGCTCTCGCGGCGGACGCGCTTCGCCGTGCCCCTGTCGGGGGGGCTGCTGCTGCTGCTCGGGCTGTCGTGGCTGTGCATGATCCATGCCTTCGACACCCTTCCCGCGCGGGCGGTGGAGATGCAGGTGTCGGCGGGCAACCGCTGGGAGCTGGTCGTGCGCGGCATGTTCCTCCACGCCTTTATGCTGCTCCTGCCGCCGGCGTTCCTGTCGGGGATGCTCTTCCCGGCGCTGGTGCGGGCGGTGTCGCGGAGCGCGGGGCGCTTCGGGCGCGACGTGGGCCGCCTCTACGCCGTGAACACCCTGGGCGGCGTGCTCGGCTCGCTGGCCGGGGGCTTCCTGCTCCTGCCGCTGCTGGGGGCGCAGCACGCCATGACCCTCATGGCCCTCGCGCCGCTGCCGTTCGGGCTGGCGGTGCTGTGGGGGCGGGGCGGGCTTCTGCCGCGCACGGCGGCGGTGCTGCTGACGGCGTCGTCGGTCCACGCGTTCTGGTCGCTGCCGGCGGACATCAACCGCCGCCTGAGCGCGTCGTACATGCCGAAGGACCACGAGACGGTTTTCTACCGCGAGGGCGTGGAGGGGACCGTCGCCGTGTCGCAGCCTGCGGGCGCGGCGGACGGCGCGGACCGCGTGCTGTGGATCAACCGGGTGCAGGCGACGACGTCCATCGAGCGCGGCGTGAAGATGAACCGCCTCCAGGGCGCGCTGCCCCTGCTCTTCGACCGCGACCCGAAGCGGGTGCTCTTCATGTGCTTCGGGTCGGGCATCACCTGCGGCACCCTGGCGCTCTCGGACTTCGGGCGGATAGACGCCGTGGAGATCTGCCCCGAGGTCCTGGAGGCCGCCCCGCTCTTCGCGAAGGACAATCTCGGCGTGCTGGAACGGCCGGACATCCGCTTCGTCGTGGACGATGCGCGGAACTTCCTCCTCACCACGCCGGAGACCTACGACGTCATCACCTTCGAGCCCATGCCCCTCGCGCTGGCCGGCGTGTCCAACTTCTACACGGAGGACTACTACCGGCGCTGCCTCGCGCGGCTGGCGCCCGGCGGCGTCGTGTCGCAGTGGGTGCCCCTGCACAGCCTCAACGCCGAGGTGGTCGCCTCGCTCGTGTTCACCTTCACCCGCGTGTTTCCCGAGTACTGCGCGTTCTTTGTGAACGCCGACCTCTTCCTCATGGGCTCCGACCGGCCCCTGCGGCTGGACCTCGACGCCGCCCGCCGCCGCCTCGCGCGGCCCGAGCTGGCCGCCGCCCTCGCCGCCGTGGACCTGGGCGACCCCGTGGAGCTGCTGGGGTCGTTCCTGATGGACAAGGCCGCCGTGGACCGCTTCGCGGCGGGCGGCCGCGTCATGCGCGACGACCTGCCCTGGGCGGAGTTCATCGCGCCGCGCCTCGTGTACGCGCGCGCCGTGCCCGAGAGCCTGGAGCGCCTGCGCGGCGCGGCCACGCCGCCCACATCCCTCATGGACCCCGCCGCCCTTTCGCCGGAGGACCGCGCGCGCCTGGAGCGCCGCCACCGGTCCCGCGTGCTCGACCTCGCCGCGCTCAAGGGGTACTACGGCGGCTTCGTCATGGACGGTGCCGCGCTGGAGGGGTTCATCGCCTCCCTGCGCGAGGACCCGGACAACCCCACGGCGAAGTACTACCTGCGCCAGATCCTCGGCGCGCAGGTCGGCACGTTTGTCGGCTGGCGCGAACCCGACAAGGCCCGCGCGGCGGTCGAAAAGGCCGCCCCCTGGCTCCCCGGCGACGCGCTGGTGGAGAAGCTCCGCGCCGACATCGCGGCGATGCCGGAGGAATAGGACGGGGAATGGACGAAATGGACGAAATGGACACTATGGACGAAATGGACACTATAGACGGCATGGACACTATGGACGGCATGGACTTTGTGGACAGCATGTCTTCTTGTCCATATCGTCCATAGTGTCCATATCGTCCATAGTGTCCATAGTGTCCATAGTGTCCATTTCGTCATTCAGTCCATGGGCGCGGACCCCGCACTTTCGCGGGTCGCCCCCTTCCTGATACGATGACCGCGGCGGGCGGGTCCCGCCGCACGAGGTGCCAGCCGTGGCCGAAGCCCCCCAGGCAGCCGAACCGCTTCCGCAGGTCGCCGTGGTGATCCCCTGCTACAACGCCGGGGCGCGCATCGCGCCGGTCGTCGCCGCCGCGCGCGGCCGCGCGGGCCGGGTCATCGTGGTGGACGACGGCGGCACGGACGGCGCCTGCGACGGCCTGGCCGGGGGCAACGCGGAGGTGCTGCGCCTGCCGGTGAACCGGGGCAAGGGCCACGCGCTGCTGGCGGGGATCCGCCGCGCGCTGGAGGACCCGGCCGCGCGGATCGTCTGCACCCTCGACGCCGACGGCCAGCACGACCCCGCCGAACTGCCGGGGCTCGCCGCGGCCTTCGACGCCGCCCACGCGGACCTGCTCATCGGCCGCCGCACCTTCGGCGGCGCGGTGGTGCCGTGGCGCAGCCGCTTCGGCAATGAGACGACGGCGCGGGTGGTGCGGCTGCTGCTGCGCCGCGACCTGCCGGACACGCAGTGCGGCTACCGCCTGCTGTCGCGCCGCTTCGCGGAGGCCGTGCTGGCGCATGTCTCCGGCGGCCGCTACGAGACGGAGATGGAGATGCTGGTCTTCGCCGTGCGCGCCGGGCACACCGTGGCCTACTCGCCCATCCGGACGCTCTACGAGCCGGACAACTCCTCCTCGCACTTCCGCAAGGTGCGCGACTCGCTGCGCATTTACGCGCGCCTCGCGCGGGCGGTCCTGCGGCGGCCGCGCGCGCCGGAGCCGCCGAAATGACCGCCCCGCCGGGAGACGCGCCGGAGCGTTTCGGCGCGCGGGACGCGCTGGTCCTCGCGGGGCTGCTGGGGATTGCCCTGGGCACGCGCGCCGCCGGCATCCCCATTCCCGGGCCGCTGCTGGCCTATGTGGAACAGGTCCCCTGACGCGGGCCAGACGCCGGCCTACAGAAACGGCCGGATCGTTGTGAGCGTCACGGTGAAGGCCGCCTCATTCGACGCGGCCACCCTGTGGGAAAACGGTTTCTCCTCCAGCGCCTGGGTCACGACCGCGTTGGGGCTGGGGGTGAGCACGTTCAGGCGGAGGAATATCTGCTCGGGCATGGACTCGGCCACCACGATTTCAGGGGCCAGGAGCGTGTAGCCGCCCGTGGGGAACAGGAAGCTTCCCTCGACCAGCCATTCGGCGTCCTCCAGGGAGGCCTTGGTGATCGTGCCCTGGAGCCCGAGGGGCCCCTCGAAGGCGTAGCCGTAGCGCCCCGACAGGACGGTCAGGGTGATGTCCGTGTGCTCCCGGACGCATCCGGACGGCAACACCGCGCAAAGCGCGCAAACGGCAATGAGAAGTCTCTTCATGGCGCGTCTCCCTGTGTCTGTCATGAATACAAACACCGGAGGGGCGCGTTACCCTGCCGGGGCAGGGAAAAAGTGGACGGGATGGACGCTGTGGACGGGGTGGACGGAAGCGGGGGGATGGAATCCGGCCACCGATTGCTTGACTTCTAACGGTCAGTTCCCTACAATACCCGGCGGCGGGTACCCGCCGTGGGATGACACAAGGGCAGACAGCGCCCCCTCCGGGCGCAAAGGAGCACTTTCATGAAGAAACACACGGGATTCACCCTGATTGAGCTGCTGGTGGTCATCGCGATCATCGGCATTCTGGCGGCGATCCTGCTGCCGGCGCTGGCGCGGGCCCGCGAGGCGGCGCGGCGGTCCTCCTGCCAGAACAACCTGAAGCAGATGGGCCTCTCCTTCAAGATGTATGCGGGCGAGGCGAAGGACCTGTTCCCGCCGATGAAGCGCAACCTGTCCGGCTGGACCCCGGCGAACCCGGTGGGCGACCCGTCGGTGACGTGCAACCTGCCGAACACGGTGACGACGGACGCGAACGGGGACGGGGTGAAGGACGACTTTGACATCTTCTTCGACGTGCAGAGCATGTACCCGGAATACCTGTCGGACCTGAACGTGACGGTGTGCCCGTCGTCCGCCGTGATTGATCCGGGGGACCACCACTACAACGACGACCCGGCGAACCCGGTGGACCCGTGCGCGGTGACGGACCTGTCGTACATGTACTTCGGGTGGTCCATCCTGGACGAGGTGGTGACGGCGCCGGGGACGAACGCAAACGACATGAACCCGACGCCGAACCAGAACCTGACAACGATTCTGGTGTTGAAGCTGGTGGAGCGGGTGACCAATCCGGCGGCCTACGACAACGACATCACGTATGAGGACAGCTACGCGGGCGGCGCGGACCGCACGCTGTACCGTTTCCGCGAGGGGATCGAGCGCTTCCTGGTCACGGACATCAACAACCCCGGCGCTTCGAACAAGGCGCAGAGCGAGCTGCCGGTCCTGTGGGACCAGATCTCCTCGGACCCGGCCGGCAGCGGCTTCAACCACATCCCCGGCGGCTGCAACGTGCTGTACATGGACGGCCACGTGGAGTTCATCCGCTACCCGGGCGCGCACCCCGTGACGCGGAACTTCGCCAACATCGTGGCGCAGTTCACCTCGAGCGACCCCAACATCTGATCCCCCCCCCCGGGAAAACGAACCGCCCGGCAGCCCGCCGGGCGGTTCTTTCTATGGTTGCGCCGCTGGGCGGCGTTGTGGGCGCTAGTTCGCCGGCACGGCCCCCGCCGCGCGGGGCGCGGGCACGGCCTTGGCCGCCACCGCGCCGCGGTAGGCCGCGATGCGCTGGTTCCAGGTGGTGTCCGCCACGCGCAGGGCGGTCTCGGGCGCGCGCGCCGTGGAGGCGGGCGCCGTGTCATAGCGGGCCGACGTCTCGCCGGGCATGGTCCGGTAGCTGATGCCCGCGTCCGCGGCGGTCTTGGCGCCCGGCGTCTTGCGGATGGCGCCGCGCGTTTCGGCGCGGCGTCCCGTCGCCGCCTTTTCGATGAGCGTGTTCGGGTCCGTGCCGTACTCGTAGAGGTAGACGGGGCCGTAGACGCCGGTGCCCCGGTCCACCTCCTCCAGGTACACGTCATAGCCCTCGCGGTAGTACATCATGCCGTCCAGCCAGTCGAAGGGCAGGCCGTCCACATAGTCCACCGCGCCCATCACCAGGCCCTCGGAGAAGCCGTCGTTGTACCCGTCCGACCAGCCCCCGTCCACATACTCGGGGTGCTCGTCCGCGGCGAGGATGTCCGGCCAGTTGTCGGCGTAGCCGATGTCGTAGCCCTCGCTGAACCCCACGGTGAACGCGTAGTCGTACTCCACGAAATACCCGTCGTTGTAGGCGTACCACACGCCGTCCCAGTAGCCCGCGTCGGATTCGGGGGTCTCGACCACCGGAATCTCCGAGCCGCTGTAGTAGATCGGGCCCGCGTCCCGCGTGTAGTAGCCGTCGTCAAAGCCCAGCCAGTACTCCTCGTCCACCAGGAAGCCCTCGTCAAAGCCCGCGTCGTAGGCGCTCTGGTCCCACTTCGGCGTCTCCGGCGTCTCCGGCGTGCCGGGGGTGTCCGGGGGATCCCCGTTTTCCGGGGGGCAGCCCGCAAGCAGCGCCGCCATCACCAGGCCCGCCGCAGTCATCGCGGTGCGGGCGGTTCGGTTCCAATAGCTGTTCATGATCCTGTCTCCTTTGAAGTCAGGTTTCGGTTTTCAAGTGTGGGGGAGGGGGGGGCGGGCCTCAGCGGCCGCGGCCCCCGCCCCGGGGCATGCCCACGCCGCGTCCCGCGGACATGGGGGCCCGTCCCGACGAGACCGACGGTGACGGCGACACGCCGCGCAGGGAGGAGGAGCCGCCCGACGGCGCGGACCGGAACGAACTGCTCGGCGGCGCCGAGATTCCCCGCGAGGAGGAGGACGGCGGCCGGGACGGAACCGGCGACAGCCGCGGCGCCGAGGACACTCCCCGGGAGGAGGACGGCGGGGCGGACGGCGCCGGGGAGTACTTCGGGGCGGACGACATGCCCCGCGAGGAGGAGGACGGCGGCCGGGAGGGAATGGGCGTCAGCCGCGGGGCCGAAGTCATTCCCCGCGAAGGGGAGGAGGACCGGGGAACGGACGGCGACAGGCGCGGCGCCGCCTGCCTCGGCGCGGTCACGCCGGAGGATCGGGGGGCCTTGGTCGTGCCGCCCGAATACGGGGTCAGGGAGCGCTGCGACGGGGAGGCCAGGGGCTTCGCACTGCGTCCCGTCGTGGACGGCGTCCCGGTGCGGCTGTCAGGAACCAGTCCCGACCGCACGCCCGTGGACAGGCTGCCCGAGGTGCGGGGCTCCGTCTTGCGGGGCACCGCCGGGGTCGTCGGCTCCATGTCCTGCAGGGCCATGCGCCGCGTTGCGGGCTTGGCTTCCGAGGACCGGGGGGACGCCGGGGCCGGTGTCCGCATTTCACGCGGGGCCGCCGGGGCCGGTGTCCGCGTCCCGCGCGGGGACGCGGCGGGGGTGCGTGTCGTTCCCGTCGGGCGGGGCTTGACGGTCGTTTCGGGCTTGGCGGCCGCGTCGGGCCGGCCCGCCGGGACCGACCTGCCTGCCGGGGCGGGTTTGGCGGTGCTGCGCGGGGCCGGGGCGGCGCGGTCGGCGCGGTCGGGGGCGGTGGAGGGCCGTCCCGCCTCGGCGGGCTTGGTCCGCACGCCGGGGGCGTCTGTCCGGCCGCGCCGGGTGTTCACCGCCTCCGTCGCGGGCTTGTCCGGGGTCCTGGTGCGCGCGTCGCCGTCTGTCCGGCCGCGTGCCGCCTCGTCCCTGCCCGCCGTCCCCGGCTTCGCGGCGCGCGTGTTCACGGCTCCCGAATCACCCGTCTGGGGCGGCATTCTGAAGGACTGGCGCGCCTCGGTGCTGGCCAGGCGCACGGACCGGACCGATCCGCCCGCGTTTGCCGCGGGGGCCTTGGACCGCTCGTTGCGGACTCCCACGGCGGGCTTGGTGGCGAACTGGTCGCGGCGCAGTCCGGCTTCCAGGGTGCGCGCCCGGTCGTTCAGGCCGGCGCCCTTGCCGCTTTCCGCGGGCACGCCGCGGATGGAGCGCTGGGGCGCGTAGTCACGGACCCGGAGCGTGCCGGTGTCCTCGGGGCGGTGCTGGGGCCGCGCGACGGGGCGCGGGCCGCCGCCGCCGCCGTGGCCGTCCCCGTAGTTGTTGACGGTGATGTTCCAGATGTTGACCTCGCGGGCCGGGATGCCGGCGAAGCGGTTCGCGAAGACGGGGCTCACGCCGTACACGGGGGCGTACCCGGCGTTGAGGTAGGTGCCGGTCATGTAGCTGGTCGAGGCGAGGCAGAAGGTGAACCCGCCGACGCCGAAGGTGGCCGCGCCCGCCACCATCACGGGACGCCCGTAGAAGTCCATGGGGGCCCACATGAAGGTGTCGCGGACATAGACCGTGCTGGCCCAGGCCGGGGCCCACACGGGGTCATAGTTCCACAGCCAGCCGTAGCCCGCGTTGAAGCTCCACCGCCCGTAGTGCGAGGTGACATAGGCGAAGGGGTACGGCTCGACCCACACATGCCCGTACACCGGCATGTGGTTCCAGTAGCCGGTCCGGTACGGCACATAGTCCACCACCACCGTGGGCCGCCAGTAGGGCCGCCGGTCCACATACACCCACTCGCCGTAGGAGCCCAGGTCCGCCGCGCCGATCACCGCCCCCGTCACGGGCACCGCCGTCGGGATGGTCTTCATGCCCCCCTCCAGCAGGCTCACCCGCTCCGTGTTCCACTGGTCAAAGGCGTCGCCGAGCGCGCGGTCGAACAGCATCGGGTCCGACGGCAGCATGCCCGGGTCCACCCACACACGCTGGCCGTCGGCCGCCGTGGTGTCCCCGCCCGACGGGGTGGTGACACGGACAAAGCCCGAGCGCACCGTCACCACCGACGCGCCGGCCTCGTCAATGTCCACCCGCACCAGCGAATCCGGGGAGATGTCCACCGCGCACGCGGGCGTGGTGAACTGGAGGGTGCCCCGGCTCCGGCCCAGACGCTGGACATAGAACGAGCCGACCCAGCCCCGGATGTTGGCCGACGGCGGCAGCGCCACAATGTCCGCCTTGCTTCCGTCCGCCAGTCGCAGGAAATTAAGGTCGGCCAGCTCCAGCTCGGTGGAGCCTTCGCGGTCCACCCACAGGGTGTCTCCCGGCGTCACCAGCGTGTTTACCGTGCCCTGGGTCCACTCATCGGCCCCGGAGGCCTTCAAGAGGATGCCCCCGGAGTCAAAACTGACCCGGGCGTGCATCTGGTATTCCTGGGCGGTCCCGGTGCCGGATGCCGTCCAAACAGCCAGGAAAGCCGCCATTGCGGCCGCGATGCCCGCGCCGCCCCGTTTGGTGAAGTGTCTGTTCATGGTCTGTACCTCCAAGGAATCCCTTTCTGGGAATCCGTTCAAATAGACGGCAGATGGGGCCCGGTTATTCATTTCCCCGGGAAAGAGGGGGGGGGCGATATGGACGATATGGACGGGATGGACGATATGGACAGAAAGAAAGCCCTGCCCATGTTGTCCATATCGTCCATCCCGTCCATATCGTCCATCTTGTCCATCCCGTCCATATCGTCCATCCCGTCCATATCGTCCATCTTGTCCATCTTGTCCATCCCGTCCACCGTTTCGCCCGGGGCAAGACGTTTTCTCCCGGTTCCGGTATAATAACGCAAGGTTCGTGGCGGCATGCGGAAGGGCCGCGGGCTTTTCCACGGACCGGAGGGCGCGACATGAGACGTTTGCTTGCCTTTTCGGCGGCATTGCTGGCGGTTTCGGGCGGGGCGGCCTGGGCGCAGCAGGCGACGGTCACCCTCAGCCGCACCGTGTCCTCGGAGAAGTTTCAGCCGGGGGGGCTGGTGGAGGTGACCCTGACCATCGGCTACACCGGCACCACGGAGCTGACGGCGCTCGGGGGGTGGGAGACGGTCCCGCCCGGCTGGAGCGCCTCGAATTTCACGGGGCCAAACCGGCCGGAGGTCATGGAGGTGAACGCCTCCTCGGGCCGCCTGGAATACGCCTACATCGCCCTGCCGGGCACCTATCCGCTGGTGCTGAAATACACCCTGCGCGCCGCCCTGGGCGACACGCAGGACCGCGCCCTCTCGGGCCGGGCGCTTTACCGGGTGGGTTCGGGCAACCAGCAGGAATCCGCCGAGGCGGCCACGGCGCTCTTCTACAACGCGCCGCAGGACGACACCCTGACCCTGGCGCGGCAGGCGGGGCCCACCTACACGGCCGGCGCGCCGCTGCCCGTGACGGTGACGCTGGACCACACGGGAACGGGCATCCTCTCCGACTTCGTCGTGCGCGAGGCGCTGCCCGCCGGCTGGCAGGTGGTCGCCCCCTCGGGCGAGGGCGCTCCAAACACCTTCACGCTGGACGCGAAAACCAACGTGGTGCGGTTCGGCTTCTCCGCGATTCCGGCCTTCCCCGCGACCTTCACCTACCAGGTCATCCCCCTGGTCAACGTGACGGGGGCCCAGAAGATCACCGGCGTCCTCCGGTGCAAGGTGAACGGCCAGGACCGGGAGTCCCCCGAGGTGTCCACGGACCTCACGCTGCCGTCCTCCGAGGGCGCGGGCTGCTCCGCCGCCTCCTGCGCGAAGGGCGGCGGGCTCTCCGTGGCCGATCTGCTGGTCTGGCTCCTTACGGCGGCGCTGATGGCTTCTCTTTCCCTGAGGCCCTGACCGCGCCGGAGGCTTCTTCCTTGCACGCTGACAACGCCCGGCCCGCCGACCTGTCCGTGCCCGGGGAGGTGCTGGACGCGGCGCGCGCCCTGCGCCTGCCGCCGCCGGGGGCGCGTGTGCTCGTGGCCATGAGCGGCGGGGTGGACAGCGCGGCGGCGGCGGTCCTCCTGCGCGCGCTGGGCTATGACTGCGTCGGGGTCACCCTGCGGCTCGTGCCGGAGCCGGAGGGCAGGCCGGTCTTCGAGCCCTGCTGCGGACTGGAGGCGGCGGCGGACGCGCGCCGCGTCTGCGACCGCCTCGGCATCCCCCACGAGGTGTTCCGCGCCGTCGAGCGCTTCGACCGCGACATCATTTCCCACTTCACCGCCGTCTACCGCGCGGGCCGCACGCCCAACCCCTGCCTGCGCTGCAACCGCATGATCAAGTTCGGCGCCCTTTACGCCCGCGCCGGCGCCCTGGGCTGCTCCCACGTCGCCATGGGCCACTACGTCCGCCTCGAAACCCTCGACGCCCGCCTCTGCCTGCGCCGCGCCGCCCATGCGGCCAAGGATCAGTCCTACGTCCTCGCTCCGCTCACCCAGCCCCAGCTCCGCCGCGCCTGCTTCCCCCTGGGCAGCCTCGACAAGGCGGCGGCCCGCGCCCTCGCCGGACAGGTGGACGCCCGCAGCGGCGGCAAGCGCGAGAGCCAGGAGCTGTGCTTTGTCCCCGACAACGACCACGCGGGCTTCATCGAGCGACGCACCGCGCCCGCCATGCCGGGGCCCGTCGTGGACCGCGCGGGCCGCCGCCTCGGCACGCACCACGGACTGCTCCGCCACACGGTTGGACAGCGGAGGGGGCTTGGCATCGGCGCGGCGCGCCCGCTCTATGTGCTCGAACTCCGCCCCGAGACCAACACGCTCGTTGTGGGGCCGGAGGAGGAGACCTTCTGCGCCGCCTTCGAGACCGGCCCCCTGCACTGGGGCGGCGCGCCGCCGTCGGACGCGCCCTTCGATGCCCTCGTTCAACTCCGGTCGCGCCACCGGCCCGGCCCCGGGCGGATCACGCCGACCCGGCTGGGCGCGCGGGTGGACCTGGCGGACCCCCAGCGCGCCGTCACCCCCGGACAGTGGGCGGTCTTATACGACGCGGAGGACCGGGTGCTTGCCTCGGCGGAAATCCGCCGGGTTTTGTGATATGATTCTGCAAGATGCGGGTGACGTGAGGGGAAGGGCGACGGCGGGCCGTTATTGGGAAAAATCCCCAATAGGCCCGCGTTGCGCTCAACTCCCGGGGATAGCGGATGACGGAAGAACAGGCCGCACAGAAGATCACGGTGGGAAGTGTTGTCGCGGGGCGTTATGAAATCCGCAGCCTCATCGGCAAGGGCGGCATGGGCGAGGTGTTTCTTGCCCACGACCTCCAGACGGACCGCGATGTCGCCCTGAAGACGCTCCACGCCAAGTACAGCCAGAGCCGCCACGCCATCGCGCGCTTCGGGCGCGAGGTGCGCCTCGCCCGCCAGCTCAACCACCCGGGCATCGTGAAGATTTTCGACGCGCAGAAGTGGGAGAACACCCTCTTCTACACCATGGAGTACATCGAGGGGAAGAGCCTGCGCGCGTGGCTTCAGCAGCGGCGGGCGCTGGACCTCGGCTCCACGGTGCGCGTGCTGTGCCTCGTGGCGGAGGCGCTTGAGCACGCCCACCGCGTCACCATCCACCGCGACCTGTCGCCCGAGAACATCATGGTCCTGCGCGACGGCACCGTCCGCCTGCTCGACTTCGGCCTCGCCAAGATTGACGACCAGTATGTCGGCCTCACGGTGGTCGGCACCAACTTGGGCAAGTTGCGCTACATGGCCCCCGAGCAGGAGCGCGACGCCGCCGCCGTGGACCACCGCGCCGACCTCTTCTCCATGGGCGTCATGTTCTTCGAGCTGCTCACGGGGCGCTCCCCCCTCCCGGGCCAGCGGATCACCCAGGTCATCCCGGACCTCCCCGCCAGCGCCGACACCTTTGTCGCCAAGGCCATCGCCCGCGACCCCGATGAGCGCTACGCCGACGCCCGCGAGTTCCGCGAGGCCCTCCTCGCCGTCTACCGGGACGCCCAGGCCGCCGGCCCGATTCCCGCCGCCGGCCCGCCGCCGGAGAAAAAGAAGGGCACCCTCGCCCGTCTCCTCCGGAAACTCCGCTTCTGGAAGAAGGGCTGACCGGGCGCGTCCGGGGGACGAAGCGGAAAAGACTTCAAAAAAGGAAACGGGAGAAATGGTGGAACAGATTTGGCTGCAGAGGACGGTGGTTGCGGTGCTCTTTGTGGCGCTTGTTGTGCTGATGGTGCTCGCAAAACGTACCCAACGGAAGAACTGGGGGCCCCTTCCCGGGTTGGCCGACCATATTCGAGAGGGGCGGCGGTTCCATGTCTATCTGGCCCAGGGGGAGGTTCTTCGGAACGTCCGCTTCGTGGACTGTGTCTTTGACACCCCTGCCGCTCCGCTGAGCTTGTTCCTGGACCCCGCACAGCATGGATGGATCGTGGCGGAGAGGGAGGATGGCGGCCGCGTGCGCATCCGCCCGTCGGCGGTCGCCTCGTTTGAGGACGCCGGGTAGCCGGGGAGAGACGTTGGGGAGTCTTTGTTCCTGGGCTTGCCAGGGCAATAGCACTTGGAGTCTTGGGCACTTTCTGGTTGGAGACCGTTCATTGCCCTTTGTCTAACCTCTTTACCGCCGAAAGCGTTGCCGAATACAGCCCAGGCCAGGCCGCCGCCCGAAGGGCCAGGCCTGCCCTGGGCTGCCCGGACAGAGAGAATCATGCCCCAACGGGGCAGCCGAAATTCATGTGCCGGGAAGAAGAGAAGGCCGCCGGGACGGCGGCGCCACGAAACAGCAGTCCGCCGACCCACTCCGCACCGTCGGCGGCCAGTCGGCCTGGTCACTGGGCATTCTTCACAATCTCGGCCACCACTCATCGTAGACGGCCCTAGAAAAAGAGCTCGCGGATTTTTTCCCAGTAGTAGCGGATGCGCCCGGCGAGGGGGGATCCGCCGCGGGGGATGACACGGCCGGAGCGGAGGGCGTCGTAGTATTCGAGGCCGTGGCGGACGATGCCGGTGATGGGGGCGTTTGCCGGGGTGTTGTAGTAGGTGGGCATGCCCTCGAGTCCCTCGGGCGCGCCGATGCGGACGGGGAGCCTGCACACGGTCTCGAGGAGCTGGGCGAAGGTGCGGATTTCAGCGCCGCCGCCGGTGAGGACGATGCCGCGGGCGAGCATCTGGTTCATGCGGTGGCGGTTGAGGAAGCGGGCGACCTCCTCGGCGAGCTCCTGGGCGCGGGCGAAGATGATCTCGTCCACGAGCTTGCGGGAGACCACGTCGGGCGCGCCGTTGACGGGGCTCTTCAGCTTGATCCGGGGGGCGTCGGCGGCGGACGACGACGACGGCGCGGCGGGGGCGTCGGGGCTGCCCTCCTGCTGCATCTGGTCGAGGAGGAGCCTGCTGACGCCGTACTCCTGGAGGATTTCGCCGGCCTCGTCGAAGCGCACCTTGAGGCCCGCGCTGAGGTCGTTGACGATGAGGACGGTGCCCTGGGGGATGTAGGCGGTGCCGAGGATGCTCATGTCGTGGTAGGCGGCGATGCCGATGCCGGAGTTTCCGATGTCCACGACGGCGGCGCCGAGCTGGGTGTCCTCGCTGCTGAGGCATCCGAGGGCCGCCGCGATGGGCTGGTAGACGAAGTCCTCGAGGATGCGGCCCTGCGAGTCAATGCAGGCGCGCAGGTTGTCCGCCGTCACCGAGGGGATGTTGGCGACGTGGATTTTCGCCTTGAGCACGGAGCCGCGCATGCCCAGCGGCTCGATGACGCGGGTGCCGTCCACCTGCCACTCCTGGGAGGAGGTGGAGGTGATGGCGTAGCACCCGGGGTGCAGGGCGTTCTGCGCGGCGTTGCCGCGGGCGCTTTCGAGGTGCTCCAGCTCGACGACCCCCTTGGTCAGGGGCACGCAGCCCTCCTGCACGACGGAGCGCACGGCCTCGGAGGTGATGCCGCAGAAGAGGGCCTGGGCCTGGGCGCCGGACTTCTTCCGCGCGTCCTCGAGGGCGGCGCGCAGGGCGCGCTGCGCGTCGTGCTGGTTCTGGATCTGGCCGTGGCGCACGCACCCGCGCGACGGGCTGGCCCCGTCGCCCCGGTAGCGCAGGGAGCCGTCGGGCGTCCGCTCCGCGATGAGCACGCGCACCTGCCTCGCCCCGAAATCCACCGCCGCGACCAGTTCACCTTTTCTGCCCAAGGGTTGCCCCTCCTTTCGCGCGCCGCGCTAGAACAGCAGGCCGTCCGGCTGGCCGGCCTCCGCCGGCGCGCCGCCCCCGTCCAGGGGCCGGGTGATTTCCCCGATGGCGCGCCGCCGCTCCTCAAGTTCCGTTTCCAGGGCCAGGATGTCGCCGAGAATCCCGCGCCGCCCCTCCTCCAGGTCCGCCACGCGCCCGCGGGCCTTCTCCAGCAGCTCGCGGGCCGCCTCCTCCTCCTCCATGAGCGCCTCGATCTCCGAGCTGACCAGGCTTTCCGCGGCGATGGTGTCCGTGCGCGCGATTTCCTGGTCCCGCAGGCGCTGCGCCGCGGCGGCGCGCTCCTCCTGCAGCGCGGCGATCCGCGCGTCCAGGTCCTCCAGCCCCGCGCGCGTCTCCGCGATGTCGCCGTCGAGCGCGCCCAGACGGGTCCGCGCGTCCCGCGCGTCCGCCTCGCGCGCGGCGATCTGCTCGTCCGCGCCGCGCACGCGCTCCTCCGCCTCGCGCACCCGGCGCGCCGCGTCCTCCGTCGCGTCGCCGTTCAGGCCGAGCCGGCTGCGCGCGCCGTCGAGGGCCGCGGACACATGGTCCGCCTCCTGCCGCGCCAGGGCCGCCGCCAGATGCAGCGCCAGCACCTTCGCCCCCGCGATGTCGCCCGCCAGGATGGCCGACTGCATCGCCCGGTTGACGTCCTCCACCGTCCGCGGGGCCGGGGGCGCCGGTTCGGGGGCCGGCTCCTCGGCGGGGGCTTCCCCCGTCACCGCGCTTGATGCCTCTTCCTCCTCTTCCCCGGCGGCGGGCTCGTCAGAATGGTCTGATGCGGGCGTCTCTTCGGACGCCTCCGCGTCGCCGGGCGCATGGTCCGTGTCTTCCTCCGTCGCGGCGGGCTCGGTGTCCGTCTCTTCCCGCGCGGGCTCTTCCCCGGTGACATCGCCGCGCACGTCTATCTCGCCCAGGTCCTCTTCCACGGGGGCCTCGTCGTCGGTCTCCTGCGGCGCGTCCTCCCCGGGGAAGTCCCCCTCCGGGGCGGCGTCCGCGTCATTCTCCCAGGGGGAGGCCGGCGCGTCGGTGTCGTTGGCGTCGTCTTCCTCCGGGGCGGGGGCGGCTTCTTCGGGCGTGCCGCCAAAGGGGGTTTCGGGAAGGTTCCTGGCGGGGGCTTCCGGCTCAACGACGGGTGCGGGGGCCGGTGCCGGTGCGGGCGCGACGGGCGGCGCAGGTGGCGCAGGCGGCACGGCCGCCGTCTCCCTGACGGGCTCCTCCTCGGCGGCCTCGTCCTCCACGAGGGCGATGCCGTCGCGGCGCATGGCCTCCAGCGCGCCCTGGTAGTGTTTCTGCCAGGCCATGCGCACCGTCGGCGTCTCGTTGTCAATGATGATGTCGCCGATCATCATGGAGAGGGCGTCGTCGCACGCGCGCAGGAAGGGGAGGCACTGCGCGGTGCGCCGCGCGCGCTCATAGCTGCACAGCACGCGCGCCGTGTCCGTGACCGCCTCGCGCAGGGTGTCCCACCCGCTCTCGGCGGCGATGTTGAGAATCTTCAGCAGCTCCTGAAGGCACTCGCCGGGCCACTGCGCGTGCTCCGGCGCGCCGGTGGCGTGCTGGATGTGGCGCTTGAACCGGCCCAGGGAAATCAGCACCGCCTGCGACGGGTCGTTGGGCGTTCCCGGCTGCGGCGTGAACGGATCTTCCGGCATGACCTGCTCCTCCATTTCCGGCACGGGCGCGTCGCCGGCACACGCCGCGCCGTCTTCCACCGGGGGTTCCGGCGCGGTGGCGGAGTTCTCCCCGAAAAGCTTCCGTCCGAACGCCGCCCATGTCTTGTTTTGTTTACCGAAGCGCACCGAGCGATACCTCCGTGTGGAGGATTTTAGCACAAGCGGACCGGGGACACAATATATATTGTGGTTTTTTCCGCCCCGCCGCCAAAAACACACAATATAGCGGCGCGCTGGGGAGAAGCAGGCATCGGGGCGCCTCAACGCGCGGGAAGACGCGGGAATTCCGCCGCGCTGTGTGCTATTCTAGGCGCAACATTCAATCGGCAGCCTCCGGGCGTAACAAGAGGACAAGAGGGTCATGACACAATATGCATTGGCGGGAATGGTGGCAACCTTGGTGCTGGGCGCGGGCGTCTGCGCGGCGGAGCCGCCGCGGGCGGAGCATCCGCGTCCGGACATGATGCGCGGCGCGTGGGTGACCCTGAACGGGGAGTGGGAGTTCGCGGAGACGGACGACAACAAGGCGGAATACCTCGGGGACGCCGCCTACCCGGACAAGATCACCGTGCCCTTCTGCCGCGAGAGCGCCCTGTCGGGGCTCGGCCGCACGGGCTTCATCCGCAACGTGTGGTACCGCCGGGCCTTCGAGGTTCCCGCGGGCGACGGGTGGACGGGAAAGCGGGTCCGCCTGCATTTCGGCGCGTGCGACTGGCGCACGCGGGTGTGGGTTAACGGCGTCCTCCAGGGAACGCACACCGGCGGCAGCGCCCCCTTCTGGTTTGACGTGACCGCCGCGCTGAAGCCCGGCGCGAACACGGTCATCGTCCACGCCTTCGACGACGTGCGCTCGGGCGTGCAGTCGTCGGGCAAGCAGTCGCAGAAACTGGAAAGCCACGCCTGCGTGTACACGCGCACCACCGGCATCTGGCAGCCCGTCTGGCTCGAGGCCGTCGGAAGCGCCTTCATCGAGAAGCTGCGCGTGACGCCGGATGCGTCCAACGGCCGCGTGACCGTGTGGGCGCGCGTGGACGGCGCGGCCCAGGGCATGACCCTGAAGGCGTCCGCCGCTTTCGGCGGCCAGGACATGGGCGCCGCCGAGGCCGCCGTCGAGGGCGGCCAGGCCGCGCTGGTGCTGGACCTGAAGGAGGCGCACCTGTGGGCCGTGGGCGACCCCAGCCTGTACGACCTGAACCTGTCCGTCCTTCAGGGCGAAAAGACGCTGGACGCGATGGACAGCTATTTCGGCCTGCGCTCCGTGACCATCGAGGGCCGCGCCATCCTGATCAACGGCAAGCCGGTCTTCCAGCGCACGGTGCTGGACCAGGGCTTCTACCCCGACGGCATCTGGACCGCGCCGGCGGACGCGGCGCTCAAGGCCGACATCGAGATGAGCCAGGCCGCCGGGTTCAACGGCGCGCGGCTCCACCAGAAGGTGTTCGAGCCCCGCTTCCTCTACTGGGCCGACAGGCTGGGCTACCTCGTGTGGGGCGAGTTCCCCAACTGGGGCCTGAACTACAAGAAGCCCGAGGTCAACGCCCCGGTGATCAACGAGTGGCGCGAGCTCCTCGAGCGCGACATGAACCACCCGGCCATCATCGGGTGGTGCCCCTTCAACGAGACCTCCGAAGACGCCGAGTTCCTCCAGAACACCGTGGTGGACCTGACCCGCGCGGTGGACCCCACCCGTCCGGTCATTGACTCCAGCGGCTGGCACCACGGGCACCCGAGCCCCATCGTCATGGACGCCCACGACTACAACCAGGACCCCGCGTCGTTCAAGGCGCGCTGGGACGCCGAGTGCGGCCCGGACGCCTATCCCGCGCCGCGCAAGGACGTGCCGGGAACCCCGATCCCCTTCTTCGTCAGCGAGTACGGCGGGATCGGCTGGAACGTGGCCGAGGGCGCGTGGGGCTACGGGAACAACCCGAAAACCCTGGACGAGTTCTACACGCGGCACGAGGGGCTGACCAAAGCCCTGCTGGACAACCCGTACATGTTCGGCTTCTGCTACACCCAGCTCACGGACATCGAGCAGGAGCAGAACGGCATCTACACCTACGACCGCAAACCCAAGTTTGACCTGGCCCGCATCAAGGCGGCGAACAGCGCCCCGGCGGCCTACGAGCAGAACCCGCCGATCGGAAAGGGAACCGGCATGAGCATCAGCAAACAGTCCTACGGCACCCTGCCGGACGGGCAGGCGGCGGACATCTACACCCTGTCCAACGGAAACGGCATGAAGATGTGCGTGACCAACTACGGCGGCATCATCACCGAGCTGTGGGTGCCGGACAAGAACGGCGCCGCCGCCGACGTGGCCCTGGGCTACGACAAACTGGAGGGCTACCTCAAGGCGACGCCGTACTTCGGCGCGGTCGTGGGCCGCTACGGCAACCGCATCGCCAAGGGCAAGTTCACCCTGGACGGCAAGGAGTATTCCCTGGCGGTGAACGACGGCCCCAACGCGCTCCACGGCGGGCTTAAGGGCTTCGACAAGGTGCTGTGGGCGGCGGAGACCGCGCGCCGCGCCGACGCGGTCGGCCTGCGGCTGAAGCGCACCAGCCCCGACGGCGAGGAGGGCTATCCCGGCAACCTCACGGTCACCGTGACCCACTGGCTCACGGCGGCCAACGAGCTGGAGATCGAGTACGCCGCCGAGACGGACGCGCCCACGGTGCTCAACCCCACCTGGCACGGCTACTTCAACCTGCGCGGACACAACAACGGCGACATCCTCGGCCACGAGATCATGCTCAACGCCAGCCGCTTCACGCCCGTGGACAAGACCCTCATCCCGACGGGGGTGCTCCAGCCCGTCGCGGGAACGCCCTTCGACTTCACGAAGCCCTTCGCCATCGGCGCGCGCGTGAACGACGACCACGAGCAGCTCAAGTTCGGGGGGGGCTACGACCACAACTTCGTCCTCGACCGGACGGCGGACGGGCTGTCGCTGGCGGCGCGCGTGCGCGAGCCGGAATCGGGCCGCGTCGTGGAGGTCTGGACCACCGAGCCGGGCGTCCAGTTCTACTGCGGCAACTTCCTCGACGGCACCAACGTCGGCAAGGGCGGCCACGTCTACCAATACCGCACGGGGTTCTGCTTGGAGACCCAGCACTTCCCCAACTCGCCCAACCAGCCGGATTTCCCCTCCGTGGTCCTGCGCCCCGGGGAGACCTACACCCAGCACACGGTCTACCGTTTCATGACGGACTGACCGGAACCGGAAAAGGAGACGGCCATGAACACGCTCCTCTGCGCGGCCCTCGCGGGCCTGAGCCTCGCACAGCCGGCCTACAAGGCGGACTGGGAGTCGCTGGACAAGCGCCCCAACCCGCAGTGGTTCGAGGACGCCAAGTTCGGCATCTTCATCCACTGGGGCGTCTACTCCGTGCCCGCGTGGGGGCCGAAGGAGCGCTATTCCGAGTGGTACTGGCACGACATGCAGGACAAGGACGGCGAGACCTGGAAGTTCCACGAGGCCACCTACGGCGCGGACTTCACCTACCAGGACTTCGCGCCCATGTTCAGGGCGGAGATGTACAACCCGAAAGACTGGGCCTCCGTGTTCAAACGCTCCGGCGCGAAGTACGTCGTGCTCACGTCAAAGCACCATGAGGGCTTCTGCCTCTGGCCCGACCCGAACAACTGGAACTGGAACGCCGTGGACATCGGGCCGCACCGCGACCTGGCGGGCGACCTCGTGGAGGCGGTGCGGGCCGAGGGCCTGCGCATGGGCTTCTACTACTCCTTCTACGAGTGGTTCAACCCGCTCTACAAGAGCGACGTGAACCGCTACGTGGACCAGTACATGCTCCCGCAGCTCAAGGACCTCGTCGAGCGCTACAAACCCGACCTCGTCTGGCCCGACGGCGAGTGGGAGCACCCCAGCTCCGTCTGGCGCAGCGAGGAGTTCCTCGCCTGGCTCTTCAACGAATCGTCCGCCCCCAGGGACGTGGCGGTCAATGACCGCTGGGGCAAGGAGTGCCGCGAGAACCACGGCGGCTTCGGCACGCCCGAGTACCAGCACCGCTCCAACGGCCGCCTGTCCAGCGCCGGCCTCTTCGAGGAGTGCCAGGGCATGGGCATGTCCTTCGGCTACAACCGCAACGAGTCCGCGGAGAACTACCGCAGCACGGAGAAGCTGCTCGAGCTGCTCGTCAACACCGTGAGCCGCGGCGGCAACCTGCTGCTGGACATCGGCCCCACGGCGGACGGCCGCATCCCCGAGATCATGGAGCAGCGCCTGCTTGAGATGGGCGAGTGGCTCGCCGTCAACGGCGAGGCAATCTACGGCGCCGACCGCTGGGAGAAGGCCCCCGAACTGGAGAAGGTGCGCTTCACGCAGAAGGACGGCGCGGTCTACGCCATCTGCCTCGGCTGGCCCGGCGAGAAGCTGGCCTTCCCGAACGTCACCGGGGCGAAGGCCGCCGAGGCGTCCATGCTCGGCCTGGACGGCCCGCTGGCCGCCGCGGTGGACGCCGACACGGTTTCTGTTACCATACCCGCGCTCACGCCGGACAAGCTCCCCTGCCGGCATGTGTGGGTGGTCAAACTCACGCTGAAATAGAAACCCCCGGGACGGCGCGGTCCGCCCCCGAACCGAAGAAGGAAGTGCGCGATGCGAGACATGCTGTTTGCGGCGGCGGTTGTCCTGATGGCGGCGGGAATGGCCCCCGCGCAGGACGCCCAGACCTACGCCGAGAAGCTCGGCTTCCCCAAGGGCGCCAAGGTCGTGATCTTCCACGTGGACGACGCGGGCATGCACCACGACGCGAACGTGGGCGCCATTGAGGCCATGGAGAAAGGCGTGGCCACCTCGGCCAGCATCATGTTCCCCTGCCCCTGGGCCGCCGCGGCCGCCGCCTACGCCAAGGAGCATCCGGAGTCCGACTTCGGCCTCCACTGCACCCTCACTGCGGAATGGAAGAGCTACCGCTGGGGCCCCGTGGCGGGCAAGGCCGCCGTCCCCGGCCTCGTGGACGAGGAGGGCTGCCTCTGGCACGAGGTGGAGCAGGTGACGGCCAAGGCGACGCCCGACGAGGTCGAGAAGGAGCTGCGCGCGCAGCTGGACCGCAGCCTCACCATGGGCTGGCGGCCCACCCACCTCGACACCCACATGGGCACCGTCTTCGCCACCATGCCCTTCATGGAGCGCTACGTGAAAATCGGCGCCGAGTACGGCATCCCCGTCATGGCCCCCGGCGGCCACGGCCAGTACGTCGCCGCCGAGGACGAGAAGATCGGGCCCCTGCTCCCCGGGCTCGGACAGATGGTCTGGTCCCTCGGCCTGCCCGTCCTCGACGACGTCCACACCGGCTACGGATGCAAGGACCCCGCCGACAAGAAGGCCCAGGTCATCGCCTTCCTCCGCGAGATGAAGCCCGGCCTCACCCAGTTCATCGTCCACGCCACCCGCCCCTCCGAAAACTTCAAGGAGGTTACCGGCTCCGGGCCCATGCGCCTCGCCGAGCTGGAGGCCCTCACCTCCCCCGAGGTCAGGCAGGTCGTCGAGGAGGAGAAGGTCATCCTCACCACCTGGCGCGAGCTCAAACAGCGCCGCGACGCCGCCAAGTAGGCAGACAGCCTTTTCGGCGCGGGGACGCATTCCAGCGTCCCCGCGCTTTCTTTTGGAGCACTTCAAGGGGGGGAAAGCCGCATCTACAGAATCCCGCCTCTCAACCCCAAGATGCCCTATCCTTGGGCTCGCTTCCTCCTGTCCACCCCGTCCACTCTGTCCACATCGTCCACCGAGCCCCCCGCCTACCCCTTTCTCCGGCCCCGGTGGTACAATGCGCCCAGCCCCGAATACCCCGCGTTTCAGGGTTATCCGGAATACCTTGCGGAGGACGTTTTACCATGAAAAACCGCGTGTTCACCACCGGCGAGGCCGCCGGCATCTGCGGCGTGTCCGCCGACACCGTGTCCCGGTGGTTCGACCTCGGCCAGATTGACGGCTACCGGCTGGGTCCCGGCGGCGACCGCCGCATCCCCTACCAGAGCCTGCGCAAGTTCATGCTGAGCCACGGCATCCCCCTGGACCGGCTGGAGGAGAGCGAGCGCCGGGTGCTCGTGCTGGACGACGACCCGTTCTATCTGGACACCATCCCGTCGGTCCTCGGGCGCGACGAGGTCTACGCCGTGCTGACCGCCTCCACGGGCTTCGATGCCGGGGTGATCGTCGTGGAGCACACCCCGCAGCTCGTCATCCTCGACGTCAACCTGTCGGACACGGACGGGCGGATGGTCGCCGAGCGGGTCAAGAACCGCGCGGAGACGCGCAACACCCGGATCCTGGGCATGTCGGCACTGCTGGACGAGGCGGGCGCGCGCGCCCTGGAGGACCACGGTTTCGACGGCTTCCTGAAAAAGCCCTTCACCGACGAGGAGCTCCTCGCCCGGGTCGGCGAGCTGTTCGAGCTGCCCAACGCCAAACTGAACCGCCCAAAACTCCCGCGCTACTGAGAAGTTTTCATAACGCAAAGCCGCGGAGAGGCAAAGACGCCGGGTGAGACGGTCCTGCCGGGAAAGAAGAGGGCGCGGCAAGCGGCGCCCCTACATGCCCGCGCCTTGGGTATGCGCACGTAGGGGCGCCGCTTGCGGTACCCCTACATGGCCGCGCCTTGGGTATGCGCACGCAGGGGCGCCGCTTGCGGTACCCCTACATGGCCGCGCCTTGGGTATGCGCACGTAGGGGCGCTGCTTGCGGTACCCCTACATGCCCTCGCCTTGGGTATGCGCACGTAGGGGCGCCGCTTGCCGCGCCCTGGAGCGGACACAAAGGCTGCGGATTGTCCGGCGATCCGGGTTCATTCGCCTCGTGCCGGATCTGGCTCCGGATTTCTCCTTGACACCCGCCCCCCCGGGGGCCCAGAATGCGGAGGGTGGCGGCGGCGGGCGTGTTCATCCACAAACTTCGGCCTTTGGGAGACCCTTGCCATGACGAAGAAACTCACGCGTCGCGGATTCCTTTCCGCCTCGGCGGCCGCGGTGGCCGCGCCCATGATTGTGCCCGCGTCGGCCCTGGGCCGCGACGGGACCGTCGCGCCTTCGGAGCGGATCACCGTGGGGTGCATCGGCATCCACGGCCGGGGCTTCAGCGACCTGCAGTGGCTCATCGGCAACAAGGACACGCAGGTGCTGGCCATCTGCGACCTGTGGAAGCAGCAGCGCGAGAAGGTGAAGGCCTTCGTGGACGAGACCTACGGCAACACGGACTGCGCCATGTACCGCGACCTGCGCGAGTTCCTGCCGTCGCGTCCGGACATTGACGCCGTGCTCATCGCCACGGGGGACCACTGGCACGCGCAGGCGTCGGTGCGGGCGATGCGCGAGGGCAAGGACGTGTACACCGAGAAGCCCTCGACCATGACGATCGCCGAGGGGCAGGCGGTGGTGGAGGCGGCCAAGCGCTACGGCCGGGTGTACCAGACGGGCACCCAGCGCCTGAGCGAGGCGAACCACGTCTTCTGCATCGAGATGGCGCGCACGGGACGCCTGGGCAAGGTCCACACGGCCTACGCGCACATCGCGCCCTGGGACATGGCCAAGATGCCGCGCGAATGGAAACCCGCGCAGCCGCTGCCGCCGGTGGACGAGGTGGACTGGGACATCTGGCTCGGCCCGTGCCCCTGGCGGCCCTTCAACCTGTCGTATGTCAGCGGCGGCTGGCGCGGCGACTACGACTTCCACACGAGCTGCATCGGCGAATGGGGCGCCCACACCTTCGCGCAGGCGCAGGCGGGCCTGGAGGCGGGCGACACGTCGCCGGTCCACTACCAGTACGTGGAAAACGACTCGGGCGACGGCATGGTCTGCACCTTCGCCAACGGGCAGAAGATGGTGCTGGCGCGGGGCGACAAATACTGGCACGGCTCCTGCGGCGAGCGCTTCGACGGCGAGCGCGGCTGGGTGGCCGCGGCGGACGGCTACACCGCCCCCGAGGCGTCGTCGCCGGAGCTGCTGGCGGAGTACGACAAGGTGGTCGGCGAGTACGTCGCCCGCACGGGCCGCTCCCTCGACCACATGCGCAACTTCCTCGACTGCGTCAAGTCGCGCGAGCTGACGGTGGCCAACCCCTCCGTCATGCACCGCTCCATGAGCACGGTCCACGCCGCCAACATCTGCATGTGGCTGGAGCGCGACATGGAATTCGACCCCAAGGCCGAGGCCTTCCTCAACGATGACGAGGCGAACCGCCTGCGCGCCCGCGCCCAGCGCGATTCCTGGACCATCTAACCCCAGCATCCCACCCGGAGGATTTTGTCATGCGCATGCGCGCCGCCGTTCTGATGTCTGTGCTGTTCGCCCTGTGTGCTGTCTCCCTGCCGGCCCGCGCGGCGGAACCCGAAGCCCCGCTGGTCTCCTGGGAGCAGACCGAGGCCCTCCGCCTGCTCTCGCTCTCCGGCGGCCCCGCCGACGTGCCCGCGGCCGCGGCGCTCCTCGGCGACGCCGCGCAGTCGCACCTCGCCCGCCTCGCCCTCGAGGCGATCCCGGGGCCCGAGGCCTCCCAGGCCCTCCGCGACGCCCTCGCCACCACCTCCGGCCCGCTGAAGGCCGGCGTCATCGGGTCCATCGCCGTGCGCCGCGACCTGGAGGCCGTGCCCGCGCTCGCCGCGCTCCTCGGCGACGCCGACCCCGTGGTGGCCGGAGCCGCCGCCGCCGCCCTCGCGCGCCTCGCCCCGCCGGAGGCCGCCGACGCCCTGAAGCAGGCCCTCGCGCGGACCGACCTCTCCCCCGTCACCCGCGCCGCCTTCTGCGACGGCCTCCTCGGCTGCGCCGACGCGCTGGCCGCCGACGGCAAAAAGGACGCCGCCCTCGCCCTGTACGATTCGCTCCTCGACGCGGCCGACACGCCCCGCACCGCCCGCTGTGGCGCCCTGCGCGGCGGCGCCCTGGCGCGCGGCGGCGCGGACGCCCTGCCCCGGCTCACCGACGCGATGAAGGGGGAGGACCGCCATCTCTTCGAGGCGGCCCTGCGCGCGGCCCGCGAGCTCGGGGGCGGCGCGAAGGTGACCAAGGCCCTCGCCGCGCTCCTGCCGGAACTGCCCGCGGAGCGGAAGACCGCCTTCATCCAACTGCTCGGCGAGCGCGGCGACGGCGCGGGTCCGGCGCTGCTGGCCGAGGCCAGGACCGCCCCCGCGCCGGTGCAGGTGGCCGCCCTGCGCGCCCTCACCCGCATTGGCCACAAGCCCGCCCTGGACCTCGCGAAAGACTGGCTGGGATCGCAGGACGCGGAACTGTCCGCGGCGGCCCAGGAGACGCTGAAGTATTTCCCCGGCAAGCGCGGCGACAAGATGCTCAAGGACATGCTGAGGGACGAGGACCCGGCCACCCGCACGCTGGCGGTGAAACTGGTCGGCGCGGGCGGGCTCGAGGAGCCCAACAAACCGCTCATGAAGGCGGCGGAGACGGACCAGGACGCGGCGGTGCGCGCGGCCGCGCTGGGGGCCCTGAGGAACATCGCCGGGACGAAGGAGATGCCCGCCCTGCTCAAGCGCCTGACCGGCGCGCCCACGCCCGAGGAGACGCAGGCCGCCGAGGGCGCCCTCGCCGCCCTGTGCGCCCGAAGCCTGAAAGTCACCGCCGACATCGTGGTCACAAAGGCCGTGTACGGCGCCCTGCCCGACGGCCCCTCCGCCGACGTGACGGAGACCGTGGCCCGGATCGTCGCGTCGGGCGCGCCCGCCGTGGACGCCTCCAACGCGCTCTTCGGCGACACCGCCCCCAACCTCGTGAAGAAACTTCAGGTGGAATGCACCGTGAACGGCTCCCCGGCGGTCCGCACGGCCGCCGAGGGCGAGCAGCTCACCCTCGCGGCGGCCACCGCGCCCGCGGAGATCGCCGACGCGTTCCGCGCCGCCTATGACACAGCCGACGGCGAGGCGAAGGCCGCGCTCCTGCGCCTGCTGGCGACCACCGGCAACGCCGCCGCGCTCGACACGCTGAAGGCGGCCGCCGCGCAGGACGGCCCCCTGAAGGACGCCGCGCTCCGCGGCGTCTGCGCGTGGCCCACGGCGGACGCCCTGCCCGCCGTCATGGAGCTGGCGATGGCGTCGCCCGACCCCGCGGTGAAGACCCAGGCGCGGCGCGACGCGGTGCGCATGCTCGGCCTCGGCCAGACCGAGACGGCGGAGCGCCTGCGGCTGTTCGGCGAGCTGCTCGCGGCGGCCGCCGACGCGGACGAGAAGAAGCTCGTGCTCAGCGGCCTCGCCCAGATCCCGCGCGCGGACGCGCTCGAGATGGTGCTGCGCCAGTTCCCCGACGAGGCGGTGAAGAGCGAGGCCGTCCAGGCCGCCGTCGCCATCGCCAAGAGCCTCGGCACGACGGGCCGCGAGGACGCCGCCATCCTGCCCGCCGCCGGGCTGGCCGGGTGGAAGGGCAACACGGAGTACTGGCGCTTTGAGGACGGCGCGGCCGTCGGCGGCAGCGGCGAGAAGATCCCCCGCAACGAGTTCCTCTGGGCGCCCGTGACGGTCGGCGACTTCTACCTCGCCCTCGACGTGAAACTCGACCCGCCCTCCGCCAACGCCGGCATCCAGTTCCGCTCGAAGCCCGTGGACGAGGCCGGCCAGGCCCTCGGCTACCAGGCCGACGCGGGGCCCGAGGAGTGGGGCCGCCTCTACCACGAGCACGGCCGCGGCAAGCTCGACTGGACCGACCGCGCCGCCGCCGCCGTGAAGCACGGCGAGTGGAACCGCTACGAGATCCTCGCGGTCGGCCCGGCCATCTGGCTGGTCATCAACGGGAAGCTCGGCGCCGCCTGCCTCGACATCAACAAAGAGGGCGAGCGCAGCGGTGGCATCGCGGTGCAGATCCACGGTGGCCCCCCCCAGACCGCCAGCTACCGCTTCGTCAAACTCGTCCACGACCCGGCCTTCAGCCTCCTCGAGGTGGACGCGAAACGCCTCTTCAGCGCCCTGGCCGTGCCGGAACTGTAGGGCGGCCCGGCCGGAAATAGGAAGCAGGGGAAGTATGGGACGCGGGCGGTCTTGGTGATCGTTGGCAGCCCGGTGTGCCGTCCCCGGTCCATCCCGTCCATCCCGTCCATCTCGTCCACCCTTCCGGAATCGTGCTACACTTTCCCGCGCGCCCGCATTGGGCGCGCAGGAGCCCTGCCATGACGGGAAAAGAGCTGGTGCTGGCCGCGTTCCGCCGGGAGACGACGCCCCGGGTGCCTTGGGTGCCCTTTGTGGGGGTTCACGGCGGGTTCCTCATCGGCATGCCCGCCCATGACTATCTGCGCTCCGCCGAGGCCATTGTGCGGGGCCAGCTTCTTGCGGCGGAACGGTACCGCCCGGACGGATTGCCGGTGGTCTTCGATCTCCAGGTGGAGGCGGAGGCCCTGGGCTGCCGTTTGGCCTGGGCGGAGGATGTGCCGCCGTCGGTGGTGTCGCACCCGCTGGAGCATCTGGCGGACATCACCGCCCTGCCGGAACTGTCCTTTGACGCGGGGCGCTTCCCCGTCATCGCGGCGGCCACGAAGGGGCTGGTGGAGAAGGCGGGGGACGACCTCGCCCTCTACGGGCTGATCACCGGGCCCTTCACGCTCCTCTCGCACCTGCGCGGCGGCGAGCTGTTCCTCGACCTGCTCACGGACCCGGACGGCGTGCGCGCGGCCATGGACCGCTGCGCGGACATCGCGCTGCGCTGCGCGCGGTTCTACCTGGACCTCGGCGTCCCCGTCGTCGCCGTGGTGGACCCCATGACCAGCCAGGTCTCGACGGGGCACTTCACGGAGTTCATCGCCCCGGCGCTCGACCGGGTCTTCACGGGCGTGCGCGCCCGGGGGGGGTACTCCTCGCTCTTCGTGTGCGGCGACGCGACGCGGAACCTGGGCGCCATGTGCGCGACGGCGTGCGACAACGTCTCGATTGACGAGAACATTTCGCTGGTGGCGCTGCGCGAGCACGCGGCGCACTACCGCAAGTCCTACGGCGGGAACATGCGCCTGACGACGGTGCTGCTCATGGGAACGCCCGACGACGCGAAGCTCGACGCGATCCGCTGCCTCGACGAGGGCTACGGCCCGGGCTTCCTCCTCGCGCCGGGCTGCGACCTGCCCTACGCCACGCCGGAGGGCAACCTGCGCGTCGTCGCCGACATGGCCCGCGACCCCTACCTGCGCGACATCGCCCGCGTGGCGGCGCAGGCGAGCGCGGACGCCTTCGACGACATCGTCCTGCCGGACTACGCCCAGGAGATTGGGATCACCGTGGACTGCGTCACCCTCGACTCCGCGGCCTGCGCCCCCTGCCAGTACATGCTCGACGCGGCGGTGCGCGCCGCCGAGCGCGCCCAGGCCCCCGTGCGCGTGAAGGAACACAAGATCAAAAACCGCGCCGGCGTCGGCATGATGTGCCGCCTCGGCCTCAAGAACATCCCGGCCCTCTGCCTCGACGGGCAGCCCCGGTTCATCTCCATCATCCCGGACATTGACACGCTCGTGGCGGCCATTGAGGACGCCTGGCGCGCGAAGAAGAAACGCTGACCCGGCCCGCGCCCCCGCGCGCCGAAAGGAGTCCCCCATGACCGCTGTCGCACTGGTCCTTGCCGCCCTGCTGGTGCCCCTCGACGACACCGCCGCCGTCCGCCTGACCGCCGGCCACCAGGTCCTCCAGCGCGACGCCGCCGGCGTGGCCGCCTGCGTGGTCGAGCTGCCCGCCGAGCTCTTCGCGGGCGAGACCGTGGAATACTCCGTCGCGCGCCCCGGCGCGGACTCCGTCCGGGACGCGATCCGCGTGGCCCAGGACCCCGAGCGCGGGCGCGCGGGGCTGCTGCTGAAAAACCTGCCCGCGGGCGGCCCCTATGACATCGAGGTCCTCGCCCGGGGCATGGACGGCAAGGAGACCTTCCGCGCCGCCTTCCAGGGCGTGCTCGTGGGCGACCTGTGGGTCCTCGCCGGGCAGTCCAACATGCAGGGCGCCGCGCCCGTGCCCGGCCCGCAGACGCCGCACCCGCTCGTCGCCATGCTCGGCATGGACAACGCGTGGCGTCCCGCCGCCGCGCCCACCCACCGCATCGTCGAGTCGGACGCGCCGGTGATGAAGGCGCTGCTGCTGAACCGCGGCGGCTACAAGTCGGAGGAGGACATTCTCGCGGCGCGCAAGGCGAGCCGGGAGGGCACGCCCTGGGGCGGCGCGGGCTGCGACGTCTTCTTCGCCGAGTTCCTGGCCAACGAGGCCGGGGTGCCCGTGGGCCTCATCCCCTGCGCCTTCTGCGGCACCTCGCTCGACGAGTGGAGCCCCGCCCTGCTCGACAAGGGCGAAGAGAGCCTCTACGGGAACATGGCCGCCCAGGTGAAGCGCGCGGGCGGGAAGGTCCGCGGCATGCTCTGGTACCAGGGCGAGTCCGACAGCGCCCCGGGCGTGTGCGACACCTATTTCGACCGCTTCAAGACCTTCGTCGAGTCCGTCCGCCGCGACACCGGCAACCCCGACCTCGCCGTGTTCACCGTGCAGATCGGCCGCGTCGTCGTGCTGGCGCCCGAGACGGCTTTGGGCTGGAACAAGGTCCGCGAGCAGCAGCGCCGCGCCGCCCGGGAGTTCCCCGGCGTCTACATGACGGCGGCCAACGACCTCCAGATGAGCGACGGCATCCACATGGGGTGGGAGGGCCACCGCGTCCTCGGCGGGCGCCTGGGCCGCATGGTCCTGCCGCTTGTGCGCGACGGCGCGGCGGTCCGGCGCGGCCCCGACTTCGAGAAGGCGCAGTTCGCCAACGAGGCCCGCACGGAAATCTGGGTGGACTGCTCCAACGTCACCGGCGACCTTAACGGCGGCGGCGGCATTATGCGCGGCTTCGCCGTGTCCGCCACGGCGGAAGAGCCCGGCCGCGACGTCTTCTTCGCCGTGCAGACCGTGCCCGGCGTCCCCGGACGCCTCCTCCTGCGCACCGGCGCGCCCCTGGCCCCGGAGACCCTTCTCAGCTACGGCATGGGCCTCAATCCGGCGGTCAACGTGGTGGACGCGGACAACCTGCCCCTGCCCGCCTTCGGCCCCGCGGCCATAGAGCCCTTCGCGCCGCCCGCGGGCTGAGGGATGAGGCGGCTCCCCGCTGGAGGGGGAGCGATGGCGCGGAAGTCGGGCGCGGCAAGCGGCGCCCCTACGGGCGGAACGCCCGGTCTCTTCGTGTATGCCCACGGCGCGCGCATGTAGGGGCGCCGCTTGCTGCGCCCTATGTGCGCATGCTCTGGGCACATGCGAAGACACCGGATATTCCGCCCGTAGGGGCGCCGCTTGCTGCGCCCTGGCGCGGACACGAAGACCGTCCGGTTGCGTCCGCCGCGTCACGCGGCAGGATCACCCGCCCGCCTCCTCCGGCGTCTCCGTTTCCGGCGCGGGCGCATCCTCCTCCCCGGTTTCCGGGGCGGCCTCCGGTGCGGGCGCATCCTTCTCTCCGGTCTCCGGCGCGGGCGGGGCCTCGGGGGCGAAGCCGCCAAGGGCCTCCTGGAACCCCGGCGTCTCGCGCAGGGCGGCGAGGTCGGGGTCGAGCAGGGCCTCGCGGCGCAAAGCGTCGGAGCGGCGCGTGGCCAGGGGGAGCCATTCGAGGGCCTTCTCGTTCATGCCGCCGAGGGCGTAGAGGCAGGCGAGGTTGTAGGCGGGCTTCGGGTTTTCCGGGTCGAGCTCGTGGGCGGCCAGATAATGTTCCTCCGCCTCGGCGAGCCGCCCGAGCTGCACCAGCAGGTTCGCGTAGTTGTTGTGCGCGGCGATGTCGTCCGGGTCCAGCTCCAGCGCGCGCAGGGCGTGCTCCTCCGCCTCGGGGTACTTTTCCTGAAGCCGCAGCACGACCGCCAGGCTGTTGTGCGGGCGCGCCCAGTCCGGCTCGAGCGCGATGGCCCGGCGCAGCTCCTCCGCCGCCTCCTCCAGCCGGTCCGCCGACCGCGCCACCAGGCTGCCCAGGGAGGCGTGGGGCCAGCTCCAGTCCGGCTCCGCCATGGCGGCCCGGCGGTAGAGCGCCTCCGCGGCCGACGGGCTCCCCTCGCGCTGAAGCTGCACCGCGGTCACATAGAGCGCCCCCGGGTCGTCCAGCCCGTGCTCCTCGGCGGCCGCCGCCGCGATGCGCACGGCGGACCGGGTGTCGTCGCGCCAGGCCGCCGGATCCTCCGCGAGGAGGTCCAGCGCGTAATCCACGCGGTCTCCGGGCGCCGCCGCCGGGGCCGGCGCGCCGCCCGGCCACTGGCGGCAGACAAGCACCCCCGCCGCGAGAAGCAGCGCCGCAAAAGCGATTTTCCACGCGACACGCACCGGTCGCACTCCTGTGCCCGGAAAGCCGGGCGGGTCCCCCTGGACACGCCCGGTCTTCCCCCTGTCAGTGTACTATACCCGCGCGCGCCGCGTGCGTGTCAGGGGAAGGGGCGCGCAAAAATGGACGAGATGGACAGAATGGACGGTATGGACAGAATGGACGGTATGGACAGAATGGACGAAATGGACAGGGTGGACACGGTGGACCAAGGGGCCCGCCCCCCCCGCCGGTCCATCTCGTCCATCTCGTCCATATCGTCCATTCTGTCCATTCCGTCCATCGTGTCCACTCCCGTTCTTCCCGCGCCGACTGGATTCTTTCTTTTCGCTGGGCTATGCTTTGGGGCGGCGTTCCGGCCTCCGCCGCACGGGTGCGGCGGAGGCGCGGACTCGCCGCAACTTAGGGAGACGACCGACATGTCCGGCAGCCACGACCCCTCCAGCCCCACCCGGCGGGCCTTCCTCCAGCGCACCACGACCACGGCGGCGGCGGCCGCGGGGGTGTTCTCGGTGCTTTCGCGCGCGGCGCGGGCCGACGCGGCGGCGCCGCTGAAACTCGGGCTGGTGGGCTGCGGGCGGCGCGGCACGGGCGCGGTGATGAACGCCCTGGACGCGGACCCCAATGTGACGCTGGTGGCGATGGGCGACCTGTTCCCCGACCAGATGGCGAAGGCGCGGGAGAAGTTCGCGGCGCGGGCGGATCGCGTGAAGGTGACGGACGAGACCTGCTTCACGGGCTTCGACGCGGCGGACAAAGTGGCGGCGTGCGACGTGGACGTGGTGATGCTCTGCGAACCGCCCGGCTTCCGGCCCGCGCACTTCCAGGCCGCCGTGGAGGCGGGCCGCCATGTGTTCATGGAAAAGCCCGGGGCCGTGTGCCCCGCGGGCGTGCGCTCCGTGCTGGCGTCGGCGGCGCTGGCGGACCAGAAGGGCCTGTGCGTCGTGGCGGGCACCCAGCGCCGCCACCAGAAGCCCTACCAGGAGGTCATCAGGCGCCTCCAGGACGGGGCCGTCGGCGACATCGTGTCCGCGAGCTGCTACTGGATCGGCGACTACGGGTACTACCCGGCGGTGCTCCGGCAGGACGGCTGGTCGGACGTGGAGGCCCAGATCCGCAACTGGAACTACCATGCGTGGCTCTCGGGCGACCACATCGTGGAGCAGCACCTGCACAACATTGACGTGATCCACTGGGTGCTCGGCCAGAACCCGGTCAAGTGCCTCGGCATGGGCGGCCGCCAGCAGCGCACGGGCCCGGAGTTCGGCCACATCTACGACCATTTCTCCGTGGAGTTCGAGTATCCGGGCGGCGTGCTGGTGCAGAGCCTCTGCCGCCAGATGCAGGACACCGAGGGCCGGGTGAACGAGCACGTCGTCGGCACGAAGGGCGCCGCGGTGCCCGGCAACAGCATCCGCGGCGGCAGGAAGCCCTACACCTTCCGGGGCGACGCGTCGGACCCCTATGTGCAGGAGCACGCGGACCTCTACGCGGCCATCCGCTCGGGCAACCGGATCACCGAGGCGCACGCCCTGGCCCAGAGCACCCTGGCCGCCGTCATGGGCCGCATGTCCGCCTACACCGGCCAGACCGTGACCTGGGACTTCGCGCTCAACCAGAGCACGCTCGATCTGACGCCCAAGAACCAGGCCTTCGGCGACCTGCCCCAGGCCCCGGTTGCCATGCCGGGGGTGACCCCGCTGGTGTGAGGGCGTGACACGCCCGGCCCCGATGCGGTACCATGCGCCCATGGCCGAGCATGTGCTGGAAATGCGGAACGTGACCAAGCGGTTCCCCGGCGTGACCGCGCTGGACGGCGTGTGTCTGGCCGTGCGGCCCGGGGAAATCCATGCGCTGGTGGGGGAGAACGGCGCGGGCAAGTCCACGCTCATGAAGATCCTCGCCGGGGCCCAGCCCATGGACGGGGGAGAGATTCTCCTGGACGGCATGCCCGTCCATATCCGCACGCCCCACGACGCGCAGGCCCTCGGGATCAGCATGATCCACCAGGAGTTCAACCTGGTCCCCCGCCTGAGCGTGGCGGAGAACATGTTCCTCGGCCGCCTGCCGTCGCGCGGCACGCCGCGCCGCGTGGACTGGCGCCGGGCATACGCCGGGGCCGGCGACGTGCTTGCCCGCATCGGCGCGGAGATTGACCCGCGCCGCCCCGTGGGCGAGCTGAGCATCGCCCAGCGGCAGATGGTGGAGATCGCCAAGGCCCTCACGGTCAACGCGCGCATCCTCGTCATGGACGAGCCGTCGGCCACGCTGACGGACCACGAGCTGCGCGCCCTCTTCCGCCTCATCCGCGAACTGCGGCGGCAGGACATCGCCGTCGTCTACATTTCCCACCGGCTGGAGGAGCTGTTCGAGATCGCCGACCGTGTCACCGTCATGCGCGACGGGGCCTGGGTCGGCACGCACGACGTCTGCGACCTCACCCGCGAGGACGTCATCCAGAAGATGGTGGGCCGCGAGCTGGCGAATGAATACCCCGTGAGCCCCCGGCCCCGCGGACCCGAGCGCCTGCGCGTCGAGGGGCTGTCCCGGCCCGGCGCCTTCGAGGACGTGTCGTTCACCCTGCACGCGGGCGAGATCCTCGGCCTCACCGGCCTCGTGGGCGCGGGGCGCACCGAGGTCGCCCGGGCGGTCTTCGGCGCGGACCGCGCGGCGCGCGGCGCGGTGTTCCTCGACGGCGCCCCGGCGCGCATCCGGTCCCCGCGCGACGCCGTCCGCCTGGGCGTCGCCCTGCTCACAGAGGACCGCAAGGGGCAGGGCCTCGTGCTGAACATGTCCGTCCGCGAGAATGTGACCCTGTCCAACCTGGGCGCCCTGGGGCCGGGGCCCCTGCTGCTGCCGGGCCGCGAGCGCGAACCCGCCGCGCGGCTGTCCGAAGAGCTTCAGGTGAAAACCCCGTCCATCGAGCAGGCCGTGCGCTTCCTCAGCGGCGGAAACCAGCAGAAGGTCGTGCTGGCCAAGTGGCTCTTCACCGGCGCGCGCGTGCTCATTTTCGACGAGCCGACCCGCGGCATAGACGTGGGGGCCAAGGCGGAGATCTACCGCCTCATTGACCGTCTCGCCGCCGGGGGCGCGGCCCTCCTGGTGATTTCCAGCGAGCTGCCCGAAATCCTCGGCATCTGCGACCGCATCCTCGTCATGCACGAGGGCCGCCTGCGCGGGGAACTCCCCCGCGAAGGCACCACCCAGGAGGACATCATGCGCCTGGCAACGGGGGGGTAGGGGAGTCTGGAGTCTGGAGTCCAGAGTCTGGAGGAAGAGGGGAGAGGGGAACATCGGACCGATCGGTCGGATCCGACGGATCAGTCGGAGGGAGGGCGTTGGTCCGGCCTGTCTGACCTGTCCGACCCGTCCGACCCGTCTGACCCGTCCGACCTATCCGACCTGTCCGACCCGTCCGACCCGTCCGACCCGTCCGGCCTGTCTGACCTGTCCGCCGCCTTTGCCGGCCGTCTCTCCGGCTTCAGCAGCCCCAGTCCGGCCTCCCAGGCCTCCTGCGGGGTGATCCGGGCGAGGAGTTCGGGGCCGCGGGCGCGGTCTATGGGCTTGTCGGGGGGGGTGTCGCCGCCGTAGAGCACGGCGCAGGGGGGGCGCAGGGGGCTGTGCATGCGGGGGTCGGTGCCGCCGAAAAGGCCGACCACGGGGACGTTTACCGCCGAGGCGATGTGCATGGGGCCGGTGTCGCCGCCGATGAACAGGTCGCTGCGCAGCAGGAGCGCCGCCAGATGCTTCAGCGTGGGGGTTTCGGGCGCGATTTCGGGGTTGCGCCTGGCGAGGGACTGGACCTTCTCCACGACCCCGCGCTGCCCCGGCGCCCAGGTCAGCAGCACCTCGAAGCGCCCGTCGGCGAGCAGCAGGTCCGCCAGGGCGGCGAAATGCGTCAGGGGCCACTGCTTCTCGGCGCGGTCCACCGGCGCGTGCAGCACCACCAGGCGCTTGCCGCCGTGGAACTTGTCCGTGAGGTACTCGTCCACCTCGTCCTGGACGGCGTCGGGAATCTCGATTTCGACCTCGAGGTTGAGGCGCTTCGCGCCGAAGACCCTCACCAGCTCCAGGTTTTCCTCGATGCGGTTCATCCGCGCGGCGGGGAGCCGGACCCGCTGGCTGGCGAAGAGGGCGCTGCCCTCCTGGCTGCGGGGGCGGGCGAAGGCGACGCGCTTCCGGGCGAGCGAGGCGCCCATGATCAGGCCGCTTTTGGCGATGCCGTGGAAGTCGAAGACGACGTCATAGCGGTTGCGGCGGATTTCACGGCAGAACCGGAGAAAGGCGGTCGTGGCGGACCAGGCGTCGTCCGGACGGGGGAACACGATGACCCGGTCCAGCGCGGGGTGCCCCTCCAGGATGCCCGCGCTCTTCGGCTCGACGGCCCAGTCAATCTGGGCGTGGGGGTGCAGGTCGCGCAGGGCATGCAGCGCCGGCAGCACGCGCACCACGTCGCCGATGGCGCTCAGGCGGATGATCAGGATGCGGGGCACGCCGTTGAGCATGAACGGGTTCCGGACGGTTGGGGCGGGCACCCCCCGGAGGACGGCATGCCCGCCCGTGAGAGGATGCGGGACAGGCGCGGCGCCCGGCCCGGAAATTCAAAATGGCGGAGAGAGAGGGATTCGAACCCTCGGTACGCTTCCGCGCACACACGCTTTCCAAGCGTGCACCTTCAACCACTCGGTCATCTCTCCGGGGCGGCGCAGATTATAGGGGTTTTGGCAGGGGGAATGCAAAGACGGGGCGGCGGGCGCGGACGCCGCCGTTCCGGGGATTCCGGGTTTCCTTTGAATCGCCCGCCGGCCCCGTGATAGGATACCTTTCCCGCGTGTCGTCACCCTGCGGGAACCGGCGGCGGTTCCCGTCCCGGCGGGTGTTCGGGCTGAGCACCGCGCGCCGGGCCTCACTCACGGGGGCAAGAGCCGGCCTTCCCGGGCCGGGGCGTGCCTTCGGACGGGGCGCAGAAATACGGAAACGACCCTATGTACATTGGCAGCCAGACAAGCAGCACCCTTGTGGACGTGTTCCGCATCGGCCTGCAGGAAGTCATCAAAGCCACGGGGTTGCCGGAGGAAGTCCGGTTCAACACGGACAACTGCACCCTGTTCATCCGGGGCACGGACCTCGCCAACCGGATAGACCAGCTGCGGATCCTCTTCAAGCCCAAGGCCGGCGTGACCCAGGAGGAGCTGGAGAAGGGGGTCGCCTCGACACGGATCAACTGCCGGGTCAAGCTGGAGGAGGGCACCGTCAAGCTGGGCGTGCCCGCCTTCGAGTGGCGCCAGCTCCAGCAGCTTCTCCCCATAGACGCGCTGGTCGAGCATTTCATCGTCAAGTCCCTGCGCTCGGCCACCTGGAGCCTCGAAGTCGAGAAGTACATGGAGTCCGGCTTCAACATCAACGTGCTCATCGAGGAGATGAAGCGGCTGAAGGCGTCGGACCTCCACCTGCGCGCGGGCAACCGCCCCTTTGTGCGCGTGGACAACGACCTGCAGCCGCTCGAGAACTGCCCCGCCATCACGGCGGAGGACATGCGCAAGTTCGTCCTCCAGCTCGGCGGCCCCGACGAGATGCGGCTGCTGGAGACGGAGCGCGAGTCGAGCTTCCAGTACCACGCCGTCGGCGTCGGCTACCTGCGCTGTTCCGGCTACATCAAGCAGAAGGCCCTGGCGCTGGCCGTCCGCCTCATCCCCGAGGCGCCGCTCCCCTTTCCCGCGCTGAACATTCCCGACGTCGTGGCCTCGGTCTGCTTCAAGCACCGGGGCCTTTTTTTGGTCTGCGGCGTCACCGGCTCCGGCAAGTCCACCACCCTCGCCGCCATGATTGACTTCATCAACGAGCGGCGCCGCAGCCACATCATCACGGTCGAGGACCCCATCGAGTACGTGTACACCGACAAGTCGAGCATCATCTCGCAGCGGCAGGTCGGGCGCGACACCCACTCCTTCGCCAACGCCCTGCGCGGCGCCCTCCGCGAGGACCCCGACGTGATTCTCGTCGGCGAAATGCGCGACATCGAGACCATCCGCGCCGGCCTCAGCGCGGCGGAGACCGGCCACCTCGTGTTCAGCACCCTGCACACGACCACGTCGGTGGACACGATCAACCGCATGATCAGCTACTTCCCCCAGAACGAGCGCGACCTCATCCGCCAGGAAATCGCCTACACCCTCCAGGGCGTGGTGTGCCAGCGCCTCCTCAAGCGCATCGGCGGCGGCCGCATCCCGGCGGTGGAGATCCTCCTCGGCGGGCGGCCCATCGTCCGCGACGCCATCCTCGACGGCGACCTGGACAAGCTCTACGGCATCATCGAGGTGGACAGCGACATGCGCAGCTTCGACCAGTACGCCGTGGAGCTGTACCAGAAGGGGCTCGTGACCAAGGAGGAGGCCATCACCTCGTGCAGCAACGAGGAGGGCTTCCAGCGCATCATCTCGGGCATCAAGGGCACCGAGGGCCGCCGCCTCCTCAAGTAGGCCCCGGATCCTCCTCGTCCGGCGACCGCCGCGCCCGCACCACCAGCGCGCTCCCCCCGATCAGCAGCGCCGCCCCCGCCCACTGCACCGCGTTCATCGCCTCGTCCGGCCACAGCGCCAGCGCCACGGCGTACGTCGCCAGCGGGTTCAAAAGGTGCAGCGTCGTGCAGAAGGCCGCCCCCAGCCGCACCTGCGCGTAGTGGAACGCGCTGTGCGACAGGCTGATGCTCACCGCCCCCGACAAAAACGCCACCGCCGCCACCCCCGGCCCCGCCGACACCACCTGGCCCGCGTCCCCCTTGCACAGCATCACCGGCAGGAAGCCGACCGTCGCCATGTTCGCCACGAGGGTGAACATCGGCACCGGGTGCAGGTCGCGGCACGCGTGGCGGCTCGCCACGATGTACACCGCCCAGCACACGTTCACCAGCATCAGCAGCCAGAAGGAGAGGTCCGGCGACGGCAGCGCCCCCGCCCCCGGCGCCTTCAGCAGCACCCCCCACACCCCGAACAGCGACAGCACCGCCCCCGCCAGAAAGCGCGGGTCGCGGATCACCCCCCGCTCCTCGCGGAACGCCGCATAGCTCAGCAGCGCCACCATCGGCACCTGGAGCTTCACCACCAGCTGCGCCGACGTCGCCGTCGTCTGGTAGATCGCCACCGTCCACGCCGTCTGCATCAGCACCACCAGCAGGCTGATCCCCAGCAGCGCCCGCCACCGCCCCAGCGCCTGCCGCAGCTCGCGCGGGTAGAACACGGCGCACCAAGGCGTCAGCGCCGCCGCCGCGCTCGCATACCGCACAAAGGACTGCGTGTACGCGTCATAATGCGGCGAAAGATACCGGATGAACACCGGCGCCAGCGCCCACCCCAACGCCGACACCCCCAGCGCCGCCCACGCCCACCCCAACCCCGGCGCAAAGGGGCTTTCCGTCGGGGAACCGGCGGCGGGTGCGGGCTTCGTCGTCATGCGGGGGAGGCTCCGTGCGGGGGAAGGATTAAGATTTCGAGTATACCACAGGCCCCGCAGGCGTCCGGGATCAGAACCTCAGCGTCATCCCCGCCGCGCCGGGGGTGGCTTTTTCGCCGAAGGCCTCCTGCAAAACCTGGACGGCGGCCTCGCCGGTGCAGTGGCAGGGGACGATGGCGGCGGGGTTCAGGGTGCGGAGCGTTTCCAGGGTGCGGGCCATTCGCTGTTCTCCGGCGTTGACCAGGTGGAAGCCGCCGATGAGCGCGCGCAGGGGCCGGCCGCCGGTCCGGTTGCGCGTCAGCATGAGCGTGTTCATCAACCCGGCGTGGCAGCAGCCGGTGAGCACGACAACGCCCTCCGGCGTCTCCATCCACAGCGACAGGTCGTCCGGGAGCAAGTCCGGCTTCGTGCCCTCGGGATCCAAAAAGAACGGCCCGCCCGTGTCCTCATAGGGGTTCCCCCGGGGCACGGGTCCGGTGATCCAGACGCCGGGGGTCGCCAGCACCGGCGCCGTCACCCGGCGCAGTTGTCCGGCGGGCAGGGCCGTCAGCGCCTCCCGCGCCGCCGGGGGCATCCCGATCTCGCGGGGCTGGCCGTCGCGCAGGGACCACCGCGGCACGAACACCCCGGGATGGCACCACACGGCGGCGCGCGGCGCGCGGGCCAGCGCGAGCGGCACGCCGCCGGTGTGGTCGTAGTGGCCGTGGCTCAGCACCACGGCCTCCACCCCCGACAGATCCGCGCCGAGGGCGTCCGCGTTGGCCCCGAGGACGGCGCCGGTCTGCCCCGTGTCAAACAGGATGCGCCGCCCGCCCGCCTCGACGAGGACGGCGAAGCCGTGCTCGACGGCGAGGCCCTCCCGGGCCAGGTTGTCCACGAGTAGCGTGATGTTGACTTCTTTCAGCATTCACCCGGCTCCTTGCGGCGGGCCCATGAACACGGACCCGCACGGACAAACCACCGACGTACACGGACACCCCGGCGCGCGAGCGCCCGACCCTGTCCGTCATTCCCGCGAAAGCGGGAACCCATCTTGTGTCAGCGGGTTATGCCGCGCGTCCAAGGCATGGACCCCCGCCTTCGCGGGGGTGACGGGAGGGGCGGATATCCAAGGATACCCGGTTGCCGCCTTTTCGTTGCTTTCTTGATGGGCCCTGTTCAAAGGGGAAACCAAAACAGCCCACAGGGCAGTCCGCAGATGCTCAATGGTCGCAGGCGTTCTGGCCCGTTTCCAGGGACTGGGCGAGGAAGGCCGCCACGAGGGTTTCCGGTTCCTCGGCGGGGGTGCCCGTCACGACCTCAATGCCCTGGGCGTCGAAGAGCATCAGGGCGCGCTGGCCCATGCCGCCAGCGAGGATGACATTCACCTTTTTCTCGCCCAGCCACCGGGGCAGCAGCCCGGGCTCGTGGGGCGGCGGGGTCACGTTTTCCCGCGAGAGGATCTTGCCCGTGTCCGGGTCCGCGTCAATGAGGGCGAACTGCTCGCAGTGGCCGAAATGCTGGGCCAGTCTTCCGTCCGCCAGGGGGATTGCGATGCGCATCAGTCATTCTCCTTTTTCGTTGGGGGTTTAAGCGCGATGCCTCGGGACTTCGCCCAGGCAAGGTAATCTTCACAGGCCGCCCGCAGCGTGTTCGCCGAGAGCAGCGCGCAGTGGCGGGCGGCCTCCGGAAGGCCGCCCAGCGCCGCCAGGACATGCTCCTGCTGGATGCCCATGACAGTGTCGAGGGCGCGCCCCCGCGCGAGGCAGGTCGTCATGCTGCCCGCCGCCAGGGAGGAGCCGCAGCCCGTCGTGGTGAAGGACGCGTCCTCCACGAGGCCGTTCCACACGGCGACCCAGAACTCCATCGTGTCGCCGCAGGGCCCGGTGATCCGCGCGTTGCCGTTGTAGTCCTCCAGCGGCCCGTAGTTGCGCGGCGCGGCCGCGTGCTCCTGCGCCGTCGGCGAGAAGGCGCCGTGTCCCTCGGTTTCCATGTGTTTTATCCCTCCGTTAATGCCAGTTGCCGCCATAGCGCCCGGATGTCCTCCGCGCCGGGGGTGTCCGTCTCCACGGCGGACAGGCCCCGGAGCTGCGCCCGCGTGACGCCCGCATCGTAGCGGATGCGGCCTGCGGGCTCGGCGCCCCTCTCCCGCGCGCGCCCCTCGATGCGGTCCGCCACCCCGGGGTTGATGTCCCACTTGTTCACGCAGACCGACGCGGGGATCTTGAAATGGTCCGCCAGTGCCAGCACGCGCTCCAGGTCGTGCTCTCCGGATACGGTCGGCTCGGTGACCACGAGCACCCGCGACGCGCCGGTCACGGACGCGATGACGGGGCAGCCGATGCCCGGCGGGCCGTCCACAATCACCAGCTCCCGGCCCTGCTCCTCCGCGACGCGCGCCGCCTCGCGGCGGACCGTGGAGACGAGCTTGCCGGAGTTCTCCGCCGCCGTGCCGAGGCGCGCGTGGACCATCGGGCCGCACCGGGTGCCGGACACCATCCAGACGCCGCAGTTGCGCTCGGGGAAATCAATCGCGCCGACGGGGCAAAACCGCACGCAGACGCCGCAGCCCTCGCAGGCCGCCGGGTCTATGGTGAACACGGCGTCCCCCGCGCCCCGGCCGTTCCTGCGCACGGCCCCGTAGCGGCAGTGGGCCAGGCAGCCCCCGCAGGCGACACAGTCGGCCTGGCGGATGACCGCCCCGTTGCCGCTGAAAAAGTCGTGCCGTTCGCGGACCTGCGGCGGGAGAATCAGGTGCAGGTCCGCCGCGTCCACGTCGCAGTCCGCCAGCACGGCGTTCCCCGCGAGAACGGCGAGCGACGCCGTCACGCTGGTCTTGCCCGTGCCGCCCTTGCCGCTGATAACCACCAGTTCCCTCATGCGGCGCCCTCCGCGCGCGCGAGGGCGGTTTCGAGCAGGGCCGCAAAGAGGGGGCGGTACTCCGGCAGGGCGTCCACGATGAGTTCGCCGCGGGAGTAGGCCTCGGCGATCCGCCGGTCGTCGGGGATCTCCGCATATACGGGCACGTTCTCCCGCGCGCAGTAGTCGTGCACCCGGGTGTCGCCCGATCCCATGCGGTTGACCACGACACCGAAGGGGCGGTCCAGCGTGCGGACCGTGTCCACGGCGAGGGCCAGGTCGTTCAGGCCGAAGGGCGTGGGCTCCGTCACCAGCACCACGACGTCCGCGTCGCGGAGCGTCGCGATGACGGGGCACGAGGTGCCCGGCGGCGCGTC
>Ga0123328_1000319_pt1 | contig 51812 bp, 44 predicted proteins | sample BioC12SIPDNA_2_FD_89702 | JGI IMG/M metagenome (GOLD analysis project Ga0123328, IMG submission 89702) | Anaerobic biogas reactor microbial communites from Washington, USA - Biogas_R1_A C12 SIP DNA | ecosystem: Engineered > Bioreactor > Anaerobic > Unclassified | place: Washington, USA...
GAAATCCGGAAAGATGTGCCGCTCATCCTTGCGGCTGCGGCATGCGCGGTCGGTCTGCTGCTGCTCACAGGTCTGCTCAAGCGCTCCGATGTCTGCATCGGCAGCTATATGACCCTGCGCGTCAGGTGTCCGGCTCGGTGGTACGAATCCATTGAAAACCTCGGGTGGAATCTTGTGAAAACGGAGATTTTTTCGTCGGTATCCCATGCCGCCCAACAATATTATATGGTATGTAATAATAAATTTGCAAGAACGCCTGCAAAAGCTTGCAAAAACGCTGAAAGCCGTGCCGCTATACTCAATTCAGCGGTTATTTATGCGCATTTATCCCCGCCGTTCATGCAAAACGTTTTTCGTGATTTTGCCGGACGTGCCGGGAAAGAGATGCGTTGTGGCAAAAAGTTTACTGGTATTTCTAAAAAATTGTGTTATACTATTGATTACAAAGAATAAAGGAGGATCCTCCGTTGCACAAATATGTATACCTCTTCACAGAGGGAAATGGAAAAATGCGTGAGCTTCTGGGTGGGAAGGGCGCCAACCTCGCCGAAATGACCGGGTTGGGTATGCCGGTCCCGCAGGGGTTCACAATCACCACCGAGGCCTGCACACGCTACTACGAGGACGGCGAGACCATCGCCCCCGAGATCGAAGCGCAGATCTCCGAACACCTCGCCAAGATGGAGCAGATCACCGGCAAGACCTTCGGTGACCCCAAAAATCCGCTGCTCGTTTCCGTACGCTCCGGCTCGCGCGCTTCGATGCCCGGCATGATGGACACCGTCCTCAATCTCGGCATCAACGACGAGGTTGTTGAGGGCGTCGTGAAACTCACCGAAAACCCCCGTTTCGCCTATGACTCCTACCGCCGCTTCATCCAAATGTTCTCCGACGTCGTCATGAGTGTCCCCAAGGCGTCATTCGATCAGTTCATTCAGCAGGTCAAGGACGAGCGCGGCGTTACACTCGATGCCGAGCTGGACGCCGACGATATGAAGAAGCTCGTCGTCTTATATAAGAAGTACTTCCGCGAACAGAAGGGCTTTGATTTCCCCACCGACCCCCGTACTCAGCTCTTTGAGTCCGTGCGTGCCGTCTTCCGTTCCTGGAACAACGACCGCGCCGTATACTACCGCCGCATGAACGATATCCCCGCGTCGTGGGGCACCGCCGTCAACGTCCAGAGCATGGTCTACGGCAACATGGGCAATACCTCCGGCACCGGCGTCGCCTTCTCCCGCAATCCTTCCACCGGTGAGCGCAAGCTCTACGGCGAGTTCCTCATGAACGCCCAGGGTGAGGACGTCGTTGCCGGCGTCCGTACCCCGCAGCCCATTGACCAGCTCCGCGACATCATGCCCGAGATCTATGCCCAGTTCGCCGACATCGCCTCCCGCCTGGAGGCGCACTACCGCGATATGCAGGACATGGAGTTCACCATCGAGCGCGGACGCCTGTACATGCTCCAGACCCGCAACGGCAAGCGGACCGCCCAGGCCGCGCTGAAAATTGCCGTCGACCTGGTGGACGAGGGCATGTGCACACCCGAGGAGGCCATCCTCAAGGTCGAGTCGAAGCAGCTCGACACGCTGCTGCATCCGCAGTTTGAGCCGAAAGCATTGAAAGCTGCCAAGCCCATCGCGTCCGGACTGCCCGCGTCGCCGGGTGCCGCGTGCGGACGCATCTACTTTGACGCCGAGACCGCCGCCGCCGCTGCCAAGAAGGGCGAGCCGGTCATCCTCACACGTCTGGAGACGTCGCCCGAGGACATTGAGGGCATGGCGGCCGCGCAGGGCGTATTGACCGTCCGCGGCGGTATGACCTCCCACGCGGCGGTTGTCGCGCGCGGCATGGGACGCTGCTGCGTCGCCGGCTGCGGAGCCATCCGCTTCTTCGAGAATGACGGTTACATCATGATCGGCGAGACCACCTACCGCGAGGGAGACTTCCTCTCGCTGGACGGCTCGACCGGCAACGTCTACGCCGGTCAGCTGCCGACCACCGAGGCCACAATCTCCGGTGACTTCGCCCGCTTCATGAGCTGGGTTGACCAGATTCGTACGCTCGGCGTCCGCGCCAATGCCGATACGCCTCAGGATGCCCGCCAGGCCGTCGAGTTCGGCGCCGAGGGCATCGGCCTGTGCCGCACCGAGCACATGTTCTTCGAGGCCGACCGCATCGCCGCCATGCGCGAGATGATTCTCTCCAAGGACGAGGCGCAGCGCCGTGTCGCGCTCGATAAGCTGCTCCCGATGCAGCGTGACGACTTCGTGGGCATCTTCCGTGCAATGGAAAACCGTCCCGTCACCATCCGCCTGCTTGACCCGCCGCTCCATGAGTTCCTGCCGACCGAACAGGCTGATATCGAAGCACTCGCCGCCGATATGGGCTTGGCCGTCTCCACGCTCAAGAGCACCATCTCCGAGCTCCATGAGTTAAACCCGATGATGGGCCACCGCGGCTGCCGTCTCGCCGTCAGTTACCCCGAAATCGCTGAGATGCAGGTGCGCGCCATCATTGAGGCTGCCGTCAGCGTCAAGAAGTCCGACGGTTACGACATCGTTCCCGAGATCATGGTTCCGCTCGTCTGCGACCGTAAGGAGCTGCGCTTCGTACGCGGCATCGTCGACCGTGTCGCGAAGGAAATCATCGACGCGTCCGGCATCACGCTCGAGTATAAGGTCGGTACGATGATCGAAATCCCGCGCGCCGCCCTCACCGCCGACGAGATCGCCGAGGAAGCTGATTTCTTCTCCTTCGGTACCAACGACCTCACCCAGATGACCTTCGGCTTCTCCCGCGACGACGCAGGCAAGTTCCTCGACCAGTACTATCAGCGCAATATCTTCGAGAGCGATCCGTTCGCGCGTCTCGACCTGCACGGTGTCGGCCGCTTCATCGAGATGGCAACGACCCTCGGACGCAAGACGCACCCGGATATCAAGCTCGGCATCTGCGGCGAACACGGCGGCGACCCGTCGAGCGTTGCGTTCTGCCACCGCGTCGGACTCGACTACGTGAGCTGCTCGCCCTTCCGCGTTCCGATCGCCCGGCTCTCTGCCGCGCAGGCCAAGGTCAACGAATAATCCCTCTTTTCTCATCGCGCGTACGAAACCATGCCGTTTCGTACGCGCGATGTTTTTGGTCTCAGCGATGGAACCGGATGGAACCGTTTGAAATGATTAAAAACGAAGCTGAACCCTCGCAATTCGGGTCTTGTTTTTATCGAAGGGTTGGTTTATAATGGTTATATCCTGTCGGAGCCGGCTCTGTAGGCGGAGTTTGCACAGGGCAAGCTGCTGTCGTTCTTCCCGCTGATCATTCGCTGTTCGGAATGCTGCGCAGGTACATCGCGCAGAACGCAGAAAGGAATTCATATGGCCAGAACAGATTGGTTTACCCATGCACGCTTCGGATTGTTTCTGCACTGGGGGCTGTACGCGCTGCCAGCAAAGGGTGAGTGGAGCTACGCGTATGATGACTGGGCGCCGGGGGAATATGAGGCGCTGGCGGAACGGTTCAACCCGACGGAGTACGACCCGCAGGAGTGGGCGAGACTCGCGCGCGCGGCAGGGATGCGGTACGCCGTGCTCACGACCCGACACCACGACGGTTTCTGTATGTTCGACAGCCACTATACACCGTACCGCATCGCCAATACACCCTACGGCCGCGACGTCACGCGTATGTACGCAGACGCTTTCCGTGCCGAGGGACTGCGCGTGGGATTCTACCACTCGCTCCCCGACTGGACGCATCCCGGGTATGCCGATCGGGAAAGCCCGGAGTTCATCCGGCACGGCGTGCTGCATACGCCGACTCCTGAGCAGCACCGTGCCTTTCAGACGCTTCTGTATAACCATGTCGAGCAGCTCATGACCGAGTACGGAAAGATCGACCTACTGTTTCTGGACTATACCAGCAAGTTCAAGGCGAACGAGGACTACTTCGACCGCGAGCGGCTGCTGGAGATGGTCTACCGCAGACAGCCCGACATCCTTGTCAACGACCGTCTCTCGTATTTCAAGGAGAATGCACGTGACTACGACTACTACACGCCGGAGATCTGTATCCTGAATCAGCCGCAGACCGTGCGCGGCAAGCCGGTCGCGTGGGAGACTTGCGCGACGATGAACCGACACTGGGGCTACTGCACGGACGATACGGCATACAAACCCGTCGAGACGATGGTCGCGGGGCTGATGGGCTGCGTGTCCCAGGACGGCAACCTGCTTTTGAACATCGGTCCGGAGCCGACGGGGAAATTCCCGCCGCCGGCTGTAGATCGTCTGCGGGAACTGTCCGCGTGGATGCTCTGCAACGGTGAGGCAGTCTATGGCTGCGGGAAGTCGGAGTTCCCCGCGCCCTACGGCTGCTGCTATACGCAGAAAGACCGCAGCATCTATTGCTGCTTCCTGATCCCACCGATGGGCGACGTCATCCTCCCCGGGCTGAAGAACAAGATCGAGCGCATCGTGCACCTGCGTACCGGCAAAGAGGTGAAGCAGGTGGACTTCTGGGGCTATGAGCTGCTCAAGCCGGATGAGATACGTATCCGCCCGGGAGATGTCAAGACCTGCGACGTCCTCCGCATCGACCTGAAAGTTTAACCTATTGAGCAGTGATACAAGAAAAGCGTCCGGAATTCCGGACGCTTTTTCTTCATCTGCACTTTTGTGTCAACAAACAGGTTCAGAAGCACCGGCTGTGATGAGCCGCACGGACCGAGCACACCGGAAGATTTACAGCGCGATGACGGTCTGCTCCTCATACGCTTTGAGCGCGGCGGTGCAGAGCGCATGTGACAGGCGGGTCTCCTCGGGGGTGAAAAGTCCGAACGCGACCTGTTCCCCGGCATACTCAAGGCAAAACGCGGCGATCATCTGCTGCATGGCATCGCAGAAGCCGAACTCAAAGATGCCGCCGGTGACGGTCGGGAGCATCGGCTTGAAGCCAAGGTTGACGCGGCACCACGCCTGCTCCTTGCCCCAGCTCTCGGTATACCAGAACGCGCCGGGGTCGTCGGTCGAAAACCGCGCGGCGCACTGCATGCCCGTGATTGCAATGCTCCACTTATTCGTACTGCCCGGACTCATGCGCTTGGTCTCCAGACGCATCGGGAACTCGTCGCCGTTTTGATCCTTCGTACGGCACAACAGCACGGCGTTCTCATAGGTCTCGCACGGTGCGGTGCCGCCGTGGCCGTCCGGGCGGGAAGAGACGAGGTTCGAGAAGATCGCGTACACCGACTGCGGCAGATACCCGAGCAGGAAGGGGATGTGCTGCGTATGGATCCCCAAATCACCCAGGCAGCCATATTTCCCGCAGGTCGCGACACGACGCTTCCAGTTGATGGGCTTGTTCAGGTCGAGGTCGGAGGCGTGCTCGAAGGCGGCATTGACCTCAATGAGCCGACCCATGCGGCCCTCGCGTGCCCACTGAATGAGCGTCTGAGCGGCGGGATAGTAAGGAAACTCACTGGAGCAGCGGACGAAAACATCGGGGTGAGCGGCCAGAGTGTCAAGGATGGCGGTGTTCGCCGCCTGATCGATGCCGAAGGGCTTCTCGCCGAGCATCGCCTTGCCCGCGCGGATGCAGGCGACATAGGCCTCCTCGTGAAGATCGTGGGGCAGCGCGATATATACGGCGTCAACATCTTCCCGGTTGAGCAGCTCATGGTAGTCGGGCGTCTCATAGGTGACGGTGGGGACGTTCTTGATGAACCACGCGCGGGATTTTTCGCTTCTGGAGCAGACGGCGACAATCTCCGGGTACGGGATATCGTCACGTACAAACTGACCCCACCTTGCGGCAGCGCCGGCGAACTCTCGGGCCATCATCCCGCAGCCGATGATGCCGAAACGGATCTTTTTCATAGCTCAGATGACCTCCATAAAGTCGCGATCGGGGAGTGCAGGCAGCGCGGCGGACGGCCGGTCGAGGTAAAAATACGCTGTGGACGCGATGTCATCCTGCAGCGGCAGATAGCGGCCCTCTGAGCGCCAGCCGAGCGCCTGAATCGTGACGCGGATATCGTCGCAGAAGCGGATAGGGTCGGTGATGTGCCAGCGGTACAGCCCGAAGCGTTGCTGCGACTGGTATGCGCCGTCGGTGGAGATGACGGCGAGACCCGAGTAGGGCGTGGTGAATGGCGTATACCGGCCGCCGACGTCGAAGTTGTACGAGCCGCAGAAGTAGTCCTCGGTGCCGGTGCCGCAGATGGTCGGGTAGTCGCGGTCGCCGTCGAGGAAGAACTTGATCTCACCCTCGCCCCACCAGCCGGTGTTGTTGACGCCCCACGCGAGATAGGTGCCGACGTACTGCCCGCGTCCGTGGATACCGTCGAGCACGGTGCAGACGTCCCGATAGGCAAGCGGGTTGACACGCCGCCACTGCGCGTGGAAATAGGCAGCGTCATCCGGCACGTCGGTGAGCGCGTAGGTGAGCTGATAGTAAACGACCATCTCCTCTGCGCCGCGGTTTTCGAGAGTGACGCGCGCGTGGGTACGGAAGGGCATAGGCCAGTAGCAGTTGAACGCGCGGCCCGGGTTGACGCAGACCGCCAGCGAGCTGATCTGCGCGTATCGTCCCCAGCCGGACGCAAAGAAATCCCCCATCGGGCATTCGACCGCCGGAGTCTCGCAGCCGTCCCAGTAGAAACGCAGAATGGTGTTGCGCCAGGAGGTCTTGCCGCCGGTGGTCATCCAAAGATGCTGCACGCATCCGGGACCTGAAATGTCGGCGAGCGTGAACGTCTCACCCGCCGGGATGACGGAATACGGGTTGACCTTCCAGCCCGTCCCGAGGTCGCGTGCGGCGTTTCTTGCGGAGCCTTCCGCAAGCGGGGTGCGTCCGCCGCCGGACTTCTCCCCCGTCAGGTTCTCAGATGAGATCGACCGGGTTTTCGCGGCGGAGAGGGTGAACAGGTTGCCGAGATCGCTTCCAATGCCGTTGAACATATGCGTACCTCCTATAGCGATGTGAGCAGATCCGCAGCGCAGTCCGTGATGCGCTCTGCGGTATCGGGCAGCAGCGGGCCTGTGATGTTGGCGGCAAAGAAGCTCTGCGCTTCATAGCCGCCGGCCTCCGCTGCCTCCCGCGTCGGGATGTAGCAGCAGACGCTTGATGTGTACGCGCAGGTCACCGTACCCAGTACGCGCGCTTTGATTCGCTTGCCGATATCCGTGACGACCTCGCAGGGCATGAAGACGATCTTTACGCCGCCGAGGTTGAGCGCCGCCATGCGATAGGGCAGTGCGGTGCGGATGGTGCCGTCCGCGTAACGGGCGAGCGTGATGCGCGCGCCGGCTCTGCGGTAGGCAGGCTCATCCGGGTCATCCGCAATCGCCTGCCACCACTCTGCCGGATGCTCCAGCGCGCCGAGCGTAATCGTCCGCGTACGGATGCGTAGCGTATCCGTGAGCCTGCGGGACGGGACGGCGGTATCGAAGTCGCGCAGGAAGTCCGCACCGGCACGCTCGAGCGTCGGGAAGTCGCAGCCTGTAAAGCCATCGCCCAGTGCGCCGAGGTTGACCGCGTCGAAGTTCGCCGCCGGACGCGGGTTGATATCGCCCGCGCAGCCCTGCAGAAACGCCGTGATGCCGCCGTGTTTTTTCTCATACGCACGCCGTACCGCGCCGACCCAGTCCGCCGACGCAAGCAGGTTTGTATGTCCCATCACCGTCGCGTGGCAGGCATAACTCCAGACCATCCCGATCGGAGAGCCGTCCGCGCGGTGAAAACGGAACACATCCAGGTCAAGGTCGCGCGCTGTATCCTCATCATACGGTGCAAAGTCAACCCTGCCCCGGCTGTTCGGACGGCGGCGGCTCACTCCGAACCGGCTCATCCCGCGCGCATACTCGATGTATCCGCAGACGGCGCGTTCCGTACACTCGCGTACGGCATCAAGGGCAAGCCCGCAGATATGCATGCAGTGCTCGACATCCGGCGTGAAGTCGGACGTGAGCGGCGTGCCGTTGACATGGGTGAACGGCGCGCGGATGGTGCGCAGCCGTGTATCCGGCCCCGTCATCGACACGGATGAATGCGTATGCGAGTAGTTGAGCAGTACGTTTTCCGCCGGGACATACGCTTTGACCGCATCCCGTACCGCGTCCGCAAAGCTCTCGTCGCCGTACAGCAGGTCAAATGTCAGGATGAGCAACGGGATATCGGCTTCGATATAGACCGCGGTCATATAGAGCGGGTCGTGGACACCCTCGGACAGACTTTTTCTTGCGGCGTATCCGGCGAGCATCACGGGGAATGCCGGTGTAATGTCCCGGCGCGTCATCCACAGCCTCATCGCGCATATCTCCTTTTACGCCTTGTGTTCTTTGTAGAACTGTTCGTAGTACGCAAGGTTTTCCCTCAATAACCGCGGCGTGTCCAGTCCATATGGGCACTTATTTGCGCACGACCGGCAGTTTTTACAGTCGTTGATCCGCAGCATCGCGTCGCGTATCTCATCGGTGAGCTGCTGCGGCACCGGCGAGCGCATCAGGAAATACTTGCGCCGTGCGCACTGCGGAATGTCAATGCCGGCGGGGCACGGCAGACAGTAGCCGCACGCGCGGCAGAATTCACCTGCCAGCTCCCGGCGGTCACGGTCGATCGCGGCGGCGGTCTCGGCATCCTCGGGCGGCGGATTCTCCGCGTAGCTTAAAAACTCCGCCAGCTCCGACGCCTTCTGTACGCCCCAGATCGGCACGACGTTCGGGAAGCGCCGGATGTACGCAAACGCAGCCTTCGCATCCGTCAGCAGTCCGCCCGACATCCCCTTCATTGCGATGAATCCGATGTCGCGTTCTTTGCATAATTGTACCAGCTTTTCATCCTTCTCCGATGCGAGCACACAGAACGGATACTGTAATGTGTCATATTTTCCGCTCAGTACCGCCGCCTCCGCACGCGGAAGACCGTGGTTGGTGACGCCGATAAAACGTACCCATCCGCGCCCTCTGGCCTCGAGCAGACCCGCGTACGCGCCGTCGGGATCGTCCGGGTCGGGCAGCGGATTGGGATTGTGAAGCTGCAGGATATCCACGTAGTCGGTGCGCAGCCGTCTCAGGCTCAGCTCGACATGCGCCAGGACCCCCGCCTTTGTGGTCGCGCCGGACTTCGTGGAGATGATGTAGCTCTCCCGCCGTACGCCGACGAACGCCCTCCCGAGCTTTTCCTCGGAGTCGGTGTAAGCGTTGGCGGTATCAAAGTAGTTGACGCCGCCGTGCAGAGCCTGACGCACCAGCAACACCGCGTCGTCAAATGAAATCCTCTGAATCGGCAGCGCACCGAAAGATGTCGCCGAGACCATCAGTCCCGTGCGTCCCAGTCGGATGTAGTCCATGCTCACACCATTGCGTTCGACAGCACGCGTCCGCCCATCAGATGGAAATGCAGATGATTGACGGTCTGTCCGGCATCCTTTCCGGAGTTGGTGACGACACGGAAGCTCTCAAGTCCTTCAGTCTTCGCGACCTGCGCGGCAACGGCGAAGATGTGCCCGACGAGCACGCCGTCCGCCTCGGTCAGCTCTCCCGCGCGGGCGATGTAGCGCTTTGGGACGATCAGGATGTGCGTCGGCGCCTGCGGGTTGATGTCACGGAAGGCATAAATCGTCTCATCCTCATAGACCTTCGTCGACGGAATCTCACCGGCGATGATTTTGCAGAAAATACACATAAAGATAAACCTCCGAACAGAAATGAAGGGGCGCGGACGTCAGACGCCCACGCCCCGGGATGTATGGTCAGGATTCTTCGGGCGCGTCAGCCTCCGACGCTTCCTGCGGCTCGGGTTCAGGCTGGTGTTCACCGTAAGGAGTGTCCTGTGGATGGTACTCACCGTGAGGAGCGGCCTGTGGATGGTACTCACCGTGAGGAGCGGCCTGTGGATGCTCCTCACGAGCTTCCGGTACTTCGCGCATCTTTTGAACTTCCGGCACCTCGCGCATTTCCTGCATCGATGCGGCATCAGGTACCGTGCCCATGTCGGGCGCTTCGGAGGGTTCGGGCGCGGCTTCCGTATCGGGTGTCACGATGGGAGCCGCAGGCTTTTCGGTGACAGGCGCGGCGACTGTGATGTCCTCATCGTCATTGATATGCCGGGGAGCGGCATGGGATATATCGGTTTCTTCCTCCTCCTGGGTGGGGTCGGCGGACGCGACGCGCGGGAACTGGGCACGGCGGACGCGGCGTTCCCGGGTGGTCTGGTAGATACGCGGGCCGGTTTCAAGACCCGGGACAACACGGATGAGCGCAGGCATCACGTAGAGCTTGAACGCTTCGGTAAGTGCCACGGAGAGGATTGCGGCGGCGAAAATCAGCACCCAGTCAAGCGCGGCAAGCTCGGAAAAGCCCAGAAGCTCTCTCAGCGGCGCGGCGCTGACGCACAGTATATGAACCAGTATGCCAATGACCGTGGAGATCACGAGCGACAGGAGGTCGGCGAACTTGCCGGGTGACCAGAGCGGCGCGCGCTCGAAGCGTACGGAGAAGCTCGTCAGCAGCGTCCCGATGAGCAGCACGGAGAAGACAAGCGTCTGGCGGTAGGTGTCGAGGGACGAGCCGATGGGGAGGGTCTTCTCAGCGAGGAACAGCAACGCCACGCAGAAAAGTGTCTGGATGAGCGCCTGGACGCCGATGGAAATGAGGAGACTCCAGTTGACGGCGGGGCATCCGGCGGCACGCGGCGGACGCTTCATCATATCGCGCTCCGGGGACTGCGTGCCGATGGCGAACGCCGGGAGCGAGAAGCTCACGAGGTTTGCAAGCAATATCGCAAGTATGGGGAACGGGCTTCCGAGTCCGGCAATCGCGGAGATGAGGGTCGTGAGCGCGGCGGCGGCGGCAGCCGACAGCAACAGACGCGCCACTTTGCGGATGTTCTCATAGATTGCGCGGCCTTCTTCGACGGCGCCGACGATCTGTGCATAGCTGTCGTCCACGACGATGAGGTCGGAGGACGAGCGGGCGATCTCGGTGCCCGATGTACCCTTCGCGACGCCGATATCCGCGCGCCGCAGCAGCGGAACATCGCTGACGCCGTCGCCGGTCATCGCAACAATGTCGCCGTTTTTGTGCAGCGCCTCAAGGATGCGCAGTTTATGCTCGGGCGTCACGCGCGCGTAGACCTTCGCGCTCTTGACGATCGAGCGCAGTGTACCGTCGGACATCTCGTCGATCTCCGCGCCGGTCAACACGAGCTTCTCTTCCGTCTCGCCGAGTATCCCGATCTCGCGGGCGAGTGCCACGGCGGTTTCACGCGATTCGCCGGTGACCATCAGCGACCGGATCCCGGCGCGGTCGGCGCGGCGTACGGCTTCCTTCGTATCCGGGCGCGCCGGGTCAAGCATCCCGACAAGCCCTAAGAACACCAGTTCACTTTCGAGTTCCTCGGGGGAACTCTCCTTCAGCGGCGTGGTAAATTCCCTGTATGCGACGGCGAGCACTCTGAGCGCACGGTCGGACATCAGGCGGTTGATCGCCAGAAGCTGACGGCGGAACTTGTCGTCGAGCGGACGGACGGAACCACCGAAGTCGATGTCGGTGCAGCGGGAGAGCACGACGTCAGGCGCACCCTTGGTGTAGGCAATGGGGTAGCGTCCGCCGCGGTGGATGGTGGTCATCATGCGGCGGTCGGCGTCGAAGGGAATCTCAGCCATCCGGGGGAAGGTGGCGTCGAGTGTAGCCTTCTTCAGTCCGGCTTTTTGGGCGAGCGCAACGAGTGCAGCCTCAGTGGGGTCACCGACGGCGGACCAGGTGTCGATGGCAGTTTCCTCGAGCGCAGCGTTATTGCACAGTGCGGCAGCGGTGAGGGTCATGATGAGGTCACGGCGCGTAAGGGGATTGAGTTTCTCTCCGTCGGCGTTGCGCATGGCGCCCTCGGGGGTATAGCCGAAGCCGTCGACGGTCGTGATGCGGCCTCCCGACCAGAGCATCGTGGTGGTCAGCTCGTTTTTCGTGAGGGTACCGGCCATATCGGCGCAGATGACATTCGCGGCGCCCAAAGATTCGGCGGTGGAGAGACGTCTGAGGATCGCGCCGCGCTTCTTCATGCGCTCCATGCCCTGCATGAGTGTAAGCGTCGTGACAACGGCGAGACCGGAGGGAAGGATGGCTGCGGCGTAGGCCGTCATCTGCGCGAGGGTATCGTTCTGCGCACTGTCCCGACGGAGGATTCCGAGGATGATCAGCAGAATCCACCCGATGGCACAGAAGATGCCGAAGCCCTGCCCGACGCCGCGCAGCGCGCCGGCGGAGTCGGAGACGGGAACGGTGTGGAGCGCGTCGGCGACATGTCCGAGTTCGGTCTTCGTGCCGGTCGCGACAACAACGCCGCGTCCGCGCCCGTAGATGACGGCAGAACCCGCGTACGCCATATTGACACGTTCGGAGACGGGGGCGGGGCCGGGCAGCACGGCGTCGGCCTCCTTGAAGACCGCCGATCTGGCACCGGTGATGAGGTTCTCGTCGATCTGCATACTGACGGTGCTGATGAGCCGCAGGTCCGCGGGAACGATGTCCCCGGCTTCGAGCAGGACAATGTCGCCCGGGACGATCTCCGCAGTCGGGAGCGTCTCAGCGCGCCCATCACGAAGAACACGCGCACCTGTCGGCGTGACATTCTCCAGTGCCTCGACCGCACGCTGTGCCTGACCGTCCTGGATGACGCCGGGCACGACACGAGCCGCCGCCGCAATGAGGAATAAGACTGCCGCCGCGTACTGCTTCGTCACAAGCGCGCACAGCAAAGCCAAAAGCGCGACAATCACCAGGAAGTCCGAGCACTGCGCGAAAATTACGCCCGCCATGCCGGACTTGCTCTGTATCGGCCAGACGTTCTGTCCGTAGCGCTCCAGACGATGGCGCGCGCCTGACTGGGTCAGACCGTTCTTCTCATCCGCGTTCTGCTCGCGGATGGCGTCCTCAGCAGATTTGTTGTACCATTCCATCCCTTGCTACCCCCGTATATGACGTACCGTTCTGTCTGTTTACACGCGGATTTGACCGCTGCCCCGAATCGTATACTTAAACGTTGTCAGCGCCGTCAGGCCCATCGGGCCGCGTGCATGCAGCTTCTGTGTTGAAATGCCGATCTCCGCGCCCAGACCGAACTCGCCGCCGTCGGTGAACCGTGTCGACGCGTTGACATAGACCGCCGCTGCGTCCGCATGTTCGAGAAACGCGTCCGCGCGGGTATAACTCTCCGTCACGATGCACTCCGAATGCCCCGTGCCGTTTGTGTTGATCTCGCGGAGCGCTTCGTCAAGCGTGTCGACGATCTTCACCGCGAGGATATAGTCCAAAAACTCCGTATAAAAATCCGCATCCGACGCCGGAACCACGCGTTCGCGCCCTCCGAGGATTTGATACGCCCGCGCATCACACCGCAGCTCAACATCATACTCCGCGAGCGCATCGTACGCAGCCGGGAGAATGCGCTCCGCCATGGAGCTGTGACAGAGGAACACCTCCGCCGCGTTGCATACCGACGGTCGTGAGCACTTTGCGTTGACGAGGATGCGCACCGCCATTTCGGGGTCGCAGCCGTCGTCGGCGTAGACATGGCAGATGCCGGTGCCGGTCTCGATGACCGGAACACGCGCGTTCTCAATGACGGCGCGGATCAGGCCCGCACCTCCGCGCGGGATGAGCACATCGAGAAGCCCCGTCGCCGTCATCATGTCATGCGCGCTTCGGCGGTCGGTATCCTCACACAGTGCGATCACGTCCTCGGGCAGCCCGGCATTCTTCACGCCCGCGCGCATCGCTTCCATCAGCGCGATATTGGTGCGGATGGCCTCACGTCCGCCGCGCAGGATGCAGACGTTGCCGGACTTCAGGCACAGCGCTGCCGCGTCGACCGTGACGTTCGGGCGCGCCTCATAGATGATACCGACGACGCCCAGGGGAACCCTTCGGCGTTCGATGCGCAGACCGTTGGGACGCATCCCGCCGCCGTCGGCAACTCCCACGGGGTCTTCCTGCGCCGCGACGTCCCGTACACCCGCGACCGCACCCGCCAGACGTTTCGGCGTCAGCGTCAGACGGTCAAGAAGCGACGCGCGCATTCCACCGGCTTTCGCGGCTTCGACATCCGCAGCGTTGGCCTGATAAATCGCGTCGGCATGCTGCTCAAGCGACTTCGCCATCTCTTCGAGCGCACGGTTCTTAGCGGCGGTTCCCGCCGACGCAAGCGTCCCTGTGACAGCCTTCGCGCGCAGTCCCAGCTCCCGTACGGTCAGCATGATTTTTCCTCCGGTACAAAGATCGTACCCATCCGGCGGTTATTTAAAATATCGTATAGAATCTCCGGATTCTCCCCGCACGTGATGACCATCGGAATCCCCGCCGACAGACAGGTCTTCGCGGCGTTCAGCTTGGTGAGCATCCCGCCGGTCCCTCTGGATGTTCCCTCACCTCCGGCAGCTTTGAGCAGCATGTCGTCGATCTCGCGGACGACGGGGATGCGGCGGGCGTCCTCATTCTCACGGGGATCGGCGTCGTACAGTCCGTCGATATCCGAGAGGATGACGAGCAGATCGGCATCGGTGAGCAGTGCGCAGGTGGCGGCGAGCGTGTCGTTATCCCCGAAGGTCGTGATGTGGGCAAGCTCGAAGGTGGAGACGGTGTCGTTCTCGTTGACGATCGGTACGACGCCGGTCTCAAGAAGACGCATGAAGGTGTGCGTGACGTTTTCCCGGAGCGTCGATGACTCAACGACGTCGCGGGTCAGAAGAAGCTGCGCGACGATATGTCCGTACTCTCCGAAGAAACGGGAGTAGAGGTTCATCAGTTCGGACTGTCCGACGGCGGAGGCGACCTGCTTGGCGGCAACATCGCGGGGATGCTCGCTCCATCCGAGTCTTGCCGCGCCCGCGCCGACCGCGCCGGACGTGACGAGGACAATCTCGTGCCCGGCATTCTTCAGATCCGCAAGCACGCGGGACAACCGCTCGATGCGTCTGAGGTTGAGTTTTCCGTTGTCATATGTCAAAGAGCTGGTGCCGACCTTGACGACAATACGACGGCACGCGCGTAAATCCAGCAAAGTATTCCCTCCGGTCCGGTCAAAACTGGGATACATAATTCTTCCTTTTTACTATAGCACATTTTCTCGATTCTACCAACTGCTTTTGCAGAATTTGTTGGGAAACTGAGGGGAAAATTTTTAACGGAAATAGTGAATGAAATTTGTGCATATTTATGAACCGTCTTCGGAGTGCGAAAAACCCGTCCTCTCGGACGGCAGCGGAAGAGGACGGGCTGACGATTACAGGATAATGATGTGCTCTTTTCTTCGCAGCGCCGGCCATCAAAACGGCGGAGAGTCCCGACGCCGCGTCGCCGACGGGTTTTCTGCCGGCGCGGATGTCATCAAAGAACACCCTGTTCTCACACGCCGGTGAGATCGGCGCTGCCGAAGACGGGGAACCGGCGCCTCCTCCGCGTTTTCCCGAAAGACGGACCATGTCCCTTCGTCGACATACCGCCGATCACACAAAATTTCACCCTTATCTCCCGAGAATCGCGTCCATCGCCCGTGACGTGTTGTACACCAGCGTCTCGGGATAGTACGTGTACGGCGGCAGCATCTCGGCCGTTACCCAGCCGTCGTAGCCGATCTTCTTCAGCGCGGCGATGACAGCGGGATAGTTGACGTCGCCCTCAAGCAGGTCTACAAACCCATCCAGACCTCCGACACTGCGGCGGTAGTCCTTGAAGTGGACGATCGCGATACGCTCCCCGAGGATGGAGATCCACTGCTCCGGGTAGCCGGTTGCGCAGACGTTGCCCACATCGAAGAATGACTTGACATACGGGCTGCCAATCTTGTCGATGAAGTCGCGCATCTCGAGCGGTGAGAGCAGAAAATTATTCCAGACGTTCTCGATGCCGATCGTGACCTTGAGTTCCTCCGCAACGGGTGCGAGTTCTCTGAGTGCCTCGAGGGAACGCTTGTAGGCAACGTCGTAGGGCGTAACGCCGAGCTCCGGGGCGAAGGATACGCTGACGGCGCCGGGGACGACGAGAATTTTGTCGCATCCGAGCCACTGAGCAAGCTGGAGCTGCTTTTTCACGCACTCATAGGCTTTGGCACGGTTGGCAGGGTCGGCGGAGGTGAGCGAGTAGGTCCAGTAAATACCCGAGGCGAGCGAGTAGAGTTTTATGCCGTTCTCCTTCGCGAGGGCGGCAAGGGCTTCACAGTCAGCCCGGGTGGTGGAGAAGCTGACGGGACCGTCGGTCTCGGCAAAGGTCAGCTCGACGCCGTCGAATCCCGCGTCATGGGCAAGCGCGAAGACCTGGGCAGGTGTGAGCGACGGGGAGAATGCCCAGTAGTTGATGCCTTTTAACATGGGAAGACCTCCTTATAATAGGGTGGGATAAGGATATTATAACCGATAGGGAGACAGAAAGCAAGGGGAAATTTATGAAAATCGTGAGCATTCATTCCGCTTCTTTGGCACGCAGACCGGTATGGGTTCAACCACGCAGACGTGATAATCAGTACGGGTTTTCTGATTGAACCATGCCGTAATATAATGAAACCGTTCCATGACAATTCTTCGGGTCAATCTGTTTTCACAGCGCCCCATGCGTGCAGTCCCGCTCAGCTTGATCCTGCCGGTTGTAAATCTGCCCGTATAAAGCTGCCGATCGCGCAATTCCGGCAGATTATTTTCCATATACCCCTTGTATTCCGCACAAATCTTTGGTAAAATAAAAGCAAGAAGTAAACGGCTCTCCATATCAGAAAGCCGTCGTCATACAGAAAGGGTTTGATTACGTGTCTAAAGAAAAAGACAGCATCGCCACCTATCTCTCCCGCGTCATTTCCAATGAGCGCGCGCCGCAGTCGAAAAATAAAGTCGAGGTCCGCATCGCCGGAGACACTTTCACCATCCTCGCCGCCGAAAGCGAGGACAACATCCGCCGCGTCGCGTCCCATGTCGATTCCCAGATCAGCACCGTCACCAAAAACAACAGGATTCCGCTGCTCGACGCCGCGATCCTTGCCGCCTGCAACATCACCGATGAGCAGTTCAAGGCCTCCGAGAACGCCGAGAATATGCGCGTGCAGCTCAAAGCCTACCTCGACGATATCGCCCGCCTGCGTCTCCAGGTCAATGAACTGCAGCGTGAGCTTGCCAAGTACACCCGCGATACCCCATCGAAATGAGCAGACCCGAGCTGCTGTCTCCGGCGGGGTCATATGACGCCGTCCGCGCCGCTGTCTGCGCGGGCGCCGATGCCGTTTATCTCGGCGGTGCGTCCTTCAACGCACGCCGCCGTGCGAAAAACCTCTCCGACGATGAGCTTTCCCGAGCGGTCGCCTACTGCCATAGGTATGGCGTACGCGTCTACGTCACATTCAACATCCTCGCCGCCGACCGCGAGATGCCTGAAGCCGATGAAGCCATAAGGCTCCTTGCGCGCATCGGCATAGATGCGCTCATCGTACAGGATCTCTGTCTTGCCCGCCGTATCCGCAGCATTGTGCCCGCGCTTCCGCTGCACGCCAGTACCCAGATGAGCATTCATAACGCCGAGGGCGCGCGGGAAGCCCGCGTCCTCGGGTTTTCACGTGTCGTCGCGGCAAGAGAACTCACCGAAGCCGACCTGCGCATCCTCTGTAAGGACTCCCCGATCGAAATCGAAACGTTCGCTCACGGTGCCCTCTGCGCCGCGTACTCCGGACAGTGCTACATGAGCGCACTCATCGGACGGCGCAGCGGAAACCGCGGCCTGTGCGCCCAGCCCTGCCGGATGCTCTACACCTCCGACGGTCAGACGCGCCCGCTGATGTCCTTGAAAGAGCTGTGCATGGCGGAGCATCTCCCCGCGCTCGCGGAGATCGGCGTCGCGTGCCTGAAGATCGAGGGACGCATGCGCCGTCCCGAGTATGTCGCGCTCGCCACCGCCGTCTATCGCAAAGCTCTCGACACCGGCACACCGCCTACACCCGACGAACTCGCCCGCCTGCGGACGATGTTCTCCCGCGAGGGCTTCACCGACGGCTACTTTACCGCCCGCGCCGTCTCCAAAACCGCCACACCCGGACGCGTCATGTTCGGCACCCGTACCGAAGCCCCCGACGCCGATATGCGCAGCCTTTGCGCGCAGGTGAAACGCATCTACCGGGAAGACCCCGCTCCGCGTCCGCTGACCGTCCCGTCCCGGACGCTCGGCGTATACTCCGGGGACAAGCTGCCTCCCAATCGCAAGAGCCGCCCGAAGCTGACCGTCTCGGTGCGGTCACTCGCGCAGCTCACGCCGGGACTCCTGCGTGCCGCTCCCGTGTGCGTGTACATCCCGCTCGAGCAGGCCGATGAACGCATCACGCCGTATGTCAAAGACGGTATCCCGCTCGCCGTGACGCTGCCGCGCGTGGTGCTGCCGACGCAGATCGACGACGTATGCCGGATGCTCACACGCGCCAGGGAGCTGGGTGTGACGACGGCGCTCGCGGGGAATCTCGGGCATCTGCCGCTGCTGCGCGCATATGGCTATACCATCCGTGGCGACTATGGACTCAACGCCTATAACACCCAGGCGCTCGTCACGCTGCGGGAGTTGGGGCTGACCTCCGCGACACTCTCCTATGAACTGCGGTTCGCCGCAATGCGCGACATGGGAAAGCCTTTACCCACTGAGGCGATTGTCTACGGACATCTGCCGCTGATGCTGTTTGAAAACTGCCTCATCCGTGCGGACGACGGGACATGCCGGTGCGGCAAGCCCCGCGCAATCACCGACCGTACCGGACAGAGCTTCCTGCTGCTGTCAGCTTACGGCTGCCGGACGGAGCTGCACAACGGCATCCCGCTGTGGCTCGCCGACCGGCGTGAGGACTATTTCCGGCTGGGGCTCAACACCGTGCGGCTGCAGTTCACCGTCGAGACGCCGGAGGAGTGCGCGCGGGTCGCCGACGCGTACATCAGAGGAACGCCGTACACCGGGGAGTTCACCCGGGGACTTTATTACAGAGGTGTCGAATGACTGTCCGGATACAAATCAAAAAGCTGCGGGAGATCCCTTTGCCCGCATATATGACCCCCGGCGCGGCGGCGATGGACGTATGCGCGGCGGTCGATGAGCCGCTGGTACTGCCGCCGCATACCCCGGTGATGGTGCCGCTGGGGTTCGCAGTCGCGATTCCCGAGGGATATATGGGGCTGATATTCGGCCGCTCGAGCCTGGGCGCGAAGTACGGCGTATGCCCGTCCAACGCCGTCGGCGTGATCGATGCGGACTACCGGGGCGAGCTGATGATCAACCTGATCAATCATACCGATACGCCCGTGACACTCGAACCGGGAGCCCGCGTCGGGCAGCTTGCGATCGTGCCGGTCGCGGCGGCGGTGTGGGAGGAGTGCGATGCGCTCCCCGCAACTTCGCGCGGCGACGGCGGCTACGGCTCCACCGGGCGGTAGACAGGTATTCCAAGGCTGCGAGGCGAACACAGTCCGCCCCTGCGGTTGCGGCAATCATCATACGTCACGGTGTTGTGTAATCCATACCATATACGTATGAATTTTTTGAGGTACACATATGAAGGGCAAAAACATCCTGATCTTTATCCTTGTTCTGCTGACCGGTGCGGTGGTCGGAGGTCTGATCGCACAGCTCACGAAGAATATCTCGTGGCTGTCGTGGCTCAGCTTCGGCGCAAGCTTCGGCATCTCCACCGCAAGCCCGGTCATCATCGACCTCGCGGTGATCAAGCTGGTCTTCGGCTGCATGGTCGAGATCAACATCGCCACCATCCTCGGCATCGTCGCGGCGCTTCTGCTGTATCGGAAGCTGGTGTGAGGATGCTGGTGCTGGCGTCGAAATCCCCGCGCCGCCGCGATTTGCTGACCGCGATGGGCTTAAGCTATACCATCCTGGAGGCGGATATCGACGAGACCTCGCCCGCGGACGCATCCCCCGAGGATGCGGCGGTTGCCATCGCGCGGCGAAAAGCTGAGGCGGTGCGGTATCTGTGTACGCCGGACGATATCATCATCGCGGCGGATACGACGGTCGTTCTGCCCGATACGTCGCCCGTGGTGCTCGGCAAGCCGCATGATCCTGCCGACGCGCGGCGGATGCTCCGGCTGCTCTCAGGGCGTACGCATACGGTGCTGACCGGCATGGCGGTGCTGCGCGGAGATGTGACCCTGACGCGCTGTGTCGCGACAAAGGTGACGTTCCGGAATCTGACCGAGCGGGAGATTGAGGGCTATCTCGCGACGGGTGAGCCGCTCGACAAAGCCGGGGCGTACGGAGTACAGGGGCGCGCGGCGTGGCTGGTGGAACACATCGACGGGGACTACTTCAACGTCGTCGGACTTCCTTTGGCACCTTTGGGAGAGCTTTTACGGGAAGTCGGGTATGAGGTATGGAAGACACGGGAGGATTGACCGAATGCGCAGGTTCACACGTACCGGACTGTTCGTAGGCTTTTGCGCGGCGGCGCTGGCGGTGGTAGGTTTGTGTATCTACGGGCTGGCGTCGGATGCATCGCCTGCACCTCTGGAGCGTGGAGTACGGCTGCTCGTGACGCCGTTCCAGCGTGCGTTCACGGCGCTGGGCGATTGGTTCGACGAGCGCGCGGCGTATGTGACGGACTTCGAGGCGCTGAAGGCCGAGAACGCGGCTTTGAAGGCTGAACTGGCTCAGGCGCGTGAGAGTGTCCGCGAGGCAGCGCTGCTCATCGACGAAAATGCCCGGCTGCGGGAGCTTTTAGACATGCGCGCGCGGCATGAGGAATACGACCTGGCGGCGGCGTCGGTGATTGGGACGGAGACGGGCGGATGGGGCTACGGCTACATCCTGGACCTGGGGACGGACGACGGGGTCGCTGCAGGGCAGTGCGTGATTGTGGACGAGGGAATGGTGGGAGTGATCTCCAAGGCGGGAGATACTTGGTCGACGCTGCGGTGTGTGACGGCGACGGAGATGCGCGCGGGAGTGATTGTGACGCGGACGAGAGAGACGGCGGTGATGTGCGGGAGCTATGAGTATATGAAGATGGGTCGGATGGAACTGACGTATCTGCCGGCGGAGACGAAAGCGCGGGTAGGGGATACGATAGAGACATCGGGATCGGGCGGGGAACTGCCGCGCGGGATGGTGATCGGAACGATTGAGCAGCTGCGGTATGCGGAAGATGGGATGACATGCGGGGGAGTGATCAAACCCGTATGTGATCTGACGCAGTTGAGCCGGGTTTTTATCGTGAGGTCGTTTACGCTGGAAGACTGAGCAGTGCGCCCCGTTTCCGGCTCCCACGTTTCTGTTTTTTGGAAGGAGGTTGTCATATGCGCACTTTTTTCAAAGCTGCTCTCACAGCCTTCTTCCTGTTCTGCCTCTTCTCCCTCCAGTCCGCCCTTGCCCACCGCATCGCCATTCACTCCTGTACCCCGAACCTCCTCCCCTACGCCGTCGCCGCCGTCACCGTTCTCCACTCCCAAACCGCCGGTGCCTGGTCAGGCTTCCTCTCAGGCACCCTTCTTGACCTCTACTCTCCTCTCCCTCTCGGAATCCGTATGACCACCCTCTTCTTCTCCGCCGCCGCATCCGGCCACATCACCCGTAAGTTCCTTCGTCCCTCCCTCCCCGCAGTATTCCTCTTCGGTATCGCCATCTCCTTCACCCTCTCGGTTGCAGAGGTCGCCGCCGCGCGTATCTATCCCGCCACGGCACCCCTCTCCGACCTCATCTCCCGGGCTGCTGGAAATATGCTCTACTCCCTGCTTGTCTCTCCCATCGCCGTCCTTCCGTTTCTGCTCATCCGCCGCGTCTTCCCAAGTCCCGAACGTACCGCAGGCCCCGCCCGCGCCGTCAGGCTGAAAGGTCCCGGCTACCACGGCTCCGGCTACGTCTGGCGTCCGACCCCGAAGGTCGGGAAGGAGGACGAATGAAAGACCCCATCATCACCCGGCTGCGCATCGGCATCCTCGCCGCACTGACCATGTGCGCCGCTGCGTGGTTTACCTATACCATGCTTGGCTTACAGATTGTCGAAGGCGAGAGCATCCGCGCCGCCGTCCAGGAGGAGGCGTCCGCATCCTCCCGCACCTCCGTCATCCCCTCCCGCCGCGGTGAGATTTTCGACCGCAACGGTCTCCCGCTCGTCACCAATACGCTCACCACCGCCGTCGAGCTGCAGTATGCGCAGTGGGACCGCTCCCGCGCATCCGGAACACTGCGCACAGCACTGGAAATCCTCGCCGCACGCGGATATCCGTACACCGATACGCTTCCCATCGCCGGAAAGCCGTTCAGCTATACAAACGACCCCGCCCCGATGGAGACGCTGCATGACTATCTCGTAGCGCGGGACTGGCCTGCCGACCTGTCCGCCGACGCACTGTTGACAAAACTCTGTGCGCGGTACGAGATACCGGCGGACTTTACGCCGGAGGAAGCCCGCGCCGTCGCGGGACTGCGCTATGACCTCGAGGTGCTGCATTTCTCGCCGTTGGTGACGGTAACGCTTGCGCCGGACGTCGACCGTGAGACGGTCGTCGCGTTGATGTCACACGACCTGCCCGGCGTCGTACCCGTCACGCGTACGAACCGTGAGTACCGGACGGAATACATGGCGCACCTGCTCGGACGAATGGGAAAAATATTCCCGGAAGACGTGGCGCATTATAAAGAGAAGGGCTACGCGCTTGACGCGACGGTCGGCATCTCGGGCTTCGAGAAAGCGCTCGAGGATATGCTGCACGGCACCGACGGCACGGTCACGCGGACGTACGACGGTGAGGGTCGGCTCATCGGCGAAGAAAGTACCGCGGCACAAAACGGCGGGGACGTCTACCTGACGCTCGACCTGCGCATTCAGACAGCCGCGGAGGATGCGCTTGCCCGCCACATCACGCAGATGCGCGAGGCCGGCGGCGTCGGCGCGAACGCTGAGGGCGGCGCGGCCGTCGTCATCGAGGTCGGCACGGCGGAGGTACTCGCTGCCGCGAGCTATCCGACGTATAACCTCGCGACATTTTCCGAGGATTACGCCGCTCTGCTCGAGGCCGACTACGCGCCGATGTTCAACCGCGCGCTGAACGGTACCTACGCCCCCGGCTCGACCTACAAGATGGTTACTGCGACCGCCGCGCTGCAGGAGCGTGTCGTCACGCCCGAGACGATCATCGTCGACCAGGGCATCTACACCTACTACGCGCCGAACTATCTCTACCACTGCTGGATCTACAAAGACTACGGCATCACCCACGGTTCTCTGACCGTCACGACCGCGCTGCAGAACTCCTGCAATTACTTCTTCTACGAATGCGGACGGCTGCTCGGCATCCGAAAACTGAATGAATACGCGGCGCTTTTGGGCTTGGGACAGAAGACCGGGCTGGAGCTTCCGGAGGCGTCCGGGGTGCTTGCGGGGCCTGATGCGCGTGCTGACGGTAAATGGTACCCGGGCGATACGCTGCTCGCCGCGATCGGTCAGTCGGACAACCTGTTCACGCCCGTGCAGTTATGCAACTACGTCGCGACCCTCTGTTCCGGCGGCGTGCGCTATGAGGCGCACATGGTCAGTGAAATCCTTGACCCCGTATCCGGCGAGGTCAGGCTCTCAAAGCCACCGACACCCGTCGCGGAGATTTCCTACACGCCGGAGAACCTCTCAGCGGTACTCGAGGGGATGCTGCGTGTGACCGAGGACGGCACCGCGTCGAAGGTCTTCGCGGACTATCCCGTTTCGGTTATCGGCAAGACCGGCTCGGCGCAGGTCGAGACCGGGATCGCCAACGGCGTCTTCGTTCTCGCGGCGCCCGCCGAGAATCCCCGCTACGCCATCGCCGTCATCGTCGAGCACGGTGGTTCGGGCAACAATGTCGCGTGGATCGCCCGCGATATCCTCAGCGCGTGCCTCGCGGCCGAGGGATAACAGGATACAGCGTGCCTCTCCCGCTTTCTTCGTATGCGGAACTGATTCGGAAGGTGACGGCATGGAAGAGCGATCATGACATAACGGAGGGTATTCTATGCGTCTTTACAGAGACCGCGCACTCGAACAGATCAACATGCCCCTGGGCGGCATCGGCACCGGCTCGGTCGGTATCTCCGGCGACGGACGGCTCGCCGACTGGGAGATTTTCAACCATCCGAGCAAGGGCAGTCTCAATGGTTACACGCACCTCGCCGTTCGTGCGGACGACGGAGAGCGGATACTCGATACGCGTGTGCTCAACGGCGACATGACCCGCGGGCTTTCGGGACAGTATGCGGCAGCTTCCGGGCATTCCGGCTTCGGCTATGGCCCGGCGATTGCGACGATGGCAGGTTTCCCGCACTTCCGCGATGTCACGTTCAAGGGCGCTTTTCCAACGGCTCAGCTTGCTTTCCGGGATGAGCACTTCCCCGGTGAGGTCACGCTCGACGCATGGAGCCCGATGATTCCGCTCGATTCGGAGAACTCATCGCTCCCTGCCGCGTGCTTCACCGCCGCTGCAGAAAATTCCACGTCTGCACCGCTTTACTACACCTTCGCCTTCACCGTCACAAACCCCGCGGCGAAGGGCTCCGTAAACAGCGCCGTCCCGAACGGCATACGGCTCGCGCAGACGGTACTGCCGGAGAATGACCCGGCGTACGGCGAGCTGTGCGTGGTATGCGTTCCCGACGGCTGTGAGGATGTACGCGCGCAGCTTAACTGGTATCGCGGAAGCTGGTTTGACAGCCTGGGTATTTACTGGCGCAATCTGACGCAGGAGCTGACGCTGCCCGAACGCGTCTACGATACCCCGGGGCAGCGCGACACCGCGACGCTTACCGTCCGCGTGCTGGCCAAGGCGGGGCAGAGCGTCCGCGCGCGATTCATACTGACGTGGTATTATCCCAACCGCATCAACGACTGGTCGCCGCGCGAGGGCGATATGCCGTGGCGCAATTGGTATGCGACGCGCTTCCCGTCGGCGGAGGATGTTGCGGCATACGTGAGCCGGAAGTGGGATATGCTGCATGACGGCACCTATACCTTCCGCGACGCGCTGCACAATGCAAATCTGCCGCCTGAGGTGATCGACGCGGCGGCATCGAACCTGGCGGTACTGAAAAGCCCGGTGGTGCTGCGGCTCGAGGACGGAACGTTCTACGGCTGGGAGGGCGTCTCCGAGCGCGCCGGTTCGTGCGAGGGCACCTGTACGCATGTCTGGACGTACGCCTACGCGCTGTGCTATCTGTTCCCGGACCTCGAGCGTTCGATCCGTGACGCGGACTACAAATATAACCTCGAGGAAAGCGGGTATATGACCTTTCGTCTGCCGCTGCCTTTGGGGCGCCGGAATCCCCGTTTTCACGCCTGCGTAGACGGGCAGATGGGCGGTGTGCTGAAGGTGCTGCGCGAGTGGCGGCTGTCGGGTGATACACAGTGGCTCAAACAAATCTATCCGTCGGTGAAAAAAGCGCTGTCGTTTGCGTGGAGCGAGGAGAACCTCGACGCGTGGGACCGCGACCGTGACGGCGTGCTCGAGGGCCGGCAGCATCACACGCTGGATATGGAGCTGTTTGGGCCGTCGTCATGGCTCGAGGGGTTCTATCTTGCGGCACTGAAGGCAGGCGAGGTGATGGCGCGCGAAGTCGGTGATACGCTCTTTGAGAATACCTGCGCGCTGCTCTATGAAAACGGCACACGGCATATGGAGGCGGAGCTGTTCAATGGTTCCTGGTATATCCAGAAGGTCGATCTGCATGACCGCGCAACGCTCGAGAAGTACGGCTGCACGGAGAGGTACTGGAACGACGAGGCAGGCGAAATGAAGTACCAGATTGCGGACGGCTCGGAGATTGACCAGATGCTCGCGCAGTACCACGCCGGATTGATCGGGCTGGGCGATATTTTCGACCCTGCGCACCGAAAAACAGCACTTGCGAGCATGTTCCGGCACAACTTCAAGCCGTCGCTGCGCGAGTTTTACAACCCCTGCCGTATCTTCGCGCTCAACGACGAGGGCGGCACGGTCATCTGCGACTACCCCGACGGCACATACAAGCCGGTTGTACCGATTCCGTACGCGGAGGAGTGCATGACGGGGTTTGAATACGCATACGCGGCACTGCTGATCCAAAACGGCATGGTCGACGAAGGTCTGACGGTCGTCCGCGCGATCCGCGACCGTTACGACGGTGAGAAGCGCAACCCGTACAATGAAATCGAGTGCGGTTCGAACTACGCGCGCAGCATGGCGAGTTTCAGCCTGATCCCGTCGCTTATGGGCTATGTCGCGAACCTGCCTGAGGGAACGCTGACGTTCGATCCGAAGCTGCCGGAGCTGTCGGGCTATTTCGGCACGGCACAGGCGTGGGGCATTGCAAATATCGACGAACAGTCGCTGACCCTCAACCTTAAGGCCGGCATGCTGACGCTGCGCGCGATCGGATGCCCGTGGCTCCACGACATCACACATGTGATCCTTGACGGTAAGGACATCCCGTTTACCCGGACTCCGGACGGGGTGGCGTTTGCACAGACCGTCATTCGCGCGTCTGTGCGTATTGATTAGGAGGTAAGGACTATGAAACGTGCTATCAACGCCTGGGCAGTGCCGTCGGGCACGGACTTTGAAACGATGTTCCGGACGCTCAGCGAGATCGGGTTCGATGCGGTCGAGCTGAACGTCGATGCCGACAACTCCTCCGGCCACTCGCTGACGATGGAGACAACGCCGGAGGAACTGACGGAGATCGCCGCGCTGTCACGTCAGTATCAGCTGCCGGTGACGAGCATCTCGACGGCTCTGTACTGGAAGTTCCCGCTCGGCTCGAAGGATGCCGCGACCCGTGCCTATGCGCAGGATGTGCTGAGAGCACAACTTGCCTGTGCCCGGGCGCTCGGCGGGGACGCCATTCTCGTCGTCACCGGCGGCATCGGCGACGATACCTCTATTGTCGAGTGCTACGAGCTGTGCCGCCATGCGCTCGAGGAGCTGCTGCCGGAAATCGAGGCGTCCGGCATTCTCGTAGGCCTGGAGAACGTCGGCAACGGCTTCTTCCTCAGCCCCGGCGATATGTGCGAGTTCATCGACGCGTTCGAAAGTGACTACATCCGCGCGTATTTTGACATCGGCAACGTGCTGCGCTACTCCTACCCCGAATACTGGATTGAAATCCTCGGCTCGCGTATCTGCAAGGTTCACGCAAAGGACGGCAGAAAGGTTCCGTCACCCGTCGGCTACTACGAGTATCCGCTGCTGCAGGGCTCGGTCCGTTGGGATAAGGTGATGGAGGCGCTGCGCATCGCCGGATATGAGGATGTGCTGACGGCGGAGCTGGGCGCTTTGGAAAAGTCCCCGGAGTTTGTGTACCGAACGGTGCACGCGGCACTGACGGAGATTGTGAAGCTATGAGGATAGAGCTGCCATACGGTAAGAGTACGCTGCCGTGTGACATCCCGGACTGCCGTCTGGCAGGTGTACTGCGCGGAGGGCTGGATAGCTATACGCCTGCCGAACCGCAGAAGGGCCTTGTGGAAGCTGCTCTCGCGCATCCGGTCGGGTCTCCGGGGTTATGTGAACTCGCACGCGGAAAGCGGCGCGTCACGGTCATCATTTCCGACCACACGCGGCCGGTACCGTCGCGGGTGATTCTGCCCCCGATGCTGCGGGAAATCCGCCGCGGGAACCCGGATGCGCGGATCACGCTGTTGGTCGCGACGGGCTGTCACCGTGAGACGACCGCCGCCGAACTGACCGACAAGTGCGGCGCGGACATCGTCGCCCGCGAGCGCATTGTCGTCCACGACTGCGACCGCAACTGTGTGCGCATCGGAACGCTGCCGTCGGGCGGGGAGCTGTGGGTCAACCGGGAGGCGGCGGACTGCGACCTGCTGGTATCGGAGGGGTTCATCGAACCGCACTTCTTCGCGGGCTTTTCCGGCGGACGCAAGTCGGTGCTGCCCGGGATTGCGTCGCGGGGGACGGTGATGTACAACCACAACGCCGCGTTTCTTGCAAGCACCCATGCCCGCGCGGGTATCCTCGACGGCAACCCCATCCACCGCGACATGCTCTATGCCGCGCGGACGGCGAAGCTCGCGTTCATCTGCAACGTCGTGATCAACGCGCGCCACGAGGTCGTCGCCGCCTACGCCGGAGACTGCGACGCGGCGCATCGGGAGGGTGTGCAGTTCCTGGAGGGACTGTGCGCGGTTCCGGCTGCGTCCTTGCCGATTGTCGTGACGACAAACAACGGCGCGCCGCTCGACCTCAACATCTATCAGGCAGTCAAGGGAATGAGTACGGCGGAGATGCTGACCCCGGAGGGCGGCGTCATCATCATGGCAGCCGCGTGCGGCGACGGTCACGGCGGCGAAGGCTTCCTGCGGTTCTTCGAACAGACCCCGAACGCGTCAGAACTGCTCGAACAGATCGAAGCGGTGCCGGCTGCGGACACGACGCCCGACCAGTGGCAGGCACAGGTGCTCGCGCGGATCCTGAGCCGCCGCCGGGTCATCCTGATCTCCCGCGCCGATCCGGAGCTGGTGCGGCGGTTTGGAATTGTACCGGCTTGTGATTTTCCCGACGCGCTGCGGCAGGCGAATACACTGGCGGGTGAAGACGCTCGGATATTGGTTGTGCCGGAGGGCGTCTCGGTCATCCCGCAGCTCGACTAACACACATCAAAGGAGATGCATCATGCCAACCAAACACATCGCGGTCATCGCCGGGGACGGCATCGGGCCGGAGGTCCTCTCGCAGGGCGTGAAGCTCTTGAAAGCGGTGCCCGGGCTGGACGCGCAGTTCACCGCATACCCGTGGGGTTGCGAATACTACCTCAAGACCGGCGAGATGATGCCCGAAAACGGCATGGAGCTGCTCAAAGCGTCCGACGCTATTTTTCTGGGAGCCGTCGGCGCGCCGGGTGTACCGGATCATGTCTCGCTGCGGGATCTGCTGCTGAAAATCCGGCGCGGCTTTGACCAGTACATCAACCTGCGTCCGGTAAAGCTGCTGCGCGGTGCGCCGTGCCCGCTGAAGAACGCACGCCGTGAGGACATCGACATGGTCTTCATCCGTGAGAACTCCGAGGGCGAGTACGCCGGTGCCGGGGAACGTCTCTATCCCGGTACGCCCCGCGAGGTCGTGCTGCAGACCGGCGTCTTCTCCCGCCACGGCACCGAACGCGTCATCCGCTACGCCTATAACACCGCACGGCGTATGGGGAAGACCCTCACGTCGATCACCAAGAGCAACGCGCTCAATTACTCGATGGTCTACTGGGACGAAATCTTCCGCGAGGTCGGACGCGATTACCCTGACATCAAGACGCATCAGTACCTCGTCGACGCTGCGTCGATGTTCATGGTCATGCAGCCCGAGCGGTTCGGCGTGGTGGTCTGCTCAAACCTGTTCGGCGATATCCTCACCGACCTGGGCGCGGCGATCTCGGGCGGGATGGGGCTTGCGGCGGGCGCGAACCTCAATCCCGAGGGCGTGTATCCGTCGATGTTCGAACCGATCCACGGCTCCGCACCGGACATCGCGGGGCGCGGCATCGCAAACCCGCTCGCGACGCTCTGGTCGGTCAGCCAGATGCTCGATCACTTCGGGATGCCCGACGAGGGCACAAAGGTACTGGCAGCGATGGAGGACGTTCTCACGGAGGGTCGTACGCTGACCCCCGACCTCGGCGGCACCGCGTCCACCTCGGAGGTCGCCGACGCCGTCATTGCGCGCTATCTCAACCGGTAAGCGGCATGATCAAAACGGACATATCAGAAACACTTCATAACAAATCCCGCAAAAACACGGATGCGTTCTTCTGTACAGAAGAACGCATCCGTATATAACAGCGGGGACTTTACTTCCCGGCCTGCATCTCGGAGACACTCTCGAGAATGGCATCGGCCATATACTCGAGCTGCTCCCTTTTGAGGTCATAGATGGGCAGGTGAGTGAAGCGCTTGTAGAAGACTTCCTCGGTGTTCGGGCAGGAGGCTGCGATCGCGTCGACGTCGTAGCCGAGCTGCTGGATGAGGCTGAAGCGGTAGAGCGGGCCGAAGTGCGGGATGTTCGTGACACCCTTCACCTCGAGCTTCTTCTTCAGATCCTGAATATCGCCGCCGGCCTTCGCGGGATCGATCTGGAGCTGGTAGAGGTGGAACGTCGGCTTGATTTCGTCATCGCCCAGAAGCTGCGGGATGATCGCGTCGTTCTCGGCAAAACGCTCGGTGAGATACTTCGCGTTCGCGGCGCGCTCGGCGATGATCGCGTCGACGCGCGAGAGCTGATTCATCAGGCCGATCGCCTGGATCTCGGTCGTCGACGAGTTGAGCGCGACGAACGGCTCGTACTTGCCCGGCATCAGTTCGACGTCGTAGAGCCAATTCTTAATACGCTTCTCGAAGGTGGTGCCGAAGAAGCGGCAGCGCTTCATGTACGGACGGAACGAATCGATGTTGGTGGTGAGGATGCCGCCCTCACCGAAGGAGGTGATGTTCTTGACCTCGTGCATGGAGAACGCTGTGAAGTCGGCGATGGTGCCGAGCTTCTTGCCCTTATACTCGGCGCCGAAGCCGTGGGCAGCGTCGTCGAGGACGGTAATGTTATGTGCCTTCGCAATGCGCATGATCTCGTCCCAGTCACACGGATAGCCGCCGATGTCGACCGGTACGACCATCTTGGTACGCGGAGTGATCTTGCGCTCGAAGTCCTTGGGGTCAAGGTTCAGCGTGCGCGGGTCAACGTCGCAGAAGACGACCTTCGCGCCGGCAGCGAGCGGGTAGGCCATGGTGGCGATAAACGTGATGGCGGGTATGATGACCTCATCGCCCGGGCCGATGCCGCAGTAGCGATAGGCGATCTCGAAGCCGGCAGTGCAGTTGGTGACGAAGGTCGAGCCGGTGGTCCCGAGGTAGGCGTCGGTCTGCTCCTCGACCTGAGCAACCTTGGTATCCAGCGACAGCTTCATCGGCGGCGCGGAGACCTTCGACAGCGCGTTGACCTTCTCGCGAACTTCGGCGATGGCCTTGTCGTACGCGGCGCCGGAGCCCTGCATCAGGAACTCGACAACGGACATCAGGTCATCGGCGTTGTAGTTCTCGCCTACGGCAGCCCACGGCACCCTTGTCTCGCCGGTGTTGTAACGGAAATCGGACGCTTTCTTCTTAGCCATGTGGAAATCCTCCTTAAACGGATGAGTGACATTTTGATCTGAGTACAGTATAACACATCCGCGGATGAATTGCAAGACAATTCTTTCATCCTTTGCATGAATGTTTCTTATTGTCGGACCGTGTTTCTATAAATTTTCTATATACCTCTTCCCGCACGGAAAGAGAGCGTTGAGCATCATGGACACCTGTCTCCCTATATCTGAACCCTCGCGCAGAAAGGTTTATGATCGGACGTGTGCTCGTCGGGCGATTCGGCGCTGAGTGTCTTGAACTCCGACGACACGAAGATGTAGTCGATCTTGACCTTCGGCTCCCACCAGCTGAACGTCAGAGGCTTCTCGGGCAGAATTGCCGCGGTATCATGAAGTCTTTCAAAGACAGGCGCGAGGATTTCATTATCCGGCTCCATATTCAGGTCGCCCAAGAACAGCACCGGCGTATGGATATCGTCGAGCAGCTTGCAGACTGTCGCAACGGCGTTTTTCTTCTCACTGTTTGCAAGCCCGAAATGCGATACCAGTACGGTCAGCACCCCGCCGGGTACCTCCGGGATATCCAGCTCCGCGCGGATGATGCCGCGCGTCTCGTAGTACGCGTCCTCATCGCGCACATCCGGGTCCGGAATGCCGACGACCTCCGCGCGGAGGATCGGGAAACGGGTCAGCAGCGCATTTCCATACGGGCCGCCCCAGTCGAACTCGATTGCCGGGCCGAAGAAGTAGCGGCAGCCGAGCTGCTCACCGAGCGTCTGCGCCTGTTCGGTAAACAGCGGATCCGCACCGCCCAAGCCGCGCACCTCGTTGACACCGATGATGTCCGGCATGTACTTTTGCATCACTTTGCCCGCCTGGGTCACGTCGATGTGGCGGTCGGCCGTGAAGTCCCGGCCCGAGCAGATGTTGTAGGTCATGACGTTGAGTTCCATACCCGCGATACCTCCATAGAATATATGTCGAAAATGTCAAAAGAACGCGCCGCAGTTTGGAAGAAGCGCTGAAAATTCAGAAAAACCTGTACAGTGGAGAAAAAAGAAGGTATAATAGCAATGTCGCGGTGTTCTCCGTGTTTTCCGCTGTCCACCGGCGGAGCGCGCCGCTGACCATCTGATGGACGCTGCCTGTCCGGTAAACGCGTCCGCGAAAGACCGAGGTTATGTACTTATGCACTATGTCAGGAAACGCTACGGCGACCGCTGGGACGGCCGTAAAATCCGCACGCTCGACCCGTTGAACCGCATCTCCGCGTACATCATGCCCACACGCATCGGCGCGATGAACCTTCTCCACGACCGGATCGAGGTCAGTGCCGTCGAGCGCTACATCCGGAAGAAGCGGATGCAGGGGTTCAAGGGTTTCGGCGTGATGCATGTCTTCGCCGCGACATATATCCGCGTCTTCTCACAGAAACCCGGGCTGAACCGCTACATCTCCGGCCAGGAGCTCTACGCCCGCGACAATATTACCATCGCGATGGCCATCAAGAAAGAGATGACCCTCGAGGCGCAGGAAACCGTCATAAAGATGGAGTTCTCGCCCTACGCCACCGCCAACGACGTCTACGAGATCTTCAACCGCTTCATCACCGCCAACCGTGCCGACGGCGACCAGAACGATATGGACGCCACCGCGCGCATACTCAACTACATCCCGCGTCCGATCCTCCGCGCGGCCATCGCCTTCCTGCGTTTCCTCGACTACTACAACCACATGCCGCGCTTTCTGACGACACTCTCGCCGTTCCATGTCTCCTGTTTCATCACATCAATGGGCTCGCTGGGAATTCCGCCGGTGTTCCACCATCTCTACAACTTCGGCAACTGCCCGCTGTTCATCTCCTACGGCCCCAAGCACACCGAGTTCCTCACCCAGTCCGACGGCACCGTCCAGCGCAAAACCTACATCGACTTCACGATGACCACCGACGAGCGCATCTGCGACGGTCACTACATGGCATCCTGTCTCAAGACGATGCGCGAAATCTTTCGCAACCCCGACGTACTTGACGAGCCGCCGGAGAAAGTGGTCCCGGACATCGACTAGCGTGTCTCCCGTGATTTCACACCGCGTACCAGCAGAATGTTGTACACTGCTGTCGCGCTCAGGACGATCGCAAAGCCGATGAGCGCGAGGGTGCCGGGCTTTTCGCCGAGCAGCAGGAAGACCCACAGCGGCGAACAGATCGGTTCGAGCGTGGAGATGATCGACGCGGTGACAGGTTCGGTACGCTTGATGCCGATGCCGAAGCAGACGTGCGCGAGGCCGTACTGGAAGAAGCCGAGGAACAGCGCCGCACCGATGATGCGCCAATCGAAGACGACCGCGCGATCTGTCAGCAGGAACGGCATCAGAATGAGGACCGACAGGAGATTGCCGAGGAGCTGCGACTCCATCGCGTCGGTCTGGGGCTTGCGGTTGATGATCATAAGTCCGGTGAACGTAACACCGGACGCGAGCGCGAGGAGATTGCCGAGCATCCCGCCGCCCTCAAGTTGGTCGGAGAACGCGAGTACGCATCCGGCAATGACGCAGGCGGTGATGATCAGATCGAGCCTGGACGGTTTGCGGTGCTCGAAAATGGTGTTATAAAGGATGATGAGGATGGGCGCGGTGTACTGCAGCACGATGGCGTTTGCGGCAGTGGTCAGCTTGATGGCGCTCATATAGAGGACGCCGGTGAGAAACATTGCGAGCGCGCCAGCGATATTCCAGCGGTTGAAGGTGATATGGGGCTTGCGCATCACGATGCAGAAGGTAATCGCACCGCAGATCGAGCGGAAGCAGGCGATGCTGTAGGCGCTCCAGGGAATGTACTTAACACATACGCCGGCGGTGCTCCACAGAAGCGCCGCCAGGATGATATACACGTTGCCGAACTTTTTTCGGGTATCCAATGATCATTCACCTCGTCGGGGAGTATTTTACCATAGAAACGGGAAAGTTGCAAGGGGGAATCGGGAATAAATGCGTATTTCCGACAGCACACTGACCGAAGACGTCCGCGTACGGATTCTCAAGGCGGGCGCGGCAGACTGCGGCACGGTACGGACATCCGCGCTGGGGAATCTGCCCGCGCTGCCGCCGGTGGTTATCTGCGCGGCGTTTTCTTATTATGTACGGGAGGATGCGGACGGCAGCACGGGCAAAGACACCGAAGGCAACAGGAGAATCCCGCGGATTGCCCGCTATGCCCGCGGACGCGACTACCACCTCGAACTGACCGAACGTCTGACACCCGCCGCCGTGTATCTCACGGAGCATGGATACACCGCGCGTATACTCGTCGACGCGTCTCCCATCCCTGAGGTCAAAGCCGCCGTACTTGCAGGCATCGCCGTACGCGGCATCAACGGGCTTGCAATTACGCGGGAATACGGGAGCCGGGTCTTCCTCGGCTGCATTGCGACTGACGCGCCGCTGACGTGTACCGAACACAACTTTGAGCGCTGCATCGGCTGCGGTGCATGCGTACGGGCATGTCCGACCGGTGCGCTGACCCGTGAGGGCGTCGATGTCACACGCTGCCTGTCCCAAATCTCGCAGAAGTCCGGCGCGCTCACGGAATGGGAAGCCCGTGCGCTCATTGAAACCGGCACGCTCTGGGGCTGTGACCGCTGCCAGGATGTCTGCCCGATGAACCGGGATATCCGTGAAACCGCGATCCCCGCGTTCCGGGAGCGGCTGATTCATACGCTGACGGCGGATGACCTGCGCGGGCTGACACGGCGGACACTCTCGGAGAAATACCCCGACCGCGCGTTTACGTGGAAAGGCCCCGCGCCGCTGCTCAGAAACGCGGAGCTTCTGGAAAATGATGGATGGAGGCCATGACCATGCTGAATATTGACTACACCGCGCACAACGAATATGTCCGCGAGGTCTGGCGCAGCTACGACGCCGGAACACCGATCAAGACGCCTGTGATCCTGGGGATCAACCCGCGTATCTGGCTGCTCGACCCGACGCTCAACACCGGCGGAATCACGTTTGCGCGCTATTCCGCCGATCCCGCCGTGATGCTCGACGTACAGCTTCGGTTCCACGACTATGTGCGCCATAACCTCATCGCCGACCATCCGATGGGACTGCCGGCGGAGGGGTGGGCGGTACGCGCCGATCTGCAGAACGTCTACGAGGCGGCATGGCTGGGCGCGCAGGTCGTGTATCCGGCGAACAACTCGCCCTACGCAGTGCCGTTCCTGACGGATGAGAACAAATACGCCTTCGTCGACCGCCCGATCCCTGATGCATACGCGGGCTGCATGGCATGGGCAAGGATGTTCTGCGACTATGCCCGGGCACGGGTCGCGGCGGGGCACGAGTACCGCGGCATCCCGCTGACTTCGGTGCATCCGCCGGTCTTCGGCACGGACGGCCCGATGACCGTCGCATGCAACCTGCGCGGGACGGGGAATTTCTGCGTCGACCTGATCGAGGAGCCGGAATATGCCGACGCACTGCTCTCCTATCTCACCGACGCGATCATCACACGCGTACGGGCACAGAGAACGGCGTACGGGCTGCCGGCGCGGGCGGAGAACTACGGTTTCGCGGACGACGACATCGCGCTGCTGTCGTGCGAGATGTACCGTGAGCGGGTGCTGCCCTGTCACAAACGGCTTGTGGACGCGCTCGGGACACCGGGGCGGCCGGTATCCGTGCACCTGTGCGGTGACGCGACGCGCCACTTCCTCACACTGCGGGATACGCTGAACGTACAGAGCTTCGACACGGGCTATCCGGTGCGCTTCGGGGAACTTGCGCGGGCGCTCGGGCCGGATGTGCGCATCAACGGCGGGGTCCGTGCGGACCGTCTGCTGACAGGCACACCGGTGGAGATCGAGCGCGAGGCGCGAGGGATCCTAGGGGAGGTTGCGCCGTATACAAAGCGGTTTGTGCTGCGTGAGGCGAACAACCTGTCGCCGTGTACGCCGCCGGAAAACGCCGCGGCACTGTACCGCGCGACACTGTGATGAGCCGCGGGAAACGCGCGGAAAAAGGATTTTTATCATTTTACCAGAATCAAAGTAAAATATATGTTGTTTCTTATTAAACTTAAGCTTGACAGTCTTATAAAAATGGACTATACTATGCTTATAATGACGATGTGTCGTACTGTCTGTGACGGGTACGGCGCGGGAGGGGATTTTGATGAAAAAGTTGAATGTCAGTCTGGTACGCGCGCGAAACATCGTGGAGATCACCAACGCAATTGCGGAGCACGAGGGTATTTCCCGCGCGGAGATTGCCGAACGTGCCAGTGTATCCGTCATGACCGTCAGTAATATTATGGAAGTGCTGCTGCGCAACGGTGCTGTTTACGAGACCGAGCGGCGCACGGAGAACGTCGGACGCAATCCGGCACTTGTCTATTTTTCCCGCACGAAGTGGATGATGGTTCTCGACCTGACGGAGCTGAACTTCTCTTGCAATTTTATGAGTCTGGAACTGGCGCCCTTCGACGTGCTCAACTACACCTTCGACAACGCGGTTCCCTACGCGGAAAATCTCGAGCGGTTCCTGCGGCAGATGCAGACACGCGGCGAGGACCTGAATCTGCGCAGCGGCGAGTGCCTGGGCATATCGGTCTGTCTGCCGTCGGTATACAAGGCGGAGTCGGACAGCACGGACTGCCTGCGTATTCCGGCGCTGTCGCAGATTCCGATCAAAGCGACGATTCGCAAGTTCTTCGACTGCACGGTGATCGCGTCGGCGGACGCGTTGCTCGCGGGCATCGCGTGCAACGCGGAACTGAAGCAGTACGCGCCGTACAGTCTGCTGTACCTGTCGATTGGCAAGACGGTACGCGGCGCCCTGGTGCATGAGGGCAACGTCGTGATGGGCACGGACGGCTATGCGGGTGACCTGGGCCAGATGGTGCTGTCGTGCGGCGAGCGTCTGGAATCGCGGCTGCTGCGGCTGTACGGGGAGCTTGAGAAGCTCGCCGAGAGCAAGCAGATTAAAATTGAGGCGCTGTGGGAGGATCCGGACGCGGCCGATACGCTCAACAGCTATGTGAACTCTCTGGGCGCGGCGCTCTACAACGCGGTATGCGTCTTCAGCCCGCGAGGGATCGTTCTGGACGGCCAGTGCGTGAACCTGGGCAGCCGTCTGACCCGCCGTCTGACCGACTATATTCATCCGCGCATTGTCCCGGAGAACCGCCGTAAGCCCGACGTGATCATCCACTCCTACCCCGTCAGCAACGCCATCACCGGCGCCGGCATCCGTCTGCGCGAGAAGTGGATCAAAGAGATGAGCTGATTCGGGGATCACTGAACCCGGATGATTTCCGTTTGTCTATACATGACTGCAAAAGCACCCTGATTAATCAGGGTGCTTTTTGTGTTTGGGGCATGTGATGTGTATATTTTGCAGCATGCTCAGACGGTACTGCCGGGTGGATGGCAGCACACAGCTTCGCAATACTTCGGATAACATGCGCACATCTTCAGAATCTCTCCCATCGTTCTTGTGCAGAGATGCGTCTGTATGGTACACTATATATGAAAGATTCTGACTGTTCATACACGATTTTGTGAATTTTGGGAGGTACGCCTATGAACATCCGCAACCGCATCATCCCTATCCCGCAGCAGTTTACCTGTCAGCCCGGCGCGGACATCCTGCTCGGCACACCCGGCTGCGCGAACTTCCGCGTCATTACCGAAGCCTGTACCTGCGATCCCGTCGTCAAGTCGGCCGACACCCTCGTGCGCGATACCCTCGGCGGACTGCTCGGCGTCTGCGCGTGCTGCACCGACGGCTCCGTCACCGTCACGCTCAAGCTCACCGACGCGCCCGCCGATGCTGCCAACGCCGACCAGGGCTACCGTCTCACCGTCGCTGAGAACGCCGTCACGCTCGAGGGCTTCGGTTCCGCCGGTCTCTACTACGCTGCCGTCACCCTCTCCCAGATAGCGAAGCTCGAGGCTGGTGAGCTCAAGCTCCCGCGCTGCGAAATTCTCGACTGGCCGCAGCTGCGTACCCGCGGGCACTTCATGGAATCCCGCTTCGGTTCCAACTGCATGACCCTCGACGACTGGAAAGCCGTCGTCGACAACATGGCCGCGATGAAGATGAACCAGCTCTGCATCTCCGTCTACGGCTGCTGGTGTGTCCAGTACGACGGCCGCGTCAGCGAGTACATGTATCTGCCGATTCGCAAGTACCCGAAGCTGAAGGTACCGGTCGTCAAGCGCTACTGGTCGCCCGAAAAGAACGCCTGGGTCGACGAGGAAACGCTGCCGCCGATGGTCGAACAGGACTTCTTCGGCGAGCTCATCGCTTACGGCAAGACCAAGGCTGTCGAGGTCTTTCCTCTGTTCAACTCCTACGGTCACAACACCCTCATCCCCGCGCAGTACCCCGAGGTCTCCGCGAAGGAAGAGGATGGCACCCCCACGCTCCACGGCTTCTGCACCCGCAACGAGAAGACCTACGAGCTGATGTTCAACATCTACGACGAGATCATTGACCGCTACCTCAAGCCCAACGGCATCACCAGCTTCCATATGGGTCTCGACGAAGTGCACGGCGGCATCGCGAACAACGCGCAGGACATCTACAAGTTCCGTGACGCGCGCTGCCACTGTCCGAAGTGCAAGGACGCCGAGAAGGAAGAGCTGTACATCGACCACGCGATCAAGCTGATGAAGCACCTCAAGGAGCGCGGCATGAAGAGCATCTACATGTACTCCGACATGCTCGTACCGCACAAGTGGGGTGATATGAAGAAAGACTCGACCGAGCGGATGATGCACGCGATCAACGAGAACGGCCTGCGCGATGTCGCGGTCATCGACTGGTGGACATACTCCGACTTCCAGGAGGGTCTGATGTTCCAGTCGACGCGTCCGGAGCAGGGGCTGCGGCGTACCGTAAAGCCGTGGAACGGGTACTACCACTGGAACCTGGTGTTCAATCCGCTGAAAAACGTGTATCTGCTGGGCAAGATGGCACGTGAGGAAGGCTGCGAGGGCATGCAGAGCTACTCTGCATGGGATCTCAGCTACGACCGGACACATGTCGCACAGGCAGACTACGCATGGAACTTCGAGGGTACCGGTACGACGGATGACGCGTCGCGTGCGTACGCAAAGGCGAAATTCCCGTCCCGTGCCGCGGACGCCGAGCGCGCGTTCAAGCTGTTCGACACGATCACGGCAACATCGAACACGAAGTACGCCGAGGGAGAGTTCGGCGTCGCGAACCGGATAATCATGGCGAACACGCTGGCGTATTACAGCTACAGCTACGTCAATCCGGACAAGGCCTATCCGCGCTCGTTCCCGGGTGAAGCGATGGAGAAGATTCTCGAGTACCGTGAGTACTACGAGCGTGCGATTCTGTCCATCGCCGCGATGGCACATCAGGCGGAGAACATCTGGCAGTGCATCGCGAAGGACTCCCGCTGCGACATCAAGATGGCACGGCGCTATGCGTGGGAGGCTGCCCACTACTACACGCTCGCCGAGGACTACCTCGCGCTGCTGCAGATGTTCGACCTCTACGGTGACGGAAAGCTCTGCGCGTATAAAAAGGCAAAGATGGCGGAGCTTGCCGGTTCCCGTAAGCTTGCGCGGCTGTCGCTGATGGAGCGCTTTGAGCAAGTCAAGGAGGACTTCCTGCGTCCGAGTCACTTGCGCAACCATTCGATCTTCATGCAGTTCTTCGCGGACCTCGAGGCGTACCTGCTGCGTACCGACGCCGCCGATGTCACGCTCGACTTCAAGGACTTCTCCCCCATCGCGAGCGCACAGTTTATGAAGCTCAGATAACCGCGTCTTGCGGGAAACAACGCCCGTCGGGATGTCCGGCACCGGATACCCCGACGGGCTTCTGTATGATGCCCGTTCTCCCGTATCCGGGACAGCAGCTGACTTATTTGGTCAACGGGAATGTGATCTCCGTGCAGGAGGTGGATTGTCATCAAGGGCGGAGCGCAGCTCCTACCGCCGGATTCTATTTTTTCGTCTGTACGCTTGACACCGCGCCCCGAGACGTGCTATACTGAAAACAACCTGCGAGACTCAGAAAAGAGCGGCACAAAAGTGAGAGGAGTATCAGCACATGAAGAAACCCGGAGAGTGGAAGACCGGCGCGTCGGTATGCCTGTATAAGCAGTTTACAGCGGAGAATCTGCGGGAGTGCGCGGACGCGGGAATCACTGCAGTCGAGGTGAGCGCGGCGTACGCGGAGGACTTCCCCGCGATCGCAAAGGAGGCCGCGGCGTGCGGCATCGAGTTGTGGAGCACGCATCTGCGCTTCTCCCACGAATGGGACATCTCGCATGAGACATATACCGAATCGACGCTCACGCTGCACGAGGAGCATCTGCGTAAAGCAGCGGCGGCCGGGTTCAAGCTCGCCGTGGTCCATCCCAGCGCCGAGCCGATCGCCGATGAGGACCGGCGGGCGCGTCTGATGAAAAGCCGTGAGAGTCTGCTGCGGCTGGCGGCATTTGCCAAAGCCCTTGGAATGCGCCTGGCGGTCGAGAACCTGCCGCGCACCTGCCTCGGCCACACCAGCGGCGACATCAACTACCTGCTCACCGGCAACCCCGATCTGGGCGTGTGCTTTGACACCAACCATCTGCTCATCGAGGATAACCTGAACTTCATCCGGCGGCTTGGAAAACGGATCATCACGCTGCACGTCTCCGACTACGACTTCATTGACGAGCGGCATCTGCTGCCCGGCGACGGGAAGAACGACTGGCCGGCGATCATGCGTGCGCTGGCGGAAGCGGGGTACGAAGGCCCGTGGATGCACGAGGTCAGCGCCGGAAAGGGCTCCGCGGCTGATCTGCGCCGTACCCATCTGATGTTCGCCGCACAGGTATGAGGGTCACCCGTGCGGATGCGTGCGGTATGCGGGAGCGGTACGCCGGCAGCGAAAGCGTACGGCTCCCGTGTGCCCCCGGGGAAAAACGATTATTTTGAAATTAACTCTTGACAAATCGTGAAACATCTGCTATAATAATTTTCGTTGACTTCGCAACGGGCACCACGCTGGTGTAGCTCAATCGGCAGAGCAGCTGATTTGTAATCAGCAGGTTGCTGGTTCGATTCCGGTCACCAGCTCCACGCTCTTTCCCGAGTTCGGGCGACAATTGCATATGGGAGGATTCCCGAGCGGCCAAAGGGGGCAGACTGTAAATCTGTTGTCTTACGACTACGATGGTTCAAATCCATCTCCTCCCACCAACAAAGCGGACCAAAAAGCCTGTATTTTCGGCTTTTTGGTTCGTTTTTTGTCCGACAAAGCAGCTTCCAACATTTTCCAACGGGTTCTGAAAAACGACCGCTTCGACGTGCTTCCGTGATTGCGGCGCCGAACCGTGATATACACTCACAGATTTCAACCGAGTTTGCCGGCATATTTGTCTCTGCATCCATGCGCGAAGCCATGGGTAAATCCGCGTCGTCGTTTGACAGATCGTAGGGTTTATGGTATTCTGTAGTACAATCCGAAAAAGGAGGGTTTTCCATAACGCATTATGAGACGGTTACACGCCGGTACTATGCGCGGTGGCTGGGACTGCCTGCGCTGCCGGAAAACGGCGGCGTCCGGTTCGTGTACACGCCGGAGAGAAACCGCGCGCAGTACGGCTACGCAAAGCCCTTCGACATCTATTGCTGGACCGAGCCGGGACGTATGGGTTGTTCCGCGCGGGTGACGACGGTGTCGTACGGCGACCGCGCGCTGCGTCTTTCGGGATGCGCAGCGCAGATGCCGGACAGACTGAAAGCGCGGCTTGATGACATGATGGACGCGGAGGACATCCGAGCGCTGCTGCAGGAGACATACGGCGTCCCGGCGGCGCACACGGTCAAATACGTCTATCGAGGTACGGATGAACCCTCCGTCCCTCATGAAGGACTGCGGACGCTGACGGAGGAGGATTTCTCGGCGTACCGGGACTTCTGGCGGGCGTGCCACCCGGGCGGACAGGACGGCTGGCTGCGGGAGTATTTCGATGAGATGACGGCGGTGGGCACCTGCGTGGGTGTGTACGCCGACGGCATACTGGCGAGCTGCACGGACACACCGGGGATGCCGTACATGGCGGACAAGGTGCAGGAGATCGGCGTCAAAACGCGTCCGGAGTACCGTCGGCGGGGATATGCGGCGCTTGCGTGTATCCGATGCGCCGCGAACATCCTCGCGCGCGGGAGATGTCCGCAGTGGTCGACGGATGCCGGAAACCACGCGTCACGGAAGCTCGCCGCGTGCGTGGGATTTGAGGAGCTTGCGGACGTCGTGAGCGTGACGCTGTAGAAAAAATCCCCTGTCTTCCGTTTGCACGGAAGACAGGGGATTCCTCAATACGCGGGGCAGGTACGGTCACGCGTACCGGACGTCGCGGACGATGGCGGCGGCGGCGCGGCAGAGCTCGGAGATGCGGGAGAAGTCAGCGTCGGCGAGGAGGTCGGCGGTGACCATGAAAGACCCTCCGCACGCCGCCACGCACGGCAGCTTCAGGTAGTCGGCAAGGTTAGAAAGAGAGATGCCTCCGGTAGGGACGAAGCGGACGCCTCCGTAAGGTGCTGAGAGCGCCTTGAGCATGGCGGGTCCTCCTGCTTGCTCGGCCGGGAAGAACTTGAGCGTCGACAGCCCCAGATCCAGGGCGGCTTCGATCTCGGTGGGCGTCATGACGCCGGGGAGAATCGGCACACCGCGCTCCATCGCGTAGGCAACGACGCGGGGGTTGGTGCCGGGCGACACCAGGAACTGCGCGCCGGCATCGATGGCGGCCTTTGCCTGCTCGACTTTGAGAACGGTGCCCGCGCCCACGAGCAGCGACGGGTTGTGCATGCGCATCCGGCGAATGACCTCATCGGCGCCGGCCGCGCGGAAGGTCACCTCCGCGCACGGAACCTCACCTATGACCAGAGCGTCGGCGAGCGCTTCGGAAAGGCTTACTTCACGCAGCTTGATCACCGGGATGATGCCGCAGACCGACAGCGCTTCCATGATATCCATAGGAAATCCTTCCTTTCGTAGAGTGCAGGGGACATGTCATACACAGGACGCTTTCCCGTTACACGCGGGAGCCGGAGTCCTGGTCGATGAAGGTGGTGGCGTCGGGATGGGTCTTGAGCAGCGTGGCGGGGATCATGTTCGTCACGTCGCTGGTCAGCACCTTGTAGATCGCTTCGGCCTTGACCTTGTACGGTACAGGCGAGACGATCTTCTTACAGAGCATGATCTGATAGGGAGTCATGGAAATGGCCTGCTTGGGGACGTCGTCGAAGGTGGGGAACCAGCCCTCGCCGAGCTGCTGCTTGCGGCAGCGTTCATCCAGCTCGACGACCTTGTACGCACCGCGGTTATCGAAGTCCGCAGGCGGATCGTTGAAGGCAATATGGGTGTTCTCGCCGATGCCGATGACGCCGACGTCGATGGGCTTCTCACGGATGAGCGCGGTCAGGTCGGCGATGCACGCGTCGACGGACGGATAGTTCCACGGCGCGACATAGTGCACGGCCTTGAGGTTGACCTTGGAGACAAAGCGCTCTTTCATGTACTTGACAAAGCTGGCGGGATGCTGCTCACCGAGGCCGACATACTCGTCGAGATGGAACAGGGTGACCTTCTGCCAGTCGATGTCCTTTTTGATGAGGGCGGCGAGGGTGGTAAACTGGGAAGCGCCGGTGGAGAGGACGATGCGCGCCTCACCGTTGGCGGCGATGGCTTCGTTGATCTGCGACGCGATGAGGGTTGCGGCCTGTTCGCCGAGGTCCTCGGGTATGGTGCAGCGTACAATTTTCATAGAAGTCAGCTCCTTGTGGTATAAAGTCAGTATGAGAAATCTCTCATTATATAACAGTATACCACATACGCGGAACTTTTTCAACGGTAGAATCTCAAAATACCCGAAAACTTAAAGGAACGGACATGGATGGGACAACACCGGCTATTTTCTTTCCGAAGCGCGGGACAAACGGTGTGATGTGCGCCTATATGGTTCGCAGGAATGCGATTTCGGCCCTTGACGTATTCTTCGCGCTGTGCTATACTCACAAATGCGGGAGAACAATCCGGCACACACCGCTTATGAAACGAACGACAATTCCGGCAGCGGGAGGCAGAACACAATGAGACAATGGGTAACGGAGGACTGGGAATTTGAGCTGACCGTCACGGAGGGAAAAGCCGGGCACTGCAGACTGGGCTTTGAGAAAGGCGACCGGTTTGTATTCCGGTACGGCTGCCCCGCCGGCATGTGTCCCAAAACGATGCAGCAGATTTACACCTGGTGCGAGGTAATCCGGTGCGGCGGCGACTTCACCTACAGAGGATGCCCGCAGAAGTACGAGATGGATATCGGCTGTGCCGACGGCTGCATCGGTTTTCACCTGAGGGCGTATCCCGTCAACCGTGATGAGAACGGGAAGCCGCTTCCCAACGGCGTAAGGCCGGAGGACTGAGGGATATCAGGTATACAAAAAGAGGGAACGGTCGTAAACCGTCCCCTCTTTTTTGCCTCTATTTTCGCAGCGCCGTCGGGTAGAGCTGGCAGCTCATCCCGCCGTCGACGATCAGCTCCGTCCCCGTGACGTTCTTCGATTCGTCAGAGCCGAGATACCACGCGGCGTTCGCGATGTCCTCAAAGTCAGAGATATCCCCCAGCGGAGTCAGTCCGCCGCTGACAATCTGACTGCTCCCCATCCTCCGCCATCGCTCCGTCTTGATCGTTCCGGGCAGCACCACGTTGCAGCGGATGCCGTACGGCCCCAGGTCGACCGCGAAGGCACGGCTCATCGCGTTGATGCCGCCCTTCGACGCGCAGTACGCAGCTCTGTTCGGGATCGCACGGTACGCCGTGTTCGAGCCGATGAACACAATCGCCCCGTGTCTGCGCTCCCGCATCCGCAGCGCCGCCTGCCGTACAATCGTAAAGTTCCACACGAGGTTCGTCTCGAACACCCGCGCGAATTCCTCCGCGCTCACCTCGAAGAACGGCTGACCGACCGCCGGATCCGTCCCGAAGCCCAGGTCGGCCGCGTTGAGTACCACTGTGTCCACCGCAGTTCCCGACGCGTCGATATCCCGGAAGATATCCATCACGCGGCCCTCGTCGCGGATGTCCAGCGCATAACCCTTTGCATATACGCCGTACGTCCGCGATATTTCCTCCGCCGCCTTGTCTGCGCGGGACTGCTCACGGCTCGTCAGGATGGCCGCATATCCCTCCCGCGCAAACCGCGACGCAATACAGTAGCCCGTCCCCGACGCCGCACCTGTTACAAATACCGCACGTTCCATCGTCACAGCCTCCCGTCAGAAGTAAAACTCCGTCTCCGCGGGACGGATATCCGTCAGCGCGCCGGTGTAGTGCCGCAGCGTGTGCGGCGTGTACGGATGCGCAAGACACGCGTCCTCGTTGAGTTCCACACCAAGCCCCGGTTTCTCCGGGATGAGCAGTTCCCCGTTTTCACAGGTAAGCTGTTCGTTTGTAACCTCTTTGCGCCATACGACATCGCTGTACATGATCTCAAGGATGCGGAAGTTCGGTACGCAGGCGGCAAGCTGTAAGGTTGCGGCGTTCGCGACGGGGCCGGATGGGTTGTGCGGCGCAAAGGGGATGTAGTATGTCTCCGCGACGGCCGCGATCTTCAGCAGCTCGAGGATGCCGCCCGCATGGGAGACATCGGGCTGAATGAAGTCGGCAGCGCGCATCTCGAACAGCGCACGGAAGTCCTTGAGCGTATAGAGCCGCTCGCCTGCCGCGATCGGTACCGGCGACTTCTCGCGTACGGCCCGCAGCGCTTCGAGGTTGTCCGGCGGCGTCGGTTCCTCGAACCAGTACGGACGAAACGGTTCCAGCTCCCGCGCAATGCGGATGCCCGTCGGAACGTCGAAGCGGCCGTGACCTTCGATCAGCAGGTCGACGTCCGGCCCCACGGCGTCGCGCACCGCCTGAATGCAGTTCAGCGCGCGGGTCAGATCGGCGTTTGAGAGCTCGAGATACGCCTTGCCGAACGGATCCCACTTCAGCGCGCTGACGCCCCGTCTTACCGCAGACTTCGCCTTCTCTCCGAACTCCTCCGGCGTCTTCGCACCTGCAAACCAGCCGTTGACATAGAGACGCACGCGGTCGCGTATTTTCCCGCCCAACAAACGGTAGACCGGAACTCCGAGCGACTTTCCCAGGATGTCCCACAGTGCCATTTCGACCGCCGACAGTGCCGACATCAGCACCGCGCCGCCGCGCCAGTATGCGTCGCGGTAGATTGCGTGGACATGCCGCTCGATATCGCGCGGATCCTCACCGACCAGGTAGTCGCGGATGTGTTCGACCGCACCAGTCAGCGCCTTTTCCTTATACTCGAGCGTCGCCTCGCCGACGCCGTCGATGCCGTCGTCCGTGTAGACCTTCACAAACATCCAGTTTGTACGGAAGCAGTCGACGGCAAACGTCTTTACTTCGGTAACCTTCATCGTCTACTCCTTCAGATCAAATACGCGCACGTAGTCGACCGCGAACGTGTCCCCGATCGCCGCGTATGCCTCTTCCGTCGGCATATGGCTCTCATGCCGGTAGCCCTTGACCTCGGTTGAGATCAGGATGAACTCGGGACGATGCGAGACCGGCGCGGGGTTATGTCCGTCCTCGATGCCGTCGATGTAGTAGGTGTAGCCCTCCGGCGTCCAGAGCATCCCGAAGGTGTGGAACGCCACGGGATCGAGGTCATTGCGCCCGACGCCTGCATGCGTACTCTGATGGTCGAGTCCATAGCCGCCAAAGTGGTTCGCGTGACAGCTGCATGTCCCCGGTTGAAAGCTCTCCATGATGTCGTGCTCGATCCCGGCTTCCGCAGGGTCAAGGGAGCTGCCGATCACCGGCGACTGCATCCAGAACGCGCTCCACCATCCCGGCTTCTGCTGCAGCCGGCAGCGGCACTCGTAGTAGCCGTAGCGATGGAGAAAGAGGCTGCGATGCAGCTTTCCGATGCCCCACTGCAGATGGTCGCGTCCGAAGGTCGTCGGCGTGACCGGTTCGTCCATAAAGTTATAGCCGGTCTGGAGCTGCGCGCTGACCGGGCGGCCATCCTCGGTCGTCAGCGTGAAGACCGCGCAGCTGTCCGCGAGATGGACGCCCCGGTCAACCCACGCCGGCCAGCGTTTTCCCATCATGTTCAGCCGATAATCCCACTTCGATCGGTCGAGCGTATCGCCGTCGAACTCGTCGCTCCACACGAGCGTGAAGTTCCCGTCGGGGAGGAAGCTGGATACGTGGTTGGGTACCTTGTACTCTTTCATAACAGTCGTCCTTTCGATTTTTTACTCAAGCGGAATCTCCCGGTACATCTCCGGGATGACGCGGCCGGGGTGCTTGAAAGTACGAGGGTCGAGCGCACCTTCTGCGACGCACGGGGAGTCAAACAGCCCGAAGTGCAGCGGGACCGCAACCCGTGCGCCGGTACGTTCGGCAAACCGTGCGGCATCCACGGCGTTCATGTTGTTCCCCTCGCCGTTGATCGGCAGGAATACCGCGTCGATGTGTTCGGGCAGTTCGGCGAAGATGTCACGGCTGTAGAGCGTGTCGCCTGTGACATAGAGCGTCTGCTTGCCGTCGTCGACAATGACCCCGATGGCGTACGGGTCACTGTGGACGGCGGTGACGGCGGTGAAGCGCACACCGTCCTGCGTCCACTCGGTACGCCGGTCGAACTGCACATAGCGGTGACTCCCGCCGGTTTTGCGCACCTCTCCCCAGACCGATGCCGGCGCCAGGACGGTCACACGCGCACGGTCGGGCGCAAGGTAATGCGCGGCGGTCTCGGGGTCGTAGTGGTCGAGGTGGTTGTGTGTGAAAATGAGGACGTCCGGGCATACATTCAGGAAGCGTTCGTCGACGGGGACGCGGCGGCGGTTTGCCGGGTTGCGTTTTCCCACCGCGTCGGACAGATACGGGTCGATGAGGATGCGGATGGCGGGCGTCTCGATATACAGCCCGGCCTGTCCGAGCCAGGTCACGTGCATCGGGCAGCACTCCCTTGATCATTTTATACTTGTATTGTACGCCCGGTGCGTGTATAATGAAAGTGCAGGTCTTACTCATTTTTTTAGATTTCTTAGCTTTTACCGGAGGATGCCATGCTGGAGATTGCCAAACTCGGGATATTCGACAGCCGCGGGAAGTTTCATAACCTCTCGCGGACACCGCCGCGTGTGACGGAACTCATCGAGCTGGAATACTACCTCTCCGGCGACGGCGCGAGTTTCGTGGACGGCGTTTCATACCCGCATGCGCCGGACAATCTGCTGTATGTACGGCCCGGTCAGACACGCTGGAGTACGTCTTCCGCCGACGGAAACGACGTACGCTTCACCTGTTTTTACATCCATCTCGCACCGGACGAAATGCTGCTTGACCTGACACGCGACATCCCCGCCGTGATGCCATCGGCGCACCATGCGGAAATCCGCGAGCTGTTCGGGGAGCTGCTCCGCCTGTCCGCTGTCCGGGGGTCGGAGCTGCTGCTGCACAGCCGCATCTACGAGCTTCTCAGCATCGTCCAGACCGACGCGCGCGCGTATCGGATGAACCTCACGGGGTACAGCGCGCGCGCGCCGTACGACCCCGCGCCCGTTGAGGCTGCCATCCGCTTCATCGAGGACAACCTCGCGCAGCCCATCACGCTCGCGGACATCGCGGCGGCGGCAAACCTCTCTCCGGTCTATTTTCATAAGCGCTTCCGGCTGCGTACCGGACGTACTCCGCGTGAGTTTCTGCTCGAGCGCCGCATTGCCCGTGCGCGGCAGCTCCTGCTGACCACCGACCTCCCCGTTTCCCTCATCGCCGAACGCTGCGGATTCTCATCCCAGTCCTACTTCAATGACCGCTTCAAGAAAGTCTGCTCGCTCACACCCTCGGGTTACCGCAGCCTCCGCTATGTCCCGCCGTACGGCAGCTCCGGCGGATAGAACCTCAGCTTTGTATTTTCCGCAGCAGGATACTATGAGGTCATCGACATGTGCAAAACAGTGCGAGTACAAAGTGCGGCGAGGTGAAACAGGACGCGTACACGCTTATGCCGGTCACCGCCGGCGGCAGTTATTTGTCGATTTTGCGCATGATAACCCAAGTAATCCGCCATATTTACAGCACAGCGGTCCGAATTCGACAATATGCCCATATTTGAGGGCGTTACAGACGTAAAGTTCATAAAAAATTCATTTGACAAAACCGCGCACTCGTGGTAATCTATAGTTAGCACTCTAAGGCATCGAGTGCTAAAGAAGGATTCGGAAAGGGGGATGCAAGATGAAACTCAGCGACCGCAAGAAGCAGATACTCAAAGCCGTCGTGGACGACTACATCCAGACCGCGGAACCGGTCGGGTCAAGAGCGGTTGTCGTGCGTATGGAGACGCCGGTATCGTCGGCAACCGTGCGCAACGAGATGGCAGAGCTTGAAAACCTTGGGTACCTCGAGCAGCCCCATACCTCCGCCGGACGCGTCCCGTCGAACCTCGGCTACCGGATGTATGTCGACGAGCTGATGGAACGCTACCACCTGACGGGCGCAGACCTCGCGGAGGTGCAGAAAGCCCTGAAGTTCCGGATGCGCGAGCTGGATCGCCTGATCTTTGAGGCCGGGAAGATGGTCTCCGAGCTGACGCACCACGCCGCCATTGCCCTCACACCCGTCGCTGATACCGAAAGCATCCGGCGGTTTGAAGTCATCCAGGTGGATAAAACGACCGTCGTGCTCATACTCGTCACGACGACCGATCAGATACGCAACCGCATCTGCCGGCTGAACGTGCCGCTGTCGGGGCTGGAAATCAGCGCCGCCAACCGTGCGCTCAACGCCTACTTCACCAACATTCCTCTCCATGATATGAACGGCGACCGCATCGCCCGTGCTGAAAGCGAGACCGGCGCCGAGATTACGGAGCTCCTCGTTGCGGCCATCGACTTTGCCGCCGACGTGCTCAGAAGAATCCTCAACCGGGAGGTCTATCTCTCCGGTGCGACACAGCTTTTACAGTATCCCGAGTACCGCGACGTCGACCGGGCGCGCGCGCTGCTCGACTGCCTTTCCGACCGCGAGACGGTCGTGAAGCTTCCGGAGCCCGAGCCAGGTGAGACCATCCGTGTCTCCATCGGCGAGGAAACCGGGGTTCAGGCGCTCGATGACGTGTCCGTCGTCGTGACGTCCTATGAAGCCGGACACGGCGCGCGAGGGCTTCTCGGCGTCGTAGGTCCCACAAGAATGGATTACGCACGTGTCTGCGCGAGACTTCAGAAATTCTCCGAAGGCCTGTCGCAGATACTCAATGAACAGCAAAGGAATGGATAAACCAAATATGGCTAAAGATTATAAGGCTCCCGAAGAGACGTTGGAAACCTCGCAGTCTGCGGAAACACCTGAAATCGAAAAGACAGAACCCACGCCGATGCAGGAACCTGTAAAGGAAGCCGCGCCAGAGCCGTCACCCGAGGAAATACTCACCGCCGAGCTTGAAAAAACTCAGGACCAGTACAAGCGGATGCTCGCCGAGTATGACAACTTTCGGCGCCGCAGCCAAAAGGAACGCGAGGGCATCTACGCGGACGCCGCCCTCACCGTCGTCGGCACGATGCTGCCGGTGCTCGACAACCTCGAGCGCGCGCTCGCCGTCGAAAGCACCGATGAAGCCTTCAAGAAAGGCGTCGAGCTGACCGTGAAACAGTTTTATGAGTGCCTCGGAAAGCTCAATGTCGAGGAAATCCCTGCGAAGGGTGAGCAGTTCGACCCCGCACTCCACAACGCCGTGATGCACATAGAAGACGACAAGTGCGACGACAACACCGTCGTCGAGGTCTTCCAGAAGGGTTTCCGCATGGGAGATCGCGTCGTGCGTCACGCGATGGTCAAAGTCGCAAACTGACCTTCCCCCGTATATGGGAAGTTTGAAAGAATACAAAAGAATGCAAAATCCGCATTTATGAAAGGATGTCAATCATTATGTCTAAAATCATAGGTATCGATCTCGGCACCACAAATTCGTGCGTAGCCGTTATGGAAGGCGGAGAACCCGCCATTATTGCCAACGCTGAAGGTATGCGTACCACCCCGTCCGTCGTCGCGTTCTCCAAGACCGGCGAGCGTATGGTCGGCCAGGTCGCCAAGCGTCAGGCCATCACCAACCCCGACCGCACCGTCTCCTCCATCAAGCGTGAGATGGGCACCTCCCACAAGGTCACCATCGACGGCAAGCCCTACTCCCCGCAGGAAATCTCCGCGATGATCCTGATGAAGCTGAAGACCGACGCCGAAGCCTACCTCGGCGAGAAGGTCACCCAAGCCGTCATCACCGTCCCCGCCTACTTCACCGACGCGCAGCGCCAGGCCACCAAGGATGCCGGCAAGATCGCGGGCCTCGAGGTCATGCGTATCATCAATGAGCCGACCGCCGCTGCCCTTGCCTATGGCGTCGATAAAGAGCACGACCAGAAGATCATGGTCTACGACCTCGGCGGCGGTACGTTCGATGTCTCGATCCTTGAGATCGGTGACGGCGTACTGGAAGTCCTCGCGACCGCGGGCAACAACCGTCTGGGCGGCGACGACTTTGATGAGCGCGTCATGAACTGGATGGCCGACGAGTTCAAGAAGAACAATGCCATCGACCTGCGCGCCGACCGCATGGCAATGCAGCGCCTGAAAGAAGCGGCCGAGAAGGCGAA
>Ga0123328_1000325_pt1 | contig 51257 bp, 34 predicted proteins | sample BioC12SIPDNA_2_FD_89702 | JGI IMG/M metagenome (GOLD analysis project Ga0123328, IMG submission 89702) | Anaerobic biogas reactor microbial communites from Washington, USA - Biogas_R1_A C12 SIP DNA | ecosystem: Engineered > Bioreactor > Anaerobic > Unclassified | place: Washington, USA...
GCTCTGCCAGAAATGCCATGAAGCGCCCCATCAGTATCCAGATCGGGTGGACGCCTTTATTGCCGAGTGGCAAGGACGGATTCGGCCCAACGGTCGGAAGGTTTCCAAGGACAGCGTCTGCACCGATTGCCATGGAGCACATCATGAGCGCGATCGGCAGGCTTCGGCGGAGTGGATTCCCCTGTTCAACGGTAAGGATCTGACCGGCTGGCAGGCCGAGGGCAACGCCGTGTGGAAGGTGGAGAAGGGCATGTTAATAGGCACCCAGGGCCCCAATGATGCCCACGGGGAGCTTCTGACCACGGATACGTATCGGGATTTCCACCTCAAAGTGACCTACCGCGTCGCATGGCCGGCCAATACGGGCATCTGGTTTCGGTATCAGTCGGGCGGCCAGGCCTATCAGGCGGACATTCTCGAATACCGCAACCCGGTTGCGTATTCCGGGACAATCTACTGCCCGGGCAAGATGTTCCTGGCGATCAACGATGATCCGGATTTGGTGAATCACGAAGGGTGGAACACGATGGACATCCGGGCGGAAGGGCCTCGTTTGCGGGTCTGGCTCAACGGTTTTCAGGTGGCTGACGTCAAGGACGACACCACCGACCACGGGCGAATCGGCTTCCAGGTGCATGCTGGCAAGGAGTTTGAGGCGATGAAGATAACGGTTCGTCAAGTGCTGCTCCAGCCGCTGTGTGGGGCGGGCCGTTGAGGAACGTCCAGCCGCTGTTCTCTGCAGGGAGCGGTTATGGAAGGGAAGCGACTTCTCCTCGAATCGTTGCGGAACCGGCCTACGCCCCGGCCGGCGTGGGTACCGTTCGTTGGCGTGCATGGGGCCAAGCTGATCGGTGTGACGGCGGATGCGTATCTGCATTCGAGCGAGTTGCTCGTTCGGGGGCTGGATCGGGCCTGCGAGTTGTATTGCCCGGACGGTTTGCCCATCGTTTTTGATCTCCAGCTTGAGGCCGAGGTGCTTGGTTGCCAGATGCATTGGGCCGAGGAGACGCCGCCCTCGGTCAGCTCGCATCCGTTGATGGACCGTGAGTTGGCCGACCTGCCGCCGTTCGACACCGGCCGGGGACGCTACCCGATTATCCGCGAGGCCCTGGCGAGTATGAAGAAGAGCCGGGGTGACCAGATTGCGTTGTATGGTCTGATCACCGGACCGTTTACCTTGGCATTGCACCTGATGGGCACCAACCTGTTTCTGGAGATGTTCACCGGGCCGGACAAGGTGAAGACGGTGTTATCGTATTGTGGCGAGGTGGCGCGTCGGGCAGCGGATTTCTACCTGGACCATGGTGCGGACGTGATTGCCGTCGTGGACCCGATGACCAGCCAGATTTCGTCGGCTCACTTTGAGGAATTCGTCGGGCCGTATGTGGACCCGGTATTCGCGCATATCCGGGAGCGGGGTGCGTGCTCGTCGCTGTTTGTATGTGGCAACGCGACGCGTAATCTCGAACACATGTGCCGTACGGCGTGTGATAACGTCTCGGTGGATGAAAACATCTCGCTTGAACTGCTTCGAGATCTGGCTCGAACTCACGGCAAGTCGTTCGGCGGGAATCTCAAGCTGACGACTGTGTTGCTGTTGGGCAGTGAGATGGATGCGAAGCGGGATGCTCTGCAGTGCATGGAAGTGGGTGGGGCGACCGGTTTCGTGTTGGCCCCGGGCTGCGATCTGCCGTTCCACACTCCCGAGCGGAACATCGAGGCCGTTGCTCTCATGGTGCACGACGATTACCAGCGGGAGGTTGCCAAGGCGGCGTTGCCAGCTTGTGCGGAACAGGCGTACGAGGACGTCGAGTTGCCCGACTATGGGGAGGCGGGCAAGGTATTCGTCGATGTGGTGACGTTGGACTCCGCCTCGTGTGCCCCATGCCAGTACATGGTGGACGCGGTCTACAACGCGACGCAGAAGCTGGGCGACAAGGTGGTCATCCGCGAGCACAAGATCACTACGCGAAGCGGTTTGGGACACATGGCCAAGCTGGGCGTGGGGCATATTCCGACGATTTGCATTGACGGCGAGGTCACCTTTCCTTCGATCATTCCGGACGTGGCGACGTTGGCGCGGAGAATCGAGGAGGGGATCGAGGCGAAGCGGAAGCCATGATTCCTGTGGTGCTGGTCACGGGTTTTCTGGGCAGCGGCAAGACGACGTTTCTTCGCCGGATCATTGCTACCCATCGCGATCGTCGCTTGGCGTATCTGGTCAACGAGTTCGCTCCCGTAGATGTGGACGGCCGACTTCTGGCCGCGGAGAGCGGGCGAGTCGTGTCGTTGCCGGGTGGGAGCATCTTCTGCCAGTGCCTCGTAGGATCATTCATCGAGCAACTGCGTGGGATTGTTGAGCGATTCCACCGGCCGTCGGAGCCGTTGGAGGGGTTGGTGGTTGAAGCAAGCGGCATCGCCGATCCAGGGGTTGCCGGGCGGATGCTGCGAGAGACCCGGCTCGACCAAGTCTACCGGTTGAGTCGGGTGATCAGCGTGGTTGATCCCGGCAGCTTCTCCAAGCTGCTGCATACGCTTCCCAACATCACCGCTCAGATTGAAGCCAGCGACTTGGCGATCATCAACAAGGTGGACCTGTTTGGCGAGGCGGATCTTGGTGAGGTCGAGCGACAACTTGCGGCAATCAAGCCGGGCCTGTCGGTCGTGCGGGCGTCCTATTGCCGTGTGGATGTCGATCTTCTGGGTTTCGAACACGTCACTGGGCCTTCGGGCGAATACGCTGTACGTGCTGATCCGCTCTTCGCGGTGATGTGCCTGACGATGGATGGGCGTGTGAACATAGATGCGTTGGTGGAGACCATCCGGTCGGCCGGCGAGGCCATCTACCGGGCCAAGGGCCGTGTGCCGACGGATGAAGGCATGATGTGCCTCGATTGTTCAGCCTCCGGGATCGTCACCGGCCCGGCGTCGGACGGCGGTTCGACCGGGCAACTGGTCTTGGTCTGCAATCCCGCGGCACAAGCCGAGGTTGGCGGCTTGCTCGCACGGTGGGGCAGCGTGCGAACCATGACGAGGAGCGCGCCGCCATCCGTGGTTCAGCTTGGTTTGCCCAAGACTCCGGCCTGAGCTTCGCGGTAGTTGTCCCGTCGTTGGTCAGGTATCATCTTCGCCGGGCTGCCTATTCGAGCCGGCCGCGTGGTGGTACCGGTCTTTGCATCCCCCCCTTGAAGGAGCGGAGGCGATGATTGATCTGCGCAGTGACACCGTGACTCGCCCGACTTCTGCCATGCGGCAGGCGATGGCCGCGGCCGAGGTTGGCGATGACGTGCTCGGGGATGACCCGACGGTCGTGGCACTCGAGCGTCGTACGGCTGAGCTGCTGGGCAAGGAGGCGGCCTGCTACATGCCCTCCGGGACGATGACCAATCAGGTGGCCCTGCGGGTGCATACCGAGCCGGGCGACGAAGTTCTGATGGAGGCTTTTGCTCATGTGTATCTGTTCGAGGCGGGTGGTCCCGCGGCTCTCTCGGGCGTGATGTGCAGGTTGATACCGGGCCAGCGGGGGCTGTTCACCGCAGCGGACGTGCGGGCGGCTCTTCGGCCGAGCAACGTGCACTATCCACCGACCAAGCTGGTGTGTGTGGAGAATACGCACAATGTGGGCGGAGGCAGTATCTGGCCGCTGGAGACGGTGGCGGAGGTGGAGGCTGCGGCTCGTGAGGCTGGCTTGCGGATGCACCTGGATGGTGCGCGGCTCTGGAACGCGGCGGCAGCGACGGGTATTCCGGAACGTGCGTACGCGAGCCATTTCGACTCGGTCAGCGTGTGCTTCTCGAAAGGCCTGGGGGCGCCGGTAGGATCCGCTCTGGCGGGTACGCGGGCGTTTATCGAGCGGGCGCGACGGTTTCGCAAGCAGTTCGGGGGTGGGATGCGTCAGGCGGGAGTGATTGCGGCGGGGGCCTTGTATGCTCTGGAGCATCATCGTTCGCGTCTGGTGGAGGACCATGCGAACGCCAAGCTTCTGGCCGAGGGCATCGCGGCGATGCCGGGCGTGAGCATCGACGCGGCGACAGTCCAGACGAATATCGTTTTCTTCGAGGTGACCGCCATGCCGGCGGCGGAGCTGGCCAACCGATTGAGCAGGGCGGGTGTGCTGATGCTCGCACGCGGCACGCGGATTCGGGCGCTGACCCACCTGGACGTGTCGCGCGATCAGATCGCCGAGACCTTGGCTATCATGGGCAAGACGCTGGGAAGCCGTGAGGCGACCGTTTGACGAATCGCGATATGCCTTGATCAAAGCGATGATGCGATTCAGCTTCGCACGATTTCGAAGAGATCGTTGCCGGATGCCGTCTCTGCGCAGACATAACGGAAGCCACATCGGACGAGCACTTGGTGTGATGCCACATTCTGCGGTGTCGTGTGTGCAATGATCTTTCGCGTGTGTTCGTCGGCAAAGGCGTACGCGACGAGTGCCTTGGTCATTTCGGTCGCGTAACCCCGTCTTCGTTGCGAAGGCACGATGGAGAAGCCGATCTCGACCTTCTGCTGTTCGCCGGGAGGGCCAAGGAAGCCGCCCGCCCCAATCAGCAGAGGGGGCCGACCGCGTTCTTCATGCCGGACTGCGTACCAAGTGTACCATCCGACGGCGGCTTCGCCTCCTTCTTGCAGACGATCCCGAAAGTACTCTTGCGCCCCGAGGTCGTACTCGCCCGGCGGCCAGCCGGGCTCCACTTGCGCTTCCAACAGGCAGGCCAGGAGTTCTGGAGATTCGATTTCGGCGTTGATGTGGTGATACGTTGCCGCCGTGAGTTCGAGGCGATCGGTTCTCAGGTGATGAAGTCTCGATTCGTTCACTGGACCGTGTCCTCTGGCCAGGTTGACGATACGCCGGCCGGCCGGCTGGCAACATACCCGCGTGCGATGGTCGATGCGGATCAACACAAGGCACGCGGCTCCGCTCGGCTCTTGCGAAGCCGTTGCTCCCAGACTGTGCTCTGGACGAGGGATTGTCACACATATTCATGGCGGGTTCAAATGCGTCACGGCCCGGCGGGGTGGACTGGGCCGGTGCCCGAACCGGGTGAGTGCCGGCCGCGCCGGGGAGGTGGTGAGGGACGAACAGCAAGAGGTCTCCTTGGCCATGGCAACGCACCCCGGCGATTCTGTCACGTGCCTCTTCGTGTCGTCACGGAGCGGGATTGCGGTTGTCCAGGTGGGCGTCGAGGAAAGGCAGCACCCGGCGGCCGTACTCGTCGGGCACGGTGGTGATGATGTTGCTGTGCGGGCCGGGCCCGAACCAGATCTCCCGTGGGCCTGAGGCGGCGTCGTATAGCCGTTGGGCGTGCGCGGCCGGCATGCCGATGTCCTCGTTCCCGTGAATCACGAACACGGGCCGGTCGCTCAGCGACGTGACGGCCCGCTCGGCCGAGGCGGCGAAGAAGTTGGTCCGCGTCACGGCGGACATGAGGCCGAGCATGAAACGGGCGGCCGCGGGGCCGAGCACCGGCACCTTTCCGGCGTGGTGCAGAGCCAGCGCTTCAGGTGAGACAAACGGGCTGTCCAGGATCACGGCGTCGATGCGCGGCTCCTCGGCGGCGGCCAGGGCCAGAGCCATCGCCCCCTGCGAGGAGCCCAGCCCGACGATCCGACGGGCGTGCTCGGGCCGCTCACGCTTCAGCCAATCCACCACCGCCAGCACGTCCCGTCGCTCTCGGATGCCGTACGTGGTTTGCCGACCGGTGCTGCTGCCGTGAGCCCGGAAGTCGAAGAACACCACGTTGTAGCGTTGCCCCAGAAACGGCGCGAGAAACCAGACAAAGTTGCCCTTGTTGGCCCCGGCTCCGTGGCAGATGAGCAGCGTCCGGTCGGCGTTTTCTTGCGGAATCAGCCAGCCGTCGAGTTCGTGGCCGTCGGGGGTGGCAATCCGCAAGTGCTCAAAAGGCTTGGCGAAGATGCTCCGCGGATCCCGGCCGTCCGCGATCTTGCAGCGATGCGTCAACACCGTCGCGAGGAACAGTGGGGCGAAGATCACGGCGGTGCAGGCCGCGCGAGCGGGGCGGATGAGAAGGATCCGTCGGGGCACCGTTCGCCCGTGGGATCGTCTCCATCTCGCCCAGCGCAGCCATCGCTCACCGCAGCGCCCGACCGTCCGTGCCCACAATGTCCACCCCAGCCGCCAGCCGATGGTGAACCACAACACGACGCCCACTTCCACCGGCATGACCCGTCCCTGGGCCAAGTGAGCAACGAACCGCAGGGCTCCCCAGATCAGCAGGCTCATGACCACCAGGTAGATCGCCAGAGAGCGATATCGGATGCGGCGATAAGCGGGGAATCGCCATAGCAGCATGCTCGCCAGCAGCGGCGGGCAAAGCAAAAACAGCAGCCAGCCCCATCCGTGTGACATGCTGACCGTCGCTTTCGTTGTCAGGAGCCGCTGTGGTATCGTTCGGCAAACAGCTCGGCCCACTGCTTCTGCAGCGTCAGAGCCTGTTGGGGGTCGTGGGCGCAGGCCTCGGCATGCTCCAGGGCTTCATCGAGCGTGAAAGGCGGCCGGAGCAGTTCCGCCAATCGGGGTGAATCGCCGCCCTGGGCACGTGCCCGCTGCCACGCCTGCTGCAAGGCGACGTGGTTGGCGCCGCATGCCGCGTCGACCAGGAGCGGCAGGAGGATGGTGTACGCTCGCTCCAGCCGGTCGTCGATACGGAAATCGCGTTGCTCGGTGAAGGGATTGCCGCGGACCACAAGTTGGTCTTTGTACTGCTGGTAAATCTCCGGCCGGATGGGATAGCGGTAGAGCGGCTGTCCGGGCGGCCCGCCGGGTACGTCGGACGGCAGCGCCCAAAGGCTCTGGCCCTGCGGTGACAGCAGGAACTCTACGAACTGGGTGGCGGACTCCAACGCCGATGTGCCGACCAATACGGTCACTGGATCCGGGGTGATGGCGGTGGCGGCAGGGGGGTTGATGTAGTCCATACGGTCGGGTGACTCGGCGATGGTCGTCCGGGCGACGAATTCGGGTTCGAGTCCGGCCATCGCCACGCCCGAGGACACGATCGGCGAGATCAGCGAACTGGACGGGAGCAGTCCGTTGGCGTTGGCCAGCAACCCGGTCACGATGCCCCAGCCTTCCTCCCAGCCGTGTTTTAGCATAATCAGTACGAGGCACTGCGTGGTGCTTCCCGAGAGCACCGGATCGGCGGCTGCTACCCAGCCCGCATAGGCTGGGTTGGCCAGATCAGCCCAGGTGGTGGGCTCCGGGATACCCCGTGCCTGGCATGCCGACCGGTTGAATACGATCCCAAACCCGCCCAGCGCGGTGCCGTGCCATGAGCCGTCCGGGGCATAGAGCGGCTGACCGTTCAGCTCAGCAGGGATACCTTCAAGTGCCTTCGCCGACAGTTTGACGGGCAAGGCGAAGCCGCGAGCCGTCACATCCCGATGCACCGCGATACCACCGCCCCAGAACACGTCAATGCCGATTCGCCGCTGGGATGATTCCGGGTACTGAGCGTAGCGATCGTAGACGTGCCGCTGGCAGTCCAGCGTACCCTTGTGGATCCATCGGATGGTGATGGCTCCGGGTAGTTTGTTGTCTTCCTGCCAGCGGCGGAAGCCGTCAGCGAAGGCCTCGCGGATCATCGCACCGTGCGGGGTGATGATCACAAGCTCGGAGATATCGAGCGACGGCGGGGGGGAGGGCTCCGGTCGATCGCAGGAGACAGGGATGAGTAAACCGGCAACGAGCAGAATACCAAGTCCACAAGAGCGATTCGCACACATGGGGTCTACCTCGCGCTGGGGCGGTCGAGTGACAATGGCCTCTTCGCGGCACGCCGACGCGTACCACGGCAAGGGGCATTATAACGGAGACCAGAGACAGGAGACAGGACAAGGGTACTCAAAGCCGGGAGGACGGCATTTCGCCGCCCTCCGCACTTTGGGGGCCGTCCCGTCGGGTCCGTGATCCTCGTGCGAGAAGTCAGAGCGCGCTGCTCATGCCCGCGGCCGTTTGCCGCTGCGACCGCCGCGCCGACCGGTGCTGTCCTCGGGCGGCCGGATGGGCACCCGGATCGTGGTGATCTGCTTGGGTTGCAGGGTGACGCTTAGCCGTCCCCGAGTGCACTCGAGTGGGTCGCCAGCGTTGCCCTCCAGGTCTGTGAGGCAGGCCTCGTCGCCGGCGCATGGCAACTCAATGGGTACCTCGATCGACTTGGTCTGCGGGTTAAACATGCGGATGGTCACGGCCTCCTCGCCGTCCAGCCTCTGCACTGCGGTGACAACCACTTCCGCAGAGCCGATGTTGAGGAAGCTGTGTACCGGCGACAGCTCGAAGCTCCTTGGGTCTCCGGCAGGCTGCTCCTGACGCATCCACGGCTCGATTTGAACAAGGCGAACACCGGCGGCCAGATACTGGCCCATGCGGCACAGGGCGGCCACGTCAGGCTTGCCCGCCAGCGGCACAATCTGGTAGCGGAACTCGTGCGTGCCCTGGATTTCCCCGCCTTCCTGCCCACTGGTGCCTACGGCCTTGATGAACGATCGCAGCAGTGTCAGGGCGATCGGACGCTCGGGCACATCGCGAATCGCCGTTTCCAGCAGCCCGCCACCGGCCACAAGAGCCACGCCGCGTGTATGGTCGTGGACCGCTGTCCAGGTTCGTTGCGGTCGAGTCTCGACCTCCAGCTCTTTGTATTGGGCGTTGTCCGCTCGCAGGGCGATCGGTCGCTCGACCACATCGAACACCGAGTCGCTCAGGTAGGTGGTCGCCTCCGCTCCGCTGGGCAGGAGCACCCGCAGTCGGTGGTCGCGGATCGTGTTCTCTACGACGGTTCGCACTTCGACCGCCGTGTGGCCTTGACGCAGGGTCACGTAGTGCGTCACCACCAACGGGGCCAACCGTTCGCTGCGGCGGAATGCGTCGAACAGGAATCGCTCGGGTACCTGCATGGTCACGCGGATCATCAGCGTAGCCTTGGCGATACCGTCGGCGACCAAGGCGACCTCGGCCGGCGAGGCGATCGACGTGAAAACCTGATCTTGCACGGCGACTCCGTGATACCAGCCGTCGCCAATGTCCGCGCAGTCTTCCAGCGTCAGCAGGCGGTCGAAGACCTGCCCGCTACGCTTGTCAGTTACCTTCAGCGTGCCGTTCCCATTGACCGACACTTCGAGGTGCTCATTGGCGATGGCGTGGTCATTGACCGCCATAGACCCCAAATACCGCGTGGGTTCCTTGACCGGCCGGCACATGACGCGGGCAAAGCCGTAGGCAGGCACACGCACCGCCACGCTGACATCCACTTCATGTCGCACGTCAGGGGCGGGGAACTTGCGGAATCGTCGCCTCAGCCCCGATTGCTGCCGCCGATGCCCGACGTACTGGTAGGGCAGCTCGCCGCCGTCGGCGTCGAACAGGCGGAAGCCGATCTTCGGCTCGAAGCCGAAGAACTCGTGATAAACCGTCTCCAGCTTGCTGGGGAACCGCAGGGTCAGATCCACGGGCCCGTCGATTGGGTCGGCCGATGGATTGAACACCACGAGGGCCATGTCCGGTTCGTTCATTTCGGGCAGGGGGACGCGTTCGGCCATGTGGCGCAGGGCGTCCCGGGTGATGTGGGATGAGATGCCGATGGCCTGATCGGACCTGTATTCCATGTCCTTGTGCACCTGGTCGATGCTGCACGTGCAGATCGAGTCGTGCGGTTGGTTCTGCAGGAGGTAGCGCCAAGCCAGCTCGAGATAGGTGGTCGGGTATTCCCTGCCTGCCAAGCCGGCGAACGTGCTGAACGGCTCGGCCCACAGGCACAGCTCGGTCTCGCAACGAGCATTGGCCAGCTTGATCGGTATGCGACTGCTGAGCACGCCGGGGATCAGCCAGGTCTCCTCCCCTTGCATGCCTGGATCGCGCAGCTCGCCCTGGACCACCCGGGTGATGGCGTCTCGCTGCTCGCGCAGATCCTCGACGAAACCTTCCAGATGCGAGTGTACGAGCTCGACGTCGTTGAATGCTTTGTTGCCCTCATCGAGAAGCCGGGTGGCCAAAGGATCGATCTCGATGTGATCGCCGCCGTCGAACAGCAGGAACGCCGGCGTCGGGCATCGCTGCGTCTCGTGGTCGACCACCCATCGCAAGCCTTCGAGGCCTTCCTCCAAAGTCACCGTGCGGTCGGCTTCCCGGGCCTTGCGAACCGCGAAGTCGTAGGTGCAGTATCCGCCATACCCGGAGAAGCGGTATGTCAGCACCTCCGATCCGTCGGCGGCTTGCCACCGGAACAACGCCCCATGCGTGGGGTCGTTCCCTCCTCGCCACACAAAAGCGTTGTCGATCCGGAACCCGCGCAGGATTTGCGGCAACTGCGAGTTGTGCCCGAAAAGATCGCACACGAAGCCGACGCGCGAGGGCTGGCCGTACCGGGAGGCGACCTTGATTCCGAACTGCAGGTTGCGGATCAGCGATTCACCGCAGACCAGGAACTCATCCGGCAGGACATACCACGGTCCGATGCGCAGTTGGCCGTTGCGGGCCAAGGCCCGAACCTCGTCGGCTCGCTCCGGCCGGACTTCCAGGTAGTCCTCGATGATGATGCTCTGTCCGTCGGTTTGGAAGTAGCGGAACTTGGGATCCTGCCGCATGGTGTCCAACAGCTCATCGAGGAGGCGGACCAGGCGAAAGCGAAAGTCCTGAAACGACTCATACCATTCGCGGTCCCAATGTGTGCTGACTACGTAGTGTCCGACGCGTTTCGTATTCGCCACTGCGATGGTCTCCTCAGAGTGCAAGCGTGCCAACCCGGAAAAAGGGTGTCAGGATGATTTTCTCGGGGGCAAGATCAAGGTTTCTATCCTTTCACCTTGTCCCTGAGAAAATCATCCTGACACCTTTTTGCCGGGCTTCCACTGCCAGTCGGCGGCGTAGGCGCGGTATTGGGCGTCGACGCCGCCCTCACGCGCGGCCCCGCGGTGAATCCAGACCCGGTAGCGTAACCGCAGAGGGGTATCCTTTCCAACGTCGAGCATGTCCAGTCCGGGATAGCAGACACACAGAACACCGTAGTAACGGGTGAGCCATTCCGGAGGAACGTCGTGATGGCTGGGGTGAACGAGTAGCGCTGCGCCGCTTCGCTTTTGACCCGGTTGCCCGTCTGCCTGAGGGAATAGCCCGGTCCAACTGGCCCAGTTCGCACGGTGGCGGATCAAATCCTTGGGATGAAACTCGCCGTCCACCTCAATGCGCGGCTCCTTGCCGGGGCCATAGCGCACCGTCATCCCGCCGTAGCCCTTGCCGATCGCCGTCTGCCCACCGATGCGCAGCCCGTTCTGCAGGGCTCGGATGCTGAGGTCCACGTCCACGGCTCGCCCGATGGGCGTTGTAGGGAAGACCCGGCAGGTGATGTGCTGCTCAAGGATTCGCTCGTCGCTCGAGTCTGCTTGCGGACGATGCACCATGAACTGGCGGGCCTGAAAGGCCGCGAATACCGGTCCTGTGCCCGTCTCCAGCCCCGCAGGTTCGCAGCGTAGCCGGTCCGGAATCCACCAACTCCCGATCGACTCCTCGTTCCGCTCGTACCGCACCCAAGACCAGAAGACCCCGCGGTGGTGCCGGTGGTCGGCCGGCGCATTGTCGGTAATCATCTCGCCGTCCAACCCGATCAGCGGATGGATGAAGTCGGACACCGCGTATGGCTGGTTTGGGTCGGGTTGGCCGTACCAGTACGAGAGGATCGGTTTGCCGTCCGGGGTGGCGACGTGCACCTGCGGATCGGCGACTTTGACGGCATAAGCCGGCTGCGAGTTCTGGTCTGCCGGCTGGAGGCGGAGGGCGATCTTCTTGCCGAGGTCCTCCTGTCTGGCGGTCCACAGAAACCATGCCTGGGTGGGGGTATCTCGCCCAATGTCGGGTTGGGCGGCGACGGTTGTCGTTTCGCCTGCTCCCTCGACACGGAGCTCCACGGTCAGGACCGCGGGCCATGTCCGGTCGTTCGGGAGCGGGATGGCGACCGGGGCGGTTGTGCCTACCGGGAAGGTCGCTGGCACTACCCCGTGCAGTGTGACGGGTTCAACCGCCACTGCCGACAGGGAGTGTGAACCCATTGAGAGGCAGATACTCAGGATCACCGCGGAACACGATATCGCTGTCCTGCTGCGGGCGTCGTCCCTGGTGGCCGTGGGACGGCGATCAAGGGTCACGCGCCGGCCGCCACGGCTCGGCTGAGTTCGCCGAAGTCGGGGGGCGATCGCTACCAGGGAACGCCATCCATCGCTGTGCTGATAGACTGGGGGTTTCTGTCTCGGACCGACGCTGACGGTGTCACGGACCGCTGCGGTCATGAGTCGGCTTCTCCTTGCGTGGCGGTTTTCGCCCGATCACGCTCGATGAGGCGAGCCACCAGCAGACCGATTTCGAGCAGGCCGATCATTGGAATCAGCAACATGAGCATGCTGCCCACGTCCGGCGGGGTAACGCACGCGGCTACTACCGCCATGCCGAACCAGATGTGCCGCCGCAGACTGGCCATCTGGTCCGCAGTGGCGATGCCGAGAGTGGCCACGAAGGCGACGACCACGGGGACCTGGAACCCGATCCCAAACGCCGCCGACAATTGCAGAATGAAGATCACGTACTCCGATATCCGCATCATCGGCTCGACGCGGTTTTGCTGCTTCACATCCTTGAGATGAGCTACGGTGTAATGCGCGCCCTCGATGCGGACACGGACTTCCTTCGTCGTGAGGTTGACCCAAGGCACGCCGGGCGGCGCAGTGGGCGGATCATCCTCAAACATCGGCATGGGTTGCGTCGTGGGCCAGTGGTCGTACGTCTCGGTGACCTTGAGCGGCGTCGGCCCGCCTAGCAGCCATTCGGGAACGAGGCCGTAGTTGGGTAGTTCGCTCTGGTAGGCCACCAGGAATTTCAGTAGTAGTGGGCTGACAATCAACAGCAGAAAAGCCGCCCCGGTGAAAAACAGGATGATCGACGCTGGGGCGAACCGTCGTACCCACTGCCGTTCTCGCTTGTAGAGACCCGCGGCGATGAAGCCCCAGATCTGCACCAGGCTGTAGGGCGCCGTCAGGATGAACCCGACGATGAAGCTGACCTTCAGCGAGGTGATGAAGTTCTCGGCTGGGTTGGTGGCCACCATCCTCACTTCGCAGCCTTCTGCTCGGAGCACGGCGAACATCGGCGAGGTAAGAAAGCCAACGACCTGTTCGCTGAAAACGTAGCAGACTACCGCCCCGATGAACAAAGCGAGCAGAGCGCGGATCAATCGCGAGCGCAGCTCTTCCAGGTGCTCGCCGAGCGTCATGCGCACATCGTCGGGCTGAAGGTCATCATGATGGGACTGGAAGAACCTTGCCATACCGAACTACTTCCCTGGTTATCTCGTCCTTGCGAAGCCGGCGGCCACACGCGACAGCCGTGTGCGCTCCCGTTCACCGTGCCGTCCAATCGCGCGCACTCGCTCGTGTACCGCTGCTCTGCGAGCAGTGCGAGTGTGCGAAGCGTCGTCTGGTCCGTCGCTGACGCTCCGCAGAACCCGGCGCTCGCGCTTCGGGCTCGTTGGCGCTCGCGCTTTGGGCTCGTTGGGGAGCACCGCGCGCAGCTTACCGCGTGCAAGTTCCCGTGTGGCACCGCCCTGTGAGCGGTGCGGGGAGCGTGTGCGTTTTCGACTCCCTCCCGCTCGCTTGCGCTCGGGGCTCGTTGGCTCCCGCACTGCTCTCTGAGCAGTGCGGAGCGTGCAAGCTCTCGTTCCCCAATCGCCTTGCCATGTTCCCAAACTCCGGGCCGACCTCTTCTCGTCCGGGCTCAACTGCCGGAAGCGAGTGCGTCGGCACCCAAGGCGCGGCGCGATTCTAGAATGCCCCTGATGGGGGGTCAAATCGAGGAACGGTCCGCGGTGATTACGACCGGTTGGCGATGGCCATAGCCAGGGGGTTGACCACCATGGGGATAACGCGCTGCGTGGCGAGTTCCGCCGCCGCGTCGTTCAGACTGCAGAAGGCTTGCGGCAGGATCGCCTCTTCCCCAAACCCCCAGTACTGACGCAGCGTCAGGTAGACCGACAAAACCTGAGGATCGTACTCGCCGGTTCGCACCTCAAATGTGCTGGTGCGGCTCTTGATGTCCAGGTAGGCCTGCATGTTGCAGTCGGGTGTCAGGGCGATGCCGATGTAGGGTTGGCAGTCGATAATCGACGCCTGCTGGTCGCCGCTGAATACCGAAGCGAGGGGGTGATCCGCGAGCAGAGTCTCCGCGACGAGCTGATCGTGGTTGCCGCGGTACTCGAAGTCGAACCCGTAGACGACCTCCAGGTGGTCGACATCCAGGTCGCTGAGTGAAAGGAAATACGGCGCATACTCGAATAGCGTGCTGCCGAACTGGCGCCACGCGCTGGCCGCCGGCGGGTTGAAGTGACCCAGCCGCAGCGACGTGGGCTCGAGTCGAATCCATCGCCGCGGGCCGTCCTCGCGAGGGTCGGCCTCCAACTCCTCGAGCACGAAGGAGCCATCGCTCCGTCGGCGGAGCCGCCTCAGCGTCGGATGCTCACGGCGGATGCGGTCGAAGAAATGCAGAACCGTTTCGCGTTCGAGGGTCAGATTCAGCTTCAGACTCAACCGGCTGCTGACGCAGAAATCGTCACACTGCGCGCCGAGGCCTGACTTCATAGTCGCCTCCCTGAGGATGTCGAGACATCGGTCCCGAACCGAGCCTCTCGGGATCATGTCCCTGCCCCGCCATTATGACATTTCCGGCACGGCGGCACAAGATCGGGCAATTGCCCCACTTGGGGGACGAAGACGAGCACCGGATTCTCCTATTCGAGTGACCCGATCATGCAGGTAGACCGAGGCTTGCATTCCGCGCTTGTAGATGGAAAGATATAGGCGCGAGTCGGCCGGCGGGGCCGTGCTCCCTTCACTGTCGCCATGGGGCTGCAAGAGGTTGAGGATCATGATGATCGAATCCGGGACGACCAGCGACCGCCGTAACCGCATCGTGATTTTCATGGTCGTGTGTTTCGCTTTCGCGGCATGGTTCGCCCGGGACGGTTACGTCGCATACCCGGCCGAGAATCTCGAGTGGGCCCAGCAGCAGTTGCCCCAGATCCCCGAGGGCCTGGAGGTGAACCCCAAGGCGGTGTTGGCGAATCTCCAGCGGGTCGAGGTGGGTACGAGCGTTGCGGAGATGGAGGGACTGCTCGGCAAGCCGGTCCTCATTCATGAGCAGAAGCACTGGTACATCGGCCCCGCAGCCTATGGCTGCTTCCTGGTGCTCGGAGACAAGGTTCGCCAGGTCGAAGTCAAAGAGAGCGGAGAACACAGCGAAAGCTCGCTACGGACGCAGAAGGTGTTCTTCATGGGCATGGGCGTCTTGGGCTTGGTGGCATTGGGGCATTTGATTCGGGTGACCAAGCTGCGGGTCGTACTCGACCACGCCGGCCTGACGATCAGGGGGCGTACCATCCGCTGGGAGGAGATGGAGTCGCTGGACAGCGGCGACTATGCTCGCAAAGGTTGGGTCGACCTCGTGGTTCGCACGGGCGCAACCTCGGAGCCCGTCCGCATCGACAGCTATCTCATCGAGCGTTTTGACGATATCGTGCAGGCAATCTGTGAGCGAAAAGGCTTCACGCCGCCTTTCACCAGTCAAAGTGAGACGTGAGTCCCCCTCGCAGCGGTTTCTTGCGGGCGGTCTTTGCTTTGGCTCGGCCCGAGTCCACCTGCTCGTCCAGTCTGAGCTTGGGTGCGGGTCGCATCGACAATGAGATTCTTTGAGCCTCCTTGTCGATCTTGAGGATTCGCACGTCGACTTCTTGCCCTTCCTTCACGACATCGCTGACCGCGTTCACCCTGCGCAGGGACAGCTCCGAGATGTGCACCAATCCTTCCATCCCGGGGGCAATCTCCACGAAGCAGCCGAAGTCCATGATTTTGGAGACCTTGCCCTTGACGATCTCGTTGACCGGAAAGCGGGCATCGACCGTGGTCCAAGGATCCTCCGTGGTCTGCTTGAGCCCGACCGAGATACGCTGCTTGGCGGGTTCCACTTTGAGGATCGCCAGCTCCAGCTCATCACCGACCTTGACGATGTCCGCCGGGTTGTTGACTCGGTGCGACCAGCTCATCTCGCTGAGAGGCAGCAGGGCGTCTACGCCCGGTTCGAGCTGAACAAAAGCGCCGAAATCGGCCAGCCGGGCAATCCGGGCGGTGATCCGCGAACCTACCGGGTACTTGCTCTCGACGGTCTCCCAGGGGTCTGGCGTGGCCTGCCTGATGCTCAGCGAGACCTTGCCCTTCTCCTGGTCCACCTTCAGGATGCGGACGGAGACCTCCTGTCCTACCTGGACGACCTCAGCCGGGTGCTTGACCCGCCCCCAGCTCAGATCCGTGATGTGCACGAGTCCGTCGACCCCGTTGACGGTGACGAACGCGCCGTAGTCGGTGATATTGGAGACCCGCCCGGTGCAGACCTCGCCTTCGGTCAAGTTCTGCAACAGCTTTCGCCGCTCTTGTTCCCGCTCTCGCTCCATTGCTTTGCGGCGGCTGACAATGAGATCCTTCGTCGTGCGGTCGACCTGAGCGACGACGCACTGGACGTGTTCGCCGATCAGGACGGAGATGTCCTTGATGCGGCGTAGATCGACTTGGGAAGCGGGGAGGAATGCTCTGGCTCCGCCGATGTCGATGTCCAGCCCGCCCTTGTTCATGCCGGTCACAACGCCCTCGAGCAGATCGCCGGGCTGCACGGATTGCCAGAAGAGCTCCTCGTCGGCGTGCCTTTTGCTGAGCACCACTTCGCCGGTTTCCGGGTAGAACCGCTCCGTGATGACGGAGATTTCGTCGCCCGGTTTGGGCGTCGGGTGGCCGGCGAACTCGATCAGCGGCACCGAGCCGTGGAATCGATCCCCAAGGTTGAACAAGACACCGTCTGGGCGCACCTCCACGACCTTTGCCCGCTGGATGCTGCCTTCCTGCATTTGCCCGACGGGCCCGGATGGGCTTGGCGGGGGCGGTGGTTCAGGCATGGAGCAGGGGGGAGAAGCCAGGGGAGCCGTATCAGGGGCGATCGGCTCATGGTCCCCGTGGGCCGTGCACACCACCGGCTCGGCACCGCTGTCGAGGGTGCCGGCTGGATTGTCCGGTGCGGTGCGGGCCTCATCCGGGGTTGGACCGGCGGCCCCTTGCGGGGGCGCGCACTCGGGTTGATCGTTGGGCGATGGCGCCGAAGGGCCGCCTACTTCGTCCTGTTTGGGAGGGATCTCACTCATACTCGTCTCGTCAGCTTCCTGGGCAGTTCACGTTGCCTTTGTCCCGACGGCACCTGGCCACCCGTTGTCTGGCCGGCATCTGTGCGACGGGGCTCCATCTTGTACCAGCCGCCCGAGGCGGTCAACCCCCCCACTGGGTCGTTGCGATGCCGGGCGGCGGTTTTCCGGCGCGATCGCTTGCCGTTTGTGCACGAGGGAGTGTATCATATAATGGTCAGGTCGGCCGGGGTGGGAGAGCCTCGATGGCGAGGTTCAGGGCCGATGACGTGGCGGCGCCTGTGGGCTCTCTTGCTTCCCGCCTGCCCCAGGGGTCGCATTACGCCTAGCGGAGACGATACATCATGCTGAAAATCGGACCGGCCGGGCAGTCTCGGACTGCCGTTTGTTGCTGTCTGCTCCTAGCGTGGAGCGCTTCCGCCGCCCATGGGCAGGCCAAGTTCCGGGGTTTCTGGGCCGACGCCTTCCGCGCGGGGATCAAGAGCACCTCGCAGATCGACACCCTGGTCGGCCAAGCGGTCAGCGGGCGGTACAACGCCATCGTTGCCCAAGTCCTGCCGTTCCATGACAACGGCGCCAGCTCCCACGGGGCTTATTGGAACTCCAGTATCTTGCCCAAGGCGCCGGATATTGTCGGCGGGATCGATCCCTTGGCCTACCTGTGCACCAAGGCCCACGAGAACAACATCGAGGTCCATGCGTGGCTTCTTCCTTATCGGGCGTGCACGAGCTGGCCTCCGGCAGGGAATACCATTCTTCAGAGTAGTCCGCAATGGATTTCTGTGCCGTATCCCGGCGGGAGCGGCGTCGCCAAGACGGACGATGATTTCTACATGCTCGACCCGGGCTCGCCGCATGTACAGGATTACCTGATCAGTATCGTCCAGGAACTCGTGACCGACTACCCGATTGATGGAATCCACTGGGACTACATCCGTTATACCTGCTCGAATGCCGGCTATCCCTCGGACAACAGCTATTACTACTCTGGCCTCAAGCGGTTCCAGCGGATCTACAGCTACGCCAGCGTTCCAGCCGAGAACACCGGTTGGTGGAACGATTTTCGCCGGCGAGAAACCGACGAACTGGTTCGCCGCTGCCGCGCGGAGATCGCATCTATCACCAGCAATCCTCGCCAACCGGTTCGGTTCAGCGCGGCGGTCTTCGCTACCGGCAGTGCGCCGACGGTGTTCTCCAGTTCCGCCGCCTACGCCCGGTTCCAGAATTGGCAACTCTGGATGCAACAGGGCTGGCTCGACACCTGCTGCCCGATGAACTACAAGGAGGAGCACTGCGGGTCAGAGGGGGCGATGTACCAAAGCTGGGTTAACGCCGCGAACAACTGGAAGTACAACCGTCACACTTTCTGCGGACAGGCCAACTACAAGAATACCTTCGCCAACAGTGTCACGCAGATGGACTACGCGCTCAGCAGCGGTGCCGAAGGGGTTGTGAATTACTCCTACGGTGTGACCAGAACCAGCCAGGCGGTCTGTGACGCCGGCGGAGTTGCCGATTCATCGTGGTATCCTTATGTGTCCAGCAACCTGTACACCTCGACGGTGGCAACGCCGACCATGCCGTGGCGTGATCCGGCCACAGCGACGGAGGGCACGGTGTGGGGCCGGGTCAGCAACTGGGAAACCGGCGAATGGGTGGATAACGCGACAGTGCAAGTCGGCTCGTTGGGCTCGGTCTACACCGACGGCAATGGGTATTACGTGGTGACGCTGGTACCGGCCAGCGCCGCGGGAACATCCTACAATATCACCGCGACGGCCTCGGGAACCTCCATCACCAAGCAAGGCGCGATCATCAAGGCGGGCGACGTCGTTCGCTACGACCTCGTGTTCAACGCACAGGATCCGTTCATTGCCATTTCCACCTCGGTCTTCTCGAAGATGGTCGAGATGGGGCAGCAGCTACCCCTTGATTCCTTCGACGTGTGGAATGTCTACCCTGGGGATATGCCGTTCACCGTCACCAGCAACGCCAATTGGCTACAGGTCTGGCCGACCAGTGGGACGACCAGCGGTCCGACCGATAAGCAATCCATCGGTATGGCCTTTCCGACTCAGGATCTGATTCCGGGAGCCTACCAGGCTGTTGTGACTGTGGCCGCACCTTCCTCATCCAACGGCACGCGGACCGTGACGGTCAACTTGCAGGTGGTGCCGGTGATCGTACCGGGCGATTTCAACTCGGACGGAGACGTGGATCTGGACGATTTCGCCATCTTCCAGGCCTGTCTCGGTAACCCGGGTATTCCACCGGTCAGCGGTTGCGGGGCGGCCGATCTGGATGAGGATGGCGATGTAGATCAGAGTGACCGCCTCAAGTTCGTCGGCTGCATCAGCGGCGAGGGGATCCTCGGCAACCCGGATTGCGCGGAGTGAGGCGAGCGAGCGGGCGCGTTGTCTGCCGAGCTTCGTTGCATTGCGTCAAGGAACCGCGTTGTTGCCTGAGCCAAGGGTGGCGGTTACGGTGGCTCGACCCGGGGGGCCGGCCGAGCGGGGGCGCATGGCGAACCTCGCTTCCCGGCCCAGCGTCGACTGTGGCGACACCTCTTCTCCCGCAAAAGGCCACAGCAAAAGGGTAAAAATCTCACTTGATCCGTGGGCCGGCCGGAACGAGCGTCCGTGCCGTGCGTCTATAGACGTGGCGGGAGCGCCCACGGTGGCCGCTCCGATTCCATCCTGAATCTGGAGTACTCCCATGAGACTGCCACTTGCCACGGCGACGACCCTGCTGGCGGCGGGCTTCGCCCATGCCGCGGTCACGACGATTCCCCACGCCGAGGTGACCTGCGAGGGAGCGGATGCCAAGTGGGCCAAGGCCATGGCCGAGACCATGGCTGCCGCCCGTATTGTCTACCTCGACGAGTTCGCCTGCGATATGCCTGACACGGTCCACGGCCGGCTGTCGGTCAAGGCCGGCGAAAGCACCCGCTTGTACACGGATGGCCGGGACCATCTGTTCCTCTCTTTGCCGTCTGAGAGCAAGCTTGCCGCACCGGCCAAGTCCGGGGTGTTCAACCTGTACGGGATGTGCCACGAGCTTGGGCACATGGCCATGTACCGGGTACTCCGGGATCGGGATTGGATGACCGGCGATGCGGCCGAGGGCTGGGCGCATTACGCCGGCTCGGTGGTCATTGATCGTGTGTTCGATTTGAAAGGCGACTCGCTCTGGCCCGATCCGTACGACTACCGGGCCGACGGCACCGCCCGGCTGACGAAGCAACTGGCATCGGCATCGCCGGACGGCGTCACGGTGGCGGCGGGGCAGTGGCAGAAGCTCGGAGAGATCGTGGGCCGGAAAGGCTACGCCAAACTGTTCATCGCCTGGCAGGCGATCGAAGTCGATTTGACCAAGCCGGCAGAGTCCCTGCTGGCTTCGGCGGTTCGGATCTTTCCCGACCACAAGGAGCCTTTGACTCAATGGTGGACTCAAGCCGCCAAGCTGTTCGTGAAAACCGCCGATGCGAGCGCGTTTCAGGCAACCACCATCACGGCTTCCAGGCTGACCGGCAAACCGGTTGTGCTTGCGTCCGATGACGACCGGAGCGATGGCAAGAAGTCCATCGCCGGCGGTGGGCACGCCCGCAGGTTTGCGGTGCCGGATGATGGCGAATGGTACATCCGGACGGTGACCGTCTGCGGCGCTCAATACGGCCGGGCCAAGAATGCGATGTTTGACGTGGCCCTGTGCGACACGGAGCTCAGACCGGTCGCCACATGGAAGAAGCCGTACACGGCCTTTCGGTTCGGCGATCTGCAATGGACCCGGTTGCCGGTAACGCCGACGCGGGTGCCCCGGGAGTTCTGCATCTGCCTGGTCTTCCGCCCGACCGCGACGCAGGGCGTCTATGTGGGTTTCGACAACAGTACTCAGGGGGAATCGCTCGTCGGCGTCCCCGGTGAGCCGGGTAGAGATTTCGTCGAGGGCGACTGGATGATCCGCGTTGAGCTGGATCAACCCAAGGATACCGCCTCGCGTCCGGCGAGATGAGCTGCAAGTGGCCCACCCTCGCGTAGCAATTTCGAATGCCCAAGGCCCAATGACCAATCAATGCCCAAGCCCGAAGCCAGAACGCCAACCGCGAGCGGGGACGTTCGTCATGGGTCATTCGGACTCCATTGGTCATTGGGGCTTAGGGCATTCGCCATTTTGCCCCGGGAGCCAGGCGGCCAGCGAGTTGCACCCAAATGAAGAAAACGGGTGGCTCGCCCTTCGTGGGGACGAGCCACCCGTTGCGTTTTTGCGATGCCCCGTGAAGGGGGCATGGCTGCGGCGTATCAGCCCTTCTTCTTGGCTGGAGCCTTGGCCTTGGCGGCCTTCTTGGCGCCGCCGGCTTTCTTCTTGGCCGCAGCCTCTTCAACGACCGCCTGGGCCGCCGCCAGCCGGGCGATGGGAACCCGGTAGGGCGAGCAGCTCACGTAGTTCATGCCCACGCGATGACAGAACTTGACGGAAGTCGCCTCGCCGCCGTGCTCGCCGCAGATGCCCACCTTGAGCTTGGGATTGGTCAGCCGGCCGCGCTCGATGCCGATCTTGACCAGTTCGCCCACGCCGCTCTGATCCAGGGTCTGGAACGGGTCGGCGGGCAGGATGCCGCTCTTGACGTAATCCGGCATGAATCCGCCGATGTCGTCGCGGCTGAAGCCGAAGGTCATCTGCGTCAGGTCGTTGGTGCCGAAGGAGAAGAACTCCGCAGTCTGGGCCATTTCATCCGCCTTGAGGGCGGCCCGCGGAATCTCGATCATCGTGCCGAACATGTGCGGCACTTTCTTCATGCCGAACTTCGCGGCCACTTCGGCGTGCACGGCGTCGACCAGCTTCTTCTGGTGGTCGAGTTCCTTCACGTCGCAGGTGACGGGGATCATGATTTCCGGCTGGGCCTTCTTGCCTTCCTTGAGCAGTTCGGCGGTCGCCTCAAGGATCGCGCGAATCTGCATCGCGCTGACCTCTGGGTAAGTGACACCCAGCCGCACGCCGCGGTGGCCCATCATCGGGTTCACTTCGTGGAGGCTGTCTGCCCGGGCTTCAAGATCCTCGAGGGAGATGCCGAGACTGTCCGCCAGTCGGCTGCGCTCGTCCTCGCTTTGCGGCACGAACTCGTGCAGCGGCGGGTCCAGCAGCCGGATGGTCACCGGCAGCCCTTCCATGGCGGCCATCGTCGCCTTGATATCCGATTTGACGTGCGGGAAAAGCTCGTCCAGGGCCGCTTGGCGTTCTTCACGGCTGTCGGAGTGGATCATCTTGCGGAGCTTGAAGAGGGGCTCCTCGGCTCCCTTGCCGTAGAACATGTGTTCGGTACGGAACAGCCCGATACCGGCCGCCCCGAACTCGCGGGCCTTGGCGGCGTCGTCGGGCGTGTCGGCGTTCGCCCGGACACCCAGTTGACGGATCTTGTCACACAGACCCATGAACGCGATGAAGTGCGGGTTGTCCTCGGCGCCAGCCACCATGGTCAGCTCGCACCTGTAAACCACGCCCTTGGTCCCGTTGAGGCTGACCCAGTCGCCTTCGCGCAGGGTTTGGCCACTGGCACGCAGTTCTCTGGCGGCCAAGTCCACCTTCAGCTCGCTGGCCCCCACGATGCAGCACTTGCCCCAGCCACGGGCAACCAGTGCGGCGTGACTGGTCATACCGCCGCGGGCGGTCAGGATACCCACCGCGGCTCGCATACCTTCCACGTCTTCCGGATTCGTCTCCTCGCGAACGAGGATGACCTTCTTGCCTTGCTCGGTCCATTCGACGGCGTCTTCGGCGGTGAAGACGATCTGGCCGGTGGCTCCGCCGGGGCCCGCCGGCAGACCTGTGCCCAGAGAGATCGCCGCCGCCTCGGCCTTCGGATCAAGAACCGGGTGCAGCAGCTCATCGAGCTGGGCCGCGCTGACTCGCACGACCGCCTCTTCCGGCTTGATCAGCTTGGCCTTGACCATCTCCACCGCGATTCGTACCGCCGCCGGGCCGGTTCGCTTGCCCGTGCGGGTCTGCAGCATGTAGACCTTGCTGTTCTCGATGGTGAACTCGATGTCCTGCATCTCGCGGTAGTGCTTGTCCAGCTTGTCGCGAATGGCGGCTAGCTCCTTGTAGCACTTGGGCATGGCCTGCTCAAGGCTGGGCAGGCCCTCGCGGCCCGGCGGGCGGGTGGCCTCGTTGAGCGGGTTGGGCGTGCGGATACCGGCCACGACGTCCTCGCCCTGAGCGTTGACCAGCCACTCGCCGTAGAACTTGTTCTCGCCGGTGGCCGGGTTACGCGTGAAGGCCACACCCGTGGCACTCGTGTCGCCCATGTTGCCGAAAACCATCGCCTGCACGTTGACGGCGGTACCCCAGTCGTCAGGGATACCCTCAATCCGGCGGTAGGAGATGGCCCGTTTACCGTTCCATGACTGGAAGACCGCCCGGATGCCGCCCGTGAGCTGCTCCATGGGGTCGTCGGGGAAGGCTTTGCCCAGGGAGTTCTGAATGATCTGCTTGTAGGTCGCGACCAAGGCCTGCAAGTCCTCGGTGGTCAGGTCAGTGTCGCTCTTGTAGCCCTTGGCGTGTTTGACCTTCTCGAGCTCGCGTTCCATCTGGCGGCGGACGCCCTGGTCCTCGGCGGGCTCGACGCCTTCCGCCTTCTCCATGACCACGTCGGCGTACATCTGAATCAACCGACGGTAGGAGTCCCAGGCAAACCGAGCGCTGCCGCTCTTGGCCGCCAGGCCCTCCAGGGTCTTGCTGTTCAACCCGATATTCAGCACGGTCTCCATCATGCCGGGCATGGAGCGACGGGCGCCGGAGCGGCACGAGACCAGCAGCGGGTTGGCTGGGTCGCCGAACTTCTTGCCCATCATCTTCTCGACCGCGGCCAGGGCCTTGCGGATCTGCTCCATCAGCTCGGGGGTGAGCTTGCGGCCGCGGCGGTTGAACTCCGTGCACATCTCGGTAGTGATCGTGAAGCCGGCAGGCACGGGCAGGCCAAGCCGGGCCATCTCCGCCAGGTTGGCGCCTTTGCCACCCAGCAGGTCCACCTGCTCAGCTTTACCCTCGACTTTGTCCTTGCCGAACAAATACACCCATTTGGTTGCCATCTTCTGCGTTTCTCCCGGGCTCTGCCCGTGTTAGTGTGAATCCACGTGGTTGGGGATCCGGCGGAAGAAAGATGCCGGGAACCGTTTTTCGGCAAACCGACCGCAAGACCGCCTTGCGTGAAAGCGGTTCTTAACACCTTTCTCCTCCAGGTGACGCCGCCTGCTCCGGAGCCCCGTCGCCGGATGCGCCGCCCGGTAAGGGCGTGCAAGGTAATTCCCATGCCGTCGGCTGTCAATTCGCGGCAGAGAAAAACGCGGCCCGCTCGCCGGATGCCGTCGAAATGCGTGACCCGTCGGGGCTGATTGCTCGGCCCGCGCTCCTGAAGATACCCCGCCGTGGGGCGGAATCAATACAGTGAGAATTGAGGGTCGTCCCTGGCGCGGCAGCGGAAGGCTGCAACCGCGAAACGCGATCCAGCGGTGTCACATTATGGGGTCCCGGATGCCGGCGGTTGAGGTTTGGAGCTCTTGCGGTGGGGGCCCTTGGAGGACGCGCAGACCGCCCGATCGGACGCCCACGCGCGGATGTGTTTGACCTGTTCCTGCATGGTCTTGGACAGCGGCACGATCTCATTGAGGGCCGGCAGCAGATACTTATCGGTCAACGGTTCGCCATTCAGCCGGGCCGCGGTCAGCGCCGAGATCACCGCCTGCTCGATCTCCGCTCCGGTCCAGCCCTCGGTACGTACCGTGGCCAGTTCGAGGGTCAGCTCCTGCACCACCACTTGTCGCCTTTGCAGGTGGATGCGGAAGATCTCCATGCGCTCCTGGTAATCGGGCAGGTCGATGAAGAACACCTGATCGAAACGCCCTTTGCGGATCATTTCCGCCGGCAGGAGGTCGATCCGGTTGGCCGTCGCGGCCACGAAGAGGCCCAGCGGTTTCTCCTGCATCCAGGTGAGGAAGTAGCCGAAGATCCGGTCGAGCACGCCGCTGCTGTCCTGATGTTGGCGGGTGATCGCGTTCTCGATCTCGTCGAACCACACGACCGCGGGGGCGATTTCTTCCATGGTGCGGCAGGCATCGGCGAAGAGCCGTTCCGCATGACCGGTGCCCATCGCGAACACCTGGGCCATGTCCACCCGGTAGAGCGGCAGGCCGAATACGCTCGCCACCGCCCGCGCCGACAGGCTCTTGCCGCAGCCCGATATCCCCATCAGCAGGATGCCCTTGGGCACGATCTCGACCGAGACGCTGTCCGACGAGAAGAACAGGTCGCGCCGCTGCGTCAGCCACTTCTTGAGCACGTCCAATCCGCCCACATGCTCGATGTGGACGGTGTCCGGCACATAGTCCATCAGGCCGCTCTTGCCCACGAGCAGCCGTTTCTCCTCCTGGAGCAGCGCTACCGCCGAGGCATCGAGTTGGCCGGCGTGCCGGTGGGCATAGCGGATCGCGTACCGTGCCTCGTCGAAAGTCAGGCCCTGCAATGCCGTCCCCAGCGTGTAAAGCAGATCCTCCGCGAGTTCCGCCGCACCAGCGACTCTGAGCGACTCGGCTTCTTCACGCAGCAGGGTCTGCAGTTCGCCGAGATCCGGCAGCGGCAGCTTCACGAACGCGATTTCTCGCTCCAGCTCGGGCGGAATCACCTTGATCGGTGAACAGATGACCGCGAACTTTCCCTTGCGGACGCAGGCGTGGTACAGGTCACGAAGCCGTCGCCGCACCTCGGCCGAGCTCGCCAGAAACTCGTGGAAATCCTTCAGAAGGAAGATGGCCGGCTTGGTGTGCGCGATCACGAAATCCAGGATGCCGCGCGGTCCGTCCGCCTGCGAAGCGAGTGTCCGCTTGCCGTCAAGCAGGCCTTCCGTCACGCTCCAGGTCAGCAGGGGGGTCTCAGGAGCCGCAGCTTGCAGAAGCCGTACCGCCCGTTCCTCCTCCGGGGTTTGCAGGTAGATCAGCGGGCGACCCGCGTCGAGCAGGTTGCGCACGGCGGTCAGGTCTCGGTTGCTTGCAGCCACACTCATGGCTGGTCCCTCGCTGGCCGGTGCGGGTCACCATTCGCCGGTGCGACGAGCCTCCCAGGCACAGCCGGCCGCCCCAATGAAACCCGCGTCGTTGCCCAGCGTGGCAAACTGGATTTCCGGCAGGTCATTCAGCAGATTCCACGTCAGCTTGCTCGCGTGGCTACGCACCCGGCTCAGCAGGAAATCGCCCGCCGCGATGAGCCCGCCCGCCAGGACGACCCGCTGTGGGTTGGACATATGTTGCATGGTCACCATGGCCACGCCCAGGTAGTAGCAGGCTTCATCCCAGACCTGCTCGGCCAGCGCGTCGCCCGCCTGAGCGGCCTCGACGATGTGCTCGGCCATCAGCAGCTCGCCGGCGTCGACCCGCTTCTTGAGGCTGCTGGGCCGGCCTTCCGCGACCATTTCTTCGGCTCGCCGTGCGAGGTTGTAGGCGGAAGAGTACGCCTCCACGCAGCCGTGTTGGGCACACGAACACCGCCGACCACCCGGCTGGACGATCATGTGTCCGAGTTCCGCCCCGTTCTCGAAGTGCCCACGCAGCAGCCTGCCATTGACCACTACGCCGCCGCCCACCCCCGTGCCCAACGTGAACATCACGAAGTCGGATACATCTCGACCGGCCCCCGCCCAGAACTCGCCCCAGGCCGCCGCGTTCGCGTCATTCTCCAGCGTGGTCGGGATACCCGTCCGCTCAGCCACGATGTCCCGTAGGGGCACGTTTTTCATGCACGGCAAATTGCCGGGGTTGATCACCAAGCCTCGCCGGTGACTCATCGGGCCGGGTGAGCCGATGCCGATGCCCACAACCTTGCCACGGTCCACTCCTGCTTCACGCATGACCCGTTCGGCTGCCTCGGTGATGTTGTCCACGACCGCTTGCGTGCCTCGGTCAACTTCAGTCGGGACGCTGATATTCCCGACCACTTTCGCACCCTCGTCGAGCAGCCCCGCCTTGATATTCGTTCCGCCCAGGTCCACACCCACGCAATACAGATCCGCCATGATGATTCACCTAATCCACAGTAACCATTACGAACGGGCGGAAACGGCACGGGCTTACGCGTGCCTCCCCGTCGCGATGCGCGCCGTAACAGCCGCCTCTCGCGGTGGCTGCCGCCGGAAAACACCCATCACGCGTTGCCATCCTAGTCGCGACCACGTCCGCACTCAACTGCCCATGGCGCGCACCATACGGTTCGCGGGACGTATGCATACCACAGGAGACCCCTGGCTTCGGCCAATCCCGCCGGCTCAGATGACAGGATTCCGTCGGGCGGAGCGTCAGTAAAAATGCCGCCGTACAATCCTGATGGTGGGGGCGGTCGGTTGGTGCTTCAGCCAGCGTGGGCTTTCGGGTATACAGTTTGCGGACCGGGCGTGTTCGCGAAAGCCCGGCCGGGAGTTTCGTCTGCAAGGAGATACACAGTGATGAAAGGCGCGTTGAGGTTTCGCGGAGTATGGCTGGCGAGTGTGGCGGCTCTGGCGGTCGTGGGTGTTGCCATGTGGGGGGGGCAAGGGAGCCCCGCGGCCCATGCTGATGGCCCCATGCCCGCCGGACAACTGGCTGGCATTGAAGAAATCTCCGCCTCGTTCAGAAGGGTCGCGAGCATTGCTCAGCCCGCTGTGGTCCACATCATCGCCCGCTCGGCCGGCCGCCAAAGCGAGTCATCCGGCGGAGAGTTGGATCCTCAGGATTTGCCCGAGGCCCTGCGCGAGTTCTTCAAGGATCGCGAGGATCTTCCGTTTTTCCGGCGGATGCCCTCGCCCGAACGCCCCACCCCCAGACCCCGGGTTGGTAGCGGTAGCGGCGTGATCATCAACGCCGACTCCGGACTGATCATCACCAATAACCACGTCGTTGAGCAGGCCGACGAGGAGAACACACGCGTCGATGTCTACCTGGCTGACGGCCGGCGACAGCCGGGTCGCATCGTGGGACGCGATCCAAGCACGGATCTGGCTCTCGTGCAGATCAAGGCGGATAACCTCAAGGCCCTGCCGCTGGGCGACAGCGAAGCGGCCGAGGTGGGGGACTGGGTGCTGGCCATCGGTGCGCCCTTCGGTCTTGCTCAGAGCGTCACTCAGGGGATCGTCTCCGCCAAAGGCCGTAATCCGCAGATTGTCACGGGCTACGAGGATTTCATCCAAACCGACGCGGCCATCAACCCGGGTAACAGCGGTGGCCCCTTGGTCAACATGCGGGGCGAGGTCATCGGAATCAACACCGCTATCGTGACCAACAGCCTCATGAGCGGCTACATGGGAGTCGGGTTCGCGGTTCCCAGCAACACCGTCCGGCGGATTCTGCCGTTCCTCGAAGAGGGCAAGCCCGTCATTCGGGGCTACCTGGGCGTCAACATTCGAGGTTTGGATACCTTTGAGCCCGGGTTCGGCAAGACTTTCGGGCTTGATGAAGACCGGGGCGTGTTGGTGGAGGGGTTCCACCCGGATAGCCCGGATACGCCGGCCCGGAAAGCCGGCCTCAGGATCGACGACGTCATCCTCGAGTTCGACGGGCGTAGGGTGGAGTCCAGCACCCAGTTGCAGGCCTTGGTGGCGGGGGTCGAGCCGGGCAAGACCATCAAGCTCAAGGTCTGGCGGGACAAGAAGGAGATGACCATTCCCGTGACCATCGAGCGGCAGCCGAGCGACTTCTTCGCGGCGGCCGGCCGAGGCGGAGACCGCGGTGGACGGGGCGGTCGGGGACCGGCTGAGACGGTTGAAACCGAGATTCCCGCTTTGGGCATGACCGTGCAGCGGTTGACCCCGGAATTGGCCAAGCAGTACGGCTGGGAGGAAGAGAAGAACCCGGAGCGTCTCGTGATCGTGACCGAAGTCGATCCGCTGGGCGAGGCCAACGCCGGGCTGGGGATCGAGGTCGGCGACCTCATTGTCAGTGTGCAAGGGGAGCCGGTGACCAGTGGGCAGGCTTTGCTGGAGGCGCTGAGTGATAAGGCCCTGAGCGAAGGGGTGCGACTGAGAATCCAATCCGCTCGCGGTCGGCAATCTCGGACGGTTTTCCTTCGTATCGACCGTTGAGGCCTCAGTTTCTGGCTTCTCTGCCGCAGCCGGGCTTGGCGGCTGAGTGGCAAAACCAAATGGCCCGGCCCCTATCAAGGGCCGGGCCATTTGTTTCTTTGGGTTTCTGTTGCACTCGCTGCGGCAAGCTCGCAAGCCACACGACCCAAGTATCACAAACATGGATCCTGCGAATTGAAGCCCCCGCCACCGGCCGACACCGCAACCACGCTGTGCCCCCCGTCTGGGTGGGCAGATGGCGGCGAATAAGCCACCGGCTGACACGGAGTCAGAGCTTCGTGCAACCCACTCCCCGCCCCAGCCCGAACCAGGCAATCAGCCGGTGCGGAATAGGATCTCGGAACGGGTTGTCCGCCTGACGTGATCGCCTTCAACTCCCCCGCGCGGCAAGTGGGGAGCAACCACTTCCGGACGACCACCGCATGCCCAAACCCGGTGTCAGTTCCCGCTTGGACCGGATAGAGCGAATGCTCTCTTTCGCCCGATCAGGCCTTGCCCTTCCCGCGGAGGAACGTGTCCAGGCGATCGAACATCTTGCTGCGGGCGTCGGGGCCACTTTCCAGGAAGTTGAGCATGGAGGCGGCGACTACCTTCTCCTTCACATAGCCGGACTTCGAGCTCTCTTTGTCGAACGCCGCCACCAGTTTGCCGGGCAGATAGTACGAGCGTTTGGGTTTCTCCATGACTTTGCTCTCCTTTTCTTGAGCTAGACGCGGCACCGTGAGCTTCGCACGGCGCCCAAAACACACACCATACGATTTCCCCAACTGTACGGCACATGGCCGTTTTTTCCGATGCAATCGGCCTTTGGCCGATGCTACGGGTGTCGTTTCTGCCGCGCCTTGCCCGACACCCGCCGGAGAACACTACGCATTATGCGCTCAATGCTTCTGCCTGTCCACACCTTTTTTCGTTGACTTGCCCCCCCGACATTCTATAATCCGACCCGAATCGTGTTCGCCGGCTTGGCTGGTGTCCTTTCCAGCCTGTCGCACCGGTCCGGTGGTCGGGCCGTAGCGGTCGGCTTGTCCTCGCATTCGAAGGGGTCGGACCCCTTGAGAAGCATGGCACCATCGGTTGGTCTGGGCCTCTCCGTGGCACTGCTTTGGTGTGCACCATTGCTTGCCCAGCCCCTGTCCTTGCTCCCGGTCGACGATCCTGATGCCACCGCGCCGCTGCTTCCCGCTGGCGTAAGCCGCTGTGCTCCCGTCCTTTGTGGCGATTATGCCCATGTTTGGGGAGAATCGGACGGAACCCAGGTCGTCCAGTTCTTTGGGGAATTTACCCTCCACCTGGGGGATCGGCGCCTACAGAGTCAGGAGTCGGTCATCTGGATCCAGCGGGCTCGCTGGCACGATTTAGCCTATTACCACTTTGAGGTGTGCCTGTCTCAGCAGGCTAAGGTGCGCGATTCGGCCGGCACGTTGACCAGCGGCCAGATGCTGTTCGTTACTTTCAATACCACTGAACCCCCGGTGGTCGAGGCCGATGCCACAACAGATGCTCCCGGAACCGATTCCTCGCTGTACCGGGCCGCTGTCGATGTTCGCGCATTGGTGCGGCAGGGAGAGGGTGCGGATGTGTCGCCGGCGGGTTTGGCTGTCTTGGAGCCCGGTGTGCCCCGTATACCTCCCCGGCCCGAGGCCAGGCCGGTAGTCCGTCACTGGGCCGATGACGTCGTCGTTGACCAGCATCGCCGGCTTATCACCGCGACGGGCAACGTGTACGTCTCGCAGGGGCTGATTGACAGCGGCGATTTCATGGAAATTCGCGCGGACGCGGCGGTGTTGTTTCTGGCGGAGCCGCCCCCGTCGCCCGCCAAGGGGTTAGCTCCTCCCAACGGCCCCGTCCCCGCCACCGAGCCCTTCCCCGAAGAGCGCCCGGTGGCCGAGAGCGGCCGGACCAGCGGGGAAGGTGTGGCGGGAATCGGCGATCTCGGCTCCGGTGTGAGTGATGCTGTCGCCGGTGTCTACTTGCGTGGCGACGTGGTGCTGACCCGCGGCGAGCGGATGATTCGTGCGGCCGAGCTTTACTACGACTTTGAGAATAACCGAGCCCTGATCCTTGACGCCGTGATGCGGGCCATGGCGCCGGGAAGGGATCTGCCCATCTACGTCCGGGCGGAGCAGGTCCGACAGCTCTCCTCGACTGAGTACGTTGCCCAGGGTGCCCTCGTGACGACCAGCGAGTTCTACACGCCGCACATCCACCTCGGGGCGGAGCGGGTGCATCTGACCGACCTGACTTCCCGTGACGAGTCCGGGCAAATCACAGGCCTGATGGCCGGCCGATACCGCATGCACGACGTGACTCTCAACCTGGAAGGTGTTCCCCTCGCCTACTGGCCTTACACGGCCGGGGATTTCCGACAGTCGGAAACCGCCATTCGTAGCATCCGCACCGCGTACCGCGAGAACGACGGCCTCGTTTTTCAGTCCAAGTGGTACCTGTTCAACCTTCTGGGCGTCGAGGATCCCAAGGGCGTCGACGGCGCCCTTCGACTGGATTACATGTCCAAACGCGGACCGGGAGTGGGTGTTGACGTAGATTACGAGCAGGAAACTTCTTACGGCTTGTTCCGCGGGTACTACATCCACGATACCGGCACCGACAACCTTGGCCCCTTCCGCGACGAGGAGCCGGATACGGAGAACCGTGGCCGCGTGACCTGGCGCCATCGTGAGCTTCTCGGCCAGGGCTGGGAACTGACCCTGGAAGGCTCCTGGATCAGCGATCCCAGTTTCCTCGAAGAGTACTTCGAGGGTGAGTTCGAGGAAGGCAAGGAGCAGGAGACCCTCGCCTATCTCAAGAAGCAGCAGGACAATTGGGCCCTCACCGCCCTGGTTCAGTACCGTATGCTCGATTTCCTGACCCAGACCGAGCACTGGCCCGACTTGGCCTTCCGGTGGGTCGGCGAGCCTTTGGCCGAGATCGCCAGCTTCTACCATGAGTCGCACTTCGGGTTCGCCCGCTACCTGCCGGATAACCGTCGCTTGTTCGACAAGCTGCGTATCCGCGACAACACCGGCCGCACCGACCTGACCATGCGGACCGACACACGCAACGAGATCGACCTGCCCATCAAGCTCGGCAGCGTCAATCTCGTCCCCTACGCCACCGGCAGGGCGGGCTACTGGGACGGCTCCGCGGACGATGGCTCTCGCGATCGGCTCTTCGGCAGCCTCGGTATGCGAGCCGGCACCCAGTTCTGGCGGCTCTTCGAGGACGTGTCCTCCGACCTGCTCGACGTCCATGGCGTTCGCCACGTCATCGAGCCGCAGGCCACCGCCTGGATGAGCCAGACCAACTCCGACAGCATCCAGCTCAGCCCCTTCCAGTACGGCGTCGAGACCATCGACGATTTCTACGGCAGCTCTGTCGCCCTTCGTCAACGCTGGCAGACCAAACGCGGTGGCCCGGGTAACTGGCGCGTCGTCGACTGGATCACGTTCGATATCGAGCTCAACCTGTACGGCAACGCGCCGCATTACATGGACCGTACCATCGGCCGCTTCTACGACCACCGGCCCGAGAACAGCATCGCCCGCAACCACATTCGCACCGATGCCAGCTACCGCGTTAGCGATACCACCACCGTTCTGGCCGACGCCAACTTCGATCTCAACGACGGTAGCATGGATATGCTCAACGTCTCCTACGCCGTCGAGCGCAGCCCACGGCTTTCGTACTTCATCGGCTACCGGCGGATCGGGGATACGGACTCCAATCTCATCGGCTTCGGGGCCAACTACGAGATCGACGTCAAGCATCGCGTCGCGGTTCGCAGCTACTACGATCTCGACCGCAACAACCTCGACCAGTTGGACGTGACCTTGGTCCGCAAGTTCCCCCGCTGGTATGCCGCTCTGACCTTCGGGCTCGACCGCATCACCGAGGACTTCAGCGTCGGCGTGTCCGTCTGGCCCGAGGGCGCCCCCGGAGCTGCCATCGGCCACAAACGCTACACCAGTCTCGCCACCTCGACCGGCATCCGCCCCGAGGATTGACAACCAACGAGCCTGACGCACGCGACGAGCAAAGATTGCAGCCAACGAGCCCGAAGCGCGCGACGCGTCCCGATCGTCGCCAACGAGCCCGAAGCGCAAGCGCCGGGATAGGGGAGCGTCAGCGACGCGTCCGAACGTATCGATCGCGCCCTTGGTGTTTGCTGTTGTGATGGGTCCAGGTACGTCGCTTACGCTCCACCATCCCCGCGCTGGCGCTTGGGGCTCGTAGGCTCGCGTCGATGGCTCGCCATTTCCACGCTTGGGGCTCGTAGATTCGCGTTCGTCGCTCATCACCTTTGCGCTTGGGACTCGTAAGTTCGTGCGTGGGGGGCGTTATTGAGCATCTTGGCTTGGGTGTGGGTTGCTTCGCATGGTACTCCCGCGACCTCGCGGGGACAGTTGACGTAGGTAGCAGAGCGACATAGACTCGCTGGAGGTGTTGAGGGGCTGTGGCAGTCGCGAAGTGTGGAGGACCGTTCGCCGTGCCTTGTGCCGTCGCCGGCCCTTGTACGCTCACTGTGGAGGCACCGGCCATGTCCGACCCGCCTGACAGGATCGCCTTTCGCTGCCCACGATGCGGGATTGTGTCCAGCATCTCTCGGGAGTTGGCGGACACCACTGGCCAGTGTCCCCATTGCGGCGAAGAGGTCGCGTTCCCCACGGCTGATACGTGTGCCGGGGGATTCCCCATCATGTCACCGCCTGCGGAGACAATGCTTCGCCCTGTGGCCGCTGAGGATTGCAGGGGCCCACTTGCCATCCGTCGATTGGCGACGATTGCGTTGCTCTGTATTCTTCCGGTGATTGCGCTGGCGGGTTTGGCTGTGGGCGTGCTCGTTCCGTCGCTCTCTCGTGCCCGCGAATTGTCCAGACGTGCGGTGTGTGCCCGCAATCTCAGAGGCATGAGCGTTGGTTTCCACTCCTACTCTGGCATGAACTCCGATGCCTTCCCGATGGTGGCCGCTCCTCGGCTCAAATACGAGAAGGGGCAAGACACTGGTCTGGTAGATTACACTGCGGCCATCGGCTCATACCGGGGCAGTGTTGCGGATCACTGCGCGGGCGATACGCTCAGGATGAATCCTCTTCCGACGAAGCTGTCAGTCAGTCGCAACGTCTACACACTTGTTCGCTACAACGTGAGCACTGCTAACTCGTTTATCTGCCCCTCAAGCAACGACGCGTCCGCGGAGGAGGCATATCCGCAGTGCTTCTGGGACTTTGGTCGCGGAGACGTGTTGGGGCCGGTGGATGCCCGACAGGCCCGTATGTTCTGGTTCACGGTCAGCTATGGGTATCAGGTGCCATACGGCAATCGCGGCAAGCCTTCACGCGACTGCGAGTTGGGCATGATCCTGGCCGCCGACAAGGGGCCCTTCGGGGCGAGTCTCGATGCCGGTCTGCCGCACCCGGGTCCGGTCTCGGCGGCTGCCGGAGCGAAACCGAAGTTGTGGCGCCGGTGGAATTCCCCGAACCATGGCGGACAAGGCGGCAGCGAAGGCCAAAACGTCGCCCGAGCTGACGGTCGCGTCGAGTGGGTGAAAAGCCCGGACTGCGGCATCGAGGGAGACAACATCTATACCCAATGGTCGAGCGTGGGCGTCTCGCCCCAGGACCGTAGCCGAGGCAACCCACCCACCAAAGGCGGGCGGCAAGTGCCGGTGGGCGATACGGACTCGTTGATTTACCCGTAGATCGATGTGTCCCAACGCAGTCAACGTCCGCAGAATCGCGCGCCGGTTACCGAGCATCGCCAACGAGCGCGGCTCGCGCGACGCGTCCCGGTCGTCGCCGACGAGCCCGAAGCACGCGACGAGCAAAGATGGCAACCAACGAGCCCGAAGCGCGCGACGCGTCCCGGTCCTCGCCAACGAGCCCGAAGCGCAAGCGACGGGATGGCGGAGCGTCAGCGACGCGTCTGAACGTATCGATCGCCCCTTGGTGTTCACTCTTGTGATGGGTCCAGGTACGTCGCTTACGCTCCACCATCCCCGCGCTGGCGCTTGGGGCTCGTAGGCTCGCGTTCGAACGTATCGATCGCCCCCTTGGTGTTCGCTCTTGTGATGGGTCCAGGTACGTCGCTTACGCTCCGCATTCCCCGCGCTGGCGCTTGGGGCTCGTAGGCTCGCGTCTGAACGTATCGGTTGCCCCCGTGGTGTTCACTCTTGTGATGGGTCCAGGTACGTCGCTTACGCTCCGCGTTCCCCGCGCTGGCGCTTGGGGCTCGTAGGTTTGTGCTCGTCACCTCCGTGCTTGGGCTCGTGAGTTTGCATGGAGGGCTGTGTTGGATGGCTTTGACGCGTGCTGTGGGGACAAGTGAGCCGTCGCCACTGGGACAAGAGTATTGCCCTCCGCATGTTCCTTTGCGGAGTGTTCGGTTCGTAGCTGATCCAGTTCAGGCTGCCGCTACGGACGAGGTCGCTTCGTCTCGCTAGGAACAAGCTCGGCCGGCCTTCCTGTGGATAGCTATCAACCGCTGATTTCGGATCTCAGATTCTGGATTCTGGATTTCAGATTCTCGATGCCGACCCTCACTTGGGCATTTGGAGTTCTTCGACGGCGGGCAGGTCTTCGAGGCTGGACAGGCCGAAGGTCTCGAGGAATCGCCGGGTGGTGCCGTAGAGCAGGGGGCGGCCGACGTCCTCGTCGCGCCCGACAATCTTGACGAGGCCCAGCTCGCGCAGGCGGTTGAGCACTTCGCCTACGGATACGCCGCGGATGGCCTCGATCTGGGCCCGGACGACCGGCTGCTTGTAGGCGACGACGGCGAGGGTTTCCATGGCGGCGGGCGAGAGCTTTGATTCCTGCTTGCTTTGCCTCAACCGCCGCAGCCAAGTGTTGTACTGCGGCAGGGTCAGGATCTGGTAGCCGCCAGCGATCTCCTCAATGCGAAAGGCGTGGCCGCCGCGGGCGTAAGTCTTGTTGAGTCCATCGACGATCTTGCGCACTTCGCGGACCGTGCCGGTGCCCAGGATGGCGACGATCTTCTGCGGTGGTAGAGGGGTATCAGCCGCGAAGAGCACCGCCTCGACCACTCGATCGGTGGAGATTTCGTCGGTAGCCGCTTCGGCTGGCTCATCGCCGGCTGGCTGATCCTGCGAAGCTTGTGTGCTGGCTTCAGCTTCCGTTTCGCCGTCGGCTTCCGGCGGAGCAGCGGCGACCGTCTCATCGGCCGGGGCCGTCGGCTCTTGGGCTGCCTCTTGCCTGTCCGCCGGGTTCGCGGAAGGCTCTTCTTCGGTGGGCACGGCCATCGCCAGGTCCGGCAATGGTTCGTCCGTCGCGTCGGCCGGCGGATCGAGAGGCGTCTCGTCGAGTTCGGCAAGCGGTGGCTCTTCGGGCTGTGCCTCGGGCAATGGCTCCGCGACTCGATCGCCCGGCGCCGCGTCGGGGGGTTGCTCCTCGGGCGATGGCTCCGGGCAGGGTGTGGCCCCGGCCGGCGCCTCGGTTTCCGCCTCCTCACCGGGCGGACGGGTATTCTTCTTGGTTTTCTTTCTACTCATGCCTTGGTGGTCTCAAACAAGGTCCAAACGGCCACACTATACCGATGGCGCGGGGCACCGGCAAACGCCGTGCGGCGTGTGGTCGGATGATTGCCGGCTGCCGGGCGGCGAGCCTGAGAATCGCGGGCAAATCACGGCATCGACTTGCCTCTTCGCGAGAAAACCGTACAACCTGACCTTGCATGGTTTCTTGCCGCACGCGCGGAGCGACTCTGTGGGTGGGCCCGGCCGGGGCGTCGCGCCCGCCGCCGACGTCCTTACCGGAAAGGATAGGTGATCTGATGTTGAGTTACGTTTTGCTGACGGTTCTGGGTTCGGCGATTGCCGCGCAAGCCGGGACGGACGACCTCAAGGTACTTACCGACGCGGATGCCGCGAACACCATGATGACCGCGTACCTCAACGGCCAGGCCCAGTTCGCGTTCGATCGCCGGGCGGCAGAGATCGAGAAGCTGACCACGCCCGAACTGATCGGCGAGCGGCAGCAGGCGATGAGAGCGTTTTTCATCGAGCAACTCGGCGGCTGGCCGGAGCGTGCCCCGCTCAACGCCCGCATCACCGGGACGCTCGACGCCGACGGTTACCGCGTCGAGAAGGTGGTTTTCGAGAGCCGGCCGGGCCTGCATGTCACCGCGACAATGTACCTGCCGCTCAGTGCGCCGCCCTATCCGGCCGTGCTCGTTCCTTGCGGCCATTCCCGCGAGGCCAAGGCGTACGAGAACTACCAGCGGCTGTCGATCCTGCTGGCTCGCAACGGCTTGGCGGCGCTGTGCTTCGACCCGATCGGGCAGGGCGAGCGATTCCAGACGCTCAAGCCCGACGGCAAGCCCGGCATCGGTGGGACGCTCGAGCATACGCACGTCGGCACGAGCTGCATGCTGGTGGGCATCAACGCGGCCAGCTACTTCGTGTGGGACGGTATCCGGGCGATTGACTACCTGGTGAGTCGGCCGGACGTCGACGCCGGGAGAATCGGTTGTGCGGGCCAGTCAGGCGGCGGCACGCAGACGAGCTACTTCATGGCTTTGGATGAACGCATCGTCGCGGCGGCACCAACCTGTTTTCTGACCAGCCTGCCGAGACTGCTCGCCAAGCTGGGCCCGCAGGATGCCGAGCAGAACATCTATGGTGCCATCGCCCGCGGTATGGGCCACGGGGACTATGTTCTGATGCGGGCCCCCAAGCCGACGCTCATCGGCACGAAAACCGGCGACTTCTTCTCCATCGAAGGGTCGTGGGAGACCTACCGCGAGGCCAAGCGGCTCTACAACCGGCTGGGCTTTCCGGAGCGCGTGACGCTCATCGAGGACGACGGCCCGCACGGTTTGAGCGAGAGCCTGCGCGTGGGTGTGGTCCGTTGGATGCGGCGCTGGCTGCTCGACATCGACGATGCGATCACGGAGCCGCAGCAGCCGGTGCATACCGAGGAGGAACTGCGTTGTACGCCCGACGGGCAGGTGCTGCGGATGAACGGGGCTCGTTCGGTCTTCGAGATCAACACGGAGTTGGAGGCCAAGCTGGCTCCCAAGCGGCGGGCATTCTGCCAACAGGCGACACCCGATGAGCTTCGTGCGAAGGTCTGCGAGTTGGCCGGCATCCTCACGTTGGATGCGTTGCCCGAGCCTGCGGTGACCGAAGCCGGTGTCGTGCAGCGAGACGGTTACCGCATCCGCAAGCTGCGGATTGAGCCCGAGGCCGGCATCGTGTTGCCCGCTTTGATGTTCGAGGCGGACGGTGAGCGACGGGAAGCGTGCCTGTATCTGCATGGCGAGGACAAGACCGCGGACGCGGCACCCGGTGGGCCGATCGAGCAACTGGTGCGAGCCGGTCGGCAGGTGCTGGCTGTCGATCTGCGGGGCATCGGCGAAACGCAGGGGCTGGAGAACACCAAGGGCTGGGCGGCCCACTTCGGGGCCGACTGGCAGGATGTTTTTCGTGCGTACCTGCTGGGCCAATCGTACGTCGGCATGCGGGCGGAGGATGCTCTGGTGTGTGCCCGGTTCCTGGCGTCGGCCGGCGATGGGCCGCCACGTACCGTCCATCTTGTGGCTACCGATGAGGCGACGGTTCCCGCACTGCACGCTGCCGCGCTCGAGCCGCAGTTGTTCGCGTCGGTTCGCCTCGTGCGGGCGCTGCACACGTGGGTGGACGTGGTGCGCACGCCGATCACGCGCAATCAACTGGTGAATGCCATCCACGGCGCGCTGCGGTACTACGATTTGCCGGACCTGGCGAACCTCGTGCCCACCGGCAAGCTGACGGTCGATCAGCCGATGGATGCGACCGGTCAAACGCTCTCGGCGCCGCGCCCGTAAGCAGATCCCGCGAGCAGAGCCGCGACCGGGAGCAGAGGTCGTCAGCAGAGCCGCGACCGTGAGGGAGCGGTTCCTCGGCAAAGAAGAACCGCTCCCTTATGGTCACGGCTCTGTTGGGAGTCGGGGCTCTGTTAGGCGGTCGCGATTTTGGGATGCTTGTGGAGGTATGTTGTCACGCGCTGGCTGAGGCCTCGATGGCCAGGGTGTCGACGCGGCCGGCCTTGAGCAGGTGCCAGCCGAGGGCCGCGATCATCACCCCGTTATCCGTGCAGTAGCACATGGGCGTGAGGTGCAGGGTGACGCGCGCATCCGTGCAGGCTGCCGTCAGACATTCCCGCAGCTGCCGGTTGGCCGCCACGCCGCCGCCAACCACGACCGATCGGACTCCCGTCTGTCGCACGGCCATCAACGTCTTGGCCACCAGGACCTCGACGACGGCGGTCTGGAAGCTGGCGGCCACATCGGCGACGTCCGCCGGGCTGAGCTTGGCCAGTCCGCCGCTCGTCTTCCCGGGGCCGTGCACGCGGTAGAGCACCGCCGTCTTGATCCCACTGAAGCTGAAGTCCAGCGAGTCGCGGCCGAGCATGGTCCGTGGGAAGTCGCACGCCCGCGGATTGCCGTTGGCAGCGACGCGGTCAACGATGGGCCCGCCGGGGAAGCCGAGCTCCAGAATACTGGCGACCTTGTCGAAGGCTTCGCCGGCCGCGTCGTCGATGGTGACGCCCAGTGTCTCGATCTCCAGCGGATTGCGCACCAGCAGCAGCGAACTGTGTCCGCCGCTGACTACCAGGGCGACGGCCGGCCAGGGCGGCGGGGCATCGGGCGGTTGAGCGATGGCCGCACTGGTCGCGTGGGCGTGGACGTGGTTGACGCCGACCAAAGGTTTGTTCCACGCCAAGGCGAGCGTCTTGGCCGCGGTTACCCCGATCAGCAGGCAGCCCATGAGCCCCGGCCGGCAGGTTACCGCGATCGCGTCGAGTTCGTCGCAGCCGACGCCGGCCTTGCTCAGCGCCTCCTGGATCACGCCGTCGAGATTCTCGATGTGGGCGCGCGAGGCCAGCTCCGGTACGACGCCGCCGTACTTGGCGTGCACGTCGAACTGCGTCGCCACCACGTTGGACAGTACCCGCTTCGCGCCAACCACGACCGCCGCCGAGGTCTCATCGCAGGAGGTTTCTATGCCTAGGATCATCCCCTTGCCCATCAGCGTTTCCATACTCTGTGTGCCGACTCGTGTCGGACTGTTGCCCCTCTTCGTGTGGCACTGCTCTGTGAGCAGGGCGGGACGCGAAGACGCCCAGGGACTGGCTCTGCTGTGCCGGCGCGAGAGCGATTCACGCGGCTTCTGAGAGCATGCTGGCTCCGCCGTATCAGGACGGTTTCAGGGCAAACGAGTGCCTGTCCGCGAAACGGCCGGATCCGCTTTGTGTTCGCGGAGAGATTCTACAACGCGAGTGGCCGCCGCACGAGCAAGGTACTCGCCGGCCGGGATTTGCGGTATCGTAAGGATCGGTGGTCGATGTCGCGAAGTGTGGTGGCCGACGGCTTGCCTGAATGGAGGCTGATGGATGACCGTTGCGGATGGATCTGCCGGATTGCCCGAGCACATCGAGAACGAGGCCCAGCTTGAGGATGTGCTGACCACGCCAACGCCCGAGCTGGCGGCGTCGCTGGCCCGGCAGGAGGGGGATGTGCTGATTCTTGGGGTGGGGGGCAAAATGGGGCCGACCCTTGCCCGGCTGGCTCGGCGAGCCCTCGACCAAGCCGGCTCGACCGCCCGGGTGATCGGTGTGGCCCGATTCAGCCAGTCCAAGCTGCAATGCCAGCTTGAGGATGCGGGGATCCAGACGATCACCGCCGACCTGCTCGAACCGGGCACCTTGGCGGGGCTGCCCGATGCTCCCAATGTGATCTTTCTGGCCGGGCGGAAGTTTGGCTCGACCGGTCAGGAAGAACTCACCTGGGCAATGAATACATACCTCCCCGCGCTGGTAGCCGATCGGTATCGGCGATCGCGGATCGTGGCCCTCTCCACGGGTAACGTTTACCCGCTCACTCTGGTCGATGGCCGCGGGCCGACCGAGAGCCAGACACCCGACCCCCTCGGCGAATATGCCCAGTCCTGCCTCGGTCGCGAGCGCATGTTCCAGTACTTCAGCGTTCGCTGGCGGACGCCGGTGGCGATCATCCGGCTCAACTACGCGATCGATCTGCGCTACGGCGTGCTCGTTGACGTCGGCCGCAAGGTCTACCACGGCGAGCCGATCGACCTGGCCATGGGGCACGTCAACGTCATCTGGCAGGGCGACGCCAATGCGGCCGTGCTGCGAAGCCTCGCACACTGTGCCTCACCGCCGTTTCTTCTCAACCTCACCGGGCCGGAGGTGCTTTCCATCCGCGAGGTGGCCGTCCAGTTCGGCCGGCTGTTCGGCAAGGGGCCTGTCTTCTGTGGCAGTGAGGCCCCAACCGCGCTGCTCAGCGATGCTTCTCGATACGTTCGGCTCATGGGGCCGCCGCGGGTCTCAACGCAACGCCTCATCGCCTGGGCCGCCCACTGGATCCATCTCGGTGGCCGATCACTGGGTAAGCCCACGCACTACGAAGCCCGGGATGGGAAGTTTTAAGAGCACTCCGAGGCAGCTCTTTCGGAGCCGCGACCGTACGGGAGCGGTTCCTCGGCAAAGAAGAACCGCTCCCTTACGGTCGCGGCTCTGATGCCATCGCGACGCATTCGCGTGGCACTGCTCTGTGAGCAGTACGGGGAGCGTGTGCGTTCTCGACTCACTCCCGCTTGCTTGCGCTCGGGGCTCGTTGGCTTTCGCGTGCCACTGCTCTGTGAGCAGGGCATGCGCGCAAGCTCCTCTCGCCTTCTGTGTGGCTTGTTGAAGGAGCATCGTTCACCGAGCAAAGCCCGGTCGCCACAGCCTGTCCGCCCCGCGACGGCGGGCAGGCCGTGGCGGGGAGGCGACCGCTACGATATGCCGCGGAACGGCTCAGACACCTCAGACGCAACAGGTACTACTCGTTTGCTCGCGGCAAGACGGCGTGAATCAGCGTCGCAAGGGCCACGGCCGCTGTCTCGATACGCAGGATGTTCGGGCCGAGCGAGATTGGCGTGATGCCCGCCTGCGTCAGTGTGTCCACCTCGTCGCTCGTCCAGCCGCCTTCAGGACCGACGACGCCGAGGATGCTGGTACATTCTCGCAACACCGGCAACAGGTCGATGATCGGCGACGGCGGGTTACGCTCGCCTGCTACGCGAGCCTCCTCGCACGCAGCGGGCGCAGACGAAAGCCCCACCAGCACTTGGTCGAAGGCCGACACCTCCGCAAACAACTCCGGCAGCGTCATCGGTAGGCAGAGTTCCGGCAGCCACGCCTGCCCGGACTGCTTGGCGGCCGCGATGGTCGTCTGTCGCCACTTGCTCAAGCGATGGGCCGACACGCTTGCCACCGAACGATCACTGCTCAGCGGAACCAGTGCCGCGGTACCCAGCTCAGTGCATTTCTCGATGAGCATGTCTTGCCGTGGGCCCTTGGGCATGGCGACGGCCAGCGTCAGTCGGGGTGTCCGCCGGGGTGCGTATTTCACCGGGCCGGCCTGCACCTCGAACGCGCGTCGACCACAGGCAATCACTGTGGCCGTCGCCTCGTGCCCTTGCCCGTCGAACAGCACCACGCGGTCATCGACCGATAATCGCCGGGCCAGGCGGGCATGGCGGGCCTCGTCCGCCGGGAGCGCCTGGATACCCTCCGCCAGATGCTCGACATGGAATCGTGGCAAGCTCATGCCGCCATTATGCGAAGCTGTGGGGCCGGCCGCAATCGGACGATGAATCGTATATGAGTGTTTCGGGATGGGCCGCGAGGGCGGAGCATCTCTGTCCACAGTTGACGGGAACCAAGTGATGCCTCAGACGGCAACGGCAGTCGCCGAAGAGACCCAGTCCGGAAGGATTCCGCCCGCCGACCCCGGCATCGAGGCGATCCTCCAGGAAATGGAGCAACTGGCGACCACGAGCACCGAGGGTGAGTTGTCCGGCCCCGACGCAACACGGCTGTCTGGAGAGGGTGCTGCTGGGTCCGACCAGACGGATGCCGAGCTTGAGGAACTGGAAAGCCTCCTTGCCAGTGCGGATGAGGCGTCAGGCATCGACATCCCGGCATCGGATCTGCCGGCCGATTCCTCCCCGGCAGGCGCGGCGGAAACTGCGGCATCGGCCGTTGACGAAGAAGCGGAAGCTCTCGTGGCAGAGAGCGAGATTGCAGTGACGGACGCTTCGATGCCGTCGCGCGAGGATTCCCCGGCGTCGGCGGAGGTCTCCGGGGCATCGGAAGATTCATCGGCGAATCCGTGGGCCGCCGAGGTCGCCGAGCTGGAGAGCCAGTGGGCCCAGGGAGAGGCTGCCGATGATCGGCCCGTGGCCAAGCAGGGCAACGGTCATGCCGATCCATCTTCCGCGGAAGACGCTCCCGTCGCAGGGACGGGTGACCAGAGTGCCGACTCCGCAGCCAATCGTGCGTGGTCTGCTCGAAGCACGGCGATACTGCTGAAGCCTTTCCATCATGCACTGGCGGTTCTGGTGTTCGTACTGGTGCTTGTGGATGCCCCGTTTGGTTGGATGGGCCCGCGACTGAAGAATCTGGTCGGCTATCTTGCCATCGCGACGCTCTTGACGGCTGTTGCTCTCTGGGCGGTTGGTCCTCACCTGAGGCCGCCCCACCCATAGTCTGGACATATGCCGCCCCCAGTCGCCGCAGACCGCTCCACTACGCTACGAGCCTCAAGCCGCTTGGCTGCGCTGGCCTCTCGATTACCGCAGGTGCCTTCCTCGGCAAGGCAGCGTACAATACCCGCCGGGTACACGGTCAGGATTTGTGCCTGATGGGAGATGCGCTAGGTGCCTTGGATGCGGCAAACAAGAAGGATCATCGTGGCTGGCCTCCTCTGGGCACTGGCAGGTTGTGCCCAGCAGCGTGAGATCAGCGCCTTGCGCCGCGACAGTCTGGATCAGGTTCTGATGATCGAGCAGTGCCGGGCTGAACTCGCCGACCGCGAGCACACCATTGCGCAATTCGAGTTGGCCACGCGGGCCGCCGAGGCGATCATCCACGACCTGCAACGGGAGATTCAGGGACTCGATGACGACCGCAAGGAGACTGCCAAGAAGCTCACGGAGGCGGAAGAGCGGCTTGATCAGGCGTTGCGGCAGTTGGCTGTCTACGAACGCCAGCTTGCCGATGCCCGGGCCGATCTGGAGCAGGTCCGCAATACCCTGATCGGGTTGCAGCCGCCGCGGGAAAGCGACTCGCGGCCCTTTGGTGTGGATAGTTCTTCCAGCGAGGTGCACGCAGGTCATGAGTGATGCCATCACCCCGATTGTTGACGAGATTCTGCCCGAGGTCGTGAGGCTGCGGCAGGATTTGCACGCCCACCCGGAGCTGTCCTTCCAGGAGCGTTCCACCGCCGGGAAGGTGCGGGCTATCCTGCGGGAACTGCCGGGCGTCGAGGTGTCGCCTCCGATCATGGAGACGGACGTTGTGGCAGTGCTGGACACCGGCCGCCCGGGCCGCTGCATGGGGATCCGGGCGGATCTCGATGCCCTGCCTCTCGATGAGGAGGCCTCGCTTGAAGAGGTTGCGTATCGCTCGACCGTGCCGGGCGTCATGCACGCGTGCGGGCACGATGGACACACGGCCACGCTGGTGGGTACGGCGATGGTTCTCTCGCGGTTGGCGCCGCAGATGTCCGGCAAAGTGAAGTTCATCTTCCAACCGGGCGAGGAAGAGGGCGGCGGAGCCAAGACCCTGTGCGCCGAAGGGGTGATGACCAACCCCCAAGTGGATGCCATCATCGCTCTGCACGCCTGGCCCGTGCGGTCGGTCGGCACCGTCTCGCTGCGCTACGGGCCGGCCCTGGCCTCCAACGACCCCTTCTTCGTGACCATTCGCGGCCACGGTAGCCATGGTGCTTATCCGCAGAAAGGGATCGACCCCATCGTCGCATCCGCTCACATCGTGACCGCACTGCAAACCGTCGTGGCCCGGAACGTCGCTCCAATCGACGCCGCTGTCGTCACCATCGGTGCCATCAACGCCGGGGCCACCACCAACATCATCCCCGCCGAGTGCCGGATGCAGGGCACCCTCAGGCATCTGCGGCCCGAGGTGGGGGAACTCCTCCGGCGGCGAGTTCGCGAAATCATCGAGTGGACCGCTCGCGCCCATGGAGCCACCGCCGACCTGCGGTTCGAAGAGGGCTACCCGCCGGTGGTCAACGATGACACCATGTGCCGCCTCGTTGAGGAAGCCGCCCGCGATATGCTGGGCCCCGAGGGCATCGCCACGGACGAGCCTCCCAGCCTTGGCGTAGAGGATTTCTCCTATTACGGTCAGCGTACCCCGTCGGTGATGTTTCGCTTGGGTGTTCGACCGCGGCACATGGAGGACTACCCGCCTCTGCACAATCCGCGGTTCAACTTTAACGACGATGCTCTGTCCGTCGGTATCCGAGTATTCTGCGAGGTGACCCGCCGTTTCCTGGCCGGTGCGTGAAACGCTCGCCGCGAGCCGATACACAATCGCGTGAAATGCTCTATAATGCTTCGCTCTTGCCGCGAGAGGCGCGGCCGGTTCATCCCGATGGCATGCGTGGGCAGGGGGGTTCCCGTCATGATGAAGAAAGGTGATAGGAGAGTTATGGTTAGATCGATCGCGGTGTGCGTAATGCTGGTCTGTATGGTGAGTCTGTCGGCTCCGGCGGCAGAGGTGTTTGATCCGCCGGCCGTCTACCTGACTTGGCAGCGGGATCCGACCACCACGATGACCGTACACTGGCACACCATCCACGACCTGCCGGCCCCCGATGCGGCCCAGACCCAGGCCGCTTCAGAACCCGAAGATCAGCCCTCTCCGACAGACATACCCCCTGATTGGGAGGTTCCCGCCAGTGTCGTGCTTCACAGACCCTTGGCTGAGGCCGCGGGTGAGTGGAAGACCACCGCCGGCAAGTCACACCGTCTACCCTATTCGAACCGCATGGTACACACCGTTGAGTTGACCGGTCTTACCCCGGCCACCGACTACCGCTTCCGTTTCAATGAGAACTCGGCCGAGTTCCGATTCCGCACCATGCCCGAGGATGTCGCTCAGCCCATCCGCTTCGCGGTGGGCGGCGATACCATGCACCGCCCCGAGGACTTCGAGGCCGTCAATCGCCAGGCCGCTCGTATGAGTCCCGAGTTCGTCGTCTTCGGCGGCGACCTCGCCTACGCCGACGCCAAGCCGGACCAACTCGGCCGCTGGTACACCTGGTTCGAAGTCTACAAGCGGAGTATGGTCACACCCGACGGCAGGCTTATCCCCATGCTCGTGACCATCGGCAACCATGAGGTGCGGGGCGGCACCGGAGGCACGCCCGAGAAAGCACCGTTCTTCTTCAACCTCTTCGCCATGCCTGGGCTGCCCGGCTACGCGTCACTCGACTTCGGCGACTACATGAGCATCCTGCTTCTCGACACCGACCACGTCAATCCGATTGACGGTCCGCAGACCGGTTGGCTTGCTCGCACACTGCTTCAATGTCAGCGCCGCGGCGTACCGCACTTGTTCCCCGTCTACCATGTGCCCGCCTATCCCGGACATCGAGAGTTCGCCGGCCACGTTAATGCGCGAGTCCGCGATTACTGGGTTCCGCTCTTCGAAGAGTTCGGCATCCGCGTCGCGTTCGAGCATCATGACCACACCTACAAGAGAACACATCCGTTGCGAGGCGGTCGAATTGACGCTCGCGGTATTGTCTACCTCGGCGACGGTGCGTGGGGTGTCGGTGTGCGCAAGCCGGCCCCCGATCGCTGGTACCTACAGAATTCCGCACATGCCCGCCACTTGATCCTGGTCACCATTCATGGCCGACACCAGCACTATCTGGTCATTGACGAAACCGGGGCCGCGATCGACGAGTTCCCCTCGACCCCGTCGAGTCCGCGACTCCACGAGCCCACTGCCCCAGCTCTCGCGGAGTAGCCGAGACGGTGTCGTGGAGCGCACCAAGCGAGCTGAGAAACGCGAAAATCGATCCGCAGAGCGGACGAAGCGAGCCGCCGGGTTTATCCCGGCGCTCTTCGCTCGGCGTGACAGGCTATACCGGCGCGTGCAAATCCGTGGGCAGGGCGAGCGGCATCACTTCGCTGTTCCGGTCTCGTCGCCGTACGCGGGCGGAAGGCGGGGATAAACCCCGCCGCTCGCTGGGGCGATTCGCAGAGCGGGCGAAGTAATGCGTGCAGCGTGGCAAGCGAGCCGCAGAGTGCAGAAAGCGACGCGCAAAGTGCAGAAAGCAACCGTAGAGCACATGAAGCGAGCCGCCGGGTTTATCCCGGCGCTCTTCGCTCGGCGTGACAGGCTACACCGGCGCGTGCAAATCCCTGGGCAGGGCGAGCGGCATCACTTCGCTGTTCCGGTCTCGTCGCCGTACGCGGGCGGAAGGCGGGGATAAACCCCGCCGCTCGCTGGGGTGCCTCTGGCGAGATGCGTGCCCCGTCCCTCTGGATGGGCCGCTTCCTGCGCTTGACAGGGGCTTCCCCTCGCAAGGTATGATCCGCTCTATGGGTACAGATCGGGCCCTCGCTCTGTTTATCACGTGGACAACATATGGAACATGGTTGCCAGGCGACCCGCGCGGCTATGTATCCGGAACGCTCATACCAAACGGTCTATGGACGCCCAAGATCAATAGCCCTGGACAACCATACACCACCGATCACCCACCCACGCTCCGACGTGCCCAATTGCGACAGAAACAACCGTCGGTCTGGCTCACACCTCGGCAGGCACAGTGTGTTGCCCAAGCACTGCTTGCCGCATGTGACGCGCGCACTTGGCGCATGGTTCGGGCAGCGGTGATGGCCAACCATGTGCACGTGGTGGTCGCGGATTGTCCGGACGATGGCCCCGGTGTCCGGCGTGTGCTGAAAGGCGTAACCCAGGCGGCATTGGGTCGTGCGGAAGCCCGCCGCCGGCGATGGTGGACCCAGGGTGGCAGCAATCGCTATCTGCACGGTAGTAGCTCTGTCGAAGCTGCAGTTGCGTACGTTGCTCAGCAGCGGCACATCCTTGCCGAGGTCGTGAACGGAACCATTGTGCCCCGTGACGCCGCAACGTGACAGGCGAGCCGCAAAGTGCCGAAAGCGACGCGTAGAACGCACAGAAAGCAACGCGCAAAGTGCAGAAAGCAACGCGTAGAGCGCATGAAGCGAGCCGCCGGGTTTATCCCGGCGCTCTTCGCTCGGCGTGACAGGCTACACCGACGCGTGCAAATCCGTGGGCAGGGCGAGCGGCATCACTTCGCTGTTCCGGTCTCGTCACCGTACGCGGACGGAAGGCGGGGATAAACCCCGCCGCTCGCTGGGCGATCTCTGCTTGACCGATCTGGTTTTCGCACGGGGATCGTGCAGACCGGGCCCGACCTGATAATCGAGTGCGACCGCACGGTCGTCCGTGTTACTTCCCGGACCGCGTCGGGTAGCATACCGGAGTGTCCGCAGGGAGTCTGTTCGTATGGCGAAGCTCAGGTTCCATTGGCTCGATGGGGCGGCCTGTGTGAGTTTCCTGGCCTACTCGGCCAGCGCCGTGCTCACGCCAATCTGCTTGGTCATCCTGGCCAGCGAATTGTCGCTCACGTTGGCCCAGGGCGGCACCATCGAGGTCGCCCGCAGCCTGCTCATTCTGCTCGTGCTGCTGGCAAGCGGGTTTGCCGCGGCACGGTGGGGCAAGGCTTCGGTCCTTGGGATGGGCCTTGTCGTCCTCGGTGTGGGCCTGGGGCTTTACGCCATGGCCCCGGTCTACGGTGTGATTGTCATGGCCGCGGCGCTGGTCGGCCTGGGCGGCGGGGTCGTCGAAGGTCTGATCAATCCGCTCGTCCAGGAGTTGCATCCGAGCGACTCTGGCCGCTACCTCAACATCGTCAACGGATTCTGGTCCGTCGGCGTACTCCTGACCGTCCTAATCACCGGCGACCTCCTCACTCGCAACGTATCCTGGCGCGTCATTGCCGCGTCGCTGGCGGGCTTCAGCGTCTTGGCGGGCGGGCTCTTCTTGTTTCTCGCTCGCCATGCCCCTCATGTCATCAGTCACACCGCGGGCGACGTGCTGGGCCACAAACGCGAGATTTTGACCACTGGCCGGTTCTGGCTTTTTGTCCCAATGATGTTCCTCGCCGGCGGGGCGGAGGGTGCGTTCACCTTCTGGAGCGCCAGCTACATCCAATTGCACCATCAGGGCTTGCCGCGGGCCGGGGGAATCGGCACAGCCTGCTTTGCCGGTGGCATGATCGTTGGCCGGTTCGCGGGTGGCTGGCTGATCGAGCAACGACACCTTCGCCGGTTCATCATCCTGTCCGCGCTCGCGGGGCTGGGCATCAGCTTCCTCGTCCCCAAGGTGCAAAGCCTGGAGACTCTCTACACGCTCCTTGTGCTGGCCGGTCTCTCGGTTGCGTGTTTCTGGCCGAGCATCCAGTCCTATGCCGTCGACCGCTTGCCAGTTGAGCCCACCGCCCTGTTCATTCTGCTCTCCTGCGCGGGCATACCCGGCTTCGCGTTCGTGTCGTGGTTGATGGGCTTCGTCGGGGACCGAGCCGGTTTGCGGGCCAGCTTCTTCGTAGTCCCGGCATTCTTCGCCCTGCTGCTATTCATCGTGATTGTCGAGCGCGCCTGCCGCCCGCGAAGTACCGACCCTCCAGGGGAGGCAATACAAGAGCGCCCGCCCGAGCGATGATGCGCCCGCGGAAGCGGATCACCGGTGCATTCCATGTGCCGCGTGGTTGCAGCGGGCGGCTATCCCGCTGCCGACCCACAGGGTCACATCTGCATGAAGTTAGCCAGCAGCTTGGGACCTTCGTCGGTCAGAAAACTCTCCGGGTGGAACTGTACGCCTTCGATCGGCATGCTCTTGTGCCGTATCCCCATGATCTCCGTGTCTGGAGCGTCCGTTGTACGGGCGGTGACCTCAAACTCCGACGAGAGCGTCTCCGGCCGGATCACCAAAGAGTGGTAGCGCGTGGCGGTGAAGGGGTTGCTGACGCCTGCAAAAATCGTTCGGCCATCGTGCTGAATCTCGCTCGTCTTGCCGTGCATGAGTCGGTCCGCACGGACAATCTCCGCACCAAAGGCGAATCCGATCGATTGGTGCCCGAGACAGACGCCGAGAATCGGGATCTTCCCCGCAAAATGCCGCACCACCTCGACGCTAATACCCGCTTCGCGAGGAGTGCACGGACCCGGCGAGATGATGATATGGTCCGGCTTATCCACCTCGATCCGGTCCAGCGTCACTTGGTCATTGCGGTAAACCTTCATCACTCGCGAGCGGTCGAGTTCGCCGATCCGCTGGACGAGGTTGTAGGTGAACGAGTCGTAGTTATCGATCAGCACGATCATGCCGTGTAGCCTAGAAGCATTCCCCCATGGGTGTCAACGGCGGCTCCGGAGAGATCCTCGTCCAGGCGGACCGGGTTCCCGGCCAGGAGACGGGTGCTCCTTCGTGTCGGCGAGAAACCTAAGAGTAAATCTTTGCGCAATATAGGGCGGGCCTGGGCGATCAGTTTGCTGAGTCTTGCCTGGAGCCAATATCCCCTGTGGGTTGCGGAGGGAGTCTGGCGGCCGATAGCCTGCTCCGATGTCCGGTCTTCCCGTTGATCGCAGGTGCTCGCTGCAATGGGGTCATTCCGTAACATTTTGAACACCATGGACTTATGAAATATCTTGCGGCGATTCAAAGCAAGGTTCATGCGATCCCTGGAAAGGGTATGGCTCGCAGCTGACGCAGCGGCGTTTCGGCGGATGGATGGAGTCGTTCGGCAAAAAAGGACCAGCCCCTGAAAAATAAGAGAAAAACTTACTTGCATATAATCCGAAGTATGGTAAGCTAACGTATCCGCTCGACCGGATGCGCTTCGCGGAGCCATGGCCGCCGCGGGAGGCGACATGCCAGACGGATCAACGCTGCGGGCCGGGATGTGAAGGTGCCTCGTGTGATTGGCCCTTGGTGACTTCGAAGCCCGGATGGTTCTTCGGAGCGGGCAACAGCTGGATGGATGCTGCGATGGCTGCGCGA
>Ga0123328_1000328_pt1 | contig 50940 bp, 35 predicted proteins | sample BioC12SIPDNA_2_FD_89702 | JGI IMG/M metagenome (GOLD analysis project Ga0123328, IMG submission 89702) | Anaerobic biogas reactor microbial communites from Washington, USA - Biogas_R1_A C12 SIP DNA | ecosystem: Engineered > Bioreactor > Anaerobic > Unclassified | place: Washington, USA...
GCCTGACGCCGAGCTCGCACCACCCTACGGCCTGGAGCGGACTCGCCCCCGGCCGTCAATCTCGGGCAACTCGATCTCCAGGCTCCTGATCTTGCGGTAGAGCGTGCTGGTGTCGATGCCCAGGTCCTTGGCGGCCTGCTTACGGTTTCCCTTGCGCCGCCGCAGCGTCTGGGCGATCAGGAACTTCTCCATTGCCTCCAGGCTCATCGGCCGCGATTCGTCCCGGCCGGCGCTTGTCGCCGGGCGCAACTCCGGCGGAAGATGATCCAGCTCGACACGGCCGCCGCGGCAGAGGACGAACGCCTGCTCGATGATGTTCTCCAACTCGCGGACATTTCCCGGATACGCATGTTCCATCAGCCTCGCCATGACTTCCTCGGAGACTCCGGCGATGGCCTTGCCCTGAAGGCGGTTGAACTTCGTCACCAGGTGGTCGACCAGCAAGGGGATGTCCTCGCGCCGCTGCCGCAGGCCCGGCAGCTTCAGATGGATCACGCGAATCCGATAGTAGAGGTCTTCGCGGAACTTGCCGATGTGGACCAACTCGGCCAAGTCCTTGTTGGTCGCCGCCAGAATGCGGACGTCGACGGGAATCGTCTGCACGCCGCCGAGGGGTTCGATCACCCGTTCCTGGAGCACCCGCAGCAGCCGGACTTGCATCGCCGGCGAGATGTCGCCGATCTCGTCGAGCAGGATCGTGCCCCCCTCGGCCAGCGCGAACCGGCCGGGCTTGTCCCGTTTGGCGTCGGTGAACGCGCCGGCCTTGTGCCCGAACAGCTCGCTCTCCAGCAGCGTATCCGGAAGGGCCGCGCAATTGACCGCCACGAATCGCCGCCGTTTCCGCGGGGAGAGGTTGTGGATCGCCCGGGCGAACAGCTCCTTGCCCGTCCCGCTCGGCCCCTCGATCAGCACGGTGCTGCTGCTGGCGGCAATCTGTGGCAGGATCTCGAACAACCGCATCATCGCCGGGCTCCGGCCAATGATGTCCTCGAACGTGTACCGGGCCCGAAGCTCCTTCTGGAGTTGCTCGACCTGGGTCAGGTCCTGAAACGTCTCCACCCCGCCGATCACCGCTCCCTGGCTGTCCTTCAACAGCGCTGTGGAGATGCGGATCGGCACGCGCTGCCCCTCCTGGCTGACAATATGTGCCGTGGCATTGACGATCGGCTGGCCCGTGGTCATCGTTCGCCGCAGCGCGCATTGCGTCTCGCAGATGTTGGCGTGAAACACGTCGCAGCAGCGGTTGCCGATCGCCGACTCGCGGGACACTCCGGTAATCCGCTCGGCCGCCTTGTTGAATCCCGTAATTCGCCAACCCCGATCGACCGTGAAGACGCCTTCGTTGATCGAATCGAGAATCGTGACCTCTAGCTGTCTCAAATCCTCGAAAGGGCTCATCCCGTTTGGCTCCTGGCAGGGCGGCATATCCTGAATATAGCGGCTAATCGTGCAATTTGCCAGCAGGCGCGCCGCCTGATCGTGCAAAAATGCCAAAGTTCAATTTGACCGGGCGCGCCAATTGCCTTAACCCGTCTGCTGCGATACGCTGGTCACTGGCGAACCTGGCAGTCGCCCGCCGCGGTTTGCAGAGACCCGATCGGCACAGGGCAGGCCGCCTGGCATGGGAGAGCCTTCTTCGGGTGGCCGAGGCGATCCCTGGCGCGCACGGGGCGCGCCGCCGGCCCGAGCCCGGCGGCTTCGTGCCGGCGATTCGCCAGCCCTCCGGCAAAGACCGCCACCGGCACCGATTCTTGGAGGACCGTTGCAGATGCGCCCCGATCCGTTGACTCCCTACGGCAATCGGCCGATGGTCACGCCGATCGTCAATGCCGTCAACTACGAATACGCCTCTTTTGAAGTTTTGCGGCAGATCACCGAGGGGGAGATCGACGGCTACACGTACCACCGCGACGACAACCCGACCGTCCGCGAAGTCGAGCGCAAGGTCGCCGCCTTGGAGGAGGCCGAGGATTGCGTGATTTGCACTTCGGGAATGGCCGCCTGCACGATGATCTACCTGACCTATCTCCGCGCCGGCGATCACCTGCTCATCTTCCACGACACGTATGGGGCGAACTACAAGGTCTCGCTGATTCTCGAGCGGATGGGGATCCAGGTCTCGTGGATGGACGCCGACGATGCCCCGCGGATCGGCGAGCAGCTCCGCGACTACACCCGGCTGGTGTTCCTCGAAACGCCCAGCAACCCGCTCTGCAAGATTGTCGACATTGCGGCGGTCCGGCAGGCCGCCGACGCCGTCGGGGCGATGGTCGTGGTCGACAACACCTTCGCCACCCCCTACCACCAGAAGCCGCTCGAGCACGGCGCGGACCTGGTCGTCCACAGCGCTACCAAAGCGCTGGGAGGGCACAACGACATCATGGCCGGCGCAATCGCCGGGCTGAAACGCTACTATAACGAACTCTGGTTCACGCGCCAGGCAATCGGCACGACCCTCGACGCCTATTCCGCCTTCCTCCTCGATCGCGGCCTGAAGACGTTCGAGGTCCGCGCCGCGGCGATGGCCCGCGGCGCGCAGGTCATCGCCGAGCATTTGCAGCACAGCCCGAAAATCTCCCGGCTGTTCTATCCGGGCCTGCCGAGCCACCCCGAGCACGGCATCGCCCGGAAGCAGATGCAACACGGTTTCGGGGGCATGTTGTCCTTCGATGTCGGCCAGCACCAGGAGGACGCCCGGCGCTTCATCAATGGTCTGCGGACGATTTACCATGCCGTCAGCCTCGGCGCGACGGAGTCCCTGATCTGCATCCCCTACCTGACGACGATGCTCTACCTGCCCCCGGAAAAGAGGACCACCTTCGGCGTCCGGGAGAACACGGTGCGGCTGTCGGTCGGGATCGAGTCGCCCGACCGGCTCGTCGAGGACATCGACCAGGCGCTGGCTTCGGTCTAGCGCGCGAGCGGGATCACGGCGCAAACGTCGCTGGACGGGGCTCACGTCTTGGGCGCCTTGGGCCCCAGCAGCATGGCGATCCAGCGCGTCTCCTCGAAATCCTCGAGGATGATTTTCAGGACCATCGTCAACGGCGCGGAGAGAAACATCCCCGCCGGGCCGAGCACCCATCCCCAGAACACCAGCGAGACGAAGACCACGAGCATCGACAGCCCGAGTCCCTGGGCGAAGAACCGCGGTTCGAGCGCGTAGGACACGAGGCAATTGATCGCCAGGTATCCGAACGTCGCCGCGATCGCCGTGCCCGGGCCTTGGTCCACCAGCGCGAGCATGATCGCGGGAATCGCCGCCAGGATCGAGCCGATCTGCGGGACGAAGTTGAAGAGGAATGCGAGCAGCCCCCAAAGCATGGGGAAGTCGAGGCGCAGCAGCCAGACCAGCAGCGCGACCAAGGCACCGGTCAACAGACTGGTCCCCGTCTTGATCGCGAGGTACCGCCGCACGTTGCCCGTAATGTCCTGGATCTTCCTCTGCGCCGAACTGGACAGGCCCCCGGCCGCTCGCAGCTTGTCCGGCAGTCGCGAGGCTTCCAGCAACATGAAGATCACCGTGACGACGATCACCACCGCGCTGCCGGCGAGCGTTGCCATCGCCCTGAGAAAGCCGCGGATCGTCTCGAATGTCCAGGGCAGTTCCGGCGATTGGAGCGGCTCCGCTTCGAGCAGAAAGGGCACGGCGTGCATCGGGTCGGGGGACGCCGAAGGCGGGGCCCCAACTGCCGCGGTCTCCTCCTCCGCCGGCCAGGTCCCCTCGCGCGACAGTGCCGCGTCCTGCTCCGGCCGCTCCGTCCCCTCCTCCGCCGGCAAGACGCCCTCCGGAAGGGGGTTCAGGCCGCTTGCCGGGTTCGATTCCAGACGCTCCGTCAAGCCGGGGGCCGCTTGGATCGGGGACGACCTGGCGATTTGCCCGGCGGGTGGCGGAGGGGCGTCGCTGGCCGGGCCGATCCGTGGACCCGGGGCCCGCGGCTGATGCCGGTCCCAGTCGAACGCCGGGGCTCGCTCCACCGCTTGAGCGGGCTGCCGGGGGCTCGGGGAAAGCTCCGGCCAGAACCGCCTGAACCGATTCTGGAGATACCGCATCTGCTCATTCAACGAGTCCTGGTAGCTCGGCAGACGGCGGGAGAAGTCGCTCAGCGAGCGGCCCACGCCGTGAATGCCGATCGCCGCCACAAATGTCCAGGCCGCTATCAGCAGCAGGAGCCCGACGGAGGTCGGAACGCTCTTCCGCTCGAACCAGCGAAGCGGCGTTGTCAGCAGGATGGCGACAAACAGGGCGATCACAAGCGGCACGACGAGCGATTGGGCGGCGCGGAGCCCTGCCACAATGACAACGATCGCCGCGATCGTCAACAGCAGATGGTGAGGAAACCGCTTATCATTCATCGAGCCATGCTCTCCTGGGCGAGGTGGCGGAATCCGCCGCTCTTGCGAACGTATCGATTTTACCTGCGGGCGGCGAATTTGGCGATCAGGCGTCTCCCGATGCGCCTGTGGCGAGCGCCGCCCGGGCCGCACTGCTATAATCGTGCATACCCCGGTCTCTCGGGAAACCAGACCCGCGGCCGCCGCGGCCCGGCGCAGACAAGGCGAGGAGAGATAGCCGTGAATCTTGTGCTCATCATCCCCACGGGAATCGGATGCGAAATCGGCGGCCACGCGGGCGATGCCAACCCGGTCGCCAAGCTCATCGGGGCGTGCTGCGAGAACCTGGTCCTGCACCCCAACGTGGTCAATGCATCCGATGTGAACGAAATGCCCGAGAACGGCTGGTACGTCGAGGGGAGCTGCCTGAACCGGTTCCTGCGGGGCGAAATCTACCTGGAGAAGCCCCGCCCCAACAAGATCCTGATCGCCGTCAACAAGGCCGACTGGCAGTCGATCAACGCGGTCTCCGGCGCCAGGGCGACGATCGGAGCGAATGTCCAGATCGTTGAACTCGAACAGCCGCTGGTGATGATCGCGCGGATGAAGGATGGGCTGGCCAGCGGAGAAGTCATCAACTGGGAGCCGCTCGTTGCGCAGGTGAAACAGTACGAGTTCGACGCGCTGGGGATCGCCACGCCGATCACGATCGACGAAGCCACGCTGAGGAAGTACTTTCAAGCCGGCGGCGTGAATCCGGTTGGTGGTGTCGAGGCCGTCGCCTCCAAGCTGATCGCCTCGGCGCTCAACAAGCCCGTCGCGCACGGGCCCGTCGATTACGCGATACCCGGATTCCACGAGATCGTCGATCCCCGCACGGCCATCGAGATCGTTACGCAGAACTTCATCCATTGCCTGCTCAAGGGGCTCAACAAGGCGCCCAGGCTGGGCGCCACCAAGAAGAACGGATCGCTGGGCGCTGAAGACGTCGATCTGCTGATCAGCCCGATGGGCTGTCTGGGCGAACCGCACGAGGCGTGCCTGGCGCGGGGGGTTCCGATTGTGGTTGTCAGGGAAAACAGGTCGGTGTTGCGCGACTACGAGGATGGCGACGGGCGGTTCATCTTCGTGGAAAACTACCTCGAGGCGGCCGGCCTGGCGATGGCGATGCGAGCGGGAGTCGACCCATCGTCGGTTCGCAGGCCGTTGCGGCCGACAACGGTTCTTGCCAAGACTTGAAGTGGTCTTCCCGCCGCTTGTCGGAACGCCCGGCGGCAGCCGCGCCCCAACCCGTGCGGGCCCTCACGAGACGCCAAACAGCGACCGCGCGTTGGCCGCCGTGTGGGCGATCAGCTCCGTCCGGTCCGCGCCGCGGAGCTCGGCGAGCCGGTCGACTGTGTGCGTGATCAGCGCGGGCTCGTTGCGCGGCTGTTTTCCGCGCAAGGGGTGCGGCACCAGGTACGGGCTGTCGGTCTCGATCAGCAGCCGGTCCGCGGGCACCCGCCCGGCCGCCGCGTGGAGGGCCGCGAACTTCTTGTTCCTGTAGGTCACCGTCCCCGCCAGGCTGATGTACATTCCCAGCCCCAGGCACGACTCGGCAAACTGCCCGTCGCCGCTGAAGGCGTGGATCACGCCCCGCAGCGGGCCGCGGCGGGCGGCCTCGCCGAGCATCGCCAGCACATCCGCCTCCGCCTCGCGGCAATGGACGATCACCGCCAGGCCGCGCTCCTGGGCCAGCCGGAGATGCCGGTCGAAATAGTCTTGCTGGACGTCGAAGGGGGTGTAGTCCCAATAGCGATCCAGCCCCGTCTCCCCCAGGGCGACCACCCGCGGGCGGGCGGCCAGCTCGACGATCCGGTCCCAATCGCCGCAGCCCGCGCCGGCGGCGGAGTTCGGCTGGATTCCCACGGCCGCGTGGACCAATGGGCACCGGGCGGCAATCTCCAGGCACTTTTCAGAAGATCGGGCATCGACTCCAGGACAGACGATCCCTGTCAGGTGCGCATCCTCCGCCCGGCGGATCACGCCGTCGAGGTCCGCGGCAAACTCGTCTGCATCGAGATGGGCATGGGTGTCGAACATAAGCCAGCCACGAGGATCGTTATTCCAGCGTGATTCGAAAATCCTGCCGGGCGCTGCCGCGGTAGCTGATCTGATCCATCCCGGGCATGCTGCTGTGCTTGTCCACCCTGCCCACGTAGTCGATGCGGATATTGATGAAACCCTCTCTGGCGCCGGGCTGAATTCGACCCTCGGCCGCCAGACGCTCCAACGGCGCCACAATCGTGATCCGCCGCGTCCGCGGGAAAGTGAACCGGTTGAGCGTCAGCCGGTTCCAGGTCCGATTGTGCCGACCCTCGATTAGTACGAGGGGATAAAGGGGCGGGCGCTGCAACTGCACCTGGCCGCGCTCGGGAAGGATGCCGAAGCGGACCTCCCGCAACTCGTAGTTTGAGTGCCATGCCGAAAGGCGAATCTCGATCGGCATGTCCTTGTTGTGCGGCCAGGACGAGGGGACCACGGCCGTCGCGCTGGGAGGCAGCCAGGTCCAGAGGCCCGGCAGAACGAGGAAATAGCACGTCAGAACGACTACCACCGCCGCGGTGATCCGCTGCTTGCGTGTCATGGCCAGTGCTCTCGGGCGATTGTCGCCGTTGCCGGCCGAAACCCGACGCCTTGATCCGGCATTTCCCGCATCGGGTCCGCCGGGACATGCTCTCGGCGGCAATCGTCCCACCATACTACCAAAGCGGCTCGCGACCCTCCAGTCCGCCCTTGGTGGGGTGGCGCTGCCGGTTCGGTTATGTGAAACGATTCGGTTCCATCCACCGAGGCGAGCGCTTGCGGCTGCTTCGAGTTGACCGGCTTGCACCAGCCTACGCGCCGTGGGCTTCGGCCAGCCGTCTCTCGTGCGCGCGGGCCAGCTCGAGGGCGTCTTGAGCGATCATCGGCCAGGCGGGGTGTTCCTGGAGGCCCGCCGCCGCCTGCTCGATTTCCGCCACCACTCCGCGCTGAAGTTCCAGCGCATGCTCGACGACTCGCCCAAGGGCGACGTCGTTCCACGCGGTGAAGGCGATCGGAAATCCGCCCGGATTGGGGACGCCGCCGGCCTGGCGAATCGCCTTGTCGAGCCTCTTGGCCAGCGCCTGTTGCTCGCCGGCGATCTGCTGGAGAACCGCCCAGAGCTCCTGCGGCCCCCGGTAACCGGCGCGGCGAACCTCGATCGAATACGCGGCGAACGAACGCGCGGCAAGGTGGAGCAAGCGGTTCCAGGCGGAAATCGAGTCGGATCGGACCATCTCCAGGAATTGGACCTCTCAGGGAAGAAGCATCGATGCGGCGTGCTCTGCCTGGGCAAACAGCGGGCTCCAGAACACGCCCAGGAGAACCAGCAGGAAGGCGATCAACGCGCAGAAAAACCCCGGATTGGACCAGAGGCGGATCTGCGGAGCCGGCCGGCCCGCCCGCTGCGGATCGAGGACCATCGTCTTCACGACCCGCAGGTAGTAGAACAGGCTCAGAAGCGTGTTGGCCACGCCAATCGCCACGAGCCACAGCAGGCCGCCCTTGTATGTCTGGGCGAAGATGGCGAACTTGGCGGAAAAACCTGCCAGGGGCGGCAACCCCACCAGGCTGAACATCATCACGGCGACGCAGACGACCAGGCCCGGCGATCGGCGGACGAGCCCCGCGTAGTCGGGCAGCTCCTCGCTGGCGATCGCGTTGCGGAGGAAGGCGACGAAAGCAAACGCCCCCAGGTTCATCAGCAGGTAGACGGCGATGTAGAAGGCCAGCGCGGCGACCGTCAGCCGGGCGGCGGCCGGGTCCTCGCCCGCAAGCAGAATCGCCGCCGCCAGCGGCATCAGCATATAGCCGGCATGCGCGATCGTCGAATAGGCCAAGAGGCGTTTCATGTTGTCCTGGCCGTAGGCCGCCAGGTTGCCGAAGGTGCAGGTCACGCCGGCCAGGATCGCGATCAGCCAGCCGCAATAGAGCCGCACGGGGCGCAGCGCGGCGGAGCTGCCGGGCGCGGCGACGGGGACCGGCTGGCTGACGCCTTCGACGAGCTCCGCCGCGGCCGCCACCTCGGCGGCGAACACGGCCGGTTGCATCGCCGCCCGATCGAGCTGGCTGGGCAGATGCCCCAGGCCGAGCGCGACGCGGACCAAGAGGGCCAGCGCTGCGGCCTTCGAGGCGATCGAGAGAAACGCGCCGACCTCCGCCGTGGCCCCTTCGAAGGCGTCCGGCGTCCAGAAGTGGAACGGCACCGCCGAGAGCTTGAAGGCGAATCCGACCAGGATCATCAGCCCCGCAAGGGCCAGCACGAGCTCGCGCGAGCCGGCGCCGCCCGAGCCAAGGAGGGCGGCGAGCTGGACGCTCATCGTCGCCAGGTGCGCGGTCCCCAGCGTGCCGACAAGCAGGCTGATCCCGTAGAGCATCACACCGGCGGCGCCGGCGCCGAAGACGGCGAATTTCAGGGCCGCCTCCGCGCTCTTCCGCCGGTCCTTGAGCACGCCGACGAGGACATAGGAGGGAACGCTCGCCATCTCGATTCCCAGGAAGACGATCAGCATGTGGTTCGCCGCAACCATCAGGCACATGCCCAGGGAAGCGCCCAGCACCAGCACGTAGAACTCCGTCGCGTCGCTCCGGTCCGGCGTCCCGCTGACGCGCGTCAGCGCCGCAAACAGCAGCACGAACAACAACAGCAGCCGCCGCATGTAGAGCGAGAAGCTGTCGAGCAGCAACATCCCGGTGAACAGCTCGGTAGGCCGCTCGGGCGTGTCTGTCAGCAGGGCGGTCAGAAACGCCGCCAGCGTGCCCAGCACCATGACCGGATAGGCGCTCCCGCTTCCGCCCGTGGACAGCATCCGCACGACGAGCAGGGCGACGATCGTCGCGCAGACGATCAGTTCCGGCGCAAACGCCGGAACGGACGTCTCCACGGTCTCCCGCAGCGTGCTCTGTACGAGGTCGTAGAAGCTCACGGCTGTTCGACTTCCTTCCAAGGGCCATCGGGGCGAAGCGACGCCAGGCCGGCGCTGCCGGGCGGCGCGGACGCCCCGCTGCCGATCGCCCCGGTGATCGGGTCTTGCGACTCCGCGGCCCACGCGGCCAAGGCGTCGACGGTCCGGTCGACGCTCGGCGCCATGTAGTTGAAAACGGCCTTCGGATACACGCCGAGCAGAATCGCGAAGGCCAACAGCGGGGCGGCGATCGCCAACTCGCGGCGCGTCATCGGCCGCAGCGCGTCGCCGTGCGGGCCCTTGTATTCCGGCCCCAGATAGACCCGCTGGATCGTCCAGAGGATGTAGCCGGCCGTGAGGATCATCACGAAGGCCGCGATCACCGCCAGCGCCTGGCTGTAGTTCCAGACGGAGAGCACGACGAGCACCTCGCCGATGAAGCCGCAGAGGCCGGGCAGCCCCAGGGCGGCGAAAAAGATCACCATGGAAACGCCCGTGTAGACCGGCATCTTCCCGAACAGCCCGCCGAACCGGTCGAGGTCCCGGTGGTGGACGCGGTCGTAGACGACGCCGACGAGGAAGAACATGCCGGCCGAACTGATCCCGTGGGCGATCATCTGGAACATCGCCCCGTTCATGCCCATCTTCCAGTAATCGCCGCTCATCCCGGTCTGGGCGGTGATCGTCCAGACGCCGAGCCCCAGAACGACATAGCCCATGTGCGAAACGGAGCTGTAGGCCACCAGCCGCTTGAAGTCCTTCTGGGCCATCGCCGCCAGCGCGCCGTAGACCATGCTGACCACGCCGAGCGTGCAGACCAGCCAGGCCAGCTCGTAGGCGGCCGCGGGGCAGATCGGATAGCAGATGCGGATGATCCCGTAGCCGCCCATCTTCAACAGCACGCCGGCCAGGATCATCGAGATCGGCGTCGGCGCCTCGACGTGGGCGTCCGGCAGCCAGGTGTGCAGCGGGAACGACGGCGCCTTGACGAGGAACCCGACCAGCAGCAGCAGGAAGACCCACCACTGGATCGACTTGCCCCAGACCAGTTCCGCCGAAAACGGAGAATCCTTGGCCTGGCCCTGCTCGGCCAGCGCCAGCAGGTTGAACGTGTGCAGCGGCGGGCCGCCCGGATCGTGCTCCTTCAAGACGCTCGTGTGCACCTTGGCCGCGGCAAGCTGCGACTTGTCCAGCCGGTTCAGGTCGCTGCTGAAGTAAAGCGCCAGGATCGCCACGAGCATCAGCACGCTGCCGAACATCGTGAACAGGAAGAACTTGATCGCCGCATACTCGCGCCGCGGCCCGCCCCAGACGCCGATCAGGAAGTACATCGGTAGCAGCATGACTTCCCAGAAGACGTAGAACAGGAAGAAATCGAGCGCCAGGAAGACGCCCAACATGCCCGTCTCCAGCAGCAGGAACAGCACGCAGTAGGCCTTGACGTGCCGGCTGATGCTCCAACTCGCCGCCATCGCCAGGACGCTCAAGAAGGACGTCAGCAGCACCAGCGGCAGGCTGATCCCGTCGATCCCCAGCGCGTAATAGATGTCGAACGACTCGATCCAGGGAATGCTGAACGCCCGCTGCATCTGGCCCGCGCCGACCACGAATCGCGACGAGGTCTCGGGGCCGCTCGGCGCGATCGCGCCCGGATCGGCCGGCGCGGGGATCGCCACGTAGACCGTCAGCGCCAGGACGAGGACCGTGAAGGCAAGCGCAATCTGTTTGGCCAGCTCGTCGCGCGCCTTGGGCGACAGGCCTACCAGCAAGGCCCCCAGCGCGGGAAGAAAGACGATCAGGCTCAGCAGGATCGGTGGACTGGTCAGTGTCATGGTCGCGTTAGCCCTTGGCCGTCAACATCAGGCCGTTGTTTCTGTCCAAAAATGCGCATGCCGCTCGGGCGCTGCCCCGTTTCAGGGCAGGAAGGCGTAATTCCTGTAGATGCTGATGAGAACGAAGATCGTCACCGTGGAGACGGCGATCATCACCACGTATTGCCGCAACTGGCCCGACTGGAGCGGCCGCAGGGCGAGCCCCAGCCGCCATGTCCAGCGGCCCAGCCCGTTGATGAACCGGTCGACGATCCAGCGGTCGATCCAGTCGTCGATCCGCGCGATCCGCAGGCAGAGCCTGGCGGAGCCGTCGGCCGCCCAGTCGATCACGCCGCGGTCGATCTCGGCCGCCTGCCGCGCCAGGAACAGCGCGGGTTTGACGAACAGGGCGTCGTAAAGCTCATCGAAGAACCACTTGTGGACGAGCAGCCAGTGGACCGGGGCGAACCAGCGCCGCGCGGCCGCGGCGCTGAGCAGGCGAAGCCCGTAAAACGCGGCGGCGATCAGGAAACCCGCCAGCGCCGCGGCGAAGGCGGCCAGCGAGACGATCTTGTGCACCGCCGGCGCGTGGGAGTGGTGCTCCGCGGGAACCACCAGGCCGGCGATCGTCCGCGCTTCGGGAAAGCCCTCGGCGGTGCCCAGCGGCCGGGCCTGTTCGAGCAATTCCGGCAGTCCCCAGTCGACCCCCGGGAGGGTCCAGCCGGCGCTGATCGCAAGCACCGCCAGGATCACCAGGGGAACGATCATCACCGCCGGCGACTCGTGGGCGTGGTCGTAGACCTGCTCCACCCGCGGCTTGCCGCTGAAGGTCATGAACCAGAGGCGGAACATGTAAAACGCCGTGAGCGCCGCCCCCGCGGCGGCGACGTAGAACAGCCAGGCGTGGGCCGGCGCGTGCCTGGCGAAGGAGAACGCCTGGGCCAGGATCGCATCCTTCGAATGATAGCCGCTCAGGCCGATCAACAGCGGGATGCCCGCTCCGGAGATCGCCAGGCAGCCGACGAGCATCGTCCCCGCGGTCCAGGGCATCTTCTTCCGCAACCCGCCCATCTCGGTCATCTCGTTCGTATGGCAGGCGTGGATCACCGAGCCGGAGCAGAGGAACAGCAGGGCCTTGAAGCAGGCATGGGTGAACAAGTGGAAGAGGCCGGCGGCCCATCCGCCGAGCCCCAGGGAAAACATCATGTAGCCCAGCTGGCTGACCGTCGAATAGGCCAGCACCCGCTTGATGTCCGTGGCCGCGATCGCGATCGTCGCCGCCAGGAAGAGCGTGATGCAGCCGGTGACGGCAATCACCAGGAGCACCTCGGGCGCGAAGACGGGATAGAACCTGCCGACCAGGTAGACGCCGGCGGCGACCATCGTCGCCGCATGGATCAGGGCGCTGACCGGCGTGGGGCCCTCCATCGCGTCCGGCAGCCAGACGTGCAGCGGGAACTGGGCGCTCTTGCCCACGCACCCGCAGAAGATTCCCAGCCCGGCGAGGATCAGCAGCCCGTAGCCGTAACCGGCTCTCCGCAACTGGGGAATCTGGCGGGCGATCTCCTCTTCCGCGGCATCCGCGCTGGGCATCGAGGCGTAGACGGCGGCCAGGCGGTCCGCCGCGGCCATCCGCACCAGCCCGTCGGGCACGACCAGGCCGTGCTCCGCGCTGGCGGGCCGCACCTGGCTGAAGATTCCCGGCTCGACCTTCCCCTCCGCGCCGAGATGGTCGCCGAACGCGAACGTGCCCAGCCCTCCCAGCAGGATCATGATCCCGACGATCATGCCGAAATCGCCCACGCGATTGACGATGAACGCCTTGTTCGCCGCCGTCGAGGCCGAACGCCGCTCGATGTAGAACCCGATCAGCAGGTAGGAGCAGATGCCGACCAGTTCCCAGAACACGAACACCATGGCGATATTGCCGGCGACGACCAGCCCCAACATGCTGAAGCAGAACAGGGAGAGGTACTGGAAGAAACGGGGGAAGCGGCCCGGCCGGACCAGCGGCCCGCCATCCGATCCACGCACCAGGGGGTCGGTCACCTCGCCCAGCTCCTCGCGCATGTATCCGATGGAATACACGTGGATGCAGGTCGAGATCAGCGTGACCATGACGAACATCCCCAGGGTCAGGGCGTCGATATAGTAGCCGATCGCCAGCCGCAGCTTGCCGAACTCGGCCAGGGTGTACCAATCGCCGGAGAGGGGCGCGACAGCTTGCGAATCCGCCGCCAGGGGGTGATGCCAGAGCCAGGCGCCCAGGGCGGCGAGCGAGAGGACAAGGGCGGCCCCGATCGCGCCGGTGGCGAGATAGGCCGCCTTCCGGCCGCCGCGGCCCATCCGCGGCCCGGCAAACACGATCGCCGCGAACGACCCCAGGGGCAGCAGCCACGCAGACAGCAGCAACAGCGGTAGCAATCTGGCGAGTTCCATCAGCCTCTCAGTTCATCCCCCTGGTCGACGTCGATTGTCGCGTGGGTGTTGTAGTAGCAGAGAGCGATCGCCAGGGCGACCGCCGCCTCCGCCGCCGCCAGGACGATCACGAACAGGGTCATCAAGTGCCCGTCCAGCCCCAGGGCGAGCTCGGCGTCGCCGCGCAGAAACGGCGCGGAAAACGCGACAAAATTCACCGCCGCGCCGTTCAGCACCAGCTCGACTCCCATCAGCACGCCGATCGCGTTTCGCTTCGTCGCCATGCAGACGATGCCACAGGCGAAGAGGATCGCGCCGACCAGGAGGTAGTGGGACAAGCTGACCGGTTGGTTGAGCAGCGGCATGGCGTTCAATCGATTTCGCGGGTTCGTTGGTGGTCAAGCGGAACGGGACGCGTCCGGAACCGCTTCGGCGGGTCTCCTCCTCCGCCGCGCTCGGGCGAGGTGCGCGGCGCCGACCAGCACCACGAGCAGGTGGACCGAAACGATTTCAAACGGGAGCAGATAGCCGGCGATGCCGCCGCGCAGCGCCGGATTCGCTTGTTCGAGGGCATCGACGCGGATCCCCAGCAGGGCCATGCCGATCGGCGCGACGGTGTGGCCCCCCTCGGCCGCGGGCGCCGAGGCGGCCACGGCGGCGGTCTTCCAGGCATCGACGCTCGTCGCGGCGCAGAGCAGCAGGATCAACAGCGCCCCGCCGGCCAGTCCGGCCATCAGCCAATTGGCCGGAGTGATCTTCATCGAGACGAAGGGACCCCGGGCCGTCAGCATCACGCCGAAAACGAGCAGCACGAGGGTGCCGCCGACGTAGATCATCAATTGCATCGCGGCGACGAAATCGGCGACCGCCAGAAAATACAGGCCGCTCACGGCGGCCAGCGAGGCGATCAGGCAGACGGCCATCCGCACCACGTTGGCGCTGACCACCACGGCCACGGCAAACGCGCAGGTGATTGTGGCGAAGAGCAGGAAGAAGCATGTGTGCCAATTGATCACGGTCGCTCACCTCGCGCGGCCCGGGGGGCCGTCCAGGGGGGCGCTTCGGCCACGGCGCCGAGCGGTGTGGAACGCGGCAGCAGGCCGCCCGGCAGGGCGTACGTCCAGAGCATTGTGCCGACGAACATCGCGGCGGCCAGGGGCACGCAGTATTTCAGACAGGTGGTCATCACCTGGTCGATCCGCAGGCGGGGCAGCGTCCAGCGGAGCCACATCATCGCGGCCACGCCGAGAAACGCCTTGCAGAGAAAGTTGCCGGCGCCCAACAGGTCGCCCAGCCAGCCGAGCACGGCGTGGTTGGCGTAGCTCAGCCCGAGCATCTCGGCCAGGGGAATCGGCCCGTGCCAGCCGCCGAGGAAGAGGATCGCCCCCAGGCCGCTCATCGCGTACATCGAGCCGTACTCGGCCATGAAGAACACGCTCCAGCGGAATCCGGAATACTCGGTCAGGAAGCCGGCCACCAGCTCGCTCTCCGCCTCGGCTAGGTCGAACGGGGCGCGGTTCGTGCTCGCCAGCGTGCAGAGTGCGTAAATGAAGAACGTGATGAACAGGAACGGATTGTGAAAGACCAGCCAGTTGACCCCCCAGCCGCGCTGCATGTTGCCGATCGCCACCAGGTCCAGCGTGCCGGCGACCATCACGGGGATCACCACGCACAGTCCCAGCGGCACTTCGTAGCTGACGACCTGGGCGGCCTCGCGCATCGCGCCGTAAAGCGACCACTTGGATGCCGAGGAGTAGCCGCCGAGGATCACGCCGAAGACCTCCAGCCCGGCGATGGCGACGATGAAGAACACGCCCACGTTCAAGTGCTGGGCGACCCAGCCGTTGGAAAACGGCAGCGCCAGGTAGACGCAGAAGGCGGCGCAGAAGCTGACGTAGGGGGCCAGGCGGAAGAGGAGCCCGTCGGCCTCGCCTGGAATCAAGTCCTCCTTGGCGAGCAGCTTGACGCCGTCGGCCACCGATTGCAGCCAGCCGAAGCGGCCGCCGACGCGGGTCGGCCCCAAGCGGTCCTGGATCCGCCCGGCGACCTTCCGCTCCATCCAGGTGAACAGGGCCGCCGCGAACATCATGATCCCCAGCAGGATCAGGCACTGGACGAGCGCCACCCCGCCGCAAGCCAGCCACTCGGGCAGTCCGAATCGGGTTGTCAGGTATTCGGCAATCATCAGTCCATTCGTTCTCGCATCCCAGGAGTCCCGCCTTGGACACTCCGGGTCGTTGGCCTAGCGGTCGATTTCCCCCAACACGATGTCGAGCGAGCCGAGAATCGCCGGGATGTCGGCCAGCAGGCAGCCGCGGCTGATTTCGGTCAGCACGGAGAGGTTGCAGAAACAACTGCTCCGCGCCCGCACCCGCCAGGGGATCGCCGTGCCATCGCCGACGACGAGGAATCCCATCTGCCCCTTGGGGGCCTCCGTCTCCAGGTAGGCTTCCCCCCTGGGGAGTTTTTGCGTGATCTTGATCGGTTCGCTTACCGGGCCCGCCGAGCGGCGGTAGTGCTCGATCGCCTGGCGGACCAGGCCGATCGACTGGACCACTTCGAGCATGCGGACATAGAAGCGATGCCAGCAGTCGCCCACGACGGCCTCCGGCGGGACCGGCGGATACTCCTGGTCCCGCGGGTAGCTGCCGTCCACTTGGGCAATCACCTCGAACCGGTAATCCTCGTACATCCGGGCGACGGGCGGCTGGCCGTCGCGCCGCAGGTCCCACTTCACGCCGCTGCCGCGGAGCACGGGGCCGGAGCAGCCGTAGTCGATCGCCATCTCGGGACTCAGGACGCCGACTCCCGCCGTGCGGCGGATGAAAATCTCGTTGCTCGTGAGCATCGCGTGCAGTTCCGGCACCACCGCTTGCAGCTCTCCAAGGCATCGCTCGCAGGCCTCGAGCCAACCCGGCGGCAGGTCGGCGATCAACCCGCCGGGCGCGATGTAGCTGTAGGTCAGCCGCGCGCCGCAGACGGCCTCGAACAGGTTGAGGATCTTCTCGCGCTCGCGAAAGCAGTAGAGAAACGGGGTGAAACTGCCCAGGTCAAGGCCGTACGTGCCCGCCGCCACCAGGTGGCTGGCGATCCGGTTCAGTTCGCAGACGATCACCCGCAGGTGCCGCGTCTTCTCCGAGACCTCCAGGTCCATCAGCTTCTCGACCGTCATCGCCCAGCCGAGATTCATGTTCATCCCCGCCAGGTAGTCCATCCGGTCGGTGTAGGGAATCCACTGCCGCGGGCTGACGTTCTCGCCGATCTTCTCCGCGCAGCGGTGGAGATAGCCGATGTGGGGAGCTGCGCTGGAAACCACTTCGCCGTCGGTCCGCAGCACCAGCCGCAGCACGCCGTGGGTGCTTGGGTGCTGGGGACCCATGTTGATCAGCATCTCGTCCGTGCGGACGTCAAACTCGACCAACTCGGGATCGACTCGTTCAACCGGCATCTGCAGCTACCTCGTGCGAATCCCGTGATATTCTTCCGCCGTCTTGTAGTCCTTCCGCAGCGGGTGGCCCTGCCAATCTTCCGGGCAGAGGATGCGGCGGAGGTCCGGGTGGCCCGCGAAGCGGACGCCCGAAAGATCGAAGACTTCGCGCTCGTGCCAGTCGGCGGTCCGCCAGAGGTGGGAAACGGTCGGGACCTCGGGCAGTTGGCCTTCCACACCTCCCTGCCAGCGGGGCAGCTTGATCCGCAGCACGAGCCGGTGCCTGTGCGCCATGCTGGAAAGATGGTAGAGCAACTCGAAGTGAACCTCCCAGGGGAAGCTCTTCGCTTTCTTTGCGTCGGGCTGCACGTAGTCCACGCCCGTAATGCAGTGCAGGTAATCGAACCGCAGCGGCGGATCGTCGCGGAGGATCCGCGCCACTTCCGCCAGCGCCGCGGGCGCGATCTCGATCGAGGGGTCAGCGGCCTCCAGGTCAGCGCCGAGAATCCGTTCGCCGAACCGCTGCTTGAGTTTGTCGAGAATCAGGCCGACCTCCATGGGGATGCTTCTTGTGCAAAATCGTTCGTGGGTGGTGTCGAGGCGCCGGGCGGAGCGGACGAGCGATCGATCGGCGGCGCCCGGACGGCCCGGACCCAATCCAGGTCGCCGCGCCGCCAGACGTAGGCGAAGCCGACCATCAGGACGGCGAAAAACAGGGCGATGTCGAGGATCGCCGCCGCGCCGAGCCGTGCGGCGATCTCCGCCGTGCGGCCGTCTTTCGCCAACCGGTCGGCGGACGGGTCGAGGGCGGATCGCGGCGCGCCGAGTTCCAGGAGTTTCTGCTCGATGGCCGCCGCCCGGCCCGGCTCCGCGGCCAGGCGGGGGTCGCTCAACTGGGTCGCCTTGCCGAACACGGCCGCCCAGGGGAAGAACAGCGCGACCTCGACGTCGAAGATCAGGAACAGCAGGGCGACGACGTAGAACCGCAGGTCGAATTGGGCAAACCCGCTGCCGATCGGCGGCTCGCCGCATTCGTAGCTTTCAAGCTTCTCCGCCGTGCGGTTCTTCGCGCGGAGGAAGGAACCCAGCAGGAGGGCGACAAAAATCGTTGCAAAGCCAACCGCGGCGAACAGCGCCAGGTAGGCGGTGATCAGGGTCGGAGTGGAGGTCATCAACTAAGGATCGAGTTCGAGGAGTGGCCAATAGCCAACGATTCTGGGAGCCGATCCGGAAAACCATCGGCGCCTTGGTTCGTTTCCGACCGCCACGGGATGCCGGCGTGCTTCCGGGCTCGCTTCCGTTGTACGTGTGTGCTGTCTTCTGGCGGATCCGCGCCGATCAAGCGGGGCTGCAAACCGCCGGGTCTGCAAGCCCGCGCTTCGGCCGACAGGCGCGGCGCGCCGGCTCAGATCGGTTCTCCGGCGAACGTCGTCAGGGCCTTCATGTAATTGCCGCGCTCGAAGGCGGCCGGATCGGGGCAATTCTCCTGGCTCATGCTGCCCTTGAGCTGCTCGACGGAGAGATACTCCTTTTCCCGCATCCACTCGGCCAGTCCGGCGAGGATCGCGGCGACCTTCTCCAGGCCCTCCTGGTACAGCACCGAGGCGACCATGCCGGCGTCGGCCCCGGCCAGCAAGGCCTTGATCAGGCCCGTCTCGCTGTGGATCCCGCTCGTCAAGGCGAGCGACGCGCCGACGCGGCCATGGAGGATCGCGACCCAGCGGAGGGGCAGCAAGAGCTCGTACGGATTGCTCAGCTTGAGCTTGGGGGAAATCCGCAGCTCGTCCAGGTCGATGTCCGGCTGGAGGAACCGGTTGAAGAGCACCAGGCCATCGGCGCCGGCCTCGGCGATCCGCGTGGCCATGTGCCCGGGCGAGCTGAAATACGGACCGACCTTGACGGCCAGCGGGATCGACAGGGATTGCTTGACCGCGGCGACCAGTTCGAGGTATTTCTCCTCGATCTGGGCGCCGGACAGGTTCATGTCGGCGGCGATCAGGTAGATGTTCAGCTCGAGCGCATCGGCCCCCGCCTCCTCGATCCGCCGTGCATACTCCGTCCAGCCGCCCCGCGAGACGCCGTTCAGGCTGCCGATGATCGGCATCGAAACGGCCTTCTTGGCGTCGCGGATCGTGTCGAGGTAGATGTCGGGCGTGGCCCGGTACTCGGCCGGCTCGGGGAAGTAGGTGAGCGATTCGGCGAAGCTCTCCGTGCCGAAGTCCTGGGCGCGGGAGAACTCCACCTCCTCGTGGGTGATCTGCTCCTCGAAGAGCGAGGGGAGGACCGCCGCCGCGGCGCCGTGCTCCTCCAAGCGCTTGAGGTTGTCGATCGACTGGGTCAACGGACATGCAGCCACGACCAGGGGATTCTTCAACTCCAAACCGAGGTATTTCGTGCGAAGATCAACGCTCATGCCTGCACCTCCTTCTCTTGCTTTTCCTCGCCGTTGCCGGCTCCCCGCGTGGTGGCCGCCAATTGCTCATAGAGGTTCCATCGCCGGTTGATGTCGTCCTGCCCCAAGCGGAGCAGCCGCTCCGAATCCTCGGGCTTCGCCCGGGCAAGCATCGCGAACCGCGCCTGCTGCATGGCGAAGTCCTTGAATGCCCCCTTGGGCGGCTTGCTATCGAGGCTGAACGGTCTGGGTTGCGCGTTGGGATCGAAATGATACAGCGGCCAGTAGCCGCAGGCCACCGCCTCCTTTTGCAGCGACATCCCGGTGGTCATGTTGATGCCGTGGCCGATGCAGTGGGCATAGGCGATGATCAGCGACGTGCCGCGATAGGCCTCGGCGGCGCGGATCGTCCTGATCGCGTGGAGCGGGTTGGCGCCCAGGGAAATCTGGCCGACGAACACGTTGCCGTACGACATCGCCATCATTCCCAGGTCCTTCTTGCCGCTCGGCTTGCCGCCCGCGGCGAACTTGGCGACCGCGCCGCGGGGCGTCGCCTTGGAGGCCTGCCCGCCGGTGTTCGAATAGACCTCCGTGTCCAGCACGAGGATGTTCACGTCGCGGCCGCAGGCGAACACGTGGTCGAGGCCGCCGTAACCGATGTCGTACGCCCAGCCGTCGCCCCCGATGATCCAGACGCTGCGGCGGATCAGGAAATCGGCCGAGGCGAGCAGGGCCTTGGCCGCCGGATCGTCGATGCCCGCCAGCTTGTCCCTCAATTCGGCCACCGCCTGCCGCTGCCGGGCGATCTCCTCTTCCGTCTCCTGCTTGTTGGCAAGCAGGGCCGACACGAGGTCGTCGCCCAACGCGCCGGCGAGCTTCTTCAGCAGCCCGCCGGTGTATTCGATCTGTTGGTCGATCGCCAGGCGGTAGCCGAAGCCGAATTCGGCGTTGTCTTCGAACAGCGAGTTCGACCAGGAGGGCCCCTGGCCTGTGGCATTCTTGCAGTAGGGCGTGCTCGGCAGGTTGCCGCCGTAGATCGACGAGCAGCCCGTCGCGTTGCACGCCAGCATGCGGTCGCCGAAGAACTGCGTGATCAGCTTCAGATAGGGCGTTTCCCCGCAGCCGGCGCAGGCCCCGGAGTACTCGAACAACGGGAGCAGGAGTTGCGAGCCCTTGACCGTGTCGGCCTTGACCGTGGCCCGGTCCACGTCGGGAATGCTCAGGAAGAACTTGTAGTTGGCCCGCTCCTTCTCCAGGTGGTCGAGCTTCGGCTGCATGTTGATCGCGCGGTGCTTGGCCGCCTCGCGGCTCTTCGCCGGGCAGACGTCGACGCACAGCCCGCAGCCCGTGCAGTCCTCGGGAGCCACCTGGACGGTCATCTTCCAGCCCGGGTATTCCTTCCCCTTCCAGTCGACCGCCACGAAACCGTCCGGCGCTCCCTCGAGGGCCTCGGGCGGATAGGCCTTCATACGGATTGCCGCGTGGGGGCAGCCCAGCGAGCAGAGGCCGCACTGGATGCAGATCTCCGCGTCCCAGATGGGAATGTCCAAGGCGACCGACCGCTTCTCGTACTGCGTCGTGCCGGTGGGGAACGTGCCGTCGACCGGCATCGCGCTGACCGGCAGCCGATCGCCGTTGCCGGCCATGATCTCGCCGAGAACGTTGAGGACGAACGGCTCGGCCTCGCCTTGGAAACCGGCCGTGAGGTGGTATTTCGACGTCACCTCGCTGGGCACCTCGACCTTGTGGAGCGCGCTTAAAGCGCCGTCGACCGCCGCGAAGTTGCGTTTCAGGATCGTCTCCCCGCGCTTGCCGTAGGTCTTGGTGATCGTGTCCTTGATGCGGGCGATCGCTTCGTCTTCGGGAAGCACGTTGGCCAGCTTGAAGAAGCAGGTCTGCATCACCGTGTTGATGCGGACCCCCATCTGGGCGTCGCGGGCGACGCGGTAGGCGTCGACCACGTAGAGCTTCAGCTGCTTGTCGACGATCTGCTGCTGGGTCTCGATCGGCAGCGAATCCCAGACCTCGTCCGGGCCGAAGGGGCTGTTCAGCAGGAACGTCGCCCCTTGCTCGGCGATCGACAGCATGTCGAGCTTCTCGACGAACACCGACTGGTGGCAAGCGACGAAATTCGCCTTGCTCACCAGGTAGGAGCCCTTGATCGGCCGCGGGCTGAACCGCAGGTGCGAGACCGTCACCGAGCCGGCCTTCTTCGAGTCGTAGACGAAGTACCCCTGGGCGTAGAGCGGGGTGTTTTCTCCCACGATCTTCACCGAGTTCTTGTTCGCGCCGACCGTGCCGTCGCTGCCCAGCCCGTAGAACACGGCGCGGACCACGTCGTCGGCCTCGGTCGAGAACGACGGGTCGTACGGGAGGCTCAGGTTCGTCACGTCGTCCTTGATGCCCACGCTGAAGTGCTTCCGCGGCGTCTCCTTGGCCGCCTCGTCGAAAACCGCCTTGACCATCGCCGGCGTGAACTCCTTCGACGACAGCCCGTAACGGCCGCCGATCACCCGCGGCAGAGCATCCGGCCAGTTCTCCGCCAGCGCGGCGACCACGTCCAGGTAGAGCGGCTCGCCCAATGCACCGGGCTCCTTCGTCCGGTCGAGCACGGCCAGCGTCTTGACGGTCTTCGGCAGGGCATCCACGAAGGCCTGGCTGGAGAACGGACGGTAGAGCCGCACCTTGACGAGGCCGACTTTCGCGCCCCGGGCGGTCAGGTAGTCGACGGCCTCCTCGGCGACGCCGGAGCCGGAGCACATCGAGACGATGACCTGTTCCGCGTCGGCGGCGCCGACGTAGTCGAAGAGGTGGTATTGCCGCCCGGTGATCGCGGCGAACTTGTCCATCACGCCCTCGACGACCGCGGGCACCCGATCGTAGAACGGGTTGCAGGCCTCGCGGGCCTGGAAGAAGACGTCCGGGTTCTGGGCCGTGCCCCGCAGCTTGGGCCTGTCCGGATTCAAAGCGCGATCGCGGTGCGCCTCGACGAGCTGCATGTCGATCATTGCCTTGACGTCGTCGGCGGTGAGCTCCTCGATCTTGTTCACTTCGTGCGAGGTCCGGAACCCGTCGAAGTAGTGGAGGAAGGGAACGCGGGATTCCAAGGTCGCGGCGTACGCCAGCAGCGACATGTCCTGGGCCTCCTGCACGCTGTCGGCCGCCAGGAAGGCCCAACCGGTCGAGCGGCAGGCCATGATGTCGCTGTGATCGCCGAAAATCGACAAGGCGTGCGTCGCCACCGTCCGCGCGGAGACATGGAACACCGTCGAGGTCAGCTCCCCGGCGATCTTGAACATGTTGGGGATCATCAGCAGCAGGCCCTGGGAGGCGGTGAACGTGCAGGTCAAGGCACCTGCTTGCAGCGAGCCATGAACGGCGCCGGCGGCGCCCGCCTCACTCTGCATCTCCACAATATGCGGGATCGTGCCGAAAATGTTCTTCTTTCCGGCAGCCGCCCAGGCATCAGTCAACTCGCCCATGCCGCTGGAGGGAGTGATCGGGTAAATGGCCATCACCTCGTTGCAGAGGTGGGCGATCGACGACGTCGCTTCATTGCCATCGATGGTCACGAAGCGTCTTTCTGCCACGGGAGCGTCTCCTTATATCATCAGAATATCAGCGTTTCCCCGCGTACCGCGCGGCACGCCAGGCCGGATTGCTGGCTATCCTGGTGGCGCATCGGCCCCGCCCCCGCCCGGGGAGCCATTCAAGGCCCGACCAGCCCCGGCGCCAACCAGTCGCCACCAACCACTCCGGCTACAATAAGCCAAATCGCCACGATAGCCGGTTCGCCTGCCAAGGGCAAGTTGCCCCCACTAAAGAGCCCCATCTAACCACCCAATAATGCCTCGAGCTCTTGCTCGGTCAACACCGGCACCCCCAACTGACGCGCCTTGGCCAGCTTGCTGCCGGCCTTCTCGCCCGCCACCAGGTAGTCCGTGTTGCTCGACACGCTCGAGGCCGCCCGGCCGCCATGCCGGCGAATCAGCTCGTGCATCGCGTCGCGGCTGTACTTGACAAGCGTCCCCGTCACGACCAGGGTCTTGCCCGCCAGGAGGCCCAGTTGCCCGGCGGCGGCCTCCCCCGCAACCCGCAGCGACTCCATCTTCACGCCCAGCGCGGCCAGGTCCTCGATCGTCTCGGTGCCGAAATCGCTCGCCAGAAACTCGTACACGCTCTGGGCGATCGTCGGGCCGATCTCGCGGATGCCGCTCAGCTCGTCCACCGAGGCCGAGCGCAGCGCTTCGATCGAGCCGAAGTGTTCCGCCAGCACGCTGGCCACTCTCGTCCCCACGTGGCGAATACTCAGCGCGCCGAGCAGCCGGGCCAGCCCGCGATCCTTGCTCGCCGCGATGCACGCCACCAGATTCGCCGCCGACTTTTTCCCCATCCGCTCCAGTCCCTCGAGCTGCTCGGCCCTCAGCCGGTACAGATCGCCGTAGCTCGCGACCAGCCCCGCGGCGACCAGTTGCTCGACCAGCTTGTCGCCGAGCCCCTCGATGTCCATCGCGTTGCGGCCGGCGAAGTAGCGAATCCGCTCGCGGAGCTGGGCCGGGCAGCGCGTGCTCGGGCAGCGGATATAGACTCCCCCCTCGTCCTTGACCAGCGCCGCGCCGCACTCCGGGCAGTTGGTGGGGAAAGCGTACGCCGGCAACGGGCCCCGCCGCTCGTGCTTCTCCACGCGGACGATGTGCGGAATGATCTTGCCCGCCTTCTCCACCACGACAAGGTCGCCCTCGCGGACGTCCTTCCGGGCGATCTCCTCGGCGTTGTGCAGGCTGGCGCGGCTGACCGTCGTCCCCGCCAACTCGACCGGCTCGAGTTCGGCGACGGGGGTCACCGCGCCGGATTTGCCGACCTGCACGCGAATCCGGTTCAGCCTGGTGGTCGCCTCGTACTTCTCGAACTTGTAGGCGATCACCCAGCGGGGGCTCTTGGATGTCGCGCCGAGCCGCTCCCGCTGGTCGAAGCGATTGACCTTCAGCACAAGGCCGTCGATCTCGAAATCCAGTTCGTGGAGGCGGCCGATGAGCGCTTCGCAGTGCGCGACGGCGCGCTCGAACGAGTCGAAGCAGGCAGCCAGCGGTGTGGCCGGCAGCCCGAATCCCGCCAGCTCGTCGAGGAAGTCCATGTGGTTGGCGCTCCGCAAACCCTCCGCATGGCCCACGCCGTGGCCGAAGAATCGCAAGTGCCGCCGGGCGCAAATCCGCGGATCGAGCAGGCGGATGCTGCCGGCCGTCACGTTCCGCGTGTTGGCAAAGGGCGCTTCGCCCCGCTGCTGCTGCTCCTGGTTGAGGAGAACCAGGTCGGAGTTGGTCATGTAGACCTCGCCGCGGACCTCCAGAACCGGCGGGACCGGGTCCCCGCTCAAGCGGAGCGGCACGCCGGCGACCGTCCGCACGTTGTGGGTGATGTCGTCGCCCACCCGGCCGTTGCCGCGGGTCAGGCCGCGGGCCAACCGGCCGTTCTCGTAGAGCAGCGAGATCGCCACGCCGTCGATCTTCAATTCGACCACCCACTCGATCGGCTCGCCGCCAAGCAGTTTTTCCGTCCGCGCCGCGTAATTGGTCAGTTCTGCCAGGCTGTAGGTGTTGTCGATCGACATCATCGGGACCCGGTGCGCGACCGCCTCCAGGCCCGCGACCGGCTCGTCGCCGATCCGCTGCGTCGGACTATCGTCCGTCACCAGTTCCGGATGGTCGTGTTCCAGCCGCTTGAGGCGATCGACGAGCCGGTCGTACTCGCGGTCGCTGATCTGCGGAGCGGCCTCGACGTAGTATCTCCGGTCGTGGTAACGAATCCGCTCGCGGAGCGAGACGATTTCCTCGGCAGGATCGGCAGGCATGGCAGTCGGCAATCGTCAGCAGCGGCAAGGTCCCGGGGCAAGCGGCGACGCTACCGGCAGCCGCAGGCATCCGTGCAGCCTGCGGCGGCCGCGCCCTTGATGTGGGGAATCAGGCAGAGGAACTTGAGCGTCGTCGTTCCCGTGTTGGTGAACTGGTGCTCGACGCCGCCGGGCACGAAGACGGCCATCCCCGGCCGGAGCGGGTGCTCCTTCGCCCCTTCCATCACCGTTCCGCTGCCTTGCAGCACGAAGACCTCGTGTTCGTGCGGGTGCGCGTGCCGGGGCGTGCAGCCGCCGACGGCGACTTCGAAGTGGCGCATGGCGAACGTCGGGGCGCCGTCCTTGTCGTCGATCAGGCAGCGAATCTTGCAGCCGCTGGCGCCGGGCGTGTCGACCGGCGCGGCTTCGATCTGGTCGTAGGGAATGACTTTCATTCGTCGGTGTCTCCCAGTTCGGGCGCGGAAAAGGTCGAAATGGCAATCGCCGATCCGCCCTGCGCGCCGCGCAAAGCGGTTGAGCATATTATTATACGGTTCCACCGCCCGCTGTCAGCGCGCCGGCCGATCGCCGGCGCGGGGGCCGTGCGGCAGCGGGGGTCTGTTCGCCCCGCCCAGCGCCACGGTCTTGCGGTCGCCACGCCGGCGAAGGAATCCGCCCAAGTGCAAAAAAAGAGCCTCGAGGTGAACGGCTCCCAGCGCCGTGACGGTTTCCACCAAGGAAACAGCACAGCCGTCGACCCCGAGGTCTCCAGCGCAATCGAAAGCCGAATGCGCTACAAGGAATTTATCAGTTTATTTCTTGAATTGTCAAGAGGATTTTCATTCCGGGGACCTCCGCGGATTGCCCACGTCAGACTCCGCCGCGCGCCGCGGAGTCACCCGGGGTCGCCCTGCGGTTCGCGATCGGCGCGGGGGGCCCGCGCGGCCAGCGATTGCACCAGTTCGACAAAGGCGGCGGCGCGCTGGCGATAATTCGTGAATTGATCGTGGCTGGAACATGCCGGCGATAAGACGATCGTTGACGCCGGCAGGCTTTGCGCAAGGCAGATTTCCATCGCTTCGCGCAGATTCGCGGCCGCCCGGCAGGGCATCCAGGCGGCGCGCTGCTTGACCAGGTCTGCCAGCCGCCGCGCCGCCCGGCCGAAGAAGACCGCGCCCGCGGCGCGCTGGGTGATTTCTTCCACCAGCGCTCGATAGTCGAGACCCTTGTCCACTCCGCCGGCCAGGAGCCAAACCGGCGGCGGCAGGGCCCGCAGCGCCGCGATCGTCGACTCGGGCGTCGTCGACGCCGAATCGTTATAAAACGTGCGCTCGCCGATGGTTGCCACCGGCTCGAGGCGGTCGCCGAGTCCGGAAAAGCCCGCCAATCCCGTTTCAATCGCCTGCTCGGGGCAGCCGAGGCCGCGGGCGGCCGCCGCGGCCAGCGCGGCGTTGACCCGGTTGTGCCGGCCGCAAAGACGCAGCGGCGCGTTGTCGCTTGCCGGCCGCGGCGCGATCAGGCGGCCGCGGACCAGCGGCGCCCAGCCGGACAGACCCGGCGCGGAGGGATCGAACACCGCGGTGTCCGACGCCGTTTGCTCCAGCAGGAGCCGCTGCTTGGCCGCGGCATATTCCTCGAGCGTGGCGTGCCAATCGAGGTGGTTCGGAGAGAAATTGGTGATCACCGCCGTTGGCGGCATGGGGACGCCCGCGCCGAGCCAGAACAACTGGAAACTGCTCAGTTCGACCACCGCGTAGTCGTCCGGCCCGAGCGAGGCGGCGTCTTCCAGCAGGCTGCGGCCGATGTTGCCGCCGAGCAGCACCCGCCGCCCGGCCGCGCCGAGCGCCGCGGCGATCATCGCGGCAGTCGTCGATTTCCCATTCGTGCCGGTGACCCCGACAAGGCGGGCCCGGCACGTCTCCAGAAAGAGCTGCATCTCGGACGTCAGCCGAGCGCCGGCCCGCCGCGCGATTTCGAGCCAAGGACTGCCGGGCCGAACCGCCGGATTGACCACGACGAGGTCCGTCGCGCGAAAATCCTCTTGGCGATGCCGGCCGAGAACGCAGCGGCGAATCGGTTCCCGTCTGAGTGCGGCCAGGGACGGGCCGAGCCGGTCTTCGGGCGCCAGGTCCGTGACGGTCACCAGGGCGCCGGCCCGGGCCAGCCATTTCGCCGCGGCAAGCCCTCCGCCGAAATGTCCCAGCCCCATCACCGTCGCTCGAAGGCCCGCGTACTCCATCGTCCGACTAATCGCTCCGTCCCGCCGGGCTGTTTCCGAACGCCGCGCCTTGGGTAATCACCGTAATATACGCCCTGGGGCTGACGCCGGCGGCCGCCTGGCAGGCGAACTCGACCTGGTTCTCGCCCGCCGCGAGCCGCGGGACGTCGCCCACCGGCGTGACGCGGCGAAGCTCCTCCCCCTTGGGCCCGTAAAGCGTGCACTGGCCCGCCGCGTGGAACTCGAGGAATTGGCCCGTCTCGATCTCCACCGGGAAGCGAATCGTCTTTCCTCCAACCGTCAGCGCGGGATCCCGCAGCGTGTGCGGCATCACCGGCAGCGCGCGGATCGGGCTGAGGCAGCAGGTGACCGTCTCCTTGGGCGGGATGTTGTTGTACCAGAGGCTGAGCGTCTCGACAGCGCCGGGCCGGATCGATTCGCGATAGATCGCATACGCTCCTCCGTAGGGCCATGCGTAGTCGGCGTGCCGGGCGCCCTCCGGTTCCACGAGGCTGAAGCAGCGCCAACCGGTGAAGTCGATCGTGATGTAGTGGTCGGCGATTGCGTGGGAGAGGTGCGCCGGGCTGGTCTGCTGTAGATTGAGCACCTCGCCGCGGCCGTCGCCATGGACCCACAAGCCGAGCGCCTGCTGGCCGCTCAAATCCAGTGGCGGGGAGAACGTCGTGCCGATTTTGCACCACGAACGGACCGCCGTCTCATTTGCGTTGGCGGCCGTCAGCCGCCCGCTCGCCCTGCCGATCTTGACCGGTTCGGCCGCCGTCTCCAGGCTGGCGGATATGCCCGGCTGCGCGCGGCGATCGGCGAAGGATTGCGTGTCGGAAAAATCGGCCAGCACCAGCCCGCGGGGATCGTCGTAGGGGGCCACCCCCACGAGCGCCTCGATGCGGAGCCGTAGCGGCTGTTCGGCGAAGCGGTTGGCGACGGTCCAGCGGTTGCTCCACCCGTCGATTCCGCAGACCCGGTGCTTGTCGTAACGAACGGGCAGGAATTGCCAGCCGCCGCCGGGCCTCTCAACCAGCGTGAACTCCTCGCCCGGCGCGCCGAGCCGGTGTTTCACCTCCTCGTCGAAGTAGTCGTCGCGGCGGAGCCGCTCGTACTGCCGGATGATCGCCGCCAGGCGCGGAAGCGCGGGGATCGCGTCGACGTTCGACGGGTTGATGCCCATCAGCGACAGGCCGTAGTTGTGCGCCAGGGATTTCACCGTCAGGTACTCGATGTCGTCCGCATGGGTCGGCTCGCCCGTCGGTCCCTGCCAGGTCTTCAGCGCCCACCAGCCGAGGTTGCCGGGAAGGAACTGCCGCTTCAAGGCGGCGTTGGACTGGCAGTGCAGGTCGATGAACGCCTTGTGGCTGCGGTTGGGATGGTCCCAGGCGCCCATCCGCGAGCGGACGTACCAGAGATGGTGGTGGAACGTGCTCATCTCCATGACCGCCGGCCGCTTGAGCCGCTTCCACAGCTCGAAGGTGAACTTCGACTCGTAGTGCCAGGAGTTCTCCCGCCCGGCGACCGCGTCGCCGCCGTCCAGCGCGTCGAGATAGATCATGTCAAAGCCGGCCCGGTTGTAGAGATCGGCCGTCTTCGCCGCCACTTCTTCAAACAGCGTGGAGTCCCCGTCGGGCACGAACAGGCCGAAACACTCCCGCAAATGATGCACCGGCGCATTCTTCTTATGGGCCGCGGGCTTCGTCCCGCAGGCGCCCCGCGTGCACCCGGTCAGCGCGTAGGGGGGCTCCTTGGAGACCCCCCCGTAAGTGATCAACTCCTCGTCGATCTGTAGGGTGACGCTGTTGCGGACGCCGAAACCGGTGATCGTCGACATCCCCGCGGTCGACTCGACGACGGGAATCGCCTTGGCGTCGGCGGCCAGGTCCGCCGCCAGGGTGAACGTGGCGCGCTTGCCCAGCCGCGGATCGGGGACCGGCGTGACCAGCGGCGACTTCTTGTCGATGAACATCGCGTAGGTGTGGAGCCCCGCCCGGATGCCGGCCGCATGGAGCTTGTCGATCACGGCCTTCATGCTCGCCGCGCCGTCGGGGTAGAGATCGGCGGCCGGCTGGAAATCGCCGAAGCGAAACGATCGCCCGCCGTGAAAATCGATCTGCGTGACAGCCAGCCGCCTGGCCAGATCGATCCACGAGTCGACCGTCTCCTCGGTAAGGTTGCCGAAATCGAACAGGTAGGAACCGTAATTGTCCGGCCCATCCAGGGCCCAGGGGCCGCCGATCGGCGAGTGGGGCAGGTCCTCGGCCGCCGTCACCACCTCCTGCATGACGTTGCGAAGCTCTCGATACGGGCAGCCGATCAGGGCCACTTTCGCCCCGGCCAGACCGAAGCGAGGATAGCACGCTGCCCCAAGGTGCGAGCTCGCCTGCGGGATCCCCCGGACCCGCGTCTGGAGATTCAGCGCCAGCGCGCAGGCGGCAAACGGTTCGTCCTCCGCCCCGCGGAGCGTCAGCGGCAGGTCCACGAAGGCCAACTCCTCGATCGCGCCCCCGCTGGTGGCGAGAACCTCGACAACGAAGTATCGCGGCCGGGCTTCGATCTTGAGCACGGCGCTGGCGCCGCTTGCGCCGAACCGCAGCGTCACCTGCTCGCCCTCGCTGGCCGCCTCCGTGGCCGCAAACGCCTGGCCGCCGATCTTCACACGGGCAAACGGCCCGGGCGAACCGGCCCGGCAGTAGTTGACGCCGCTTGCGCGGTCGAGGAACCGCAGATTCTGCCCGGCCGCATCGACGGCGAGCGCCGCGTAGTCGTTCTCGAGGCTCACGGCCGCCGCCTCGGCGGCAATCGCGGGAAAGGCCACGATCGCAAAGCAGCCAGACAGTCCCAAGACGATGCAAAGTCGCATGAATATTCTCCTCGGTAAGGGGCAATACTGACCGATCGACAACGGCCTGATTCCCAAGCTCCAGGTTGGGAACCCGACACTACAATAATATATTTACCATCTCTCTTCTGGCGGCTGACGGCTGACGGCTGATTGCTGACTGCCAACCACTCACACTTCCGGCAACTCGTATCCCTTCCGCCTGGGCCGGTTCAGATAGGTATTGGCTTCCGCGTCGTCGACGAACTGCTCGGCATCCGGGTTCCACCGCAGCCGGCGACCGAGCAGGCGGGCGATATTGGCCAGGTGGCAGACGCTGATCGAGCGGTGCCCGATCTCGACATCGGCGCTGGGGAGCTGGCGGGTCTTGATCGAGTCGAGCCAGTTCTGGAGATGCGGCCGAGCGATCCAGCCCGCCCCTTCCCAGACCGCCGCCTCGGCCGCCGGGGGAGGATTTGTGACGAAGTCGGGCGGGTTGGTGGCGAACTTGTTGCGGTTGATCTCGATCTTGCAGTTCTCGCCGGTGAAGATCGCGCCGCCCATCGGGCCCGACGCGAGTTCGTACGAGACGACGACGCCGTTGGCATAGCGCATGCCGACCTTGCCGCTGGCGTCCGGCGTGATCGGCCAGATTTGCACCGGTCCGGTCTGGCACATGCCGAGTGCCCACTGGACCTGGTCGACGCCGTGGGCGCCCCAGTTGGTCATCTCTCCGCCCGAGTAGTCCCGCCAGGCCATCCAGCCGAATTGCAGGGCGTGGTTGAAAGGGCGCCAGGCCGTCGGCCCCTGCCAGCGATCCCAATCGTTACCCTCGGGCATGGGCTGGGCGGGCAGGCCGTCGTAATCGCGAGGCCCCGTGTAGCAGACTCCCTGCACGGCCTTGATCCGGCCGATTCCGCCCGATCGGACCAACTCGCAGGCAAACCGGTTCATCTCCATCGTCCGCTGCTGGCTGCCGACCTGGAAGACCGTCTTGTGCTTCCGCGCGTGCTGGACCAACCGGCGGCCCTCGCCGATTGTCAGCGTAAGCGGCTTTTCGGCATACACGTCGAGCCCGGCCTGGCAGGCGTGGATGCAGGGCAGCACCCGCACGTGGTCGGGCGTGGCGACGACCACGGCGTCGAGCTTCTCGGCGTCGATCATCGCTTCGTAGCGCGCGTAGGTTTTCCAATCGGCTTTCTTTTGCTGCAACGTCTCGGTCATCCGCCGCTGGTACGAATCGCTGATCGCCACGATCCGCCCCGCCTCCGGCACGTGGTTCATCAACTGGCGCGCCCGCCCGCCGGTGCCGATGAAACCGAGGATCACACGCTCGTTCGCCCCGGGCCGCCCCGGCGCGGAAAGCGCCGCGGCGGGAATCCACGCCGGGGCCGCCACCGCCGCGGCCCCCAGCGCCGCCGCCCGGCGAAGGAAGCCCCGGCGCGGCGATCGCGCGGGACGTGCATCGGGGATTGGTGTCATGATTTAACTCCAGGGGGGAATAGCCGTCAGCTATCCGTCAGCTATCAGCCGTCAGCTATCAGCTATCAGGCTACAGGGGAAGAAATAACGAATGTCGAATATCAAATGAAGAAAGAATGTCGAATATCGAATGTCGAAGTGCCAAAGTCAACTGATGTTCTTCACCCCGCGACCTCTGACTTCTGACCGCTGATAGCTGATAGCTGACGGCTGATAGCTGACGGCTGATAGCTGACGGCTATTGTCCGTTCTCGAACAAGAACAGCCCCTCCTTGCCCGGGGCGATGATCTCCGGGCGGTTGTCGCCGTCGAGGTCCTCGACCCAGAAATAGATGCCCACGCCGCTGTGCTCGCGGGCTTTGCCGTAGTCGATCGTGTGGGAGGAGAAGACGCCGCGCTGGTCGAAGTCGAAGTAGCGGACGAAGACGGGGTCCTCCGCGCCCGGGTCGCTGCCATTGTGGGCATAGTAGCGTTTGCCGGTCACCAGTTCCAGCCGGGCGTCGCCGTCGACGTCGGCCAACAGCATGTCGTGGTACTGCGACGCCTGGTCGTCGATCGTGTGCCGGGTCCAGGTGCGCTTGCCGTCCTGGTCGACCTTCTGTTCGACCCAGAAGAGGCCGTAGCCGTGTCCGTTTCCGTAGACGAGGTCCGCCCGGCCGTCCTCGTTGACGTCGCAGACGAGGATCGGCACGCTGGCGTGTTGGAGCGTGAATTCCGCGTGCAGTTTCCAGTCGCCTGCGAGCGGATTCGGCGGTGCTTCGAGCCAGCCGGTGGGGAGGACGAAATCGCCGCGGCCGTCGCCGTTGACATCGCCGAAGCCCAGGCCGTGGCCGCAGCCGCCGATGCGGACCGCGTGCTTGTCGAATTTGCCCGTTCCCCTGCCCGCCGCATCGCGGACGAGGCGGTAGAAGACCACGTTGCCGGCCGCATTGGGCACGATCTCCACGTGGCCGTCGCCGTCGATGTCCCAGAAGCGGCTCGTCTCGATCGAACCGGGCTCGTCGATCACGTGCGCCGTCCACGCGCCCGCCGATCGCGCGGCGGCCGGGTTCTCGTACCAGCAGAGCGTCTTGCTGAACCATCCGCCGCTGACGATGTCGGGCCGGCCGTCGCCGTTGACGTCCATCGGGTAGTCGTGGAACGAATCGTGATATCCGCTGACGGCTTGGATCGTGCGGAACTTCACCGCGGTGGAAAAATCGGGGCCGGCATACCAGTACTCGCCCGAGACGATGTCCTTTTGCCCGTCGCCGTCGACGTCGCAGACCGAGGCGGCTTCAAAGGCGCGCTGGCTGATCCGCTTGCGGACGAAGCGGGCCTTGGCCGGCTCTTCCAGGCGCTGCACCTCGGCGAGCGTCAGCGGGACGCCGCGCTCGCGGCGAATCTCGTCGGCCATCGCCAGCCACGTGGGGCCCGCGGCCGCGAGCGTGTGCGAGGCGAGCCAGGCGGCATCGCTCGCGCTGGCCGTCACGGGATCGAGCGGAGCGAGGCCTGCCGGGGGCTCGGTCGCCGCGTCGAGCTGGCAGGTGATTGCCGAGATTCGCGGCCGGGGCAGCTCCCGCGCCGCGCGGCATAGTTCGATCCTCTCGATCGGCGCGTTCTTCGGCGCGATCGCCAACAGATACCGCGTTCCGTCGCCAACCGGCAGCACCCAGGACCGTTTGCCGGCGGTTGCCGTCTTATAAGGGCTCTCCAGCGTGAATCCGTAGACGAGCGGATAGGTCTGTTTCGACTGGTCGGCGTAGACGATGTCGATCCGGCCATAGGTCTGAAGCACACGCGCGGCCGGCACGGTCGCGCCGAGGAGGAACACCCGTTCGACGGGGCAGCCGATGCGGGCCAGCGCGGCGCCCTGTTCGGGAATCCAGGTGAAGGCGTTGTCATCGACTTGAAATGGCACGGGACCGTCGTTGACAACCCGGAAAGGGCGGCGTCTCTCGCCCGGACCCGGCGCGGCGATCTGCCAATCCTGGGGAATCCCCTGGCGAAAGTCGACCGTGAGTTCCGCTCCGGCCTGGATCCTTTCGACGCCCAGCCATGCGAAGGCGTTTTCGGACAGGCCGTCGACCAGCTCGATGCGCACGGTGCGGCCCTTCAGGTCGGCCACGTTCCACTCGCGCGGCACCAAGGCGTCGTTGCCCGGGGCCGGCGTCTTCTTCAGTTCTAGGCCGGTCTTGTTGTCGACCAGGGCGATGTAGTTCTGCCCCCGCCCGCCGCCCACGCCGTCGTGGCCCCGGATCGTGAATTGCACCGTGTCGGCCGCCAGGACAACGGGAGGCGAGCTGACTTTGCCGGTCTGGGCCTCGCCTCCGGCGAGAGAGGAGAGGTAGGGCTCGGTCGGACGATTCGCCCCGTCGCGCTCGAGAATTCCCCAAGCCTGGGGGGACGTCGCCGGACACTGCACGGCATAGAAGCAAGGTCGATCGGCGGCCGCCACCGGCCCGCACCGCAAGACCAGCGCCGGCAGCGCGGCGATGGCAACCCAACTCAGGCCAGATCGCGTCTGAGAGATCATTGCTGGCGAACCTCCGTTTTGGGGCCCTGGAAATCGGCAAGGTTCCAAGGCCCGATTTCGAATTGCCAAGACTGGGTGAGACGGAGCCTTTGACGTATTCTCGCCGACAACACGAATGGCCGCCAGTGTTCGCGGGGCTCAAGACGTGGCCCCGGTGCGGCGGCCGTCCCGCGGTGGTTGAAAATCCGGTGCCGTAGTAGCCTTTTGCCTGGCGTTTTGGCATACTAAAGGGCGCTGGGGGAAGGAAGGATCGCCGCCCGCCGCGGGGCGAACCGGTTCTGCCCATCGCTTGTCGCCGTCCCTACCGCGGGGTCTGAAATATCAGGAGAGAATACCGTGAGACTCTCGAAGCCATTCGCGCAGTCCGCCCGCTGGCGATGTGTGTTGCTCGGGGTGCTGGTCGCGTTCTGTGCCGCCGCGATCGTCGGCTGCGGCGGTTCCGATCCGCCGCCGGCCGCGCCCGCCGGTTCGCCGGATGCCGCGGGGCAAGCAGGCGGCCCGGGCGCGGCGGAGCCCGCATCGCCGCCGGCCGACGCGGCGCCATCCGAACCGGCGGAAGCGACGGAGCCGGTGGAGGCGGAGCCGGCGGAGGCGGAGCCGGCCAAACCGGCGGCGGAGCCGGCGGAGAGCGCGGCGGCGGATGCGGCGTCTGCGGCAGCGGCGGACGCGCCGGTTGAAGAGAAGGGTCGGCAGTTGCCGGAGGATATTGCCAGTTGGCAGGAGGTCGATTACCTGGCCGCCAAGCAGGCCCGCGATCCGAGGCTGCTCGATGCGGTAGCCTATTTCGGCGAGCAGTACTCGGGCGACGCCACGGCGGCGCGTCTGCTGGCCACACTGTTGACCACTCCGGAGGAGCCCGAACCGGAGCCGAAACCCGAGCCCAAGGTGGAGAAGAAGCCGGAGAAGCGGTCGCCCTCGGACTTCGGGGAATTCGGCCCGATGGAGTCCTTTCCGGAGGGGGGCGCAGCGGCGATGCCGATGGACGAAGGCATGCAGCCGATGGACGGCTACGCCCCCGAGACTCCGGGTGACATGCCCGGATTTGACGGAGAGCGAATGGGCCGCAGGGAAGACGCTTTGCCGCCGCCGCTTGCCGCAAGCTACGTGAGCCTGACCGGCGGGATCATCCGCGCGCTGGGCGCAAACGGGACCCCCGAAGCCCGGGGCGTCCTCGAAGGACTGTTGTCCGGCAAGATCCCGATTGGCAACGAGCGTTTGGCGGTTGGAGCCGTCCTCCGGGCCCTGGTGGATTACCCCGATGCGGAGAATGAGCTGCTCCTGTATCGCGTGTTGACCTCGCCGGAGAGTTATCGGACCAGTGAGGCGGAGCTCAAGGAACAGGTTGAGCAGCTCGTCGCGGCCGCGCCGCGGCCCGCACCGGCCGCGCCGGCCGCGCCATCGCCGATGGGCATCGAGGGGGAAGGCGGGGCCGCCAGTCCGCCCCCGGTCGACGAGGCTGCCCAAGCGGCCGCGGCGGTCGAAGCCGCGCTCCGCAACATGGTCTCGGCGGAAGACCTCCAGAACACGGCTCTGCCGCTGGTGATGCGTTCGGCGTCGATGGGACTGCGGCTCGAGCTGGCGAAGTACTTGATCGGGCAGCCGTCCCAGCAGCTCGGCCCGCGGCTGCAACAGCTCGTCACGGCCGTCAATCCGCTGAATGTCCAGGCGCAGATCGGCTTCTACCGCTACCCGAATACGCCGGAGGAAATGCGCAGCCGGTTCGAGCAGCATTTCACCAGCTATGCCGCGAACTCTCTGGGGCGGATGATTGGCGTTTCGACCGACCAGGGCGCTGAGCTTCAAACGGCCGCCGTGCCGGCGGCGGGGGCGGGGGCGCCCGCCGCTCCCAAGAAAGTCTGGAGCGGTTTCGGGGATGATCCGACCCAGGCCGTTCAAGAGCCCGTGCCCGGCAGACGGCCGGGTGAGGGGATGTCGCCGGAAGGCGGAATGCCGATGGAAGACGGGGGAATGCCCGGTGCCCCGATGGCGGCTGAAGGCGGGATGCCGATCGACGGCCCGGGAATGCCCGAGGGCGGCATGATGCCCGACGGCGGGATGCCGATTGACGCCCCGATGGGGCCCGAAGGGGGCATGATGCCTGAAGGCGGCATGATGCCCGAAGGGGGCGCTGCCGGCGGTCAGCCCGCCAGGGTGGAGTGGAAGCCGCCGAAAGGGCCGGGCGAGGCCGACAAGGAATCCACGGAGAAATTCGAGGAGGTGGCCGCGAGCAATCCCAATCTGCCCTATGAACTGGCACGGCAATTCTGGAATCCTCCGTTCGTTCCAGCGATTGCCGCCAAATTGGACGCCATGGCGAACCTCGCCGACGACCCGCAACTGATCCTGCTTGCCGCCGCGATTCCCACGGATGCGATCCGCGCCCAGCTCCACAAGACCTTGCAGGCACGCTGGGCCGACGGGCCGGAGCCGCTGGCGGCCGCCAGCGGCTATCCAGCGACGGCGATCGGCGATCCGGCCCTGATTCTGATCTTGAAGTCGCTGCCGCGGCGGATGCCGCCGACGCGGACGCGGGCCGAGGGGCGCGCCCCGGAGCCGACGGCGGAACAGCGGGCCCAATTCGGCTGGATGCACACCGTCTACACGAACATCATGGATTTCTGCAATCGCTTCCGGCTGGCCGCCGAGAATCAGGCGGTCAACGTCGCCGAGACCATGGCCGCCCTGCCCTTCAAAATCCACTCGCCAGAGGGTGTCACCCACTGCTACGCCATGGACTGGCAGCAGAAGGTGGCCGGCCGGCTGGCCGGCGTGCCGGTCGATCCGCTCCAGGTCTATTACGTCCGCTTCGAGGAGACGGGCAGATATGCCACCGTGGAAGGCTTCTACCGGCGGGCGGTCAAGTCAGCGACGGAGCGCAGCCTGCAAAACGGCATGTGGATTGAGGGAATGGCCAGCGGTTCGGAGCCCGGCCGGCGGCTCTCGATGGATGTGATCATCGAGCGCCCCGAGTTCTCGCCGCAGCGCAAGCCCGCCGAAGCGGAGCGGCTGGTGACCCAGATACTCTACATCGAAATCAACAATCCGGCGGGCGCTGCGGAAACGGCGTCGGCCGCGCCCTAGCGGCGGCGCTCCGAGGCGGAACGCGGTTCAGGGCGAACCCGCCCCTCGCCTTCTCCCCGGCCGGGATGCTCTCGATCGGCGGGCGGGCCGGCGCGGGAAGTCCCGGGGCCTAGCCCTTCTCGTCCTTCAACCCCAGCTTGGCGAGCCACCTGCCGCCCTTGGCGTCCTTTCCATCGTCGCCCTTGGCCCCGCGCCCCTTGCCGCTGGACTCGGCAAGCACGTGCATCCTCTCCTCCAGCTCGGCGCGCTCGCGAGCGATCTTGGCCCGCTCCACCGACAGGTCGATCTCGGCTTTGCGCAACTTTTCTTCCCATTGCTGTTGGAGCCGCTTGAGATTCTCCCGCTCTTCCCGGATGATCTCGTCGTCGTCGAGGATTTCGCCCAGCGCTGCCGCCCCCACGGCGGCAGAACCCAGGTTGGCGCCCTGGTTCTCCAGCAGGCGCTTCAATTCCTCGATCTCCTGCTCTTGCGCGGCGACCGTCTTGTCCGTTTCCTGGATCACCCGCTCGATCCGCAGCCGTTCCTCTGCCTGCTCCGGATCGTCGCCGCCGGAGTCGTTCTCCAGAGCGGCGAGCAGGCGGGCCTTCTGAGCCTCCCAGTCGAGCGTGCCGGAGACGGCGGGCGCATCGCCGGCGGCCCGCGCCGCCAGGAGGTTCTTCTCCAGCTGTTCATTCTTCTTCTTGAGCGTGCGGACGTCGTCGAGGGCCATTTCGTAGCGGCGCTGCATGTCGCCGCCGCCGGACTGGCCGGCCGCGCTCGCCTCGGCCGCGCGGAGTTGCTCGCGCGCTTCGCCCAATTGCCCGGCCAGACGATCCCGTTCGGCGGCAACCGCTGCGAGGCGCTCGTCGCCGGGCGGCTCGGCCGCGGCGGCCTCGAGCCGCCGGCAGCGGTCATCGAGCGATTCCAGCTCGCCGGCCAGCCGGTCCGCGCGGTCCACCGCGGCGGCCAACTCCGCGCGGAGTCCCTGTTCCGTTGACCGGGCGGCCTCCAGTTGCGCTGTCTGATCGGCACAGCGGCCGCGGAGTGTCTCCAGCTCGGGCAGAAGCTCCTCGTGGCGTCTTCTCAGGACCTCCCACTTCGAAGCCAGCTCCGCCTCTTGCTGCCGCGCGGCCTCGAGCTGGCCGGTCAAATCGACCTGGCGCGTTCTGGCCGATTCGAGCTCCGCGCCGCGCGCTTCCAGGCGGCCGCTCAGTTCAGCGGCCCGGTCCTCCAACTGGCTGGCCCGGCGCGTTGTCTGTGCAAGTTCGAGGCCCTGTTTCTGAAGCTGCTCGGCGAGCGATTCGCGCTCTTCCTGCAACGCGTCGCGCTGCCGTTCGATCCCGCGGAGTTGCCGTTCGAGGCGGCCGACTTCCCCATTGTCGTGCCGTTCCAGCTCCGCGCGCTGCCGCTGGATCTCTCTCCATTGCGCCGCGTGCTGGGCCTTCAATCCGTGGGCGATCTTGCGGCGCTGGATGTCGGTCTGGCTTTGGGCCTCGGCCACGGCCTTCTGGCGATCGTCCAGCTCGGTCGCGCGCCGCTGGAGATCGCTTTGCAGGCGGGCCAGTTCGGCCTGCCGCGCCTCCTGTTGCTGTTGTTGCTCGGCCGCCTGGCGGCGGGCCTGTTCCCACTTCGCTTGCCGGGCATCGAGCTCCGCCCTCTGGCGGGCAACCAGCTCGCCCGCCTGGCGCGTCTCTTCGGCCTTGCGGCCGAGTTCCGCTTCCGTCTCGGCCAGCCGCTTGGCGCTGGCCGCCGCCTGCTCCACAACCGTCTCGATCTGCGCGCGGAACCGCGCATGCGCGGTTGCCAATTGCTGGCAATGCGCATCGAAGAATGCCTGTGCACCGGTCTGCTGATCGGAGACGCGCTGCGCGAGTTGCGCGATCCAGGTGATCTCGGAAGTGGGCGAGAGAGGCGCGTCGTCCATGTTCGCCGGGATTGACGGTGTTTGAGGTTCGCGCGGCACGGCCCGTCACGGTGAGCCGCCCGCGACTACAGGGTAGGAGCGTCCGCCGCGAGCGACAGGCGCCATACCCATCTATACGTTACGGCATCCCCTCGGTCAAAAAAGGGAAGGTTCGAAACCCGCTCCCCGGCGCCCACGGGTCGGCACGGCCGGGCCCCTGATCGGGGATTTGCGGGCAACTCGGCGGGCCGCATGGCGGCGCCGCCCGCGCGACTGCCCCAATCGCCACAACGGGTCCGTGGCCCGGCCCGGGGGGGCGGGGGGCGGCAAGCGCGGGGCAGAGGGGCGCCGGGGGGGCGGCAAAAGCCTCTCCGGCGACGGCGATTGCCCTGTATTCCGGCCCGCTGAAACGGAGGAAAACGCTCAAGACAACGCCGGGAAAGGCGGATTGCCGGGCAAAACCTCAACCGAGGTATGTGACAAACGCGGTGAAGATCGTTACACTCAGAATTGGAAAGGTGGGTGTTCGACTCGTGCGGAGGTCGAGGTGATATCGCGCGTTCTGCAAAGGCCGACGCTGGTGCTGAACCGGCATTGGCAGCCGATCCGCGTGGCGACGGTTGCCCGTGCCCTCGTGCTGCTCTGGAATGAGACGGCCCGAGTAGTCGACCCGGCCGATTTCCAGACCTACGACTGGCACGACTGGTCGCGGCTCCGCCCCCGCCAGGGCGAGGCGGCGGTGCAGGCGGTGACGATGCGGCTCCGCGCGCCGGAAGTGATCACGTTGACCGAGTGCGATCGGCTGCCGAAGATGACGGTCACCTTCAGCCGCCGCAATCTGTTTCGCCGGGATCGCTGGACCTGCCAGTATTGTGGCCGAAGGCCGGAAAGCGAATCGCTGACGATCGACCACGTCATCCCCCGCTCGCTGGGCGGTGTCTCGCGTTGGGAGAACTGCGTGCTGGCCTGCTCGGACTGCAATCGGCGCAAGGCCAATCGCTCGCCCCGCGATGCCGGAATGCGCCTCCGGAGACAGCCCAAGGTGCCCCGTTGGAGTCCCCTGTTCGCCTTCCACGACATCCAGATCGAGAGCTGGTCGAAGTTCATCAGCGAGGCGTACTGGAACGTCGAACTGGAAGTCTGAGAGTGGTCGCTTGCCGGGGCCGCCGCCGCTGGCCGCCTCAGCGCCTGCGCCCCAGGTCTGGAAGGTCGAGCCGCTGCCTCAATTGGGCGACCTCGTTCTTGAGCCGGGCAAGGTCGTCGCAGAATTGCCGCGCCTCGCGGCATTCCGCCTCGACTCCCGCAAACAGCCCGGCGGCGGGCTTGACGCTCCGCCACTGGTCGACGAGCCCGCCGATCTCGCGCTTCAGCCCGCGGCGCAATCCGAGCGTGAATCGCCACAAGAGCAGGATCGACCAGAGCACGAGCCAGAAGGCGGAAATTAAGTAGAAATCGAGCCCGAGCACATCGGCGGGCGCGGCGGCGAGCCACGAATCGTAGAAGTAGTTCTTGGCCGGCCGGATGAGCACGAACACGAGCATCGCCGAGAACAGCAGCTCGTATCCGGCGCGGGTCAGCCAGCCGGCGTGGCGGTCGGCCACCCGCTGGACGAGCGCGTCGAGCTGGTCGGTCGCTTCTTCGGCAAAGCGTTCCCCGGCGGCAACCGCCTCGGTGGCAAGTCCGGCGGTGTCCTTGCGCTCGCGCTGGACGCCGGCGTCCAGCGCGTACCCGTCGAGGACGAGCGACGACTGGCGGAGCGCGTCTTCAGACCAGCACTGGCTGAGCGCCTGCTGGGCGGTCTGGTCGGCCCTCCGCCGGCCGCGGGCCTTCTGCCAGCTTCGCGCGCCTTCGAAAACGCCCCACAGGGCCAGTTGGGCCGGCGTGCGAACGCGGAACAACAGGGCGCTGGAAAGCAGTCCGCCGAGCCCCTGGTAGACGCGGAGTACGACGGAAAACGGGCTGATCCCCCAACGCGACGCCACGCGGCCGACGAGCCGCGTCTCCCAGATTCTCCGCGCTGACAGCAGTTCCGCCTCGACCCGCCCGGCCAGGTCGACTCCCAGCCGCTGGCGCTCCTGGTCGATCGCCGCGGCAAGCCGCTCGACGGCTGGCCGGGCCGCGCTCAGCCTTTGGCTGCACAGATCGAGCGTGTCGTCGACCAGGTCGAGGAAATTCGCACGGCGGATCCGCGTAGCGGCCGCCCCGGCCAACTGGCCGGTCAACAGGTCCATGAGCTTGCGAAATTCACCCCGCGGCGACAGGCCGCGCTCCGCATTTTCCAAAGCGGCAAGCGAATCGACCCTGAAAATATGCCCCGGCTCGTAGTCCGCACCGAGCACCCGCCGCCAATCGTCGCGGATGTCCTCGTCGCTGTCGCCGTGGGTCTGGATAAAGATGAGCCGGGCCCCGGGCGCTGCCGCCGCCAGCTCCTCGGCGACCCGGGCCGAACGGTACTTCTGCTGCGTGGCGGTCAGCAGCAGCACGTCGCAGTTGGGAAGAATCCGCCGGAGTCGCGCCAGGTTGGTCGCCTCGCCGCCGGATTCGCTCGTGTCGGGGTCCGGGCAGTCGATCAGGACCAGGTCGGCCAGGGCGGCGGCATCCTCGTGCACCAGGTCCACGCTGGCCGGGTCGATGCCGAGCATCTCGGGCACCAGCGGCGGACGGCAAACCAGCGCAGGCCGCTCGGTTGTCGGGCGCTCGCGCCCCGATGCGACAAGCCGCCGGCCGACAATCGCGTTGACCAGCGCGCTCTTGCCCGTCCCCGTGCCTCCCAGGATGGCTACCACGAGCGGCGCTTCCAGCCGGACACGGACCCCCGCGGTCCGCTCGAACAGCCGGCGGACCATCGCCCCGCAGATTCCCGCTTCGCGCCACGCCGGCGCCGAATCGGCCCACCGACTGAGCGATTGGCTCAGCGAGTCGATTTCCGCCAGCAATTCCAGATGCGCCAATTCAGACCGGGTCATAGCACAAGCATAGCAGATGCCCGGCCGTCTGGGCGTCCCCCGCGGCCCGCCCCTCGGCCAATCCCCACTAAAAAGGGGGTTTCCCTGCATTTGCCATCCGGGACTCTTCCTTTCTCCGCACGAGCCGTTATCCTAATCGCGTGGGAGATGCGCGCCCGCACCTGGGGGCAGCGCATCGGCCTCTCGGTTTGCATTACGCCCGTTCGGCGCCGTCGCGGGCCCGCGGGCGGGGCTATTGGGAGAGAATCAATGCTTGCACAACTGCCCCTTTTCCTGGCTCAACCGGTGAACCAGAATCTGACGCCGATCTACATCGTGGTCGGCGCGATGATCGTGATGTTCGTCTTGCTGATGGTGTTTGTCCTCGGCAAGTACGGCGCCGTCTGGTTTCAGGCCTACATGTCCAACGCCAACGTGAGCCTCCTCAGCCTCGTCGCGATGAGCTTCCGCCAGGTCGACGCGCGGGTGATCGTGCAGAGCAAGATCATGGCGATGCAGGCCGGCATCGGGACCGAGCGCGAGACGGGCATCACCACCCGCCGGCTCGAGGCCCACTACCTGGCGGGCGGCAGCGTGCCGAACGTGATCCGCGCGATCATCGCCGCCCACCGTGCCGATATCCCCCTCGATTTCGACCAGGCCGCGGCAATCGATCTGGCCGGTCGCGACGTGCTGGAGGCGGTGCAAACGAGCGTGAATCCCCGGGTCATCGACTGCCCCGACCCTTCCAAGGGCGGCGGCAAGCCGACCCTGAGCGCGATCGCCAAGAACGGCGTCGAGCTGAAAGTCCGCGCCCGCGTGACCGTGCGAACCAACCTCGAACGCCTGATCGGCGGGGCGACCGAAGACACGATCATCGCCCGGGTGGGCGAAGGCATCATCACCGCGATCGGCTCGGCCGACCAGCACCTGACCGTGATGGAAAAGCCCGACAGCATCTCCCACGCCGTGTTGCAGCGCGGCCTCGACGCCCAGACCGCGTTTCAAATCGTCTCGATCGATATCGCCGACATCGACGTGGGGCAAAACATCGGCGCGCGGCTTCAGGCCGATCAGGCCGAGGCGGACACCCGCGTGGCTCGCGCCAAGGCCGAGGAGCGCCGCGCGTTGGCGATGGCCCGCGAGCAGGAAATGACGGCCGCAGTGGCCAAGAACCGCGCCATGGTGGTCCTCGCCGAGGCGGAGGTGCCCAAGGCGATGGCCACCGCCTTCCGCAGCGGGAACTTGGAGGGGTCCGGCAAGCAGGACGGAGCAGAATCGGGGCGACGGTCGCCGGGCGGTTGAAGAGTCGGCGGCCCCAGCCACTTCTGCCGCGATCATCAGGCCGCCACTCCTCGGCTGAGCCCCAGCCGGCTGGAGGCTACCACTGGCTTCGCCCGCTGTCTTTCTCCGCGTCTTCAAAGGTATAGTGCGCGCAGGGAATGAAAATCTGCTTTTCGACCTGCTCGCCGTTCAGATAGCGGCGGAAGGCGCTGACCGTGCCGGCCGCCATCTTTCTCGGAAACTGGCGGGGAGTGTCGTAGAGCTTCTGCTCAAACACGGCTTCTTTCCCCTCGGGCGAAGCGTCGAATCCGATGATCACGATCTGGCCTTCCTTGTTCGCGGTCTTGACCGCCGTGTATGCCCCGCGGGCCGAGGGGTCGTTGATTGCGAAAATCCCCACGATGTCGCCATGCGATTGAAGCAGGTCGGTCGCCGTGTTCAGGGCGTCGTTGATGTTGCCCCGACCGGAAAGCTCGCTGACGATCTCCAGACGGCTCTGCTTCTCAACGAGCAAGTCGCGAAAACCCTTCACGCGGAGTTGGCACGACGTGACCTCCGGGTAGGTGATGATGGCGATCTTGCCCTTGTCGCCTGTCGCCCGGATCATGCTCTCGCCGGCCAATCGCCCCCCCTGGTAGTTGTCGCTGCCGATGTGCGAGACGACGATCTCGGCGGCTTCCGGCTCGGTGACCTGCACGTCGAAGGTAAACACCGGAATGCCCGCCTCGTGAGCTCGCTTGACCCCCGCGCCGGCCGCGTTCGAGTCGACCGGGTTCAAGAACACCGCCGCGCAGCGCCGGGCGGCGAAATCGCCGAGCTGCGTGTTCTGCTTGTCGGCATTGTATTCGCCGTCGAGGCAGATCATGTCAAAGCCGGCCTGCTTCGCCTCTTCGGCCATCACGTCGGCGATCAGCCGGAAAAAGGGATTCGACAGGTCCATGCACGTCATGCCGATCGTGCCGAGCGATTTGGTGGGAAGATTCCCCTCGCCCTGTTGAGCGGGCGGGAGCCCCTGGTTGCAGCCGGTCAAGGCGATCGCGATGCAAACCCCAAGGAGAGCGAAAACTCGAGTATTCATGGGCTCTCTTTCTCTTTCTTTCCCACGGAAAGCCGGCGGCGGAATCGCTCGCTGTGGCGCAAGCCGTCGACCAGGACGGCGGCGAGGATGATCGCGCCGAGAACCACGTACTGCGTGTAGGCGTCAATATTCATCAAGTTCATGCCGTTCTGGATCACGGCGATGATCAGCGCTCCGACGAGGGTCCCCGGGATGCTCCCCGACCCGCCGGCAAGGCTCGTCCCGCCGACGACGACAGCGGCGATCACGTACATCTCCAATAGATCGGGCGGCTTGGGCACGCCGCTGGAGACCCGCGAGGCGCAGATGAATCCGCCCAGCGCCGCTATCGCCGCCGAGATGCCGTAGAGCGAGACGAGCACTCCCCGCACGGGCACGCCGGACAGCCGCGCGGCCTGCTCGTTGCCGCCGATCGCATAGACGTAGCGCCCGAAGCTCGTCCGCGTCATCACCAGGTGCGCGGCCGCGTAAAGCAGGATCAGCAGCCAGAGCGAGTTGCCGACCCCAAGGGTCCGCCCCTGCCCGAGCCATTCGAAGCTGGCCGGCACGTCGTAGATCGTGTTGCCCCCGGTCAATCGCAGGGAGAGCCCGCGGCCGATCATCATCACGGCCAGCGTGACGATGAACGGGGCGACGCGGAACCAGGCGACCATTACCCCGGAAAACACCCCGATCGCCAGGCAGGCCAGCGTGCCCACGGCCACGCCCGCATAGACGGCCGCCGACGGGGCCGCCTTGCCGCCCAGCGCCTGCATGGTCAGCGTGCTGGCGACTCCCGCCAGGGCAACCAGGCTGCCGACCGAAAGGTCGATCCCCGCCGAGATGATCACCAGCGTCATGCCGATCGCCACGATGGCAATCACGACGATCCGGTTGAGAACCGCTTCGAGGTTCGACCGGGTGAGGAAGACCGGCCAGAGATAGTCGCCGGGCACGACGAGCGGCGTGCGGGAAAACCGCGGAAACCGCTCGTGGAATCCCTGCGGGGAGAGGAACGTCCATTGGCCGGCGATCTCGCCGGAGACGAGGATCGCGGCGGGTTGCTTCCCCGACTGGGCGAGCGAATCGAGCGCGGCGGCGACCTCGAACGGCTGCCCCTCGGCCCGCTCGACGGAGTCAAACCCCCTCTCGGCGAGGCCCTTCCGGCACAGCTCGGCAAACGCCCGCGAAGCCGGCGTCGGGCCGCTGACGACGACCAGCAGGCCGTCGCGGGGCGACGAGTCCAGGCGGCCGAGCATCGCCGAAACGGCCTCCTGGCTGGAGTGTTCGAAGCGGCGGATCGTCGCCGCGGAGAAAAATGCCGCGAGGGCGGCGAGCACCAAGAGCATGCCGAATTGCCGATAGATGCGTTTCCACATGATGCAACCCTACGGCGGGTTGGCCTAGGCAACGGCCATCGAAAGGACGTCCGCCTGGGTTGCACTTGCCGGGTCGTTCAGTTCGCCCTTGATTCGGCCCTCGTGCATGACCAGAACGCGATCGCTCATTCCCAAGACTTCCTCCAGCTCGCTGCTGATCATGATAATGACTTTGCCCGCCGCCGCAAGGCGATGCATGAGCTGGTGGATCTCGTACTTCGCGCCGACATCGATGCCGCGCGTCGGCTCGTCGAAGACGAGGACTCGGCTGTCCGTCTCCAGCCACTTGGCGAGAACGAGCTTCTGCTGGTTTCCGCCGGACAGCTCCGCGGCCGGCTGGGAATGACCGGAGAGCTTGACCCCGAGGCTCTCGACGTGGCGTTGGAAACGCTCGCGGAGCAGCGCTTGGCGAATCCAGCCGGCGCGCGAAAACTTGCGCATGTTGGGCAGGGCGAAGTTCTCCCGGCAGTTCATGCCGAGCACCAGTCCGTCGCCCTTGCGATCCTCGCTCAGGTATCCGATTCCCAGGGCGATGGCATGGCGCGGCGAGCGGATGGCGACGGGCCGGCCGTCGAGGAGGATTCCGCCCGCCTCGGGCCGGTCGATGCCGCACACGAGCCGCGCGGTCTCCGTCCGCCCGGATCCGACCAGTCCGGCGATGCCGAGGATCTGGCCGGCGCAAGCGGAGAACGAGACGCCGCGGACTTTGTCCCCGCGGGCGAGGTCTCTCACCTCCAGCAGGCAGCGGCCGCGGGAATGAACGCCCGGCGGGAATTCCTGGTCCATGCTCCGTCCGACCATCATCTCGATGAGCTTCGGTTTATCGACTTCACCGGTCGTGTGCCCGCCGACCAGGCGGCCGTCGCGGAGGACCATCACCCGCTCGGCCACCTCGAACAGTTCGTCGAGCCGGTGGCTGACATAGATCACGCCGATCCCCTGCCGCTTGAGGTCGCCGATCACGTCGAAGAGCCGGTCGACCTCCCGGCCGGTGAGCGTAGCGGAGGGTTCGTCCATGACGAGAATCCGCGAATCCTGCGAGAGGGCCTTGGCGATCTCCACCACCTGCTGCTCGGCGACCGTCAATTCCCGGCAGGTCGCGCCGGGATCGACCGCGACCCCAATCCGATCGAACAGCTCGCGGGCGATGCGGTTCTCGCGCGCCGTGTCGATCACGCCGAAGCGGCTGACCTCGCGGCCGAGGAAGATGTTGTCGCGAACGGTCATGTTGGGAACCAGGTTGAACTCCTGGTGGATGACCACGATGCCAAGTTGCCGGGCGTGGTGGCAATTGGCGATGGCGACCGGCCGGCCGTCGATGCGGATTCGGCCGCTGTCGGCGGGCAGGACGCCGCCGAGAATCTTCATCAGCGTGCTCTTGCCGGCCCCGTTCTCGCCGATCAGCGCCAAGCACTCGCCCCGGTGGAGGCGGAGATCGACCCCTTCGAGCGCGCGAACCGGACCGAACGACTTCGAAACAGCCGTCATTTCCAGCAGGGGCGGGTCCATGGGGCTCCAAGAGACGTGGTTGCTCGGCTGGGACCGGTTGGCGGCCGGGCACTCCGCCGCCATCAGCGCATAGCCCCGTTTATACCGCTATCCGGTCAGGGAGAAAAGCGACCAGCGCGGAACCGGCGCGGAGCGTCCGCCGCCTCTCCGGCCCTTGCGCCTGGGGAAACCGCCCTGCGGCGCGCTCAGTCGGTCAACTGGAAATCGAACGTGTTCGAACCTTCGATGACCTTGGCGGTCAGCCCGGATTTCGCCGGGTTGGCATACTTCGCCGGCAAGAGGTTCTTGGCGGGCGCCGGGCTTTGCCCTCGCTCCACGGGAACATAATCCTCCTCCGATGAGCTTCCCGTGGTCGCCGCCCGCTCATACTTCGTGATTCCGACGTTGTAGTCGCCTGGCACGGCGCCGTCGCCCGCCTCGAACGTCATCAGCGCGTAGTTGCCCGAGGCGTCGGTCTTGGCCGAGGCGTAGCCCGTGCCGCCGACAAACTGGAAGTTCAGATTGGCGTCGGCCACCGCTTCGCCCTTGTAGGTCACCGTGCCGGTTACCGGATAAGTCTTGGGCCGGTCGGGGTGCGAATCGGTGCACCCGATCAAGAGGGCGGCGGCTCCCACCGCCAGCCAGATGCCCACCCGCGCTCTAGTTGCCTTTGCCATCCACGGACTCCTGCAAGAAGTGATTGGTGTCGTGCCAGAAACTGTCGCCTGAGAAGCGTCAACGGCGGCGCGGCGTCCGGCAGCCTGTCGTGCCGTGCCGATGGAGTCGGCTCGCAGGATCAACCCGCGGGCTCAACGAACCGAGACGGCTTCCCCGCCGGACTTGGACCCCAAAGCTCCCCAGATGCCGTAGGGGCTTTGGCCGCCGCTGACGGGCGGCAGGCCGAGGTTTCCGGTGTCGACCGTGTCGCTCGTGAATAGTACATGAGAAGAATGCAATGCTTACAATTAAATCCACGCCGTTTTGAAACCCATTGGGCGCGCGTCTAAAACCTCCGAGGGAGTGTGTTCAGCGAGCAGTCCGGCGGCGATTCTCCACGGCGTGGACTGCGGCGAGTCGCACGCGGGCTTTCGGCACAGGCCGTTCGGGTGCCCACGCGTTCCCTCCCCCGGGCTATGCAGGCAGCCAACATGCCAGCCATTCCGGCCTTGCGGCCCTGCTGTCTGTGGTTGACGGATTTGCGTCGATCCTCAATATCAGCCAAAATGGCCCGGTGGATTCTCGAGAACGGCTGTCTCCATGGAGTCTCGTTTCATGCCAATAGCCATCGACCGACGGCGTTTCTTCCAGTCGGGAGCCTTGGCCGCGGCGGGGATTGCCGCCGCCGGCCGGTTGCCGTCGCAGGGGGGCGAGCCGGTTGCCGGCCGCGCCTTGCTCGAGGCGGCTCGCCAGGTGCCGGTCGTCGAAGAGGCCGACGTGGTTGTCTGCGGCGGGGGACCGGCGGGCGTGGCCGCAGCGATTGCCGCCGCCAGAACCGGCGCCAAGACGCGGCTCATCGAAGTCAACGGCTGCCTCGGCGGCGTCTGGACCGCTGGCCTGTTGAGTTGGATTCTCGACACCGGAAACAAGACCGGCCTGATGAAGGAAATCCTCGCACGGCTGAAAGAGCGTGGCGGGCTGGCCGTCTACGGCGGCGACCGGGGCTACGACGTCGAAGAGATGAAGATCCTCCTCGAAGAAATCTGCCTCCAGGCCGGCGTCCTCGTGCGGCTGCACACGCGGGCGTGCAGTGCCGCCCGCAGCGGCAAGCGGATCGAGGCCGTGATCACCGAGTCGAAGTCGGGGCGGGAGGCGTTTCGCGGAAAGGTGTTCATCGACGCCACCGGCGACGGCGATCTGGCCGCCCAGGCCGGCTGCGGCTTCGACTACGGCCACCCGGAAACCGGCCAGGCCCAGCCGATGAGCTTCATCGCCCTGCTGTCGGGAATCGAGGCCGAACAGGTCGCGCCGTTCGTCCGCGAACTGGCCGAAGCCAAGGACTGGGGCTCGCCAAAGGACAACCTCCGCGCCGAAATGCAGAGAGCGGGTGTCGATCCGTCTTACGCCAAGCCGACCTTGTTCTATATCCGGCCGGGCCTGTTCTGCCTGATGGCCAACCACCAATACGGCGTGGCCGGCACCAACGCCGACGAGTTGACCGCCGCCAGCCTCCAGGGCCGAGCCGAAGTCCACCGGCTTGTCAGCGCCCTTCGGGCGACCGGCGGACGCTGGGCCGACCTCCGGATCGTCGCCACGCCCGAACACATCGGCGTTCGCGAGGGCCGGCGGATTCACGGCCGCTACACCGTCTCCACGGAGGACCTCCTCGCGGGCACTCGGCACGAGGATGCCGTCTGCGAGGTCCGGTTTCCGGTCGACGTCCATTCGACCAACCCGGCGGAGACCAAGGGGATCGCCGACAAGAAAGTCCGGGCCAAGCCGTATGAAATCCCCTATCGGGCCCTGTTGGCCAGGGATGTCGACGGGCTGTTGATCGCCGGGCGGAACATCAGCGGCGATTTCATCGCCCATTCGAGCTACCGGGTGACGGGCAATTCAGTGCCGATGGGCGAGGCGGGGGGGATTGCAGCCGCCCTGGCCGCACGCAGCGGCCGCATGCCCCACGAGCTCGCCTGGAGCGAGATTCGAGAGCAGCGTCGTGCGCAGGCAGCGGCCGGGTGACGCCGTACGCCGCCCGCTCTCTCCAGGGTCTCCCGGCCCGGCGACTTCAAGGGGGTTGCCGCAGGAGACGACTTCTCTGCATAATTGAAGAGGTGGGGCTGCAACCGTTCAGCGGGGTTCCATCCGCCCTTTGCGGGGTCCTTTGGAGGCTAGAGCCAGCGAAATGCGAACCAGAGAGTTGATCGAGCTGCTCAAGCGGTTCGATCCGGATTCAGAAGTCCATCTCTGCATGAGCCTGCCGGGCCGGGTCATCCAGACCCACGACACCCTGTGGGTCGCCGATTACGGCAGCGGCCCGCAAATCAACGCAACACTCGATTTCCGCCCCTTCACCGTCTACGTCGGATGCGGCTTGGAGCAGTTCGTCCGCAACGTGCCGGAGATCGCGGTCGACCTCGGGCAGTATGAGTCGCAGGAGATCCTGGCCAAGGTCCGCGACTTCTACGTGATCCACCGAGAGCTCGACCAGCCGCTGAACTATCCGGACTTCGACTACCAGGATTGGCTGCCGCCGCGAACCGTCTCCGGCCAGTACAACGAGCACATCGCCAAGATTCTGCGGGAAAAGCTGCTCCAGGACTGATCGCCCTGCTTTGCCGTGCAACGCCTGCGGCGCAGCGAATGGGGTGGCGACCGGGATACTACACCGCCGGGGCCGCGATCGCCGGGCGGATCACCCGGCAGCCGATCGCCTCGAGATGGGCACAAAGCCGCTCAAACGTCGCGTCGTCCGGATAGGCGCCGAGGATCGCGCCGCCGGAACCGGCGAACTTGGCCGAGGCGCCGGCCGACCGCGCTCGCTCGACGATGCGAATCTGGTTCTCCGGCAACCGGCAGATCGAGCGGCGGAGGTCGAAGTTTTCGTCGATCAGCCGGGCGAGGGTCGCCCGATCGCCGCCGAGGATCGCCTGCCGCGCCTCGCAGGC